>ORJL010029905.1_pt1 | contig 15835 bp, 23 predicted proteins | sample 1779941 | NCBI WGS metagenome assembly ORJL01 (sample SAMEA104232317, study PRJEB22302) | groundwater metagenome | biome: forest; feature: aquifer; material: groundwater | place: USA | collected 2011-08-07 | depth 5.8 m | reverse complement strand
ATTTATCACACTTTGGCTTTAGAAGAGGAAAAAGATGTTGAAATTTTCGAAGAGCAAAAATTGCTAAAAGAGCACAGCAAGGCAGTGCTAGTTTATTCATTGCTTTTTTTTGGCTTAACTGTCGGGTTTTCTTTTTGGTACGTTGTTTTGCCTGCTAATTTGTCAAATAGTATATTTCAAATTCAAACAACAATGATTTCAAATCTTAACCAGCAGGTAACTGGAGGGTTTATTCAAATTAATTTGCTCAGCAAAATTTTTTTAAATAATGTTAAAGTGTTGATTTTTTGCATTTTATTTTCGTTTATTTATGGCAGTGGCGCAATGTTTATTTTAAGTTGGAACGCGTCGGTTATTGGCGCTGCTGCGGGTAATTTTATTAGAACTCATCTAGCAGACTATGCTTCTGCTGTTGGTCTTGTAAAAGTGGGGTCTTATTTTTATGTTGTGGGGCTTAGTCTTTTGAGGTATTCAATTCATGGTGCACCCGAGCTGATTGCGTATTTTATTGCAGGCATCGCAGGAGGGATTTTATCTGTTGCAATTATGCGAAACGAATTCGGCACGCGTAATTTTGAGAGAATTTTGCTTGATGTTTCAGATATGGTTTTAATTGCTGTATTTATCTTATTTTTCGCAGCACTTTTGGAAGTTTTTGTAACGCCTATATTTTTCACATGACTATTCAAGAACTTTAATTTTGCTTGGGGCTACGTGAAATATTTCTCCTTTTTGTATTAGTGTTTGTATTATTTTTTCAGCATCTGCAATTTTGCTTTGTTGTATTATTTCTTCATAGTCTGCGCCATTGCCTGGGTCTTTTTGGCGGATTAATTCCAATATTTTTGCCGCTGTATTTTCTTGTTCTTGTTGTGGCAGTTCTTGTATTACTTCTATTTTTGGCTCCTCTTTTGGAAGCGGCAATTCTTGCCGTCTTAATGATATCCATTCTATTTGCAAAATTTTTTTAATTATTTCTGCCGCGATATATATTTGGTTATTATATGCTCTTATTTTTCCAATCAAAAAAATGCAGTCCCCAATGTCTGCATTAATTGGTTTCGAGTCAAAAGTTCTTGCAAATATTTTTCCAGTGCTATCTTCTAGTTCAATTGTTTGTATTTCATTGTTTTGGCCTTCTTTTGTTTTGGCAACAATTGCGCCTAAAAGATTTACTCTTAAGAGGTTTTTATTATTTGAAAAAATGTGCGCGGGTGTTTGGTCATCTCCTTGGACGTATTTTCCGTTTAGTATTTCGGCTATCCATACTTTTTGAGCACAGATTCTTGTTTGAGTGTTCATTATTGTGCTCTTTCGGGGGGGCATATTAAATTCTTTTCTTTTTTTGAATCAATAAACACTAATTTTATATATCGTTTTGTGCATCTCTATTTAAAAGATGGCACAGAAGTTATCAAGCTACATCCTCGAACTCAAAAGAGCAGGATACTCTTCAGAGGCAATATATTCTCATTTGATGCGTGCAGGATACTCGCAGGCAGAGATTTCGTCTGCTTCTGAAAATAAAGAAGGCATGCCTAAATTGTATTTGTTTTTTGTTTTCTTGCTTTCAATTTTTGTTTTTGGGCTTGTTGTTTACTTTGTATTTTTTTATTCTTCAATTGAAGCATCAGTTAATGCAAAATTATTGTCGCCTTACAGCGTTTTGCCTGGTGACGTTATTGTTTTTGAGCGAAATATTGTTTTATCAGGCCAAAAAATTCCAGTGTCAGTATTATACGAGCTTATTTCTTCTTCAGGGCAAATTGTTTTTCAAAAAACTGAGAAATTGCTAATTTCAGGTGCAAGCAAAAGCCAATCAAAAATTTTAGTGCCACTGCTGTTGGATTCTGGAAGGTATGCTCTAAGATTGAGCCTAACTTTTGCAGGAGGTTCTGCTAAGTCTGAATTTTTTGTTGATGTTTTGCCCTCAGAAAAACAAGCAAGTAAAATACCAAAAGAAACAATAAATGAAACTCTAAAAGCTTCAGATGTTGTTCAAATTGATTGTAAAGAACCTTGCGTGGATGTTAATCCTTGCATTAAGGGTGCTTGTGTTTCTGGCTTTTGCAAGTTTGAGCCAATTAGTCCTTGTTGCGGGAACTCTAAGTGCGAGGCGGGTGAAGATTCTTTTGGCTGCAGTTATGATTGCGCGCCAAATCGTGCCCCAAAAGAGGGGGTTATTTCTTCTGCGCAGTCTATTGTAAAGTCTGATGTTTCCAAGGCGATTTTGCTGTGTAATTCTTTAATTGAGGATGCTTTTGTTGATGATTGTATTTTAATCATTTCAAAAGATTCAAACACTGCGGCTATTTGTAATTCAATTAGAAATTCTAATTCGCGTGATGATTGTTATATGCGTTTTGCATTAAAGAATGATTTTTTTGGCTGTGATAGAATAAGTGATCGTTATATGGCAAATTCTTGTGTTTATTTGTCACAGGCGCAAAATAACTAGATTCTTGTAATAAACCCTTGTCTTGGCTCAAATATGTCTCCTGCTTTTTTGAGTTTTTGCATTACTTCTTCTACTTCACTTTCACCAAGTCCTTTCTCGCTTGCAATTTTTATTACATCTTCAATTGGTATTGTTTTGCCTATTTTATTTTCTAAGTCCGCAATTATTTCTTTAACAACAATTATTTTGTTTCTTTGTGCTGCAGGCATTTCTGTTGCTATTCTGTCTATATCAATTGTTCCTGTTTTTTCATCAAATGCAACTTGTCGCAAGCAGTAATCCATTAATTCAATTGCTTTTTTTGCATCTTTTTTTAGAACTTTATCACTTAGTCTTAATTTTGCGCATCCTTCAGATAACCTAACTAGGCCTTCTAATTGTCGTGCGGATATTGGAACTGATTTTACTCCTGCGCCTGCAGATGACGAGCGCATTGTTATGTAGTATTGCTGCAGTTCTTCTATTGCTCCATCAGTTAGTTTTGGGATGCATGTTTGTCTTGCATACGCAATATATTTTTTTAATAATTTTGTTGGTATTTCTGGGTTTTCTACATTGTGCTGGTGTAAATTCAAAATAAATCTCGCCATTTTTTCGTCTTTTGTTACATCAGGCAAGTCTTTGATTGTAAATATTAAATCAAATCTGTTAATAAGTGTTGGCGGCAAATTAATTTGGTTTGCAACGGTTTCGTATGGGTCAAATCTTCCAAATTTTGGGTTTGCAGCAGCAAGTACTGTTGTTTCGCAGCGCAGTGTTGCTTGTATGTTTGCTTTGCTAATTGTAACACTTTGTTGTTCTAGTGCTTCGTGCATTGCCCATGTGTCTTCTTTTGCCATTTTGTCCATCTCGTCAATACAGCAAAGCCCTTTGTTTGCAAGAACAAGCGCTCCTGCTTCAAGGCTCCAGCCTTGCAGAAATTCATCTTTAACAACTGTTGCGCTAAGCCCAGCACCACTCGCACCTTTTCCTGTGACATATCTTGCTTTTGGCGCAACAAGTATCATTCTTTTTAACATTTGTGATTTTGCGGCACCCGGGTCTCCAACTAGCAATATGTGTATATCTCCTCTTGTGATTACTCCGTCATCTCTTTTTTTTCTAACTCCTCCCATTAATTGTATTAGGAGGGCTTCTTTTATTTTTTCATGCCCATAAATTGAGGGGGCAGTTGAATTTACTAATTTTTTTAAGAGGTGCGGGTCTTGTGCTAATTCTTTTATTTGTTTTTGTTCTTCTTCACTTATTTTTATGTCATTGAAGTCTTCTTCTATTGTTTCAACATTGTTTGCTTCAAGCAGCAAATCAAAATTTGTGCTTTGCACTCCGCTTCGAGTAATTATGGGTATTTCTTTTATTACTCCTGTGACAATTATTCTGCTTCCAGGGTTTGTTTTTTTTTCTGATAGTGGGCTTACTAAATCATTTTTTAAGAATACTTTCATTCTTTTTGGCTGTTCTCCTCCTTCTAGTTGTTCTGGAACTTCTTCTAATGTTAGTCCTTGCGCATCAACTAGTTCTTTGCTAAGCAGCCTGAATTTTCCTTTTCTTCCGCAGCTGCATCTTGTCGGTTCTTTGAATTTCGTGTCAAGTTGTAAAACATGCAGTGCATTTCCGCAGCTGGGGCACTCAAATTTTGCAGCAGTTACTTGTGGCCTTACGTCTGATTTTTGCCTAACCACTCCTTCGGTAAAATAAAACTTGTTGAGATGTTGGCTTCGCACATTTCTTATCATTATTTTGTGTGATTCTGGCAGCCTATTTACTCGCACTTTAAATCCTTTCACATCACCTTGCGTTTCAATTAGTGAAATTGCAGCCTCAGTTGCTTTTATGCACTCTTCAGGCTCATCAAGCATATAATCTGCAATTTCTGGGTTAAATTTGGTAAGTTCGCTAAAATTTACTACAAGAAATTTGTCTCCTTTTCTTGCTTTTTCTGATATTTCTGCATAGTACTGTTTTTCTAAGAAATCTTTTAGTTGGTCTATTAGTTCTGCTGCGCTAAGACCGTGATTTAGCTCTGAAGCATTATCGTTTGTTTCCATTCTCCCCCAAAATTAATTGTTGTGAGGGATTATAAAAATCTAACTAATTTGCGGCGAAAATCTTTCAAAGAAAACATAATTTTTTTCACGTCAACAAATAGGTATTGTCCTTGTGCTTAGCACTAAAATATCAATAAAAAAACTAAAAAAAGAATTCTTTCTACCGCACTTTCTTTAAATTCTCAATTAATTTGTCAAGTGCTTTGTTTACTTCTTCTTCGCTTTTTGTTCCTGTGCAAACTATTTTGCCGTTTGAGAACAAAAGAAATGTTGCTTTTTGTTCTGGTAGTTTATACACAAGGCCAGGGAATTGTTCTGGTTCATATTCAGTATTCTCGAGTTTCATTGCAAGAACGTTTAGGTTTAAGTCCATTCCAACGCTTCCTGATGCTACGATGTTTTGTATGTTTACTTGTGGTTCTTCTTTTATTTTGATATTTATTTTTTCAAGGCTTTTCATTATTTTTCTAATTGATTCATGGACTTTATCCATTGATCTTGCGCCTGTGCAAACAATTTTCCCTGAACTAAAAATAAGTGCGCTTGTTTTTGGGTCTTTTATTCTAATTACGAGGCCAGGGAATTGTTCTGGATTATATTCTGTATTGCTAAGTGTTGCTGCCATTTTTTCAAGAGGAATATCATGTCCCAGTGATGCAGAAACTACAATATTTACAACTTCAATTTCTCGTTTTCCTTCTTTTTCTTTTTTTTGTGGTGTTTTTTTTGCAGCCATTTTATCCCCTCGCTCATTAAATAACCATAGTTAAATTAATCGCTTTATAAACCTTTATAAAGCACACTATTTAAAGGTGTTGTTTTATTTTGCGGTTTTGTATTTCATAAGCTTATTAAACAAAAATGGTTTTTCTGCAAAATATGATTCGTGCAGTGATTTTTGATCTGGATGGAACTTTGGTTGACGCTCCAAGTTATAATGCAGTAATTATAGAAAAAACCATGAACTCTTTTGGCAAAAAATTAAGAGATGAGGATATTAATTTAATTTGCTACAGCAATGAACGTGATCGTGTTGTGCGTGATATTTACAATATCGAGCCTAAACTTTTTTGGGATAGGCTAAATATGCTTGATCTTCCAGAAGTGCGCAGGCCTTTTATTGAGGTATATCCTGATGCAGTTGAAGTTTTGCAAGAATTAGTTAATAGAAATTATGTTTTAGGCATTGTTACAGGCTCGCCAAGACATATTGCAGAGGTTTCTGTTGGTATTTTAGGCGCGCATTTTTTTAGTGCAGTTGTTTGTGCAAATCCCAACAATGGGCTTTCAAGAAAGCCAGATCCAAGAGGAATAGAGGTGTGCATGGCACATTTGGGTGTGCCTGCATACAAGTGTGTGTATATTGGCAATGGTGGCGAGGATGTTGAGGCTGCAAAAAGTGCAAAAGTACTTGATGTTTTTTTGGATAGGCGCCAATATGATGCAGCGCATATTGCAGCATCACACAAAATTTCTTCTTTAACAGAAGTAATACATATTTTAGATAATAAGCGTGTATTCACAAAATAAATCTTGTTTTAAGTGATTAGTATATTTTCATCCACTTTCTAAGTGTCATGCTAAATAGAATTGATGACAATATATATGTTCCAAGCCAGCCAAGTTGCCATCCAAATAAATTAAGCACTATTCTTTCTTTGTTGCTTGTTTTTATTGTTTTTATTGTGTTGTCATTTATTGTTGTTTCTGGCTGCGTGTATTTTCTTTGGCTAGTTATTAGCACATCTTTTTTATATTCATTTTTGCTTGCAGCAAAAACAATGGTGTGTAGGCCTTCTTTACCTTTCATTGTAAATATCGCCTGCCCATTTGTTATTTCTCTTGAAGGCTTGCCTGTAAGAGTAATTTCTTTTGGAACACTAATTGTTATATTCCCCAAAGCTTGTTCTTTGAAGTCAACAGTCATGCTAAATTCTTGCTGCGGCATTATTTGTTCAAATGCAAAACTAGATGTCATCCATCCAAAAATTAAAATGATTGGTAAAAAAGTAATAAGCATTGGTTTCATGCTGTGGCTCATGTATTTCATGTTTGTTTCCATTGCTTGTTTTTGTACTTCCATTGCTTTTTTCGGATCGTCTTTTAGCTGTTTTGCTTCATCTTGAAGTGTTTTTATTTCATCTTTTAGGTCTTTCATTAATTGTTGGTTTGTTGAATATTTGTAAATTATTGTTGTTAGAAGTGAAATTAAAAAGCTCAGTGCAAGAACTGCCCAAAGTGTTGGCAGTAAAAGTAGCGGTCCAAATATGTAGTCTAAAATTTTATTTAAAAAATCAAAAAATGCAATTTTTACCCTCCAATGAATTTTTTAAGTAAAGGATTCATATCCATCATGTGTTGTCTTGCTATGTCTTCATATAATTTGTAAACAATCATAACTGTTAAAAGAAGTCCTGTTCCATTTGTTAGCGCGCCTGAAATATCAGCAAGTCCTGCAAGAAATCCAACAGTTATTGCGCCCATTACTGTTAATGGTGATATATATCTTTGAAGCAGTCTTTCCAAAACTCGCTCATCTCGTCTAAATCCTGGTATTTGTAGTCCTGATGACATTATGTTTTTTGCTTGGCTTTTTGCATCCATTCCGCTTGTTTGCACCCAAAACCAAGAAAATAATACTGAGCCCGCAACTAAAAATAGCATAAATACTCCTGCATGTGCAAGATCATTTGGAACTAAGCTTCCTCGAATTAATTTTCCAACAATATCTGGGCTGTATAGCCAAGATACTAGTCCTGTTGCGGGGGTGTTTCCAACAAATGTTCCAAATATTGGCCAGCCGCGGTCTTGTAATAATTTTGCCCATAGTTGTATGTTTGCCATAAACGCGGACACTAAAATTACTGGTATATTTGATGTGTATATGAAATTAAGTGGCCATCTAATTCCATGGCCTCGAACTCGTCCAAATGATAATGGAATTTCTATTTTCATTGATTGTGCAAATACTGCAATCATAAAAATCAAAACAGTAGATACGACAGTTGAGAGCATAAGTATTGCGTTTTGAGGGTCTCCTTGTGATAGGCTTTGTATTAATGCAGGTATTGCGCCTGTTGGTACTTGCGGGTTTGTTGGTGATGGCAAAGGTGAAAGCGCGCGAATAAATACTGATTGTGATACTCCTGCTGCAATAAATAGGCTAATTCCTGACCCAAACCCCCATTTGCTAACAACTTCGTCCATAAACATAACAATTATTCCGCCTAAAAATAATTGAAATACAAGTAATAATTGCATTTGAACAAAAGCTGCTGTTCCAAGCAGTTGTGGCGAAGGTGCAAGTCCTCCCATAAAGACATAAATTGCTGCTTCAAATAATACAAAAAATAATGCTGCTAGTTTTTGTATTCCTTGGTATACTTGTCTTCCTTCGTGTGTTTTGGTGTCAAATTTTAATATTCCTGATCCATTTAATAATTGTAAAACAATTGATGCAGTAACAAGTGGCCCTATTCCGAGTGATATTATTGAGCCAAAGCTTGCGCCTAAAATAACAGATAACAGTTCAAATCTTTGTAGCGCATTTTGCCCAAGGCCAAATAATGGAACAAGGCTTAAAACGTAAAATAATACAAGTATGATTCCTGTCCATTTTAGTTTTTCTTGAAATGACAGTTTTTTTTGTGTTGGCGCTGCAACTTCAGGCAGGTTTAGAAGTATATTTTTGTACCAGCTCATTTTTTATTGTTTTGCTTGTGTTTTTATGGTTTCTTTTGAACTCTTCTTTTGCACAGGCATTTCTTTTTTTGGAGCAGTTTTAGCAAGGCTAATTATTTCTCCTTGCGCGCTATTTATTTTTTGTTTTGCATTTTCTGTTGCTGTTTTTATTGTTAGCTTGAATTTTTTTGTTGGTTTTCCTGTGCTGAGCAGTTTTGTGTATCCTAATTTTTCAAGATTAATTTCAAATACTGCCCCTTGTTGAGTTGCTGCTTTTTGCGCAAGCCATTTTGGAAGTTGTTGTTCTATTGTTTTGATGTCAATTATTGTGTCATTTTGCAATGGGCCTTTGTGTTTGAATCCGTGTTTTCCAAAATATTTTGGGTTTGATTTATCAAGCCAGTTTGTTGGCTTGTTGCTGTGGGCTTTTTTTCCGCGTCCTGCATTTCCTGCGCCGCCTCTTTGTCCTGAATTTCTGTGTACAAGGCCCCAGCCGTGTGTTCGCGATCCTCGCATTTTTGTTATTTTTTTTCTTCTTTTGACTACCATTTTACATCATTTTTTTAAGCAGGTCATTTATTTTTGCTGCGCGATATCCAAATGCGCCTTTTTTGTTGTATCCTGTTTTTACTCCTTTTCTTCCAAGCCCGCCTTTTGGCGGATTTAAGTGGTATACTTTTTGTTTTGGGAATTTTTTTGCAAGTGCAGATGTGACTTCTTCGCTCGCATCTCCCCATGTAATGTCAGGGGTTAATAGCTTGATTTGGTTTCTAATTGCAGGTGTGTCGTCAACAACCATTACTGAAAACTTTTTTGCAATGCCTAGTAAATCCATTGCCCTGTGTCTTTTTCCATTATTTCTTACCTGTCCGCGTACTTTTATGATTGCAAGTTTTGCCATTTTATTGAGTTATTTTTCCCTCGTGAATTCCTAGTTTTTCTTGATTTTCTGTTTGTATTTTTGTTGTTGATAATTGTTTTAGTGCATTTTCGCATGCAACTACTAAGTTTGTTTTTACTCTTGTTTGTCCAAAAGTTTTGCTCCAAACATCTTTTATTCCTGCAAGTCGCAAAATTTTTGCGCATTCTTGTTCGATGCATAGTCCTTTTCCTTTTGGTGCAGGCATTATTTTAATTACAGTTGAGCCGCATTTTCCTGTTACCATAAATGGTATTGAGTGCGGTGTTTTGCATGAACATTCCCAACTTCCGCATCCGCGTTTTATTTTAAATATGTTTAATTTTGCGTTTCGCAGTGCTTTTTCTCTTGCAGGGACAGTGTCTTTTGATTTTCCATATCCTATTCCAACATATCCGTCTGAGTTTCCAACTACTGCTTGGCATGAAAAGCTTGGCTTGTTTCCTTCAGGTGTTTTCTTTTGTGTTTGCCTGAATATTCTTTTTTGTCCGCCGCCAAATTTTCCTTTTGATTGTCCTATGAATAATAATTCGTTTGGCATTCCAGGAAGTAGTGCATCAACTATTTCCATTTCCATTATTTTTTGTCCAGTATCTAGTATTTGGTTGAGTGTTATTTCTCCATTTTTTACTTTTAGGCCAATGCTTGTTTTTGGCTTCCATGAGATTACATCTATTTTTTTCTCTCCTTTGATTAATTCTTCTTCTTCTGGAATTTCTGTGATTATGTCTTTTTCAACTTCTAATTTTTCTTCTTCTGTTTCTGGGTGCGGTTTGCTTGTTTCTTTTGGTTTTTTTGTTTGTCTCATGCGCCACCTTTAATTTTTTTTGCAGTTTCTTCAAAATGTTTTGGCAAGTTTTCTGGGTCAAGCCCTTTTTTGATGTATTGCGCAAATTGTTTGGAGTATGCATCTTTATTTTCTTGTTTTAATTTTTTAGCCCATTGTGCAATGTGGCTTCCTTTTAGTCTTTCTTGGTCTGGGTAAATGCTATCTGAACAGGGCACTGTTGCTCCGCCGTCATTTACTCCTTTTATTGCTGCATAAATTATTGCGCCTTTAATTGATGTTTGTTGTCCTAAATCTGTTATGCAGTTTGTTATTTTATTTTCTTTCATTTTTTTTGCAATTAAAAGTCCGCATAAGTACGCAGCAGGTGTGTTTGATGTTGCGCCTTTCCAGCCGATTTTTTTAAGTTCAGATGTGTTTGCTTGCAGCAATACTTTGTCTCCTGTTGGAGTGTATTTTATTATTTGGATTGTTATGTTTTTTAGTGTTTTTCTTACTGTTAATTTTGGCAGTTGTCCTTTTATTAATCTGATTCTTTGCTTGTAATCAGTCTTGCCTTCTCGTTTTCTTCGGTATTCTACAGTGTATCGTTTGCTTGTTGCCATTTTATTCTTTCTTTATTAGTGTTTGTTCTGTCATATACATTTTCATGTGTCTTATGCTTCTAAAAAATCCACCTTTTGATTTTGCGTATATTGTTCTGTAGTCAGTTGTTGTTATTAGTTCTTTGTTGCGCAAATTTTTGAGGAATTCTCTTTGAAGCCTAACTGATGATATCCAAAGAAGCTTTTGAGGCAGCCTTGAATTGTGTGTTCCTTTTCTTGAGCCATATCCTTTTTGTCTGCCTTTTCTTTTTTGTTTTTTTGTTTCTCTTGTTCTTGATTGTGATATTCCTTGCTTGTATAGTTTGCTAATTATTCTTTTTTTTATTAAGGTTGCAACATCCGCTTTTGTTATTGCTTCTTTTATCTCTGCTGCTTTTTCATTGTCAAAGTGCACTCTTTGTGGTGAGCACTTCATTATTGTTGCTGCAAGTCGTTTTTGTAGATTCATTTTATGCATCCTTTTGCGTTAGAACTTTATCAAGTTCCTTTTTTTCTTGCTCTTTTTTTGTGTCTTCTTCTGTTTGTGTTGGGGGTGCTGTTTCTTTTGATTTCTTTTCTGCTTCTTTTTCTCTTGTTTTTGCTTTTTCTTCTTTGCTTTTTTCTTTTGTTTTTTTAGAGTCCTTTCTTTTCTTTAGCTCTTCTTCAACTTTTGCTAAAAATTCTTTTGAATTTTTTAGGTTTAAAATCGTGATATTTTTTTCATTTGCTTTTTTAATTATTTCAACTTTGTTCTTTGTGCCGACGCTTGCAATTATTATCCCTTCTTGCTTGTTGTTTATTTTCTCAAGTTCAGACGGATTTTGAACTAAAACTTGCCTGAGGCCTGTTTTTCCAAATCCTCTTAATTGCGCAGGTGTTCCAAAGCCTGGCTCAACTCTGCTTCTGTGTCCTGCAAATCCGTGTCTTAATTTGCTGTGTATTCCTTTTGGCTTTCTCCATTTTTTGTCTTTAAGCCTTGGCAGATTGTTGTATCCATCTCTTAGGAATTCAGGTTTTCTGCTTTTTATTTTCTGTTTTAGTGATGTTAATTCTTTTTGATTCATTTGAGCGGCTCTCCTGCTTTTTCTATAATGTATATTCCATCTTGGAATATTCTTTGGTCTCTGTTGCTAATTGCAGTTAATAGTTCTATTGCTGATGCACTTTGTCCTGCAAGCTCTTTGTCTGCAGCTTCAACTAGTATTTTGTCCCCTTGTACGCTAATAATTACTCCTTTTTTTATTGGCATTGTTCTTGGGAATTTTTCTCCTAAAAAATTTTTAACTACTAAATTCGCACCAGAAACACTTGCATTGATTGGGAAGTGTCCTGAACATATTTTTAGCGTGTATTTGTATGGTGTTTGAACTCCTTTTATCATGTTTTTTGTGTGTGCGAGTGTTGTGTATAATTGTGTTTTTTCTCTCTTTGTTGTTTTTTTCGCACTTATTTTGAATTCGTTTCCTTTTACTTCTGTTTTAATTCCAAAAACAGGTATTTGTCTTTGTATTTCTCCTTTTGGGCCTTTGACTGTTAAAGTTTTGTCAAGTACAGTAATTGTGACACCTTGTGGTATTTGTAGTGTTTCTTCGATATCTTGTTTCATTTTAGTAGCAATAAGACAATAGCCTTCCCCCAATATTTTTTTGTTTTGCTTCTTCGTGTGTCATTATTCCTTTTGATGTTGATACAATTAGTATTCCAATTCCTTTTGCAGGTAAATATCTTTTTTCAAATTTTTCGTATTCTGTTGTTTGAACACTAAATCTTGGTTTTATTACTCCGCAATTATTAATTGCGCCAATTAAGTAAACTTTTGCAGAGCCGCCTCTTGCAGGTGTTATTTCTTCAAATCCGCCCAAGTATTTGTTGTCTTGCATTATTTTTAGTATTCTTCGAAGGGTTTTTGATAATGGATTTACAATTACTTCTTTGCGCCCTATTTTTTCATGGTTTATTACGCTTGATAGTGTGTTTGCAATTGTGTCGTTTAACATTTTTCCCCCTCAATAATTATGTGTATTTCTTGAATCCTATTTTTGTTGCGATTTCTCTAAAGCAGCATCTGCATAATTCTAAATTGTATTTGCTTATGTGCCCTCCAAATCTTCCGCATCTTCTGCATCTTTTAAGACCAACCCCTGTTGTGCGTTTTTTTGGTGAATTGTGCTTGATGTATTTTTTTAGTATGACTGGTTTTACTTTGAGTTGTTTGAATGCTTTTTTCCAGTTTTTTGTAGTCATTTGTTCACCTTATGCCTCTGTGATTATGCTTGTTTTGTATTGTGTTTTCATAAAATCAATTGCTTCTTGTTTTGTTACAGTGTGTTTTGCCGGTAATTTTTTTTGCTTTATTTTTCTGTTTTTTATTCTGTATCCATTTTTTTCAAGTGTTACGCATACTTCAAGGCCAATTACTCCTATTTTTGGGTCGTATTGTACTCCTGGAATGTCTATATATTCATGTATTCCAAAAGATACATTTCCTTTTTGGTCAAAGTTTCTTTCGCTTAATTTTTGTTCTTTTGCAACAAGTAATCGCAAGAGCAAGTCGTGTGCTGTTTTTTTTCTGAGTGTTAATTTGCATCCAATTGGAAGGCCTGGTCTTAGGCCCCATTCTGCAATTCTTTTGTTTGTTATTGTTTTTACAGGTTCTATTTTTGTAATTGATTTAATTAGTGTAATGCCCTTTTCTAGTTTCGCAGGGTCTTTTCCTGCGCCTATGTTGAGCGTCACTTTTCCTATTTTTACTTTTTGCATCGGGTTCATTGTAGTTTGATTTGTGGTTGTTTTTTGCCTACCACATAAGCATATTGTTTTGCTGTTTGTACTTTTTGCTTGTTAGCAGTTGTGTACATAATTGTGTCTTTGTTTATTTCTTCAAGCGTTCCTATATCGCATTGGTGTTTTCCTTTCACCAAATAAATGCAGGCGCCCTTTTCTAGTTTGAGGTGTTCTATTATTTTTTGTGATGGCAGCTCGATTAATAGTGAGTCTCCAACAGTGTATTCTTTTTCTTTTGTTATGAAATTTCGTCCATCAGATAAATTGATTTGGAGTTTTGCGCCATGAATCATTTTTTTGCCAATTATTTTTGTTATTTTTTTGCTTGTTTCGTCTTTTTGTATTGGCAATAATTTTAATTTGCCTTTGTCATCAAATACAATTCTGAAATGTTGGTTTTGTGATGGTATTGATACAACATCAAATAATCCTGCGGGAAATTTCAGTTCTTTTATTTTTTTTGAGTCAACAAGTATTTCTTGGGTGTTTAGTATTTTTTTTATTTCTCTTGTTGTTTTTGCATATCCTAGTAATCTTAATATGAGGCCAATACTTAAGCTGAATTCTTGTGTGTGTGGGCCTGGCAGTGGTTTTGCTATGTAAACTAAATCTTTTCTTGTTATTGGCCAAGTGATTGGTGCTGCGAATTTTTTTAAGTGTTTGCTCATTTCTTTGCCTCAAGTTTTGTTGCTGTTTTTGATTGTGTTTTTGGTTGTGCTGTTGCAGGTTTTGTTGGTGCAGCAAATCTTCTTTTATCTGTCATGTCTAATTCTTGTATTATTACCTTTGATGGGTGAATTGGTTGTTTTGCTTTGCTTCCGTCTCGTTTTGTGAATTCTATTCCGCTTATGTATACTTTGATGTTTTTTGTGTCAACCAGCTCTACTGTTCCTGTTCTTGTTTTGTTTTGTCCGCGTACAATTTTTACTTTGTCTCCTTTTCTTATGCGTATGCTTCTAATTGAGTGTTTTTTGCGTAATTCTTTGCAAAGATGTGCACAAAGTAGTTTTCCTTTTAAGTGTGCTGGAAGCAGGTAAACATATTTTCGTTGTTTTTTCGGCAGTTTGCTTGCCTTCCATGTTTTTGACCAATCTTTCATTTTTTTTCTAACTCCTTAAAAAAATGAAATTCAAAAATTTTTGATTTTTGTTGTTTCATTTTTTTTTACCTACACGATTATGCTTGCTATTTTTGATATTGCAGGCCATCTTTCGCATGCTTCTTTTGCAACAGGACCTTTTACCATTGTTCCTTTTGGGTTTCCAAGTTCATCTTTTAGTACAATTGCAGCATTGTCTTCAAATTTTATTCTCGACCCATCAGGTCGCAAATATTCTTTTTTTTGACGAACAATTACTGCAGGCACTACTTGTTTTCGAATTTCAGGTTTTCCTTCAACTACTGCAACCATTACATAATCACCTATTGCTGCAGAGTTTGATCTGCCTTTTACTGTTTTATGTCCACGTACACTAATTATTTTTAGTATTCTTGCTCCTGAATTATCGCAGGCATGTATTCTTGCGCAGTGTGGAAGCGCTCTTACAATTCCTGCTTTGATTGGTTTCATTGTTTTTGTTCCTCTGTCTGTTCGCTTTTTGCAGGTTTTGCTTTTACTTTTGATTCTTCAATTAATTCTTCGCGTTCCATAAATGCAATGTCTTTTCCTACTTTTTCAAGTATGACAAAATGTTTTGTTTTGCTAAGTGGCCTGCACTCGCTTATTTTTACTATTTCTCCTTTTTTTGCGTTTAGGCATTCTGGATTGTGTGCTTTTAGTTTTGATCTTCTTTTTTCTGATCTTTCATATTTTGATAAATAATATGTTCTTTGCCATTCTACTGTTGCTGTTTTTTGTGCTTTTGATTCAATTACTGTTCCGCTAAATGATCTGCCTCTGGTTTTTAGGCTTCCATGAATAGGACAGTTTGGGTCATTGCATGTTTCCATTTTTTCTCCGCTCATTGTATTTTCCTTGTTTTTATTGTCTTAATATTATTGTTTCTGGTGCAAATCCTGATTCGATTAGGATTTCTTTTGCTCTTTGGAGGTGTTTTCCTTGGAGTTCAATCTTGTCTCCTTTAACTGTTCCCCCGCAGGCGAGTTTTTCTTTGAGTTTTTTTGCAAGCTGGCCAAGATCAATTTCTTTTTGATCCATGCCTTCAATGACAGTGTAAATTTTATTGAATTTTTTGTTTTCGATTTTAACTATGATTTTTTGGCTTTCTTTTGCTATGCTTTCACAAACACACAGGTCTTGTGATAGTCCGCATTTAACGCAAACTGTCATGCTTGATTATTTTCCTCCGCAAGTAATAGATTTATTCTTGCTATTGTTTTTTTTGTTAGTCTGATTTTTCCTGGATTTTTTGGTGTTGTTCCTGTTGCTACTTGTGCATTTTCTTTCATGAGTTCTTTATATAACTCTGTTTTTTTGTCTTTTAATTCTGATTTTTGCATTGCTTTTAGTTCTTTGAATTTCATTTTATTGTGTTTCCTTGTTTTCATTCACTGCTGGTTTTGATTGTGTTTTTGGCGCTTTTGCTTTTTTTGGTTTTTGTTCTTTTTTTTCTT
>ORJL010437051.1_pt1 | contig 15836 bp, 8 predicted proteins | sample 1779941 | NCBI WGS metagenome assembly ORJL01 (sample SAMEA104232317, study PRJEB22302) | groundwater metagenome | biome: forest; feature: aquifer; material: groundwater | place: USA | collected 2011-08-07 | depth 5.8 m | reverse complement strand
TCCGTCCTCGTCATCGGCGGGGGCCTGGCCGGGCTGCGCGCTGCCCTGGAGGCCAGGCAGTACGGCGACGTGGCCATTCTGTCGCTGGTGCCACCTTTCCGCTCCCATTCGGGCGCGGCCCAGGGAGGCGTCAACGCGGCGCTGGCGAACAACCCCGACGGCAAGGATGACTCCCCGGAGCGTCACGCATACGATACGGTGAAGGGCAGCGACTTTCTGGCCGACCAGGACGCCGTAGAGACCATGTGCCAGGAGGCTCCAGCTCGTATCTACGAGATGGAGCATTGGGGAGCTCCCTTCAGCCGGACAGACGACGGCAAGATCGCCCAGCGCCCCTTCGGCGGCGGCGGCTTCCCCCGGACCTGCTACGCCGCCGACGAGACCGGACACGTGATGCTCCATACGTTATTCGAACAGGCCGTCAAAGCAGGACTGACTGTCTATGACGAAAGGCTGGCGCTCATCCTCATAGTCGAGGATGGGGCCTGCCGGGGCGCCGTCGCCCTGAACGTGGTCACTGGCGAGATCGAAACCCACACCGCGCGAGCGGTGGTCATGGCCACCGGCGGCTATGGTAGGGTCTACGCCAAGACCACCAACGCCCTCATCAACTCGGGCATGGGCATGGCCCTGGCCTACTGGGCGGGCGTCCCCCTCAAAGATATGGAATTCGTCCAGTTCCACCCTACCACCCTCTTCGGCACCAACATCCTGATAACCGAAGGTGCCCGGGGCGAGGGCGCGTACCTGTTCAACAGCCAGGGTGAGCGCTTCATGAAGACCTACGCCGCCCAGGCCATGGAGCTGGCTCCCCGCGACATCGTGGCCCGAGCCATAGACACGGAGATCGCCCAGGGACGGGGCTTCCCCGGCGGCTACGTCCACATTGATTTGAGACACCTGGGAAAGGAGAAGATCCTGGAACGCCTGCCCGGCATCCGGGACATCGCCATACACTTCTCCGGGGTGGACCCCGTCACCGAGCCTATCCCCATCCAGCCGGGCCAACACTACAGCATGGGGGGCATAGACTGCGATGTCTCGGGCAGGACGCCTTTGCCTGGCCTCTACGCCGCCGGAGAGTGCGCCTGCGTCAGCGTTCACGGGGCCAACCGGTTGGGCGGCAACTCCCTTCTGGATACGATTGTCTTCGGCAAGAGGGCAGGGGAGGCCGCCGGGAAATATGCCTCCCAGCAGGCGTCGGGGCCAGCGCACGATGGGCCGACTATCGAAGCCGCCCAGAGAGCAACTCAGAGGAAGCTGGACGAGCTCATGGGCCGGGAGACGGCCGAGAACCCTCACCTCCTCAGGCAGGAGCTGAACGCGGTCATGACGGAGAAAGTCGGCATCTTCCGCAACAAGGCGGACTTGTCCCAGGCCATAGTAAGACTGCAGATGCTGAAGGACCGGTCCCGCCGGGCCGGAGTCCGCAACAAAGGGAAGACGTACAACCTGGACCTGGCGCGGACCCTGGAGCTGGAGGGCATGTTAGACCTGGCCGAGGTCATCGTCGCCGGAGCTTTGCGTCGAGAGGAGAGCCGAGGCTCTCACTTCCGCCGGGACTTCCCTGCCCGAGATGACGCTCGATGGTTGCATCACACCCTGGCAACCAGGTCTGACGCTGGCCCGGTCCTGGGACGCAAGGACGTCACCATCACCCGTTGGACGCCGGAGGCGAGGAAGTACTGATGGACCGAAAAGTCACCTTCAGGGTGTTCCGGTTCGACCCCCAGTCGGGAGGCGAGCCGCGCTTCGACACCTTCGTGGTTGAGGCCTGGGAGGGCATGAACGTCCTGGAAGGGCTGTTCTACATCATGGAGAACCTGGACGGCAGCCTTGCCTTCCGGTTCTCTTGTCGCGGGGCCGTCTGCGGCTCCTGCGCCATGTTCATCAATGGGTCATACCGCCTGGCTTGCAAGACTCTCATCAAGGACTTCCCGGAGATAGCCGTCAGCCCTCTGGGCCATCTTCCGGTCATCAAGGACCTGGTGGTGGACATGAGTCCCTTCTACCAGAAATACCAGAGCATCAAACCCTATCTCATGCCCGCTGCCGAGCCGCCCGCCAAAGAGTACCTCCAGCCCCCCAAGCAGCGCCGGGCCATCAACGAGATGATAGACTGCATCCTGTGCGGCTGCTGCCACTCATCCTGCCCTGTCGTTTGGGGCAACAAGGACTACCTGGGCCCCGCCGTACTGACCAAGGCATACCGCTTCGTGGCCGACTCTCGCGATGGCGCGACAAAGGAGCGCCTGGCCCTGGTTACGGGCCCCGACGGCGTCTGGCGCTGCCACACCATCTTCAACTGCCACGAGGTCTGCCCCAGGTACATCAACCCCACCTACTCCATCCAGCAGCTCAAGAAGACGGCCGTCGCGGAGAAGCTGAGGTTCTGGCGCAAGCACTAGCATGACGGAATACCGGAGCTGTCTGCGCTGTGGCAACCGGAACCCTGTCCTTCTGAAGGTATGTCAACGGTGTGGCGAGAAGCTGAGAAGCGCGAAGGTCAGCGACAAGACAGGGAAGCGGGCGCTGCGTGCCGCGTCCGCGTTGTCCGATGTGAGAGACCCCGCTCTTCAAGGGGCGGAAGCTCCTGCCCTCGAAGTGAACAAGATACGCTGTGGCGATTGCCTGGACATCCTGCCCCGCATGGCACCCGACTCCGTAGACCTCATCGTCACTTCTCCGCCGTACAACTTCGGCCTGGACGAGTACGACACCCACCGTGACACCAGGAGTTGGGAAGATTACTTCGCCCATCTCAACCGAGTCTGGACTGAGTGCGCTCGGGTGCTCAAGCCTGGCGGCCGCATATGCGTCGTAGTCCAGCCCATGTTTTCGGACTACATGCCGACGCACCACAGGGTGAGCGAGCAGCTCAGGGGGTTGGGCTTACTATTCAAAGCTGAGATACTTTGGGAAAAGCACAACTGGAACTGCAAATACACCGCCTGGGGCAGTTGGAAAAGCCCGTCCATGCCCTACCTGAAATACACGTGGGAGTTCATCGAGGTCTTCTGCAAGGGCAGCCAGAAGAAGCCGGGCATCAGCGCCAACGCCGACATCACCGCCGACGAGTTCAAGAAGTGGGTCTACAGCAGGTGGGAGATCGCTCCGGAGAACCGCATGAAGGACTTTGAGCATCCTTCCATGTTCCCCGAGGAGGTCCCGGATCGCCTGATAAAGCTGTTCAGTTACAAAGGAGACCTGGTGCTGGACCCTTTCAACGGGGCAGGGACGACGACGCTGGTTGCCCACAAGCTGGGCAGGGGCTACATAGGGATTGACATCTCAGAAAGGTATTGCGAGATAGCCCGGCACAGGATCGAGGAGCTTGACCGGCAGCCTCGCCTGATGTAGGCTGGCCGTCTATAGGCACCAAAGTGACAGGTGTGTGTTGGCTGCCGGCGGTTTTAGTTGCTCTCTCCCCCATCCGCGGGGGAACCGACCCGCTGACCGTGTTCCTCCCTGAGAGGTGTCCCTCCTGTGTTGAGGCTCAGCCTCACTCTAACTCCCTGGTGAGGAAGTAGCGCGGTTCGGGCCAGCGAGCGAAGCATCCTCCTGGCTGATCCGTCGCGGCACCCGTGGTTCGTGTCTTGGGCGTCCGCTCATGGTGAGGCTCTCGAACCATGGCCGCCGGGTCTTTGCCCAGGCGCGCCGTCCGATTACGCAAGCGGCGTTTGGCACAAATAGGGTTGGAGTGTAGCGGCCCATGTTCGGCTGAATGGCCAGTTCGCGGCTAGGCTATGCTGACGTGGCCGCTCCAGAACTGATCGTCGTGTCACTCTTGTCTAGCCTCGTTGGTGATTCGTTTGGCTTCGTAAGCGTACCAGCCGGCGACGCTTCTAATCTCTGTGGCGAGACGTTGGTATCCGGCGTTCTCCACATCATCAGCCTGTTTCGTATAGGCTGCGGAGAGCTCCAGTTCCGGCTTTCCAGTCGGGTCGACCGAGTGAACGCCACGAGAATTGATGAGAGCAGTGCCAAAGCCATTTCGCATTTCTTGTGCTGCCTTGGCATTAAGGGCTTCGGCGGCGGCACGATGTATCCAAAGCCCATCTGGGTCGGGAGGGCAATGAATGAGAACGTTTCCAACGTGTGTAAGAGCCACCTCCAGGTGTCCAGATTCTGAACAAGCGACTCTCATAGATTCCAGCCACTTTGCGAGATGCTCCTTCGAAAACACACCATCAGGTTGCGTGCCTGGGGGCGTTCGCCATGCGCGCAGCAGCCGATATGCGTTTGTTGCCATCCCCTTGTCCTGTTCCGTCGACTTCTTCTCAGATTCTGACGCCTTCTTTGAACGGTAAACAAGACGGATGACTTCACAGAAAAAGCCTGGGTCACTCGCTAGCCGGCCCTCCAACAATTTCGGTCGAGGACCAGGGTCTTGGGCGAGAAGCGGTAGGTAGGCCCATTCAATCGTGAAGAGGTCCTCATCATAGGTAGCGTTATCTTCCTGTAGCGCTTTGATGATTTCAGGAATCTCATACTCTTGCAGAGGGTAAAGAGGCTCGTTTGAGGACAGGGATGAAAGCAGAGCCTTCACGGCGCGTGCTTTGTCCAATGGCCGTTTGTCATTCAGCATCTTATACAAGCAGCCAATGGCTGCGTTGGGTCTGCCGTATTCAACCAGTTTGTCCACGGCTAAGTCCAGCTTGTCTCCGACCTGAAAGGGGTTCACACTAGCTTTTGTCCAGTATTGAGGCTGGGCGTTCTTCAGTAGCTGGTCGACTCTCGTCCAAGTGTCAGGCGCAAACGGCAAATAGGCGAAAAACTGGCCCTTTTGTGAGGGCGACCATCCTGATGTGTCTATGCTGTCGACCCACGGCCATCCACGGGCGGAGAACATCCCTTGGACAAATCCGCCTGCAAGTTGTGCAAGAGACCGGACCTCCGATTCTAGTAGAGTCGGGAGAACGCGTGTCTCGGCATCGACTCCAACGACTGAACCGAGGGCAACGCCCACTCTCCATGGCGACTCGACTGCCTTGGCGAATTCCAGAACGGAGTTCACTCCCCCAGTGGCAAAAACTTCACCGATCGCTGTCTCTCGTCTATTCTGAAGCTCTTGCGCTTGTTCTTGATAACTGGCCTTTTTCTCGTATAGATAGAATTCTTGCTCGCCGAAGAGTCGCTGGTGAATGTACATGGGGGTGTCAGGCGAAATACTTCCAGCGACGGCAGCAATGTGATTCAACAGGCCTGGTTTCATTGCCCAATCGGCGTCCGAATGAACCTTGTGTTTGGCTATTAGGTCCGTGAGCTTGGTCCACAACAGAAGTCTCTCTTTGGGAGGCATTGAAACGACTGCTTCCGAACGCAGGTAAGTTAAGAAGTGCTCCCTCGCTTGGGAGGGAAGGTCGTCAAGCCTCTCGATAAGGGTAGCGGTTCTGGGGAGATCATTCCTTGCCATGCGTACGGCCAATTCTGAGTAGCCAACTGCCTGGTCCCAATTCTCCTGTCTCGTTACACCGTTCGGCCAGTTGTCGGGGATGATCTGCCTCCATACCGGCTTTCGTGTAAAAGAACTTGTTTGATACGAACTGGGCAAAAGCGTTAGCAGCAGCCGCCAGCCAACTTCGGGGTATTCTCTAAGAATATTGTTGACTGCGACCAACCGATTAGACCTTGGAGCGCAAGTCTGCGGCAACCAGGGCAATAGAATAGCCGAAAGGGAATGTGCTGGCCGGTTGGCCCATCTACCGCCAGGGTCTCTAGCAGCTAGTTCACCGAGGACCCTGACGGAGCGGTTGAGATACTGAGGGTCCCAGGCTAGCGTCTCCAATGCCCATAGCAGGCCGGTAATGTAATTGCTCCCCGCTATTCCAGAGCCTTCTTGCGCAAATACGACATCGAAGGGCGTTGGGTTGGTATCCAATGCTCCCTCTACGCTGTCGAGAAACTCTCCAGGTGCGGCCTCCGCTAAAAACGGCAGGACTTCGCTAAGACTTGCCCATAGCACCCAGTCTGCGCCGTCAAGTACCCTTCGAACTGTGAGCCTAGCTGTGGCATCAGCTTTGCCAGTTGAGCACGACGTCAGAGCAGCTGGATGGCTTCCGAGAAGAGCGAGAGTCTCAGCCAAGCCATTTCGTATTGACCGCGAATGGGCGAGAATCTTGCCGTGAATACTCGCTGCGTAACGTTCGTCAGGAGGCAATTCAAACGCAGGGTCACGCTCTTTGAGGACGGATACGGCGATCTGACTCATCCGGTCGAGATGGTCGTCGAAGAGCCTCCTCCCGAGGGCATACCAGGCCTCGTAGCGCGCAGTGACTTTCCAGACCCCTTCTCGTTGAATCAGGGGAGTGCCAGGACGAAGGGCGATCTCACGCATTGTTGCGTTCCACTCCCCGTAAGCTTTTTTTGACAATGCCTCAGCGATGGTTCTGTCACCTGTAAGACGTTCATTCCAAGCACCCAACAATGACGCTATCGCGAGCTCTGCGGCGTCGGTTCTCTGGGACCACTCCGGCATCAAAGAAAGGTTCTGGATACATTTAAGAAGGGAATTCAGGTTACCATCGCTTTTCTGGGCAAGAATGCGGGCGCGCTCCCCGTTGTAGCCGGCCTTGCCCAAAGCATCCTCTATTTGGCCTATCGACGGGCTTGGAATTGGAATTCGATTTGGGTGCGGGATTCCGCCGGGCAAGCCTCCGAAGATTACAGCGTGTCTTGCCCGCTTTGCTCTTTCGAGCAGTCTCGTTCCTGATGCGTCGGTTTCACCCAGATAAAAGTCCGCGATGAGGACATGAGGATCACCCAGTGCCGTTATCCTATTCCAGGCATCTGCACTAGTAACGATGATGCAGCGACTAGCGAGGTCGACTCTGGTGGTGCTATTCGTTGCTGCCAAATAGGCGGATACGAAATCTGCTACTTGTTCAGGAAAGCGGGTATCCAGTTGCAGTTGGAGGGTGTTACCTGAGAAGAGATCCTCAAGCTTGGTGCATGCCGCATCCCGGTTTGCGAGGAAGACCCGAGGGATGAGGGGTGGTGGGTCGCCAATCCCTTTCAATTCGCTCCAACGTTGCTCCGGTGTCTGCATTTGTGTCGATGGGAATCCCATCACATTGGCAAGCCAGAGTTCGACGGCGGGGAAACGGTGCAGCCAGTCAATTAGCTTGGTGGCGTCGATGACCCGAACGCCCCGCCATTCCTTGCGCTCAATGCGGTTTTTGAGCCAGGTAGCCTGGGAGTCTTTTTTCCATGTGTATGGCCAGGCCCTTCGCCCAGACAACGGGGTTACGAACAGGAATGTCGACTCAAACCTCGTCTCGGCCGGTATGTTTTGGGTCAGATTCTTATAGTCTTTTGTTGCTTTGGAGGCTGGTTTGTCGCCCGTGCCAATTTCCCAATATGATTTGCCTGCGGGAACGAAGGGGTCAAAAGGGAAGTCTGTGTCCAGAAAGCCATCCGGACCGGGCTGACCGATGCTGTCACCGAGTGGAAAGCGTCGGTCTTTTGGATTCGGAGAAGCTGCGGCAACTAGGCGCAAAACAAGTTCAACAATCACTCCCTGCGCCGATTGGGCGTTTCCTCGTACCCATCCATCCAGTTGGTTTTCGGTCACTATCTCCGTGTATATCATCGAAGGCACTCCTGTGCGAATCCACCATGATCACAATTCAACCTGTCCAACCGTGGAGAAGTACCATCAGTGGAACTATCGCGAGTCGGGTTGCTTTGTCTAGCCAACAGCTTTCAATGAATGTGCGGAAGTCAATGGCAATGCGAATTCGGTTGCTGACCGGCTCATCGTCGGCATCGATCGGTCTGTTCTTCGTCCTGTGGGCATGGCAAGCCTCCCGTTCTTTGATGGCCCCAGTATACGGAGGTAGAAATGTGGAGTCAACCAAATAGGCGGAGAGTCGGCTTAGCGGTAGGCCAGGGGTTATCGCCAGCTTGGTGGGGCGACCTGGCATACGATCCCTACGGCCCGACCCCGGAACAGCGCCGGATGGTGGCAGAGAGCGGGCGGCAGGGGCCGAACAATTGGAATTGTCGGCGGGGGTGCGGGTCGCGAAAAGGGTCTAGACTTCCATGTTGTATCGAGGTATTCACTCTCCCATCAAGGGAGAGAGGAAAGGCCCCTCTCTTCCCCCACGAGACGTCATGGGATGTGCGGGGCAGGCTCCGTGCCGATCTGCCCCGCCTTCTCCAGCCCCGCGTATTCCTCGTCACTGTAGCCGAGAAGCTCTTTGTAGATGTACCCGTTGTGCTCTCCCATGGTAGGTGCCGGATAGCGGATGCGCAGAGGCGTGCGGGACATGCGCCAGATGACGCCGGGCGCCTGCCAGGTGCCCAGGTGCGGAGCAGTGACCTCCTGGAAGTGCCCCCTGGCCAGAAGGTGCGGGTCACGATAGGCATCCTCGTCGTCCAGCAAGGGGCCGCAGGGCACTCCCTCTTTCTGCAGCAGATGCATGATGTCGTACTTGTCGCGGGTCCGCGTCCACTCAGCCAGGTGTCCTCCGATCTCGTCCTGGTTGGCATAGCGACCGGGAACGCTCTGATACCTGGAGTCCCTGGCCCAATCGGGACCGCCCAAGGCCCGGCGCAACCCTTCCCATTCCTCATCGTTGTGACAGGTTATCGCCACCCACTGGTTGGTCCCGGCGCTAGGATACACATCGCAAGGGGCCGCCGTGGGATGACGGTTGCCCATGGGTGTCTGCACCCGGCGGTTCAGAATGAAGTCCATGAAGGCCTCCCCGATGAGAGGCATGAAGTTCTCCACCTGGGCCATGTCGATGAGTTGCCCCTCGCCGGTGCGACGGCGATGGTGCAGGCCCATGAGGGCCGCAGCGGCCGCGCCGGCGCCGGCAGCGGCATCGCCTGCGATGTTGGCGCCGAAGGCCGATATGTCGGCGTCGCGGTAGCCCTGGAGCATGGTCTCGCCGCAGAAAGCCTCCAGGACCTGGGCCGTGGCGGGGTACGAGCGGTAGGGGCCTGTGGTGCCATACCCGGGCATACGCACCATGACCAGACCGGGGTTCACCTCCCTCAGCTGGGGATAGTCAATGCCCAGCTTCTCCACCGTCGTCGGCGTATTGCCCTCGATGAAGATATCGCTCACTTTGACCAGCCTCTTGAATGTGTCCACTCCCTCCGGCCTGCGCATGTCCACGGTGAAGCTGAGCTTGTTGCGACAGTGCAGGTTGAAGGCGCCGTAGCGGTCCCAGGGCCTGTCACCGGGATCATTCTGCCAGTAGCCCCACGCTGCGCCGGCCCTCTGAATGTACTCCTTTGTCGGGCGGGCGATAGTGCCGCGCACGGCGAACTGCCAGTACTGGGTCGACTCCACCTTGATCACCTGGGCACCCATGTCGCCCAGGATGTAGTTGGCGAAGTTGCCGGCAAATAACTGGCACAGGTCCAGGACCCTCACACCATCCAACGGATATTTGATCATTCGATGCTCCTTATATGACCCCGGTCTCTCGCAGTATCACCAGGTCTTCGCGGGAGTAGCCCAGCTTGCCCAACACTTCCTCGTTGTGCTCCCCCAAGAGGGGAGCCGGCCTGCGGACCTGCCACGGAGTCTTCGTCATGACCACAGGGCGGCCAGGGATAGCCACTTTGCCCATGGCAGGGTGCTCTACCTCGCTCCAAAAGCCACGGCCCCTGACATGAGGGTCATCGTACAGCTCCTCGACGGTATTGCAGGGGCCGCAGATCATGCCGGCCGCGATGGCCTCCTCCCAGCATTGCTTCTTGGTGCGCTGCAGCGACCACTCCAGGAAGATCTCATCGAATTCCGCGCCGTGCTCCACCCTCGCCTCTGGCGTGGCGAAGCGGGGGTCCTTGAGAAGGTCGGGCCTCTTGAGCAAGTTGGCCACCACGTTCCACTGGGGCACGGGGAACCAGAATATGTAGCCATCAGCGCAGGGATAGGCCCCCATAGGTGGATAGGCCGACCTTCTGGCTGCCGACTGGCGCTGCATCTTGTTTCCCGTAAACTGGTATCGGATCAGTGAGCCGGCTCGGTTGTCCAGGTTGCTGATGTGCATCTCGAACATCGAAAGGTCCAGGTACTGTCCTACGCCGTGCCAGCGCGAGGCGTAGAAAGCCGCCAGGACGCCGTTCACCGCCAGCAGTCCCGACTGGTACTGCCGAACCGAGCCGGCATACTTCAGTGGCTCCCTGTCTTCCCAGCCGCTGGGCATCCCGCCCCCCATGGCCGATAGCACCAGCTCCGAGGACTTGAAGTCGCGATAGGGACCTGTCTGTCCGAAGTTAGAGATGGAGGCCATGACCAGCCTTGGGTTTATCTTCTCCAATACAGGGTAGTCCAGGCCAAAGGAGGCCATCACGCCGGGGCGGAAGTTCTCCACCACTACATCGGCGTCCCTGGCCAGTTCCAAGCATATCTTGCGGCCGGTTTCGCTCTTCAGATTGAGGGTGACGGAGCGCTTGTTAGTGTTAAGATGCAGGAAGAACCCGCTCTTCTCCGGGTCAGGGACGTCTCCGGGGAAGGGGCCCATCCGGCGCGCCGGGTCTCCTCCTCCGGGCTTCTCGATCTTGATGACGTCGGCTCCGTAGTCGGCCAGGATCTTGGTGCAATAGGGACCAGCGATGTGATGGGTGAAGTCGAGGACCTTCATATCGGAAAGAGCCTGCCCTGAGCCTGTCGAAGGGGCCTGTCTTGAGCCTGCGGAAAGAGCTTGTTCCACGGCGCCTCCACACTGGTAGTTGCGTTATTCTATGAGGTTGGAAGCGGTGAAGTCAAGGCAATTCTGGAGCTGTCTGACTTTCCCGGCGATGGTGTGCTACAATGCTGCCAAACTGAGAGAAGGAAGTGCCTCAATGCCATCCAAAGAAGAACTGAAGGCCAGAGTCGCCGCCGAGATTGATGCCAGGGCAGAGGAGCTGGTCCGCTTCGCCAAGACGGTCCTGGCCAGCCCCGAGCCGGGCTTCCGCGAGGTCAAGACTTCGTCCCTGGTTGCGGCCAGGTTCCGTGACCTGGGCATTCGCTACCGCGACAGCCTGGCGCTCACGGGGGTCAAGGGCGAATTGACCGGGGGGAGCGCCGGCCCCGCTGTCGCCGTCCTCGGAGAGCTGGATTCGCTGCTCTGCCAGGCCCACCCCTATGCCGACCCTGCAACGGGGGCAGCCCACGCCTGCGGGCACCATGCTCAACTGGGGATGCTCCTCGGCGTAGCGGCGGGACTTCTGGCGCCGGGCGTGCTCCAGGCACTGAGCGGAAGGGTCGTCCTGTTCGCTGTCCCTGCCGAGGAGTACATCGAGACCGAGTACCGTGATGGGCTTCGCAGACAGGGGAAGATCGAGTTCTTGGGTGGCAAGCCAGAGCTGATCAAGCTGGGCGAGTTCGATGACGTCGACATGGCTATGATGTGCCATACCACCAGTGAACCAAGCGACAAGCTCCTCGCCCTGGGCGGCACCAGCAACGGGACGGTCGCCAAGCAGGTCCAGTTCCTCGGGCGCGCCGCCCACGCCGGAGGGATGCCTCACCGGGGCATCAATGCCTTGAACGCGGCCATGCTGGCCCTTTCCGCCATCCACGCCAACCGTGAGACCTTCCAGGACCAGGACACGATCCGCGTCCACCCCATCATCCCGGGGGGGGCGGGGCGCGGGACCGCTGCCCCCGCCGATGTACGGATGGAGACCTTCGTCCGCGGCAAGACGCTGGAGGCCATCCTGGACGCCAACAAGAAAGTGGACCGCTCCCTACGCGCCGGCGCCCTGGCTGTGGGGGCCAGCGTGCGCATACAGACCATCCCGGGCTACCTCCCCATGCGCAACGACCCGCATCTGGCTGCGCTGTTCCGGCCCAACGCGGTAGCCGTCGTCGGCGAGGAGAACGTGGCCCAAATAGGACATCGCACCGGCTCCACAGATATGGGGGACTTGAGCCACGTCATGCCGGTCATCCATCCCTACGCCGGAGGGGCCCGGGGGCTGTCTCACGGCTCCGACTACGTGGTGGAGGATTACACGGTGGCCGTCATCAACCCCGCCAAGGCGATGGCCATGACGGTAATTGACCTGCTGGCCGACGGTGCGGCAGCGGCGCGACAGGTGCTGTCCAAGCACACGCCGGCGATGACCCGGGAGCAGTACCTGACGTTCATGCGCAGCCTGGCCAGTGAGGACACCTACAGCGAATAACGGGCCAATAACAGAGGACAGTAACCGGCAGACTGCAATAGAAACGCAAGAGCTGAAGTCGTATTCGGTGTCGGGGACGAACCCGAATACGAAGCAACCAATGCGCTTGTAAGGAGCGTACGAATCGGGGGAGAGCCCCAATGTCATGGGATGTGCTGGGCTGGCTCGGTGCCGATGTGGCCCTCCGCCTCCAGGCGAGCGTACTCTTCGTCTGAGTATCCAAGAAGCTCTCTGTAAACATACTCGTTGTGCTGCCCGAGCATAGGCGCCGGGCGCTCGATACGCCTGGGCGTTCGCGACATCTTCCAGGGGACGCCAGGCGCTAGATATGTGCCGACAGCAGGAGAAGTGACCTCCTGGAAATGACCCCTTGCCAGCAGGTGGGGGTCTTTGTAGGTATCCGCGGGCCCTAACACTGGCCCCGCCGGCACGCCCTGCCGTTGCAATGTCTCCATAACCTCATAGTTGGTGTGACTCCGGGTCCACCCACTAATATGCTCATCCAACTCATCCTGGCGACGGTATCGCCCGACTATAGTTGCCAGAACAGGGTCGCGCGCCCACTCTGGGTCGCCCAAAGCCCGCCGCAGCCCCTCCCATTGCTCATCGTTCTGTACGGTGATGTTTACCCATCGGTCCTGCCCTGCGCAGGGATAGCAGCCGCAGGGAGCCGCTGAGGGGTGCCGGTTACCCGTGGCAGCCGAGACGCGCTGGTTCAGGACATAGTCCATGTAGAACTGCCCCAGCAAGGGCATGAAGTTCTCCACCTGCGCCACCTCAACCAACTGACCCAGACCAGTCCTATCGCGATAGAACAAGGCCATGAGGGCAGCAACGGCGCCGCCAGCGCCAGCAACGCCGTCAGAGGTTATGCCAGTGGGAACGGCCGAGGCATCTACGTCAGGATATCCCTTGAGGAGACTGTGTCCAGTGAAGGACTCTATGGTGGGGGCCATAGCCGGACGGTCCCGATAAGGGCCCGATAAGCCATAGCCAGGCATGCGCACCATGATGACGTCCGGCTTCACTTCTTTCAGCTGAGGGTAATCCAGGCCGAGCTTTGCCATCAAAGGAGGACTGTTGCTTTCAATGACGATATCGCTGACCTTGGCCAGCCGCTTGAACGCCTCAATACCTTCGGGGCGGCGCAGGTCCACCGTCATGCTCAGCTTCCCCCGACTGAGAGTGTGAAAGCCTCCGTAGCGGTCCCACGGCCTTGCACCTGGGTCCCGATCAGGGTAGGCCCCCCAGCCTCCCCCGATTCTCCGAACGTACTCCTTGGTAGGCCGCGCGATGGCGCCACGGGCACCGTATTGCCAGTACTGGGTTGATTCTACCTTGATGACCTGGGCACCCAGGTCCACCAGGATGAGGTTGGCGAAGTTGCCGGCGAACACCGGGCACAGGTCCAGCACCCTTATTCCTTCCAAAGGATGGGCTGACGACACGCTTGCCATCGTCAGACGACCCCCCCCTGGCGCAGCCGCACCAGGTCTTCCCCAGAATATCCCAGTTCGCCCAGCACCTCAGCGTTGTGCTCCCCCAGCAAGGGAGCCGGCCTGCGCAGCAGCCACGGCGACTCGTTCATGACAAAAGGGCGGCCAGGGATGCCAGTCCTGCCCAGGGCTGGGTGCTCGACCTCAGCCCAGAAGCCCCTTCCCCGGACATGCTGGTCGTGGAACAATTCTTCTGTGGTATTCAAAGGCGCGCAGATCATGTCGGCGGCCAGGGCCTCACGCCAGCATTCCTCCTTGGTGCGCTCCATCATCCAGGACAGCAGGATAGCATTTACCTCCTCCATGTTCTCTGCCCTGGCCTCTGGAGTAGCATACCTCGGGTCGGTCAGAAGGTCCGGCCTCCCGATCATGGTGGCCGCCTGCCGCCATCGAGAGGTTCCGAACCACTCCATATATCCATCCTTGCACGGATAGACGCCCGATGGGAGATCAGCCGTAAGTCGCCCCACTTGTGGCCGCCTGGTCTCCACTATCCCTGTGAATTGATATCGAACCTGGGACGGACCCCGGTTATCTCCATAACTTGCGAGCAATTCCATCAGGGAAAGGTCCAGGTATTGCCCGGTGCCCTGACGGCGGCTGAAGTACAGAGCACCCATGATGCCACTTAAAGCATACAGCCCCGCCATGTACTGGGTCACAGCGCCCGCATTCTTGAGCGGTTCCTTCTCGGCGACACCACTGGTGGCCTGATTTCCCCCCATGCCGCCCAACACCAGGTCCGACGCCCTGAAGTCCCGGTACGGCCCCGTCTGTCCAAAGTTGGAGAGGGAGGCCATGACCAGACGGGGGTTTATCTTCTCCAAAACCTCGTAGCCCAATCCAAAGGAAGCCATCACCCCCGGCCGGAAGCTTTCCACCACTACTTCGGCTCTCTTGGTCATCTGCTTGAAGATCTCCTTGCCGGTCCTTGACTTGAGATTCAGTGTGACCGAGCGCTTGTTGGTGTTGAGGTGGAGGAAGAACCCGCTTTTCTCTGGATGAGGTAAATCGCCTGGGAAGGGACCCATGCGCCGAGTAGAATCACCCTCCCCAGGCTTCTCTATCTTGATGACGTCAGCACCATAGTCGGCGAGTAGCTTGGTGCAATAAGGCCCGGTAACATGAGAGGTCAGGTCGAGGACATTGATTCCTGATAGGGCTTGTTCCAATGGCGTGTCCTTTCGTCAGCAGAGAAGAGCCAAGGTAGGTGTTGCGCAGCTACGTTCCGGGGGTTCCCGAGACGGTAGCGTACGACCTCCCTCCAGAATCTCTAAGACAACGAGGCTCGAGAACAGGTTGGGGAATGCGCCGAGGTCATTCCCCAACCCCGGTCACGCAAACGCTCCCTATTTCTTGAGCTCGCCGAAGTCAATGACGCTGTACCCAGGAGGAGGGTATTTCCCCCAGAACAGCGACGACGTCTCGTTCACCCATTTCAGCCAGGCCGACTTAGTCATGCCCTCCCGCATCAGCTTGAAGATCCCTTTCCTCTCGTAAGAGTACTGCGCGAAGGCGAACCATTGGGCGTCGGGCACCCAGTATCTGCTTACTGGCTTGTCCGGCCAGTACTGTTTCTCCACCGTGAAGGGCGCATCAAGGCGCATGACGGAGCCCATCTTTGCATCGGCCCACAACGCCTGTCCTTCCTTGCCCACCAGCCAATTCACAAATACCATCGCCGCATTGGGATGTGGTGAGTTCGCTACCAGGTTGTATCCCTGGTCACTCCCATGGGGCAGGGCGACGGTCCCACCCTCCAGCGTTCCCGCCTTTATCCATGTCGCCTTTTGGTCCACATGGGTCGCCTTGATCCTGCCCGCACCCCCTGCGGTCAAAGACATGGTGATGGCGCAGTCACCCCTTTGCAGCGGATCCGCCCCACCTAGTAGATAGAAGAAGAACCGATCACCCTTGTTGTAGTATTCCCAGAAGAACTCCGGCCACCAGTCGGCGTTCTGGAATGCGACCATGTACCTCCACAGGTCATAGTCTGTCCCCGCATAGGTCAGCGGGTCAATTTGGCAAATCTTGCCCTTGTACCAAGGGTCAAGCAGGTCCTGCCATCTATTGATGACCCTCTCCGGAGGCAATAGATTGGTGTTGTAGGTAAAGTTGTAGCCTGTGGGATACCGTATGTCCTTGGGAATCTCGAGCGTGCGCGGCGTCATTATTGGGCTGTATGGCCAGACGCCAGGGTTATCC
>ORJL010813915.1_pt1 | contig 15841 bp, 14 predicted proteins | sample 1779941 | NCBI WGS metagenome assembly ORJL01 (sample SAMEA104232317, study PRJEB22302) | groundwater metagenome | biome: forest; feature: aquifer; material: groundwater | place: USA | collected 2011-08-07 | depth 5.8 m | reverse complement strand
AGACGGGCATGCGGTGCTGGAAGAGCGCCGCATCCGGGCGTACACGTACCTCGGCGGCGATGAGAACATCATCCGCCAAACGGTCCGGCGGATCACCAAGCAGGATGGCGATGCCCCCGGATCCTGGGTCTACGAGTGGCGCGTCCTCGGCGAGTACTACGAGAACCTCGGCGACGCGATCGCCAAGCGGGGACCGCGTCGAGCAGCCCTCGACGCCTATGTGACGTCGGTCGCCTACTACGCGCTCGGCTGGTTCCCGAGGGTCACCAACGCCGAGGAAGCCAAGGACTACGATCAGCAGCTGCGCGCGTATCAGAAGGCCGGAAAGCTGCTCGACGTGCCGCTCGAGGTGGTGAAGGTGCCGTTCAAGGACGGCGTTATCACCACCTATCTGCACAAGCCGGTGGGCGTCGAGAAGCCGCCGCTCGTCCTCTATGCCGGGGGCGTCGACCAGTACAAGGCGAACCACTTCAAACCCGTCCAGGACTTTCTCGCCAAAGGACTGGCCGTCGCCACCTTCGACCTGCCCGGCTTCGGCGAGAGCAGACAATGGGAAAGAGATCCCAAGTCGGACGCCCATTTCGCCATCTTGGAGCACTACCTGAAGCGAGGGGATATCGATACCAAGCGCATCAGCCTCTTCGGGCAAAGCTATGGCGCGGGCGCCTCCCTGCGTGCGGCCCTGCGAAACGATCCACGCGTCACGTCGGTCGTGGCCTTTTGTGGGGCGCTGCACCTGGGCGGGAAGAACTCGTTGGTGCCTGAGGCAAAAGTCGGCGACAAGCTGATCAACGGGCCTCTGCTCGTGGTCAACGGCACGCGCGATCCCGGCAGCCCCGTCGCGGACCTGATGTCGACCTACGAATCGGCGAAGGTGGGCGATCTGTGGCTGCTCGGCCTCGGCGAGCATTGCGCGGTGGAGTACTATCCAATCGTGATGCCGCACGTGGCTGCCTGGCTGGTCGAGAAGTTCTCCAAGTAACGGTACTCAGGGCCGGCCCTCGTCTTGTCAGGTCCGTTTCTATCCCGCGTGGTGAGCGGCGCTCATGGGCCGGCTTCAGGCCTCAGGAGAGGGGCTGCGCAAAGTCAGGAACCCGGCGGGCTCCTCACCCGCCGGGTCCAAGTACACCATCCTGACCTTCCTTGTTGACGACGCGCCGGCAGTTGGTCGAAAGCAGGACTCGCAGGCGACAATCAGCCCGCGAAATACCCGAGGGACGCAGGGGCATCCCTCGGGTAGTCGGCCTTCACGCCGCCAGCGGCATCGTGCTGCCCTGCCCGGCGAAGCGGTAGCGAGCAGCGACTATCGGCCCGTACCCACCCGCGGCCGCCCGCCCTTTCGCCCATTACTCCGCGACGACGCGGCCTTCGCGCGACTGGTGCCTCGGCCGAGGAGCGCCCCGACGCCCACGAATCGCAACGAGTCCCGGCGCGTGGCATACACGTCGCGGCGCAGCACGGTCACGTCGGCCTTCAGCTGCGGCTCGCGGCCGAGGGCGCGCAGCGCGTCGAGATGGGCCGCCAGCGCGCTGCGGATCGCCCGCTTGGCGACCGCGGCGGTGTCCGCGGCGGCGTACACACCGGGCAGACCGGCGACCCAGGCGCTGAACGCGCCGTTGCTCTCCTGCTCGACGATGATAGGAAAATACTGCGTCATAGGCCCGCCTCCTTGAGAATGCGCCGTGCGAGGCCCGTGCCGACCTCCTTCTTGGTGTGGACCGCGACGGTGATCACCCGCCCGCTCTGGGGGTGCACGAACTGACGATGACCGCCCTTGCCGTGGCGCTGCTCCACGAAGCCCGCAGCCTTCAGCCGTCGCACCAGTTCACCCCACGTCACGGGGCCAGTATAACCTATCGGTAGCTTCTTAACCTAACGGTGTGCGATGGCGATCGATGGCAACTTGACAAAGACCTCCACCCCTGACCAAAGTACGTCGTGAAGAAGCGCACAAGACTCGTACTCGCTGTTGCCGTCACCATCGTGGCCAGCGGCTGCGGGTCGTCCGGCGGGCAGACTGACACCAGCCCCGCATCAAGAGCATCTACCCCACAATCCTTGGCGCAGACGCTGACTGGCACATTTGACGAACGGGCCTCCACCGACGCCTCGGTGGGCGCCCTGGCCCAGTCCGGTGTAGAGGTCTACGACGACAAGTCCTTTGCGCTGGTCCGGGAGCCATCGGGCCGCAGGGCGCTCCTCCGGTACACGCGATTTCAGGCCCGGAACATGGCGCTCGAGGTCTCCACGGGGGGCGGCATTCTCGGCTCCCAACTGGACGCCATGGCGCCACCCATCACGTTCGCGGGCACACAGATACCAGTAACAACTTCCGGCCTCATAGCTGCTTGGGCAGTCACAGCCGTGAGTCCCGGCGCGGATCTCTCTCGCCGCCTGCTCGGCGATATCGACCCCAAGGCCGCCAGGAATGTCCGGTTTCCCACGCTGGTCCTGGCTCTCTTTCTTGCTGATTCTGCTCCCGCCCTGACCAGCTCCGCCACCAAGAGTCTGGGCGATCCTTTAGGTGTAGCGCTGGCGTCGGCCGGCAGCCTTCTGGGCGCCTCTGAAACAGCATGGGCGGCGGCGGGCCCCTGCGCCACGGCGCGTGAACTGCTCCAGCGACTCGACGGCCTCCTGGCAAGTATCCAGAGCAGCCCCGACACCGGCCTGTTCGGCTGGATCGGTGGAGGACTGGCCCGGCTAGGGGTTCAGGTAGCGATGGAAGCGGTTCGGTCCCAGCTGTCGGCCCTGCGAGGGATACTCGAAACGGTCGCCGCTGCCACGTATTCAGCCTCGCTGCTGAACGATTGGGGGCTCGAGATCAAGGCTGACCCCCCCTTGTTGCACTACATCCCCGGTAGCCCCACCCAGGGTCGCTTCATCGCCGAAGTCGTTGGTGACGAGGGGATCGACTATCCTGACTGGCTCAAAGAATGCGCGGCACTCTTCAACCTTTCGCTCCCCAACACCCAGCAGGCGGACGGAATGGCTATCGACTGGACGCCGGGTGCCGGATTCAACGAGCACGCCCACCCCATGGGGGGATTTGACGGGAAGGTGCAAGCCGGCGGCACGGCGCGCTACGCGATAGCGACCTCCGAGGAGGACCCGCAGACCCATGCCACCGCGACCGAGGACCGACAACCCGCCAAGATCGCTGCGACCGTGACGCGCACGTTCGACCCCCAACAACTAGCCCGGTTCGTGAGCGGCGTGACCGGGATTTCGCGCGCGTTGACGAGCGGCGCAGCCGGACTGGCGGGCGAGAGCATGAGCTCGGTCGACGTCACCGGCAGCGGCTCTGCGACCGTCGGGTTCCACAAGTCCCCTGCGTCGTTCCACAAGGTCGTCCAAGGTGGTGCGACCATCATCGTCGACGGGCACAACTGCGTTGGCGTCTACGGGACGTGGACCGTGAAGATCGACATCAACCCGGGCGGCGAGCAGAGCGTCAACTTCACGGCAACGAAGGACAACCCCACGGGGAGCTTCCGCTGGAGCATCCCCATCCCCAACGGTAGTGTCCACTCGGGACAAATGTCCGCCACCGTTTCCGACACGATGGTGACTTTCAGCGGGGGAAACCGCGTCGATACACCGTACGGGGCCGCCGGGGCCTCGGCTGCAGGTTCGGCCCCCATCACGCGCGGCCCAACGGCCAACTGCAGGAATTAAGACCACCAAATAAAACCAGGACGGAGGTTTGAAGAGTCTTTACGGACTTTTCGCGGAACTTCTCGCGGCCCCGAGCATGGATGTGATCACCTTGTCAACCTTTTCTCTATCGTCCTTGCCGGCAAATGCCACTAAGATCATGCTGTCGCTCGGATAGCCGAATGCCATGATGCAATCCTGGCCGTGCAAGTAACCCATATAGACATCGAGTCCCTCTACTCTTGTCTTCTCCATCGGTACCTTTTTGGAGGCTATCAAGCCTTCAAGTTCTTTTTGAACATCCTTGAAGATGCCCGGCTCTGTGCGCATGGCGCCCATGCTCGCTCCCCCATTCATGCACGGCCTGTCTGTAACGCCGTACACAACATGGTCCCATCTCTTGTCGTCCGAGCTGGTCATTCCTGACACGACCATCATTGTCAAACCAAGACGGCCTGAATCAAGAGCCGCTTCGCCCAGGGTATCAGGGCCACACGTGCTTTTGCCCCTGACATCCACCACGCATGTCTTGACCGCGACACCGTCAAGACTTTTCGGCATATAGGACTCTGGGCTTTCGCGTTGAGCGCCGCTACTGACATTTTCAGCCGCGACCACAACGGCAACCATGAGTAGCGCCTGGCCGGCCGCCGGTGTCACTGCTTGACCAGTTCCACACGGCGATTCTTGGCGCGTCCGGCCTCACCGTCGTTGCTCGCGACGGGCGCGAGAGGCCCAACGCCGTCCGCGTGCAGGCGCGCGGCCGCCACCTTGTACGTGGTCGTCAGCGCGGTCACCACCGCCTGCGCGCGCCGCTTCGAGAGATCGAGGTTCTGCGCGAGCGCCCCCACGTTGTCGGTGTGACCGACGACGTGCAGCTTCAGGGTGGAGCTCTTGGCCAGCAGCGCGCCAATCTCCTTCAAGGCCCCGTCGGATTCGGGCTTGAGATCGGCCTTGGCCGTGTCGAACAGGATCTCGTACACGGCCACGTGTCCGACGTGGTCGAGGTCCTTGTTGAGCGCGTCGGCGGAGATCTTCACGAGCCCTGTCTCCATCGGCTTCACCTCGACGACGACGAACCTCGTGGCGAGCGTCTGGACGTGCAGCGCGACGTACACGTCGCCTTCGGGACGCGCGAGTCTGGCGGCCAGGTACCGGGCGTCTTCCCCGTTCGGCAGGTACCCCAACCCCTTGAGCCCGATTTGCGTTCCGCACTGCCCGCCCCTGCACGTGAAGAGCGTGGCGAAGCCGGCCTCCTTCAATCCGCTCTCGTAGTTCCGGAACACCTCCAGGGTCGAGCGACCCTCGGGACTCTCGTAGGCGAACATCGTCACCTTGCCCTCGAGGTGCTCCGACTTCGACACCTTGCCGTCCTTGATGGGCCCGGTGGGCACGTCGAACTCGTCAAAGGCCGAGACTTCCGCGGGCTGGTCCATCCGCGAGCCCGGATACGCGGGAACGAGCGAGTGCCCCCGCGGTGGCGTCTGTGCTGCCGCTGACGCGACAATGCACATCGCAGTCAGGATCACGCCGGCGCTGAAGTGTCGCGTCATGGTCTCTCCTCCTGGTGAAGCATGGTGTGCCACGAGCGTACCACGAACCGCTTGCGACGGCCCGCTGTGCGATCCTGATGCTGGCGTGCGATGGCCGGAATGCGAGGCGCCCGGGCGCGGTCGTGAGCCGAGAAATAAATCGGCAGACAGCACCCTGCCTCTTCTCGTAGCCTTGGGGATACGTCGATGACCGCGGTTCGGCGGCTCGGCGCGCAACACACGACGAAAGTCATCGACGCGGTTGGCCATCAATGCAATCAGAGCGGCTCTATCGCTGGACGCGCGACCTGCACCTCTATTTCGGATTGTTCGTCAGCCCGTTCATCCTGCTGTTTGCCGTCAGCGTCTTTTTCCTGAATCACGGCAAGCTGCCCGGCCGGCTCCAGACGAGGTCGGAAACCTTTCGCGATCTGCGAGTTCCCGACGGGATCGATCGGTTGCAGGGTCGCGAAGCGGTCAATCTCGCGCGTGAGATCCTTCCACAGGCCGGCCTCACCGGCGAGATCGGGTTTCTCCGGGTGCTCGCGAAAGAGCGCCACCTGGTGTTTCCGGTCTCCAAGCCCGGCTTCGAGGCGACGGTCGACGTCGACCTGGAGTCACGATCAGCCGTGGTGACGCGGCGCGGGACTTCCTGGTGGGAGGCGCTGGCCTATCTGCACAAGTCGCCCGGGCCGCACAACGTCAACCTCCGGGGAAACTGGTTCTGGACACGAGCGTGGGGCTGGCTCGCCGATACGACGATCTATCTGACGCTGTTCATCACGATGAGCGGCATCTATCTCTGGCTCGCGATCAAGGCGGAGCGAAGAACCGGTGCGGTGCTGCTCGCCGCAGGTGCGGTGTCTCTCTTCGGGCTGATGTATGCCGTCATCCGTTAGATCGACCCTCGAGGCCTGGAATCGCAGGCTGCACTACTACCTTGGGCTCACGTTCCTGTTCTTTCTGTGGCTGTTCCTGTTGACCGGTCTCCTGTTGAATCACGGCAGATGGGCGGTTGCCCAGGCGGCCAATCAACGCCGTGAAGTGAAACTGGAGCAGGCCATCGAGACGCCGGCCGGCGACACCGAACGCGCGCGCGCCCGAGACGTGATGAGACAATTGAAGCTCGTCGGAGAAATCGACTGGCCCTCAACGGCCCAACAGCCCGGACGGTTGTCCTTCAACGTCAGCCGGCCGCGGGACGCGAGCCAGGTGCGCGTCGACCTGGAGCAGAACCGCGTGGCCGTCCAGCACTTCGAGAACGAACCGTGGGCCGTCTTCCGCATCTTTCACACGTTCAGCGGCTCGCGGTTCAACCTTGCCGGCAACGGGCGCGATTGGATTCTCACGACGGTGTGGGTCATCGCCATGGATGTCCTCGCGGCTTCGCTGATCGTGATGGTCCTGGGCAGCTACTACATGTGGTACCGGTTGAAACAGAGACGGCGGCTCGGCCTGTTGGCGCTGTCTGCGGGGGTTCTGAGCTGCGGGGTGTTTCTCGCCGGCCTGCTGTGAGCACCTGGCGCGTTTTGCACGTCCGTGTAGCGCGGGCCTTCAGGCGAGCGTCTTTCGCTCGGCCGAAAGCCTCGCGCTACGGCGTCGTGCAAATGGCTTCAACATGAAGAGGCTGCGCTCCGCGGCTCCCCTATCGCGACCTCGGCCAGACTACGCCCTGGTTCTGGCTGGTGACCGGTGCGAGACCCTTGTAGACGAACTTCTGCAAGCGCTTTCCCTCGTAGGTCTCGGTCGTGTAGATGTTCCCCTTCGAATCGGTCGCGATGCTGTGGACGCCGTAGAACTGGCCCGGCTGGCGTCCGCCGTCGCCAAAGCTGGTCAGCTCCTGCAGCGGGAGTCGCTCGATGATGTGCACCTTCATGTTCCGGCCATCGGCCAGGTAGATGTATTTCTGCTGCGGATCCTTCGAGAAGGCGATGTCCCAGACCGAGCCGTCGGCCAGCGAGTCCTTCTGAATCCACTGCTCCTTCACGAACTTGCCGTCCCTCGTGAACACCTGAATGCGGTCGTTCACGCGGTCACAGACGTACAGGAATCCGTCGTTCGCGAGCTCGGCGCAGTGCACCGGATTCCGGAACTGCTGCGCAGGCGGCGCATCGGGGTTGTATCGCCCGAGGTTGGTATCGTCCGGTTTGTTCCCGTACGCGCCCCAGTACCGCTTGAACGCGCCGGTCTCCGTGTCGATGACCGCGACGCGCTTGTTGCGGTAGCCGTCCGAGATGTACGCCTCGTTGTTCGCGTCGTCCACGGTGATCTTCGCGACCTGGCCAAAGGCAAACGTGTCGTTGCTGCCGGCGTTGCCCCATTCCATCCCGAACTGTTTGACGAACGTCCCGTCTTTTCTGAACTTCAGGATCTGGCCGTCGTCAGCTCCGTTGCCGCCAATCCAGACGTTCCCCTTCCGATCCACGGCGATTCCGTGGTTCGACTGCGGCCACTCGTAGCCGGTACCGGGACCGCCCCAATGGCCGACCAGATTGCCGGCCTGATCGAACTCCAGAATGGGTGGCGCGCCCTGGCAGCACTGGCTGGAGGTGGGCGGCTTCAGCTCCATCCCCTTCTCGTTGTTGCCGAGCGTCGCCGAGCTGCGATGGACAATCCAGACGTGGTCCTGGTCGTCGACCGAGACGCCTATCGTCGCGCCGAGCATCCAGTGATTTGGCAGCGGCTTGGGCCACATCGGATCGACTTCGAATCGCGGCGCCTGGATGGCATTTTTCGCCTGCGCCGCCGCCGTTCTGTCGGCCAACGCCTGCGCGAAGCCAAGCGCGATCAGAACGACGAGAAATCCAGCACCGATCACGGGTTTACCCATACGCGTCATTGCAGTCCTCCTTGTTCGTGCCCACGCGAGGTCGTCTCGCGGGCCACAACTCGCTGCTTGGCGCTGATGATGCTCCTTTCGCGGCTTGCCAGCAAGGGCCAATTTGCGCGCGTCGCGGCGGTCGTGTCGGCGACGGGGGGGCGCGGCGCGTCGCCGCAGGGGTCTGCTGCTCACGTCCGCAGGCCGCCAGGGCGTCCCATCGTCTTTGGCGGTATGATGCGACCGCCATGAAGACACTCGTCCTCTCGCTCACCGCTGTCGCGTTCGTCGGGTCACTCTCGGCGCCGGCACGGCTCCAGGAGAAGGGCGGCGACGATCGCACCGGACCGTACGACGTCGTCCAAGGCTGGCCGCAGCCGCTCGGCTACGCGAAACCCGGCTACATCTGGGGATCGACCGGCGGGATTTTCGCCGAGTCGCCCAACCGCATCTTCATCGCGAACCGCGGCGAGCTGAAACTGCCGGACAAGCTGCCCTTCGGCTTCACGGGCTTCTGGGGCTCGTTCAACGAGCAGGCGACGACGCCCACGCCCGAGTTCCGCAACTGCCTCGTCGTCGTCGACGCGAACGGGAAATCGGTCGAGTCGTGGACCGAGTGGGATCACCTGTTCGCCGACGGCCGCGGGCCGCACTCGGTGCTCATCAGTCCCTACGATCCGGAACACAACGTCTGGGTCGTGGACGACATTCATCATCAGATCTGGCAGTTCAGCAACGACGGCAAGAAGCTGCTGATGACGCTCGGCGAGCGCGACGAACCCGGCAACGACGGCACGCATTTCAAGCGGCCGACCGACATCGCCTGGCTGCCCGACGGCACCTTCTTCGTCAGCGACGGCTACGGCAACACGCGCGTCGCCAAGTTCGACAAGAACGGCAAGTTCCTGATGATGTGGGGCACGCGCGGCACGGGCAACGGCCAGCTCCAGACGCCGCACTCGATCGCGATCGACCGGAACCGCCGCGTGTACGTCGCGGATCGCGCCAACAACCGCATCCAGGTCTTCGACGAGCACGGCAAGTACCTCGATCAGTTCCCGAACATCCAGGCGCCGTACCACATCCGGATCAGCGACGACCAGTACCTCTGGGTCTTCTCCGGACCGCTCGACAAGTTCCTGAAATACGACCTCCAGGGCCATCTGTTGTACGCCTGGGGGACGCACGGTACGACGCCCGGGTTGTTCTGGGCCGTCCACGAATTCTCAGCCGACACCGATGGCAACCTGTACACGGCGGAAGTGTTCGGCGGGCGCTCTCAGAAGTTCAAGCCGCGCGCGGGGGCCGATCCGTCTCACATCTACAGGCCGCAGCCCTTGATGCCGAAGACGGCCGCCACCGGCCACTGAGGAGGCACGCTCATGAAACAGTCCAGCCTGCTGCTCCTGCTCGCGCTCGTCATCGCGTGGCCCGCCGTGACGCCGGCGCAAGGCCACGCGAATTTCTCGGGGACCTGGAAGATCGCGTCGATCGATCCGCCGGTGCCGGCGGGTCGCGGCCGCGGGGCGGCCGGCGGCGGCATCGCCGGTCCCTACGCGGAGACGATGCTCGCGCAGGCGCCGGAGATGATGGTTCTCACGCAGAACGCGACGACGATCACGGTTCAGATCGGATCAGCGACGATCGTGTACGCCCTGGATGACAAGACGATGGAACTGCCGCCGGGCGACGTGATGGCGTTCAAGAGCCGCGCGCACTGGGACGGCGCAACGCTGCATCTGCACTACAAGCAGGCGATGAACTGGGGCCGCGATGTGCTGACGCTCAGCGGCACGACGCTGACCCTCGTCCGCGACCTCGAGTCTGGCGGCCAGTCGACGACGAGAACGCTGACGTACGACAAGACGTCGTAGGCGAGACTCGCCGAGGTCGGACGCTTCACGACGCGGTCGGCTTTCCCGCGACGAAGCCTGGCCCCTGTCTCCGCTCAGCGCAAGATGTCGAAGAGGTACGAATACTTGACGATGAGCGCGCGATTCACGGGGCCGACGCTGCCGAACGCCTCGGTGTCGTTGTAGACCACGTACAGCCCGGTGGCGGCGGTCTGCTGCCAGTTGAGCCGCACGTTGCTCGACCACCGCTTCGTGAGATCGTTGTACTGCACGAGACCCTGGATGTTGATGCGCGGCGTGAAGTTGTAGGCCACGCGCACGGTGCCGAGATTCGTGACGAAGTCGCCCTGCGGCAGCGAGACATCGTTGCGCGTCCACCGCAGCGTTGTCGTCAAGGTGCCGCCGTGCCGGACGGTGAGCGATGGGGCCAGGGCCTGTTGGCGGCCTGACAGAAATCCGCCCACGTTCGCCGACAGGCCGCCGGACACCGCCTTCTTGCGATCCGTGTTCGACTGCAGAAAGAAGTACGGGCTGTCGTAGGTACCGGCCGGCACGATCACGCCTGGGTACACCTCGAACGGTTTTCGAAGCCCCTCGTGCTGAATGTTCAGGCCGGGGCTGACGAAGTTGCCGCTTTCAAAGTCGAAGGCGCTGTCGACGTGAATCAGCGCCGTTTCGTTGAAGCTGTCGAAGCCCCAATACGCCTCGTAGGTGGCGTGCGGCCGCCATTCCCGCAGCTTCAGGTCGGACAGCCACGGCCGCCGCAGATTCTTGTAGAGGCCGGTGCTGATCTGGCGGTATCCGTCCGCCCGCTCGAGGAAGCCGACCTCGGGGTTGAAGTCTTCGCCGACCTCGGTGTAGTCGAAGTAGGCTCTCGTCACGCGGTTTCTGAATTCGGCACCGCCGTTGTACGCGTATTCGCGACCGCTGACGTCCGGCGTTTCGGTTCGCGCGGCAAAGCCGCTGATCGTGAGGCTTTCGGTCGCCCCCCACTTGGCGTCGGCACCCCAGGTGCGGTTCCAGCCGTCACTCCCCGCGCCGTCGCCGGTCGCGACCCGGCCGACGAACATGCCGCCGACGCTCGATCGGTTGGGCAGGTCCTTGCTGACGCGCGCGGTCATGAAGTTGTTGGCGGGCGTGGCGCCGACCTGCTCGGTCTGCATGTCGATGAGGCCGACGTTCACTCCGCCGCTCTTGCCGGTGAGTCGAGCGCCGCCCCGAATCGGGACCAGCGAGCCGGCGCTGGTGATGCCGATGCGGCGGCTGAAGAACAGGTCGACTTCGCCGTTCCGGCCGACAGCGAACAGGCCGCGATTCTCGAGGAAGAACGGGCGCTTCTCCGGGAAGAGCAGGTTGAACCGGGTGAGGTTGATCTGCTGCTCGTCCACCTCGACCTGGGCGAAGTCGGTGTTGTAGGTGAGGTCGAGGTTGAGGCTCGACGTGACGCCGAGCTTGGCGTCCGCTCCCCAGTCGCCATCGCGGTTCGTGCCGGCGCCCGGGGGGAAGTTGCGGTTGGCCGAGCCGATGGCGTAGGGCATCAGCTTCAGGTTGCGCGGCGTCTTCAACTGCAGGTCCCGCAGCTCGCCCGCCGACGACAGGCGGGTGATGTTGTAGACGCGCGCCAGCGGTGACCAGTACACCTGCTCGCGCTTGTGGCGGATGTTGCGCGAGAAATTGATGCCCCAGTCCTGTGGCGGCGGCCCGTAACGGAGCGTGCGCAGCGGTATCCGGAACTCGGCCTGCCACCCGTCGCTCGTGATCTGGGCCTTCACCTGCCACGCGCCATCCCAGTTGACGTTCAAGCCGCCGCCCGATCCCGTCGACGTCCGGCCGAGCGACGGCGGCCCGCTCGACTGCGTTTCGCCCTCGTTCCGGACCTGCGCGTCGTATTCCATCCCCAGCGCGTTGGTGCCGAAGATGAACCCGTTCTGTCGATCGTGATACGTGTCGAGGATGACCTGAAAGGAGTCCATGTCGCCGAGGCTCGAGTCCCGGCGCGAATCGGTCGAGACGATCTGCGACGGCTCGCTGTCGAAGCAGATGACGCCGACGTAGATGGCCACGTCGTCGTACAACAGCCGGACTTCGGTCTTTTCCGTCGCGGGTTGACCCTCGAGCGGCTCGGTCTGCACGAAGTCGCTGACCGGCTCGGCCTGCCGCCACGCGACGTCGTCGAGGGCCCCGTCGATGATTGGCGGCGCGGTGACGCGCCTGGCCGACAGGCGCTTGGTGGCCGGGGCCGCGGTCGTCGGTGCGGCCGGCCGCCCTTGTTGGGCCGTCGGCAGGGCCACCGCGAGCATGGACAGCGCGAGGGCGAATCCCAATCGCGCAACTGGACGTGTGATCGTCATGAGCCTCCGCTGGTTCAAGGCAGCCGGCCGTACTTCTTCGTCGCCGCCAGCATCCCGCTCCCCGAGATCAGCGTGGTGTGGCCCACCTCGACGCCGGCGACCGGCAGCGCGATCGATGAACGCATGTTCAGCCTCCTTGTCGGTGCGGCACCCCGGGGAACTTCAGTATCGGAACAAGTACTGGAGCTTCGTGAAGAACGCCCGGTTCGTGCGCCGGTAGCCGGCGTCAGGAAAGACTGTCGCGCTGATTTTGTCTCCCTGCTGGTAGTGATCGTCGTAGCCCACGAAGAACACGGTGCCGGCGTTCAGCCGGTACGTGGCCAGCAGGTTGACGGCCCACGTCTTGTTCAGGCTGTTGTATTCGGAGATGTTGCGCGCCAGCAGCCGATCGGTGAACTGATACGTCGTCTGGCCGCGGTAGATCTTCGCATTGAACACTTCGGTGTTGTTCCGCGGGTCCATCAGGTCGCTCGTGATGACGTCGATCTGCGATTGCAGGCGCGAGAACGGCCGCAGCGTGAGCGTGAGGTTGGTGTTGGCGCCACGACCGAGAAACGGATCGGTCTCGTAGCGAATCTGATCGCCGCCCCCGTAGGAGCCCGTGAGCGAGATGCGCCGGCTCGTGTTGATGCCGCCGCCGACGAACCACCGCGACTTCTGGAAGTCGACGCCCCCGTATCGTTCCATGTCGCGGTTGACACCGCCGCCGAGCGTGATGTTCTTCGCGAACTGCACGTTGATGCTCGCGTTGCGCTGCTCGTCCTGCAGCACGCCGGTGAAGTCGTAGTTGCGGTTGTAGCTCACCCGAGGCCCCCAGTTGACAATCCGGCCCTCGGGCCACCAGCGGTACCCGAAACTGGTATTGGTCTGCCGCATGTCGACACGGCGCACGAATCCGACGTCGGTCCCGAAGTCGGGATGGACCTCCCAGTGGGAGATCCCGTAGCTCACACTCCGGCCCTCTTTCCGGAAGCCGATGTCCAGCATCGGCCCGACCCGGCGCTGGCTCGTGGTCGCGTCGACGCGGGCCCGGGCCATCAGCTTGACGCTGGGCCGGTGATTGCGGCCGATGCGGAACTGCCCGTCGACGCCGCCCAGGCGGCTGTAGCCATTCATGAGCTCGCGGTCGGTCGCAATGAGACCGACCGTCGAATCGGCGAACACGTCGTAGCGGGCGCGGGCCAGCACGACGTGGGCCGAGCGGCCCAACGCGGGATCCGCCGGGTCGTCGACCCTGCCCGGGGCCTCGTCGTTGGCGACCACGAGGCCGAGCGACATCTTCCCGACTTTCCCCGTGAGCTTCGCGCCGTACCGCGGATCGACAATCGTCCGCGTGTGGACGAAGGTGACGGGACTCGGGAGATCGAAAATCTCCTGGCCTTCGATGAAGAACGGCCGCAGCTCAGGATAGAAAAGCGGAAAGCGCTGGTTCACATCGATCTGCGCCCGGTCGGACTCGATCTGCGAAAAGTCGGGATTGAACGTGACATCGGCGGTCACCTTCGACGTGATCCCGTACTTCACATTGATCCCGGCCTCCGGACTCGCGTCGGCGCCCTGAAAGACTCCCGAAGCGGCGTCGAGCGCCCCGGACTTGACGGCCGTGAACGTCGGCAGGACTTCGAGATTCCGGCTCGTCGACAGATCGGAGGCGCCTTCGAGCACGCCCATCTGCCTGATGAATCCCATGACGTCGCGCGACACCGGCGACCAGACGACGCTCTCGTTCTTGCTTTCGATGTCGCGCTGGATCTGAAAGCCCCAGCGATGCACTTGTCCCTCGTCCTTCGCCGGATAGCGCAGGCTCTTGAAGGGAATCGCGATTTCCGCAGTCCACCCGTCTGCGACGAGTCGACCCCTGGAGGAGAAAAGCGCGTCCCAGGACGGATCCTCGCCCTGCTGAACACCGCCACCGCCGCCGGCACCACCACCGCCGCCGCCGGGGCCGCCACCACCGCCAGGGCCAGCGCCGCCGCCGCGGGCGTTGGTGTTCATGATCGCGTCGCCCTGCACGCCGTAGGCGTTGACGGAGAAGACGTAGGCGCGCTGCTGGTCCAGGAAGGGATCGAAGAACAGCGACACCGTGTCGTCGCTCGATGTCCTGTCACGATCGGCGTGGTTGGCGCGAATGAGCTTCGGGTCGGAGTAGTGAGCGTAGATCCCGAAGTACAGATTGCGGGAGTCGTACGTGATGGATACCTCGGTGTCCTCAGTGGCGGGCGCGCCTTCCACGGGCCGCTGCTGCGTGAACGTCGTGATCCGCGCGGCCGCCTGCCAGACGGAATCGTCCAGCAGACCATCGATGACCGGCGCCATGGCCCCTCGCGGCACGACGACGCTCGGCCGTCCGCCAGAACTGGCACTCCCCCGCCGTGCGCCCCCGCCAATGCTCAGGGCCCCGCCCCGACCGGAGGAGCCACGAGCGTCGCCTTCCTTCTCGCGGCCGGCCCCGGCTGCGCCGGTCGGCGACTGCGCGGACCGGTGACGCAGAGCGATCGCCGGGTGCGTCGCCGCGAGGTCCGCGAAACCCGGCTCCAGCACACGCGCGTGAGCGCTCGCGAGCAGCACGTTACAACTGATGACAAGAGGAAACACTTTCTACAGATCTTATCCGACAAGTACGAAGAACTGGAAGCGCCGGGTATACATCGACGCGCTGTCGCCGACGGCAGGCTGGACGAAACCGTGTGGACGCGCGCGTCCCCGCGACATCCGGGCCTGCGTGGGACGCGGCGTCGCCGGCGTCACACACGCGACGTCAACGCGTCGTGCACGAGCGCGAGGAGCGCGATGCACGCCGTGTCGGAGCGCAACGTGCGGGGACCCATCCCAACGGACTCGAAGCCATGCGTCTCGAGCAGGTGCGTCTCGAAATCGTTCCAGCCGCCTTCCGGCCCGATGGCCAGCAGGATTCGTTCTTCGCTGCTCTGCCGCACGACCGCGCCCGCCGGCCGTTCCGCGACCGGATCGGCCACCAGACGAAGCCCGCGCCCGAACAGGCCGTCCAGCTGATCCTCGACCAGCACCCTGAATTGCCGGTGGACGGAGACCTTCGGCAGCCGCGTGTCGCGCGCCTGCTGCAATCCCTCGACGAGCAGCGGCCGGTAGCAGTCCGGCGTCAGCACGTGCGTATCGAAGTAGTTGCGTTCGACGCGCTCCGCGTTGGTCAGGATGATCTGCCCGACGCCCAGCGCCGCGATCTGGGCCCAGAGCCGCCGCAGCACTTTCGGTCGCGGAAGCGCCAGGAGCAGGTCGATCCGCGGCCGGGCTGGAACCGCCGCGTCGAACGCGCAGCGCAATTCGACCGTGCGGCCGGCGATGGACCGCACCGTGCCCACGCCGCGCGGGCCATCGAGCACACCCACGCGCACGTGATGCCCGGGCTCGACCTTCAGGACGTCCAGCAGATGATGGGCGCGCGCGTCCGAGAGGCTGACGTCGCCGCCATCGCTGACTTCGCCGGGCTCGAGCACAATCAGATTCACGAGAGGAGCTGAGCAGCCTCCTTTACGATCTCGCGTTTGCGACGGGTGGATAGCTTTTTCGCGCGCGCATCGCCGCCCTTTAATCCGCCGAGATTGCGGGTCTCGGGGTATACGGACTGACGATTGTGGCCGAGAACCCGGTGTACGT
>ORJL010038491.1_pt1 | contig 15852 bp, 13 predicted proteins | sample 1779941 | NCBI WGS metagenome assembly ORJL01 (sample SAMEA104232317, study PRJEB22302) | groundwater metagenome | biome: forest; feature: aquifer; material: groundwater | place: USA | collected 2011-08-07 | depth 5.8 m | reverse complement strand
ATGCCCACTGTATCGGCTGAATCACAAAAGAGGTGCTATAAAAGGAATTAAAACCGGCAACCAGAAATAAAACCCATTACATTATTGACGGAATCAAACAATCAAACCGGCTGGCCTGCCTCAAACCGGCGGGACCAAAAATGTGATATCTCTATTGCCGGTGACGTGCTTACGATATCGAAATGCACTGTGCAGAGCGGCAGTTCTTCTTCAAGCTCGTCCAATACGTTGTCGGACACAGCGACAATTGATTCAAAATTCATTGGCAAATGGTGTCCCACCTCCGGTGATTTCGTGTTCGGTGAAATTGATATTTCCAATGATGGAAGTTATCTCTTTTATACATGGTCCACCTCGGAACCAGAGAATATGGACACTTCAATGAGCGGTAGCGATCTGGCCTTTAGCGTTTACACTCCGTGGAACGATGTATGTGGACTTGGCTGGAAGGTAACTTCTGTAAGTGACACCAAGATCAAAGTAAGCTGTAGCACATATAGGATTGGATATTTTGAAAAAGGTTCGGAAGGTAAAAAGTGTTCAGTTGTGAAACCTACGACCGATCATCCTGTCAGTGAAGCGCAATAGCACTGAAAATCCTATTTGACCTTTCCAAGGTAGGAACGGATCTGCTTTACAAACTTCTTCACTCCACCTCTAATTTTATCCCTTCCTTTTGAATAGTCACGGCGATCAGCCTTTCGTGGGTCAGGAGTTTTTCAAATTGATCCAGGCTCAATACAAGAGGAGAAACCATAATGTCTGTTTCATTAAAGACCTTATGTGCACAATCCCATATCTTAATTTTTAGCGAATAACTCTCCTCTTTGAGAATGACCAATATATCAACATCTGAATCTTCGTGACCTTCGCCACGAGCCCTGGAACCGAACAGTATCACCGCATGAATATTATTCTTAGCCCCTTTCTTTAACAGATCGCAAAATGAGGAAACCGCCCGCAACTCCTGGCCAGTGAGAATGTTTTTGATATTATTAAAAGTCTTCATAACCACCATTACTGTGTCACGTAATTACATGGGGGCGCAATTAGTTTTTCACGCTTGACGAAGAAGGGCAGGCCTTGCATAGTCGGGGCTACGGGAGAAGGCGTGCCAAGTGCCACGCCTCTCCGTTAGAGATGGGATTGCAGAATATGGATGTATGGGAAAAAGCGAGAACGAGGCATGGCACTGTCTGAGAAGATCGCTCGCCCGTGGTGAGCGATAAAAAGGGGACATTCCCTGCGGCGTACTCAGACATGGCAAAGGCATATGCCATCAAGAAGGACTATGCCAAGGCTTTCAACACACAGGCCGAGGGGCTGAAGAAATATCCTGACTTCGGGGAAGGGGCCGAGACGCTGGTTGCCGTCTATGCGATGGAAAAGCCGGCGCTGTCAAGTGAGGCGGCCGCAAAGAAGGCAAATATAGCAGCGGGGCTCCTCATCGGAAGGCTTGAAAAGACCATCAACCAGACCCCAAGGGACTATCTTCTCATCGCGCGCCTTTGCGAGATATCGGGCAACATGCAGGACGCCGTCAACTACATAGAAAAGGGGCTCATCCTATTCCCCAACGATCCGGAACTTAATAACGTGGCAAGGGGCTTGAAGATCAAGGGCTAACCTGCGGGCTAGGGGGTTGCGCCGGTTGCGGTGGCATCGTCCGACAAAAATTCAGAGCAGGTATCGTTTTTGCAAGCCTTGAGAGAGATCGAATAAGTTGTGGCCGGCTTCAATCCCGCGATAGTGGCATCCATTCCCGATTCGGCAGATGTTGTGATGGTCGGGGCTCCTTGGCCGACTTCGGCCGCCGTGATCACATAATGTGAAACGACCTCGCTGTCGCCGACCGGGTTCCAGCTGACATAAAGTTTGGAGGGGGAATTATCCTTTGTACTTGATGCCGAAAGGCCCGCTGTCCAGCCTTCGCTTAAGGTGTCGGGTAAATGGCCGGCGCTCTTGCAGCCGATCAAACTGAAGACAAACATGAAAAAGCTCAGGCTAAATACGTATATGTTGTTCATATTTAAATCGTCCCGCGGAACGGGACGATCTCCTCAGATAGTGCAATTGCGTTCTCTCGTCATCGCTCGCCCAACAGGGCGGGCGATCTACTCAGACAGTGCCATGCCTCATTCTCGCCTTCTCCCATACATCCATATTCTGCAATCTCATCTCTAACAGAGAGGCGTGGCACTTGGCCAGCATTCTCCCATAGCCCCGGTTATACAAAGCATGGCACTTGGCATGTTCCGCCCATTCATTGAGTTACGTAACCTAATCAACACCCTTCGTCCACTAATCATTTTTTAGTAGATTTGGGGACGTTTCTGCGGTAAATTCAATGCCAATGCGGGTTTGTGCGGTTTTTCTGCGGAAAACCACAGCCTACGTGACTTTACCGCAGAAACGTCCCCAAACATTATGCGATAAAAAGTTAGCAACTTTTTTCCCGGGTTGCCGATACATAGACATGGCAAAAATAACTAAGGCCCAAGAGCGGGCGCTTTCGCTGGCCTTCAGGGTGGTGGACACGCCGGAAGAACAGCAGCGCCGGATCAGAGAGGAACTGGCCAAACACGGCGTCGTTCGCGATACCGCAAAAGAATGGTTTGCGATCCTTGACGGTTTAGATGAACGCACCAGAAACCTTGCCCGCTTTGAAATCAGAGTAGATAGTGCCGCAGCGCAGCCCGTTTTGCCGAACAGCCGTCGCAGCGCCCACAAGTTGAAACTCAACCGGCTGAACCGGTGAGTGAAACTCCTCCTGTTTCCGAAATTCCCCCAGTCCCAGAGCTCAATACGGAGGCGGTGAATGCCTGGCTCGAAGAGACAAGCATAAAAGATATAGATGCGGTTAAGAGATTAGATCCCGTGCAGCAGGACACCCTTGCGCGCATCGCCCAGATTAATCGCCGTATGGCCTATCTGCTGGTGACATATCAACCCCTGATCAATATCGCCGGGCCGGGTGAGCTCCTCGACCGTGTCAGGACGCTCATGAAGAGCGGCTCGCGCGATTGGACACGCCTTTTTGACGATACCAGCCTCTTCAGCAAAGAGGCGCGTTTCATTCGCCGCGCACTGCGGATATTGGATGCCGCGGCCGGGACGGTTGCAACAGCCGCCGGAAGGGGATTAAAGATAAAGTCTTCGATCACAAATATCCAATGGCAGTCCCTGCCGCAGGAGGCGCGGATATATATGGAGAGGCGGCTTCGCCCGTATCTTGACAAACAGACGAGCCCGATCGAGACGATGGCGCGCACAACAATGGTTGACATCATTTCGCCCGGAGATGAGGTTGTGGAGGTGATCACCACCTCAAAGACATCGCCTGCTTTCGGGATCTTCGACCAAAAGGAATTTTTTGCAAGGCGTCAGATCAGGCCGTTCCAGCTTCTTTTGGCCGCAAAAGAGGTTGGGGCAAGAAGTATAAGGTTCGTCCTGTATGGCGAGCCGCTCTTTGACGAAAAATATGCGGAGAAGCTGCTAGAGGCGGCCAAAGAACTTCAATTGGGCGTTGTGATAGTCCATGTCGATCATTCGACCGGAGATACACGATACCTCTTCGGTGAAACAGCAGCTCGGCCGGAGCCAAAAGGCACGTCGATCAAGCGATTGCCGCCGCTTTCAGCGCCAAGGCGGCTTAAGATGAAGGCACCCCCTCAGGTTCAGGCAGAAGCAACAACGCTTAAACCAGATAAAGATGGAAAGATCTTTGCCGACTATTTCAGGGCAGAATCAACGTCCGACGATCCGGCGGCGGCTGCATGGACGGTCGCGATGCGGCGCGCGAGCAGTAGCGCCGCACTTCCCGGAAGCGTGCGGGATGTCATCGGAAGGCTTCTTGGCGAAGAGGGGCGTTCCATTACCCCTGAAGCCGGCCTTCGAACGTTGGATGAGGCGGTGTGGAAAGAGATGGAAAGGATTTTCAGCCCCCTTGGTAGAATAGATGATGCCATAAAGGCACTTTTAGAGAGCATCCCTGAAAGTGTCGAGCCCAAGGCATTTGAAGAGGCCTATGCCATCAGAGAGGCTCTGGCCGATGCCCGCGAAGAGCTTGAGACATTGAAAATAGACACGAGCGAGATCGACCGTAAGTGGGCGATCTTGCGCCATATTGGTGAGCTTGTTCATCCGGAGAGGATGGCGGAGCTTTTTGGCGGGACGCTGGGTGAGACAGAGGATATCTATGGAAATGATTATCTCGCGATCGAGGATCGCCTGCAGGCCATTGAGGCCAGACTTTCGGCTGCAGAGGCCGGTCTCTCCGAGGCGATGATGTCAATAAGCGTCCGGGATTTTCTGACGAGCGCTCGCGGCACAGGGAAAACTATTGCTGCGTTGCGGACAACCATTGCGAGAGCCGGACGCATGGCAGGTGAACTTGCAGGGGCGGTTGTGAAACAGGTCGTTACGCCAACGGACGTGTTCGATGTCGCACGCATGACATACGAGCCGTTCCCCCAATTGGATGGGGTTGCAGGGTTGAAAAGAGAACTTGCAGAGATCATTAATGAGGCCGGCAGATATAAGGATGTCGTAGAGGGCAATGCGGAATTTGTCGAAGCATTGGAGCGGGTTGTGGCAGAGACAGGAAAGCTCATGGAAGAGATGGCCGCTGTTCAGGCACAATACGATTCGGCCAAGGGCGAACATGCCGGAGCGGCCGGCAAGTTGCGCCAGATGGCCAGAGATGTGGAACTTTCGCTTGAACCGACCGCTGATACCGGCCTTCCGCCGCCGTTTGAGATCACAAAACACAGTTCAAGGCAGATAGAAGGCAAGGGAACCCTTCGGCTTAAACGTGCATCCGGATCGATGCGAAAACAAGCAGGCCTCAGAGCCCATGTCTTTGCGCCGTTCGATTCGGCAAGGGCGCTGATCGTTCGCGGCAAGAGCTATCTTGTGGATAGTAAGGCAGTGGGCGCGGTCTCCAAATGGCTGGAGCGAAGAGACGGCACTCTTGTTTTGAGGGACCTTCTTGGCCAGAGGATAGAAATCCCCCAACATTTCTATGGCGTGAGGATGGTGAAGGTCGGTGACCTGCGCGAGGATCATCCATTTGCCCGCGTATCTGCTTTCATCCGGGCAAGGTTCAGCGTATCAACCACAGTGTTCGACCTGATGATCGCATTGTTCTCCGGCATCTCCGATCCCAAGACAGCCGGGATATGGAGGCAGTTTCTCTCAACGGCCGCCGCGATCGTGCCGGATTTTACGGCCGGCGGTATGGGTGAGGGATTGCTCAACGAAATAATGGTAAGACTAGAGGTCGATCGCGCGATCCTTTCTCTCTACGAAGGTATCCTTGAAATACCGCTTCTGGCATCTTTTGCGGAGAGGTGGTTCAGGTTTGGCGAGCTCGACACGACCGTTAGCGGAGATTTTTTGCCGATATCGGAAGAGACGATAGCAAGGGTTGGAGAGATGTCCTTGGAAGAAATGACCCGCGTGATAGAGGGGACAGGCCTTTTGCCGGCGGGAGAAAAGGACAGGCAGGCATGGGTCGATGAATGGATGAGGTTTATCGATAGGAGGCCACCAACTATGCTCTGGCAGGGTTTTGCCGAGTGGTATGGATGGCTTCAGAAAAGGGCCAAGTATCTGCCGGAACCGTTCAAATTCGTCGGGGCGATAGTGAATAAGGCGGACGGGGAGGATATTTTGGCGTTGCGAATGGCGGCGCGGCGGTTCTTTGCGGAACAGACCGTTGGAAGATTGGGCGAGGAGGGTATTGCCCACTTTGCCCTTCTATTCCTTTTTGAGCATCAGCGCCTCATTGCGGATGTCTTCAAAGATCGGGTCAATCCCGAACCGGACGAGCTTGAGCTAAGCGATGGAGCTCCGTTGGCGCTGCTTGCCGGAAGGGAGGCTTTTTCCGATCATGACGTCAAAGCCCTTGCCACGCTTGCAAGGGAGTTCCTGCGTCTTCGCGGCACATTGACGAAACAGGCCGGGGAGATATTGGGAGACGGCGTAGCGGCGATGTTCGGGCGCATTCTGATGCACAAAGACGCTTTGATGATACATAATTTTTCGGGGATGATAGCGGGGATGATCCAAGACCTGCCGAATATTAGAGAGTTTTTAACCGAAAATGACCCAGCCAAGGATTTTTATGGGCAGGAGACGGTTGAATCTTATGTCTTTGACGATTTCAGCCATCATTGGCCGTTCTTCGAAAGGATGCTGGGTTTTGAGCCGCTCGAATTGAATGCCATGAGCGCCGAAATAGACCGGGCGATAGATATCGTGAGGCGCGCAGCGGGCGGATCAGGCGGTATGTCCGGCGGGGGCGGCGGTTTCGACACCTCCGGTTCGGGTCCCGGTTCTGGGCCGGGCGGTTTTGAGTCGATAGGTGAAGACGAAGGCGGTCCATCAACCGCATCGTCCGAAGGCCTCTCCGATGGCGCCGAGCTATATTTGCAGATGGAGGCGGCGGCGATGGGCGTGGCATCGCCGGCTTTCGGAGCGGCTTCCTTTGCAATTCCATTCCGCCCTGCCACAATTCGATAGTCACTTTAGGCCTCTTTTTGCTTTGACTTTTTCCCCTCAACTGTTATGAAAATGCATTCAATGCGGGAGTAGCAGCCTTCAGGCTGCGCTAAATTGGCGCACCCTAAAGGGTGCTACTCCAAACAGGAGATAATCACCTATGGTCGAGTCAGCACAGATAATGAGCGTTAATATCGAAGACGAAATGAAGAGTTCCTACCTTGATTACGCTATGAGCGTCATCATCGGCAGGGCCCTGCCGGACGTTCGTGACGGATTAAAACCCGCCCATAGGCGTGTCCTTTACGCGATGTACAGCGAGGGGCTTTTATCAAGCAAGCGCTATTCCAAGTGCGCCGGCGTTGTCGGCGAAGTGCTTAAGAAATACCATCCGCATGGTGATGCCTCAGTTTACGATACGTTGGTGCGCATGGCGCAGGACTGGAACATGCGATATCCGTTGATAGACGGGCAGGGGAATTTTGGCTGTTTTACAGGTGATACAAAGATTCGCCTTGCCGATGGTACAGCGAGGTCTTTCGATGAACTCCTTGAAGATTATGCTGAGGGTAAAAAACACTTCACATATACGATCAAGGGAGAAGGCAAGATCGCAATGGGCGAGATTCGCGCGCCAAGGTTGACCAAAAAGGATGCGGAGATCGTAAGAGTCACATTGGATAACGGTGAAGAGATCAGATGCACCCTCGATCATCGGTTTATGCGCCGCGACGGGACATACTGTGAGGCACAGAATTTAAAACAAGGCGATTCATTGATGCCTTTTTACAGCCGTTTCTATGTGGGGACAGACCCGAATCTTCAGGGTTACGAAGAGGTCTATGATCCATCTAATAATGATTGGGTCTTTGCTCATCATTTGGCGGACGCGTGTAATATTGAAAAAGGTGTTTATTCGCAAGGCGCTGGCCGGGTTCGTCACCACAAGGATTTTAATAAATTTAATAATGACCCGCAAAATATTCAGCGCATGGCATGGGCAGATCACAGGCGTTTGCACAACCAGTGGTTAAAAGAACTTTGGAAAGAGCCAAGTTTCCGTGGCAAGATGCAAAAGGTGTTGTCCAACTTGTGGAAGGATCCAGCTTTCCGAGAGAAGACAATAAAAGCGATCGGAGAAGAGAATAAACGCCGTTGGAAGGACGAAAGTTTTAAAAAGAAACAACTGGCCTCGAAGAAAAAACTTTGGAGCGATCCGAAATTTCGTGACAAGATACTGACTGCGGCGATGGAGAAAAACATTCTACTCCATGGGACGGACGAACAGAGAAAGGCAGTAACAAAGGCCCAAAAAGAGTGGCTCTCTGCAATGTGGCAGAACCCGGAATATGTAAGTGTGCAGAGAGAGGGGATGAGGGCGTTATCCATAGAGATATGGAAGGACCCTGCGCATAGAAACAAGATATCAAAATTGACGCAGGAAAGGATGCAGTCGCCTGAAAATCTTGCAAAGGCGAGTTCTTGGTCCAAAGGTTTGTGGTCGGACGGAACCTATCGGAAGGCGCGCTCGCAACAGAGCAAAACGCAGTGGCAAGACCCTCAATATAGGGCCATGCACTCGGTTCATCTTTCGAATAATGGCGAAAAAACAACACTCTCGCGTTTCCTCACAATATGCAAACGCGCATTGGAGAATAAGAATGTTTTAACTGAGGATGTCTATAATAAATTTAGAAAAGATTCTAAAGTTAAGGGGATAATTCGTTTTGATCAGGGAGTTTCCCGTTATTTCAAGGGCGACATTAAATTACTTAAAGCGGCGTGTGAATTACATCACGGAAGGTTGAATCACACGGTGGCATCAGTTGAGCCGGCGGGAAGGGCGGATGTTTACGACCTGACGGTTGACGGGACACACAATTTTGCACTGGCAAGCGGGGTCTTCGTTCACAACTCGATAGACGGCGACAGCGCGGCGGCTTACAGATACACCGAGGCAAGGCTCGCCAAGCTAGCAGAGGAGTTGCTGGCCGATATCGATAAAGAGACCGTTGACTTTGTCCCAAACTTTGACGGCTCAACCACCGAACCGGTCGTCCTGCCGTCCCGGACACCGAACTTGCTCGTTAACGGCAGCGACGGCATTGCTGTCGGCATAGAGACCAAGGTGCCATCGCATAATTTTATGGCGGTCTGTGTCGCGATTCTGGCGCTCATAGTAAATCCGGAGCTTACGGTCAAAGACCTCATGAAGTTCATCCCCGGCCCGGATTTCCCGACCGGCGCCTTCATTCACGGACGCGACGGCATTAAAAGCGCCTACGAAACAGGGCGGGGCATCATTCGAATGCGCGCCCGCGCGGCGATCGAGCCGATCAGCCGTGGCGACCGCGAGGCAATTGTCATCACCGAGATCCCGTTCCAGGTCAATAAGGCGCGCCTGGTCGAACGCATCGCAGAACTCGTGCGCGACGGCAAGATCGAAGGCATCTCTGACCTGCGCGACGAAAGCGACCGCGACGGCATGCGCATAGTGGTCGAGCTTAAGAAAGGGACGATCTCCGGCGTTATCTTGAACCAGCTTTATAAGCACACCTCGATGCAGGAGACCTTTGGCGTTATCATGCTCGCCATTGTCAACGGCCAGCCGAAGGTCCTGGCGCTCAAAGAATATTTAGGCCTGTTCGTTGACCACAGAAAAGAGGTCGTTACCCGCAGGACCGCGTATGAGTTGAAAAAGGCGGAGGAAAGAGCCCATATCCTGGCGGGCTTAAAGATCGCCGTCGAAAATATCGACGAGGTCATTGCCCTGATCAAGAGAAGCAAGAGCCCAGAAGAGGCCAGGATAGGCCTGATAAAAAAATTCGAGTTTTCCGAGCTCCAGGCTCAGGCAGTCCTGGAGATGCGCCTGCAGAGACTCACCGGCCTCGAACGCGATAAGATCGTTGCAGATTATAAAGAGATGGTGGAGTTGATCAAAAAACTCAAAGAGATACTTTCCAGCGAAAAGCTCATTATGGGGATCATCAGCGCCGAGCTCGCCGAGATCAAGGATAAATATGGCGACAAGCGCCGGACCGAGATACAGGCGAAGACAGATGACCTGACCGTTGAGGATCTTATACAAGAAGAGGATATGGTCGTCACCGTTTCGCATCTCGGATATATCAAACGCAGCCCGATCAGCATCTATCGCGCGCAGAGACGCGGAGGGCGCGGCAAACAGGGGATGACAACAGGGGATGAGGATTTTGTGTCCGACCTTTTCATCGCCTCAACACATTCCTATGTCATGATCTTCACCCAGACCGGAAAGTGTTTCTGGCTGAAGGTGCACGAGATACCCCAGATCGGCCGCACGGCCAAGGGAAAGGCCATCACCAACCTGGTCCATATGGCAAGTGACGACAAGATAGCGGCCATCCTCACGGTGCGCGAGTTCAAGGAAGGCCAGTTCATCGTCCTCGCGACGAAGAAGGGACTCGTTAAAAAGACCGACATCATGGAATATTCCAACCCGCGCCCATCGGGCATCGTCGCGACAAAGATAGAAGATGGCGACGCGGTCGTCTCGGTGAGGCTCACGCACGGCAAGGAAGACGTCTTCATTACGACCAAAGAGGGCCAGTCGATCCGCTTCAAAGAAGAAGAGGTTCGCGGCACCGGCCGGGCGACCTATGGCGTCTGGGGGATCACTCTGGACAAAAAGGACGAGGTCGTGGCGATGGACGTGCTTACGAACGAGACCCCGCTTTTGACCGTGACCGCCAACGGCTATGGCAAACGCAGCCCGCTTGACGAATATCGTTTGCAGGGCAGGGGCGGAAGCGGCATCATCACCATCAAGACGACCGACCGCAACGGGCCGGTTGTCGGGGCCATGCAGGTGGCAGACACCGACGATATCATGCTGGTGACCGACAAGGGGAAGGTGATCAGGAGCCACGCAAAGGACGTTGCAGTCATCGGCCGCAACACGCAAGGCGTGCGCCTAATATCCTTAGAAACGGGCGAACACGTCATCGCGGTCGCCAAGCTCGCCGAAAAAGAGGAAGATGAAGTCGTAGAAGTAACCACAGAAGCTTGATGTGTCATTGCGAGGAGCCGTAGGCGACGAAGCAATCTCCATTAATCAAATGCTTGTGGGAGATTGCCGCGCCCCTTCGGGACTCGCAATGACATGATCATTATTTTGTTGGTGCTGCCGGCGCTGCGGGTGCAGGGGGCGCGGGCGGCGCATCGTGCTGGTGCCCCGCATGTTCGTCAGGTGCAGGGGGTGGAGGTGGCGGTGGAGTGGCCCCGCCTGCCGGTGCTGTACTTTCAGGTTTCGCCGGAGCTTTGGCCTCTGGCTTCGCCTCTTTCTTCTTCTCTTCGCCCGGCCAGACTATCTTGGCATCTTTTTTGAGCTCCGCCATTATCTTGTTGCGTTCCTCGCCCTGTATCTTGAACATGATCGCCTGTTCTGCCTGATCGAACGATTCAAGCTCCGCCCCCTTGGTGACGGTGATGATGTGATATCCGTCCTTTGTCTCGATAGGCCCGGCGATCTCACCGACCTGCATCGTGTAGGCCTTTTCTAAAAGTGGTCCATAGCCGCGGCGCTCAAGCCTTTGCTCGGTCCGTGACGCCTTGCCAAGGTCGCCGCCGTTGTTCTTCGCCATTGGATCCTCTGAGACCTCTTTAGCTACTTTTGCGAAATCTTCACCCTTGTCCAGCCTTGCCTTGATCTCATTTGCCAGCTTCAACGAGGCCTCTTTAGAACGCGTTACTTTCTCTGTCTTGGGGGCCGGTTTTCCCTTTTCTGAGAGCTCCGCTTCTTTGGGCTGGTCGAACTTTATCACGATATCGGCGAACTGAAGTTTTTCGAACTCGGGCTTGTTTTTTTCGTAATAGTCCTTCGCGGCCTTTTCGGTGGTGTTCTCAATGTATGACTGGCCGATGACGACCTTTTTGTAGAGGTCGAGCTTCGCCTTGACGCCTGCATCGCGCTGCAGGCCCTTTTTCAGCGCAGCCTGATACAGGAGCTCCTGATCGACAAGGTTCTCCAATATTTGCTTCTTGCCGAAGGGCGTTGCAAGCTGCATTTTGATGCGCGGGTTCAGGCCGCCAAGGAAGTCAATGTCCCCCTCGGTGATGTCTTTGCCGTTGATGGAGACAAGGGATTTGCCCTTGCCGCCGCAGGAAGCCAACAGCGTGAACGACAGCGCAACGATGACCAGCAGTGATACTTTTTTCATATTATTTTTCCCCCTGAATTGTAGTTGCCCGATTTATCGGGCCATCCTTGCCCAATGAATTGGGCAACTACATATAACAAAAATTCCCACTTGTCAAATTTTAGCTCTTGTTTTTGCATGACCGGTGAGCGAATTGAATTCATCTACGTCCGTGCAGCAAGAAACCGCTTCTTCATAGCTCACGACGTCCTGTTTCACAAGTTTCGACAGCGATTGATTCATCGTCTGCATACCGCTCAATTCCTGTCCGGTCTGCATCTGCGAATATATCTGATGCGTCTTTGCCTCCCGGATGAGGTTCCTGATGGCGGATGTTGGGTATAGCATCTCAAGTGCCACGACGCGCCCCCCGCCGATCTTTGGCAGGAGCTGCTGGCTGATGATGCCCTCAAGGATGAAAGAGAGTTCTGTCCTGATCTGCGGCTGTTGGTGCGGCGGAAAGACATCAACGATACGGTCGATGGTCTGAACGGCAGTGTTCGTGTGGAGCGTTGCCAGCACCAAGTGGCCTGTCTCGGCGGTGGTGATCGCCGCCTGAATGGTTTCAAGGTCGCGCATTTCGCCGACCAGCACCACATCGGGGTCCTGACGCAGGATATATTTCAACGCCGTTGCAAAGGTTGTGGTGTCGTCACCTATCTCGCGCTGGTTGATCAGGGCCTTCTTTGGCTGATAGACATATTCGATCGGGTCCTCGATAGTAATAATGTGATCAGGGCGGGTCTCGTTCACCCGGTCTAGCATAGCGGCCAGAGTTGTTGACTTGCCGCTGCCGGTGGGGCCCGTGACAAGGACCAATCCGCGGGGTTTTTCCGTCAGTTTCATCAGCGGTTCAGGCAGCCCAAGCTCTTGAGGGGTCGGGATGTTGAACGGGATGCGCCTGAAGGCGCCGGCGATCGTTCCCATCTGGAAAAAGATGTTGGCGCGGATGCGGGCGTTCTTTCCGACCGAGAACGAAAGGTCGAGCTCCTTTGCCGCGACGAACTTTTTCTTCTGTTCTTCGGAGAGCGGCTCGAAACATATCTCTTTTGTCTCGGCCTCGCTCAACGCCTTTGTCCCAGGGACCGACCGAAGGGAACCGTCAACGCGTATCTCCGGCGGCATGCCGGCACAGATGTGCAGGTCGCTTGCGTTCACCTCGATCGCCTTCTTCAATAGTTCTTCAAGTTTTGGCATATTTTCCTATGTGTTTAGGAGTAGCGGCCTTTAGGCCGCGCCAATTTCGCGCAGCCTGAAGGCTGCTACTCCAAATATTCATGATACTATTACTTCTTTTTTGCAAAACATGGAAGAGAAAGTTATCGCATTGGCGATAATTCGGTTGACAAACAGCCGCATAATGTGAATATAAAAGAAGTGGGTGAAAAAAGCCCGCCACTAAACATGGGTGGGCAAGGAGGGCGTTTATGGCGTTATCGATATTTACAGGCATTCCAAGCACCACCGGTTTTTTGAATTCGGCTGCATCGGCCACAACCACCTTTGATGTCGGTGATAATTATACAGACACTTTCGATATTGCAGCTTCAGATGAATTGGTGGCCGCATATCATGGCGGAAATTTAGTCTCTGATCTTTTTTCCCCCCAAAGTGAAGATATAATGCCGGCGTGGATGTTGGCCGGCAAGGCCACACAGCCGGCTACAAAGGAGATCCCACAGGATATGGGCCTCATCGGCGCAGCAATAAGCTCAATTGTCTCGGCAAGCGGCCGCAGTGATCCTGCAGGTTCGAGGTCCGCGGTCGTCCCATCCCATAACATTTCCAATCAAGCGTTGGAAGTTATCGGAACAAGCTCCGATGGCGATGCCGTTAGAAAAGCAGTTAGAGAATTACTTGCTCGGGACGATGCGCTTAAAAGCATACTTTTCCTTCGAGCTTGGATAAATAGGCGCCACGGAATGGTTGGGGTAAGAGAGCCCGCTTCTTTAGAAACAAGAAATATTATCGGCCAAGAGATGCTAAACCATATTTCTATCGGGACGGTAGATGGAAACGGCGGAAGATATTCGGAGATCCTTTCAGATATTTTTACCGGGTGTGGCGATAGTGCCATAGTTGCAGAAGCGGTTAAAAGGCTCTTAAACATCCCCGACATGTCGGTTGTATTGTTTGGGTTGAACCATATGCTACTTCAGATAGACAGTCCTATCCCAAGAAGTTTCAGGGTAGCCTCCCCAGATGCCAGGCGCATCCTCGGCAAAGCAATACTTGAAAACGAGCCTCTATTTGATAAGTTGAAAAGCGATGCTCGCTTTTTCCGATCTGATGAAGCGGGGAATCGCGCTGGTTTTTTACTGGATCCGGCAGTTCAAGCGTCCAGAGATGTAGAACTGCTTCTTGAGATAATGGGGGGATTGTTATATCCATCGCAACATGTGGCAAGAGCGATCGCTTCGGCAGGTGCGGTTCTGGTTGGGATGTTCGAAGAAGGGGCGCTGGCCGACACAAAAGACCCAAGGGTATTGACTGCTATTTATCAATACACTGACAAACCAGATATTGTTGAGTATGTTTTTGAAAATTCTTTGTTTGGTGAAGGAAAAGAACGGCTGGTTGATTTGATTCGCAGGGGTATCGTTGGCGCTGCGGCAGTCAGCGTGGCAGGAGAAATGCTTCAACGTTTAGACAGGACACATGCCCCTGTGGTGTATATAGTGGCTCGACATCATGAGGACAAGAATTTAAGAAAGGCGGCAGTAGATAGATTGGCTGGTTTTGGGAAAAAATTTCATCCCTATCTAAAGATGCTTTTCGTTGGGCCGATTATTGGCCAAGGCGCTTATTCTGACACGCAAAGGTATGCCCGCCGCGTCATATCCGAATCCAAAAAACGGAATTGACTTATCATTTCCAATAATATACAATAATTGTATATTATGAGAAATGAGTCCAAAATAGCAGAAAGTTCCGTGTTGCTCGACAGGCTCTCCTTGCTCCCTTATTTCGACGTTGGAGCTGCCGGAAACTTATTGAATAATAAGGAATATTTAAGAATAGTCTTATCCAGATATTCAAAGAGGGGCAAGATACTACGGTTGAAAAAGGGCCTCTATGCGACGAAGCACTTCATAGATAATATTCAGAAGAAAGGGCAATATACTTCATATTTAGAATTCATTGCGTCGGTGATATATCCCAATTCGTATTTGAGCATGGAATATATCCTGCAGAGATACAATGCCCTTACCGAGACAGTTGCAAATTTCACGCTTGTGAGCAGGAACAAGACGGCATCATTCACGAATCCCTTGGGAAAATTCATTTATCATAATATCAAAGAGCCGCTCTTTTTGGGGTTCAGGCTGGTGGAGCGCGATGGATTCAATATCTTTGAGGCGACAAAGGCAAAGGCCCTCTTTGATTATATCTATTTTAGAAAGAATTCCTTAATTGACGCATCGGCCATAGAAGAACTCAGGATAAATGAAGATGTCTTTGACAAAAAGGACATTAGGGAGTTTAAGACTTATGTTGATCTTGATGGTTCGAAAAGGATGAGGGGCGTGTTTAAAACGTTGTTCAAATAATATGCATTTTGAGCTCATCAAAAAATTGCTCTCCGAGCAGCCGCAGACATCGAACGTGTTTAAAAGAAATCTGGTCAAGGAGTATCTTCAGGTCGTTTTGCTTTCGTACCTCTACTCGCACAGCGAATACCAGGGATTGATCTTTTATGGCGGATCGTGTCTCAGACACTGTTTTGACATGGAGAGGCTCTCGGAGGACCTGGATCTTATCGACCTTTCTGATTCGGTCGATATGAAGAAGATATCTTCTGATCTGATCCTTTTTTTAAGCAAAGAGCTTGGGGTGAAGGTCGTGTCAAAGGTTCAGCACTTCCGAATATATCTGAAGATACCTGTTTTGAAGGGGCTTGGCATTTCGAATCAAAGTGAATCTGACTACCTATTTGTAAAAGTAGAGATATATAAAAAGTTCAATATGACGCCAGCTTGTCGTGTCCAGATGGTCCCTGTTTTCAAGTATGGGCGCTCACTGCTGGTGAGGACGTTCGATCTCTCTACGCTCATGTCAACCAAGATAGCTGCCGTGCTGAACAGGACCTGGAACCCCGGCGGCCAGTTGAAAAGCGGCCAGTCGTGGCCACTTCAAAAGCGGCCAGTGGCGGGATGCGTATTTAGTTAGT
>ORJL011459892.1_pt1 | contig 15854 bp, 13 predicted proteins | sample 1779941 | NCBI WGS metagenome assembly ORJL01 (sample SAMEA104232317, study PRJEB22302) | groundwater metagenome | biome: forest; feature: aquifer; material: groundwater | place: USA | collected 2011-08-07 | depth 5.8 m | reverse complement strand
GACCGAGCTCATCTACCGCCAGTCGTGGCCGACACGCACCGCCGTTCGCCGTGCCGTGTTCGAGTTCATCGAGGTCTTCTACAACCGCCGGAGGCTGCACTCGTCACTAGGCTACTGCTCACCGGCAGAATACGAAGGTGTTAGACTACGGGGCGGGAGCACCGCCTTCGCAGCTTAACGAAACTGTCCGCCAAAACGGGGTAAGCCCAATGTCACGCGATTGGTGCGCGACAGGAATCTGGCAGCACCAGCACTCGGATTCGTGCCTCAATCTAGGCACGAAAAGAGGGGTTGGAGCGGGAGACGAGATTCGAACTCGCGACAGCCTGCTTGGAAGCAAGCTACTCGCGGGTTGGGCCTATTTTCCGCTTTCCCTCAAACAGGAGTTAGGCAGGTTCTCAAGGGCTTTGCCCCTCAGACAACCTGATATTACCATTCCTAGTTCCGAGAGGGAAGGTCATACTCGGACCAAGGGCTTATGCGTCCGATAAACGGCTGACCTAAGGACCCTCCGAGGATGTACACAGGTCCGCTGGAGGGCTGTGCCCCGTCTTCATCCGGAGGAGTTCAAAGCAATTCGAAGCCTCTCCCGACCCTACTACGCTAACAGTAGTTTGCGGGGGCGGTCTTGCAGTGATGCGCCTAATTGCGGCGGCGTGCAGAGCCATAGTCCCACTTCACCGGCGACCGCCGAAAAGCGCCAAGAACATTTGCGCTAACTGCTCAAGCGCCGTATAATCACCACAGTTATCATGAGGGTTAACTCCTGTGACTTCAAAAGCCGCTGACGCCATTCAGATGTCGAGCAAGATCAAGGCTCTCTTAGAGAGGGAGCCTGGCCTAAGTGTCAAAGAAATTGCCGACCGAATGGAGGTTAATCGGCAATTCATGGCCGGGTTCCTGGCTGCTCTCGAAGAGCGTGAGGGGGTCAGTTTTCGAAAGGTCGGCCCTGCTCGCATTTATTACAAGAGCTCCAATCGACGCTGAACGTATCCGTTAGCCTTGCTATCTTGTGAAAATTCTTAAGAAGTCGCTCGCGCAAAGTTCGTTGGATGAGCATGCGATTTATTGATCTCTTCTCTGGTCTTGGTGGTTTCCATCTCGCTCTGAGAAGCCTGGGACATACGTGCGTCTTCGCATCAGAAATCGATGAAGGCTTGCGAGATATCTACGAGAAGAACTTTGGGATGACGCCAGTTGGCGACATACGCAAGGTTCGCACGAATGACATACCGCCTCATGAAATTCTCTGTGCCGGATTTCCATGCCAGCCTTTTTCTAAAGCAGGGAGTCAAGATGGCCTGGATGATCCTGAACTCGGGCCGCTATATAAAGACATATTACGCATAATCCATTCGCACCGACCGAAATTTGTAATCATGGAGAATGTTCCGAATCTCGAGAACCACGACGACGGTAAGACATGGGCGAGGATTGAGCGTCGGCTACGACGAGAGGGCTACGATGTCGAGTTGACGCGCCTGTCGCCCCATCACTTCGGCATTCCCCAGATTCGTGACCGAATCTACATAGTCGCGAGCGTGACATCGTTACGCGACTTCCGTTGGCCAACGCGAGCGTCTCAGGATTGTGCGGTCTCGATAAAAACCGTTCTGGATAGGCTTCCAGATGATGCTCTTCCATTGGGGCCGCGAGTCTTGCAATGCCTAGATGTATGGCAGGAGTTCCTGAACCGACTCCCGAAGAGCGAAAAGGTCCCGCACCCACTGTGGTCAATGGAATTCGGGGCGACGTATCCATACGAGAACATCGCTCCGAGCAAGTTGAGCACAGCGGAACTCCGAGCTTACCGAGGCTCCTACGGTCGCTCCCTCCGAGCCGCCGAAGACCGAGAGCACCTCTTTAGTCTTCTCCCGTCACACGCACGCACTGCCGAAGATCACTTTCCTCCCTGGAAGGTGCAGTTTATTAAGAAGAACCGAGATTTCTATCAGCGCCACAAATCCTGGCTCGATATTTGGAAACAGAGTATCAGGGAGTTCCCTTCTAGCTTTCAGAAGCTTGAGTGGAACTGCCAAGGTGAGTCGGTGCGGCGGCTTGACCGATACGTGCTCCAGCAGCGCGCATCCGGCATTCGTGTGAAACGTCCGACTACGGCTCCCTCATTGGTGGCGATGACAGCAACTCAGGTTCCGATCATCACCTGGGAACGTCGCTATATGACGCCCAAGGAATGCAAGCGACTCCAAAGCATGGAAGAGCTAGAACATCTGCCAAGCAGTCCTACAAGGGCTTACGCTGCCCTGGGCAACGCGATAAACGTCGAGGTGGCTCGGCGAGTGGCAGAATCACTCGTGGGGCGAGCAAGCAGACTTAGCGCCCTGATCCAGCCGCTACGGATGCCGGTTGCCTCCGGAAAGATGGAATAGAGGCGATAGCATGGTTCACGGCGCTACTAGAACAACAATAAACATTCGCCCCGACGTTAGCGTTTACGCAACTTATCGGAGACTCAGCTATAGGCCCTGGTACGCGATAGCAGAGTTCGTAGATAACTCCACTCAAAACTACGCCGACCATAGAGAGGCCCTCCTAGAAGCATTCAAGCGAGAAGGTAAGCCAGGCCTGCTCAGGATTGAGGTCACCTACGATGGCGAGCGGAACACCCTTACCATCGTAGACAACGCGAATGGGATGAACCTCGACGAGCTAAGGCGTGCCGTCGTGCTTGATAGCCCGCCGGCGGACCGTTCCGGTCGATGCGAGTTCGGCATGGGGCTAAAGACAGCTGCTTGTTGGTTTGGTAGCACTTGGACAATCCACACAAGTCGCCTCGGGTCCGCAACTGAGTACAGCGTCACAGTAAATGTACATGACTTAGTGGATCGGCATGATGAAGAGATACGCGTTAACGAGCAACCTAGTAACCCGGATTCTCATTTCACCCGGATAACCATTAGCGGCCTATACAAGCCAATAAGGGGCCGAACGCCGAGCCGAGTTAAAGATCAGTTGGGCAGCATGTATCGAGAGGACCTTCGGTCCGGAGAGGCTGAGATTCTCTGGAACGGCGAACCCATCAACTTTCAAGAGCCTCAGTTCCTGGTTGAGCAGTTGGGTAGCGTCACGAATGTGTGGCGACGCGATATCCAGTTTGAGGTTCCGTGGGACGGAGAGAGTAGTTCCCTTTTGGTACGCGGCTGGGTTGGGGTTCGTGTCCCCGGCAGCCAAAGGGACGCGGGCTTCGCCTTGCTTCGGAGAGGCAGGGTAATCATCGGAGGACCCGGGGAAGGCTATAAGCCCACTGAGATCTTTGGACAGGGGAACACCTTCCGCTCTCAGAGACTCGCAGGTGAGTTGCAGTTGGACGACTGGCCCGTCACCCAGGCAAAGGACGACTTCGATTGGTCGGGCGGGCTTGAGGATGTCTTCATCGAGCAACTTAAACGAGCCTGCCAAGACTATATGGATAAGTCCGAGGGTTATCGGGAACGTGGCAGGCCAGTAAGCCGAGCGGACCTCGAGCTAGCGTCCGAACCAACCAAGGAGATATTTTCCGATCCGCGGTTTGGCAACGCGCTGGCGGAAGAACTCAAGTTTCCAGACCCGCCGAAAACAAAAGAGCAGGAAACAGCGGATACGGTCAAGCTACAGAGCGTCAGCCTCGGCCCTGTGCAGTATAAGCTCGACATAGGGACCGAGGTCTGGCTTTTCAGGCTTCATTGGCAGGACCAACTGAGCGACGCGCACTGGATGCAGGTCAGCTACCCCCAAGAGAACCAGATCGATGTGTTCTTGAACCTAGCCCATCCTTTCATGGCTCCTTACCTCGACAAGAAGGAATTGCTGGAGCTGCTCCAGAAGTTCGTCTTGGCTTTGGCCTTGGCAGAAAGAATGGCTCGGCAGACCTCTAAGGATGGGCTTATCGCTCCGGGTGACCTCAGGACTTACATGAATAAGGTTCTCAGACGAGCAGCCGAAATTGAGGTGGACCACGGTGGTTAGGCCGATCGGCATCGACCCGGCGCAACCCCAGCCGCAGCGATGGGACGTGCGCATCGACGGGGAGGAGATGCAAAATCTCCAGGCCAAGAAGGTTGTTCCCGAGGGCGTTAGCGACGACGAATGGGATCTCGTTCGGGACACAGCGGCAAAAATCCTATGCCAGTGCCCGCCCCCAACTTGTGGAGCTGCAAGGGCCACTGGCTTGGCTCTTGGCAAGGTGCAGAGCGGGAAGACGCTCTCGTATACCGCCCTTACCGCGCTGGCAATAGACAATGGCTACAGAATCGTAGTCGTGCTCGCGGGCACAAAGAATCCTCTGCTTGAGCAGAACTACAATCGGTTGTGCGGTGACCTTCAGGTTGCCACGAGGCCGAATCTGATTCCGTTCAAGAACCCTCAGCCCCTGGATGAGGCAGTCATTCGCAACGTTCTGCAGGGTGGCGGGAACGCCTTAATCGTCGTCCTGAAGCACCGGGGACGCATAGACAACATACGACGACTTCTGTCAGTGCCGGAGTTGCGCGGCTATCCTACTCTAATAATCGATGACGAGGGAGATGAGGCTTCCCTTAACACCCAGTTTCGCCGCGGGAGACGGTCCGCTGTTTACGATAGTATTCTCAGTCTGCGAGGTGCGCTCCAAACTCACGCATACATAGCGTACACAGCCACTCCGCAGGCCAATCTCTTGATAGATGGCCTCGACGGACTGACGCCTGACTTCGGCGTTCTCATCGAACCTGGGCAAGGCTATTGCGGAGGCTCCGTCTTCTTTGGAGACAGTCTAACCTCCTACGTTCGAGTTGTACCCGTTGCGGAGGCGGATGCAATCAATGTGGTAGGTATCCCTGATGGACTCAGGGATTCAATCGCGTCGTTTCTGGTGGGCGCCGCAATCAGGCATCTGCGAGAACCTCAAGCGTGGCATTCGATGTTGGTGCACAACAGCACTCTCCGAGTCGATCATGAAAGAATGCGACTTGCTGTACAGAGTCTAATCGAACTCTGGGAGCAAACGTTGGGACTCCCGGATACCGACCCTAGCTGTGCTGACTTGCTCCAATCGCTTCGAACCGCTTATGACGACCTTGGAACTACGGTAACCAATATGCCTTTGTGGGATGAAATCCGCCAACAGCTCAGCAACGAGATTAGGCTGGAAGTTTGGATGGTCAATAGTCTCCCGCTTGGTAGAGACCCTGTCGGGACCCCGTTCAGGCTCAGGAACAACATTCTCGTCGGAGGAAACATGCTCGGCCGAGGCGTTACGATTCCTGGTCTGGCGGTTACGTACATCACCAGAATGGCAGACGAGACGAACGCAGATACGCTTGAGCAGCGTGCTCGCTGGTTCGGGTATAAGCAATCCTACCTTGATCTGTGTCGAATTTTTGTTCCTGCCCGTTTGAGGGACCACTATAGTGAACTGCTGGCGAGTGAGGATGATTTCTGGGACTCACTGGAACGGAACGAGCGGCAGGGACTTTCGATAGTAGATTGGCCGAGAATGTTCATGCTGGATATGGCGCGCGGAATACGGCCAACGCGCCAAAACGTCGCGGCCTATCGACAATTCCGTGGCCACGGTTGGGATATCCAGACTACTGTTGTCCTCGATGTTGCCGTAGCCCAGAGTAACGTGCAGGTCGTCCGCGATTTTTTTGCAACGCATCCGGGCAGCGTTCAACGATACGGCAATACACCACATATTTTGGTTGATGACTGTCCGACCGAGGATGTTATTACGGACCTACTGGTGAAGGTGGACGCCGAGAACACAGACTGGGAAACTGAGTACAACATTGAGTACCTGACACGATTGCTGATGGGTGGTCAGCTTCCTAGGCTAGATGTTGTTTTCATGAGCGCAGGGGATACGCGAGCCCGCGCCCGTGCCAGAGACGTAAACCGGAACGAGATAGAGAATGAGGTTGACAACCCGATGCAAGGTCCTTCGCCGGGTAGACAACCGGGCGACCCAGACTACTATCCAGGGGACCGGGGAATCCACAGCAATCGAGTCCAACTCCAGGTGCATCTTGTACAGCTTCGAGGAAGCGATGTCGTCACTACCGTATTCGCGCTGCATATTCCAGACGATGGCCGCTACGATCTGCGATATGTCGTCAGAGGCGAGGTCGTGTGAGCGTTGCTGAGCTGTTTCAAGTGCTCCGAGAGCACCCTTCGGGCCACGTATACACCGCTAGCCCCATCGAAGGTTCGAGCGACGTCTACCTGGCAGTGAGCTTGGCAGGGCAGCCCTGTCTCTTCGTCAAAACGGAGGGCCGCTCTCCGGAACCCCCTCTCCGAACTGCTAAGCTGTCCCTTCGGTTGAGCCAGGAATTTATTTTAGACTTGGGGTCTGGGCCTGGGCGACAACTGCTCCACTGTCTTTCATGTGAATCCACCGACCGGGTCGATATTGATACTTTTCTTGTGCTGGTCGATGCCTTCCTAAGTCGCAGTCGGTCCTTAGGGATCGAGGGCGCACAACTCTCGGCTTTTTTTCGATCCTTGGTAAGGTTGTTCTCGATTGGGGCAGCGAGAGATTTGCAGGCCGAGCGTCAGGGATTGTGGGGCGAACTCTTCATGATGCGCCAGGTACGAGGTTTCGGCTTTTGGATTCCGTATTGGCACAGCGAAGCGACCAGAGCTTTCGACTTCTCTTCCTCATACAATCGAGTCGAAGTTAAGACTACTACGGCTGCCCAGCGTATCCATCAGTTTTCTCACCGTCAGATATATGCACTGACCGGTGAAGAGATAGTGATCGCATCCATTCTCTTACGGGAGGACGATGCCGGCCTGTCTCTCCGCGATTTGATTAGCGAGTGTAGGTCTGAGCTGATCGGTACCCCGGACTTCCTTAAGCTTGAGAGCGCTGTCCGACGAGCTGGTATGGAAGACCCTGAACTACAAGGATCTGTCTATGACTCGAACTTGGCTCGCGATTCTCTCTCGTGGTTCAGGTCCGAGGATGCGCCTCATTTCCGCATGCCAGAGCCAGCCGGAGTATCGGAGACTCGTTACAAGGTAGACTTGTCCTCCGCTCCTACCTTGAGTGCCGACCAACTTGCTATTTGGCTTGCCGCGTGGGAGCCGATCTCAACTGGATTAACCAGTGCCCCGAGGCATGCCTAACACAATGGTTGCATTAACGCCTCACCGTGGGCTCAAGCGAAGCGAGGCTAGAGGTGTTCCTGAAAGAGGGATGCCTCAAATTGTCGTCGAATGGTTCGGAATGCACGGGAGAGATTTCCCGTGGCGAAGGACAAACGACGCCTTCCACATTCTTATGGCGGAAGTTCTTCTGCGGCAGACGCAGGCAGGGCGTATTGCAGCGCCATACGAGGAGTTGGTCAAGAAGTACCCAGAACCGGCGGCGCTTGCTAACGGTGATTCGGCCGAACTCCAGCAGTGGTTCCAGCCATTAGGCCTCGTGAAACGGGCCGACCGTCTTATTAGCTGCGCACAGGTTCTGGAAAGCGATTATGCGGGGCGGGTGCCGCGAAGCCTTGAGGCGCTGATGTCTCTTCCGGGATTGGGGAGATACAGTGCCAGAGCAGTGCTCTGCACTGCTTTCGACGAACAGGTCCCCATGATTGATGAAGGCAGCGGCCGCGTCCTACGGAGGGTTATGGGCATTGCGAGCAAAGGCCCAGCCCACGCGGACAGTCAACTTATGAAGGCCGCTGAGGCTTTATTACCGGACAGACACGCACGCCCATTCAATATGGGGTTGCTCGATATAGCCGCTGCCTACTGTCGTCCGAACAAACCCCGCTGCGGCTGGTGTCCCCTGGTAGATACGTGCCAGTACGCCCATCGGGAGGGAAAAGCGCCTACCTAGGCGGCGGGTTGAACTGATGAGAGGGGAGCTGACCAGTGATAGGTTGTCGATTCAGTGGCGCAGGCCAGGACGGGGTCGAGACCGAAATCTCTCCCGAGCGGACCAACAGTCGCCCGCCTCTTCCTCAACTATCCAGAGGTCCTGTCTGCAACGGTCGGCACTTGATCAGGATTAAGTAGTCTTCCAGCCATTGGGATTGAGGATGCCATGACTCAGGATGAATATGTGCGCGCTGTGCTTGCTAAATATCAGGTAGTCACCGGGCCCTCGTCACCCGCTGTTCAGGCAGCCAACGCAGTTGCGCCCACCATCCGGCAATGGGCTGGCCAGCAACTTCTTGACCTCAAGGCCTCCGGCTCCTATGCGAAAGGAACTGCCGTCCTTGGGAAGACTGACATCGATCTATTTATATCCCTAGCACCAAACACTCAAGAATCACTCCAAGACCTTTATCAGAAGCTCCTTCGATGGATGCTGGACAAAGGATACAAGCCGAGGCAACAGAACGTGTCCATTGGCGTGGTCCATAACGGAATAAACATTGACCTCGTTCCCGCGAAGAAGCAAGCAGGAAACACCACCGACCATAGCCTATGGCGGAGTAAGGCAGGAACGTGGACACAGACGAACGTTGACAAGCACATTACGACCATCTTAAGTTCGGGACGAATCGAAGAAATCAAGGCACTTAAGATTTGGCGACAAGTGCGAGACCTGGAGTTTCCTTCCTTCTATCTCGAATTGACTGTCATCGAAGCTCTGAAAGGGAAGCACGTTGGGCAGATCGGCGCGAACGTACTGGCGGTGCTCGAATACCTCTCCGGTCCGTTTAACGCGGCTAGAGTCGTAGACCCGGCCAATACCAACAATATTGTGTCAGACGATCTCACCGTAGCCGAGCGCAACGCTATTGCATCTCAGGCGAAGGCTTCGAGAGGGCAGCAAACATGGGAGAAGATCATATGGTAAATCAGATTGATCTACGGGCGATGTTTCTAGGTTTGCAGGAACAAATGCTCACGAAGGCGAAGACGAATGCGTCTACTATCACACACCCTAGCACGGCTGGTGACGCTACGGAATTGAACTGGCAAGAGATGCTCGATGTGTATCTTCCCAAACGGTATCAAGTCACGAAGGGATTTGTGGTCGATTGCCGTGGCCAGGTGAGTGAGCAACAAGACCTTATCATATTCGATCGGCATTATTCACCATTCATCTTTAATCAAAACGGAGCAGCGTACGTCCCTGCTGAAAGCGTGTATGGAGTATTTGAGGTCAAGCCATCGCTGAATAAGGAACATGTCGAATACGCTGGCAACAAGGCAGCGTCGGTAAGAGCCCTCCTTCGAACGAGCACCTCAATTCCTCATGCCGGAGGGGTCTACTCAGGTAAGCAGCTTCACGAGATTCTTGGTGGATTGCTGGTCACCAAGAGCGGGTGGAACCCGCCACTCGGTGAGCCATTCAAGAGCTGTTTGGCGGCCCTACCTCTATCACAACGTCTGAATCTCGGGGCTTCGCTCAGTGACGGTGGCTTCGCTGTGGCGTATAAGAATGGCGGGGTTGAGAGAATCGAGACGAGTGATGCTGAGACGGCGTTGATGTTCTTCTTTCTGCGACTGCTCACGGCACTACAAGACATTGGCACTGTTCCAGCCATCGACTTTACGGAGTATGGCAAGAGTCTGTGAGGTACTTGACTTGGACTCATACCGCGGCAGCCACCAAATCGGTCAAGGTCGTTCTAATGCATCGAACAACTCTTCCCAGAAGGCAATAACCGCCGTTGCATACCGGCTTAAATCGGACGAGGAAACATAGAGATCGTCACCCGACAGCGGGGTGAAAACATCCGACATCGGTCCAAATGAGAGCCCGACAAATTTGGGAGGCTCAAATATGTCTGGACGGATTGAGCGAAGCTTGGCTGCCGACTCCCCGTCGGCATGCTTCACCGTATTCGCAACCAACTTAAGCTCCTCCAACGTGGCCCAAGCGGTGAACGTCTTTATATCGACGCCCAGGTTCTGCAAGCGCTCCTGGAAAATCCGCTGTTGGTAAAGCTTGGCATTATTTTCTTCGGCCGGCTGGAGTACCTCACGGCGATGAAACACCATGACGTGCTGCTCGTAGATGTGAAATAAGACTACTGCGAACGTATTGAGCAGGCCTTGCCGTAGCCCCACCATCATTTCGTAGTGGGCCTGACCGACATCGGAAGCTCTTTCGGCGAGCTCGGCCGGGTCAGTGTTGTCGCCAGTGGCGGGCAGCGAGCCCAACCGTTCGTATTCCTTCTCGGCTTTTGTGTTTGCTTCCTCTTCAACGTTGGCGAAGGTCGGGAGCAGCCGCGCTTCGAGAACTTCGATAAGCGCACGTATTTGGGGCGCGTACAAGCTTCTAAAGTGTTGTTTCCAAAACTGAGCATTGAGAGCCATATCGCTAATTCCAACCGAGATTCAGACTCTGGTGCCGGCGGAGAGGAGCCTACGCTGGACTGCTCGTTCATCGGGGGTAAGGGTCACCGTAATGTGTTTCATATCCACTTCAATGCGCTGAATACGCTGGTATGCCACTTTACCCACCTCCAGGACAACTAGGCGTACGATGTCGATGTGCCACTATCCTTGAGGTACATACACCCTAGAGGAGTTACCTCGACAACAACAACAAGTTTAATGCAAGATCTCATAAATCCCCCTTTTCGAGACGCACAACTTCAACTTAGTAAATAGGAAAGGCTTTCGGAGCTAGCTCTTGACCTGGTAGCTGCTTGAACACTGACGCTGCTCACACTACAATATCGAATAATCGGTGACTAGTTCGCGTGAAACCTTCTGACACATTTTGCGGAGGACATCTGGTCGATGACCACAGTCGAGGTTCTATTCCCAGACAAGGTCCGAGTGCCGCGCCCGTCAAAAGGCTTCATCCGGCGACAACGTTTGATTGAACAAATCCATGGAGCTGTCGGCAAGCGACTGATATTCATTGCAGCCGGTGCCGGGTTTGGCAAATCAAGCCTATTGGCCGATTTCGCTTCCGACGCCGCCTTCCCCGTATGCTGGTATAAGATAGATGGAGCTGATCAGGATCTTGGGACGTTCGTAAATTTCCTCGTTGCGAGCCTCGGGCAACAGTTCCCTGCGTTTGAGATTGAAACGGGGTCCGTGACAGGTTCCAGCCCAAGTACACTCGCCGCACGGCTGACCGCCGAGATTCGCCAGCAGATAAACGCGTTCTTCGTCCTGATCCTCGACGATTTCCATGCGGTTGATGCGTCCGAAGAAATCAACCAGTTTATTGATGCGTTTTTGGAATATCTTGGCGATCAAGCTAGCGTCATAATCGCAAGTCGCACGCTGCCACAGGGCTTGCGACTATCGAGGTTGGCTGCCGCAGGCCAGGCAGTGGGGTTGGGCCACCAAGAGCTAGCGTTTAGAGCTCCCGAGATTTTTGAATTCTTTTCTGCGACTCTCGGCATCGAAATTTCGTTAGAGGAAGCAGAACAGTTTCAGGAGTTTTCTCGGGGCTGGATTGCGGCTATCGCTCTTTCAAGAGGTAGGTGGCCGGAGCGCTTGCTTAACCAAGCAGCGGTGTTGGGAAACTCAACGAGCAACCTTTTCGACTATGTATCCGAGGAAGTACTGTCCCAACTGGATGATGAGGCCATCCAGTTTCTCATGTCCTCGGCTACCCTTCCGCGCGTCGTGGCTTCCTGGTGCGACCAATTGTTCGGACGAGACGACTCGTCGCAGATATTGGAGCGTATTTCCAATCAGATTCTATTTATTGCAAAGCGGGACGGGCCACCCTTGTACTACGAATGTCACGCTCTTTTTCGTGATTACTTATTAGATAGGTTGCGCAGAGAGTCTCCAAGTCTTTTTCTTGATCTTCACCGGCGTGCGGCGGCACTCGTCGCGCAAGAGGGCTTTCCGGAAGATGCCGTCGAGCTATCGATTACCGGCGGTGCTATCGAAGACGCGCTTAGTTATCTAGAAGCAGAAGGAGAACGATTTCAGCTAGCAGGGAAGTGGTATTTGCTCAGGGACTGGTTCACCCGGCCTCCCATTGAAGCCGCGCTGGAAAAAAGGCCATATCTTCTCTTACAAAAGGCGCGGGTTGAAGAGCGAACCGGAAATGCAGATCTTGCGATTCTGGACTGCGGAAAAGCAAGGGCGATGTTCCGCAAGCTGGAAGATCGAGATGGCGAGTCTCGCGCTTTGGTTGCACATGCGCGGACACTAATCAGAAAGGGCCAGTTTCTTGTTGCCGACGATATAGCTCATGAAGCCCTGGAAATCCTGCCGGCTGCGGATCCGACAACCGAAGCACAAGTGCGTGAAGTTATTGGGCTCTGTGCGAGACACGCGGGAGACTTGGACGGAGCATGTAAGCATCTGACAGCCGCCCTTAAGCGGGCTCAAGAAGCAGACGACCTGTTCCTGCAAGGGAGCCTGGAACGCAACCTGGCCTCAGTGTTAATGACGAAAGATGTGCTCGTCGAAGCCCACCAGCATTATCGGGCAGCGCGAGCGATCTGGACGCGGCTGCATGATACTGCCCTCGAAAGCGCAGCAATTAATGGGATGGGGATCGTTCAGAGGAGATGGGGAAATCACGCCGAATCGTACGCATTATTTCAAGAGGCGTTAGACAAAGTTCGAGCGTTCGGGACCCATCCGCAATTCGAAGGACTGATTCTAGTAAACCTAGCAGAAAATGAACTTGATACCGGCAATTATCCGGGATGCGAGCAGCATTGCCGCGAAGCGCTCGATATTGCCCGACGAATAGATGATAAGTGGTTGCTTGGCTGGACGTTGTTCATCCAGTCAGAGGCGCGCCGATTGTCAGGCGATATTCTTGGGGCTGAAAGCGCCGTTCAAGAATGCAGTAGGTGGGCTGAACAATCGGGAGCGGTTCAAACACGGGCATATGCTTTCCTCAGCCTCGCCTCGCTTGCGGCGCTGCGTCATGAATGGGAAGAAGCTGAATGTGCTTTTCAACAGTCTCTGTCGCTATTTAGCGAGATTGGGGCGCCGCGTGACTTGGCGAAATCGCAGCTTCGCCATGGTCTCTTTCGTATTGGACAAGGCGATTCCAGCGCTGTAATCGACGCGATAAATTCCGCTTGTCACATCCTGGAGGAGATCGGACAACCGACGGCCGCGACTATCGAGATAAGCCAACAGCCGGCAGGCCTGCTGGACCGGCTCGAAGCCATCCCGGGACTTCCCGTAGTCGTAAGGCGAGCGGTAAGTAGAGCGCGCCTATGGACAGTGGAACACAAAGCTGAAGTTCACGTCGCGCCTGTCGTGAGGCAGGAAAGCTCCACCCCAAAACGCCTTGAGATTAAGGTCAAAGGATTCGGCACTCCCAGGGTGGAGGTCGACGGTAGGGAAATTGCAGCAACGGAATGGGGATCGGTTACCGCCCGTGACCTTTTCTATTTTCTTCTGCAGCATCCCGATGGTTTGCGCAAAGAGCAAGTTACCGCCAAACTATGGCCTGATTTGTCCCCGGCAAGGGGAAGTAGTCAGTTTCATTCAAATCTTTACCGCCTTAGGCGGGCGCTCGGTCAGGAGGTGGTGGTCGTCCACCGAGGTAAGTATCACTTCGGCAACGGGGTGGACATTCGATCGGAGGTTAAAATATTCGAATCCCAAATGGAACGAGCCCTCCGAAGTTTGCTCAATTCAGACCTTGATGCTAAGAATCTAGAGGGAGCTCTGGAGCTCTACTGCGGCCCTTTCTTAGAAGATAGCTATGCGGAGTGGGCGGACGAATGTCGCACTCGTCTCCGAAACTTGTATCTTCAAGGCACCTTGGTGTTGGCATCATACTTTGAGAGCAAGGGTCTCCTCCATCGCAGCCTAAGCCTGGCCCAGAAGGCGTTAGCGGCCGATTATTCATTGGATAGCGTGCATCTAAGGCTCATCCGTCTGTGGATCCAGATGGAGGAACCTGGCCTAGCTGCGGAACATTTCGAAGAGTACGCAGGTTGGTACAAACAAGAACTGGAAGATGTACCGCCTCCTGAATTGAGGGCCGCATATAGCCAAGCCCTTCAGATGATACAAAGAGCCTAGTCTCCGGCCGTGAATTCGGCTCTAGATAGCTTTTCTCTTCTTCACACCCCTCTTGTCCCTCGGAATCTCGCTAGAGTCATAGCTCACTCTTTACTAAACTGAGCTTGGACTTTAGCCTCGCTCTTGTCCATTTAACTGTAATGTGACCCACAAGCCCCAGTTCTGGTTTCGCTGCTCCTTCTTCTCTTCACAGGAAAACCCCCTTCCACCAGGCACGCGTGTGATTTGTAAGAGCTTCACGAGTCTTCCTGACGTACCTTCTCGATGGGCAATGACCCAAAAAATCGAGGAGGATCGCGATGGGTACAATTCGTTCGATACAATTCAAGACATGGGAACTTGGACTCGGTTCCCGGCCCATGCTGGCGCTCAAGCTGGGGCTTCTCGCAGCAGGGCTGGTCCTCAGCCTATTGGGGGCGCATGAAGGCATCGCCTTTGCTTGCAATGATGGTGGAAGCTGCGAGTAAGAACTCGATAGCTGCCATTAAAGCGTTCAGAGCGTCGACGGGAAATTTGGTGGCGTTGCGGCCACAACTTCTCCCGTCGACGCTTTCCCATGGATGGCAAGAGATGATTTACGAAGGTTTACAGTTGGTCATCGGTCTCGCCCTAGTTGACGAAAGGTTCCGCGACTCCTTACTGCAAGATAGGGGAAAAGCGCTTGTGGGACTTCCTATCACGGACGAAGAGAGGGCAATGCTTTTGGCGATTGAAGCAGACTCTCTAGCCGAAATAGCGGAGAGGATCGAGGAGCTCATTGAGTCTGCTCAAGCTATTTCAATGCTCGATCATGAGCATGCGATCCGGCAGCCGTCTAAGTCAGATGCAAGATAATGAGCCGGTTAACGACTCCATCTGAGACAACAGAGCCTAACGTCGGGGACGATCTTCCGCTGCAACCGTTGGACCAACAGTTAGCACTTGCCTTGGAACGAGCTGGGGACTTGCAGAGTAGGAATACCTTGTCATCAAGGGCAATCCTAGCAATAGCGAACGCGTTAGAACGCCATATCCCGGACCGGGGAGGCCACGGACGCCGGGTGGGCAGGTATGCGCGGGCGCTCGCAAAAGCTTCCGGTATGAGTGCCAACGATACAAGAATCGTGGAATGGGGCGGAATCTTGCACGACCTTGGCAAGATCGCCCTGCCGGCATTTGTCCTTCTGAAGCCATCGGCGCTGACGCCCGCTGAATGGACCCAGATACGACTTCATCCCGAGACGGGCGCCACGTTGTTAACGAATGCCTCGCTGGATGAACGGTTGGCGACCCTGGTTCGACACCATCATGAGAGGTTCGACGGTTCAGGATACCCAGGAGGCCTAACGAGATTCCAGATTCCGCTGGGGGCGCGTATCATCGCGATCGTTGATACTTTCGATGCGATAACTTCCGGCCGGCCGTACCGGCCCCCGCGGAGTGCTGCGGCTGCCATCCAGGAACTTCTGGACCGTGCGGGAACACAATTCGACCCAGAGCTCGTTGCTCGCTTCGTGGCTTTGTGGCGAAACGGTGACATAGCCCGATTACGAGGGAGGTAAGTTCGTGGGAACTGAGGTAATAACCAGTCTGTGATCGCCTTCGTAGGATACTTGTACGCATCTGGCGCGACGGAAATGAGAGGATGAACGCTGGCAAGTCGTCTCGAAAACCGACGTTTCCCAGACAACCGCCGGACAGCCGAATTCCGTGACCTCGTAAACACTATCCGTTTTCTCATTACCCGTCTCGTAATCAAAATCTCCCTATTGAAACAGAATTTCTGTTATGAGACAATCCCCTAACCTATGCACATCGGGTATGCCCGCGTTTCTACCGTAGAACAAACTCTCGACCTTCAACAAGATGCTCTGACCAAAGCCGGATGCCCCCGCATCTTTTCGGATGTAGCAAGCGGTGCCAATACCGACCGCCCTGGCCTCGGCGAAGCGCTGAACTTTGTT
>ORJL011366711.1_pt1 | contig 15854 bp, 14 predicted proteins | sample 1779941 | NCBI WGS metagenome assembly ORJL01 (sample SAMEA104232317, study PRJEB22302) | groundwater metagenome | biome: forest; feature: aquifer; material: groundwater | place: USA | collected 2011-08-07 | depth 5.8 m | reverse complement strand
GCGCGCCGGGCCGCGGGGCGGGGGGGGGGGAGCCCCGCGCCCTCCCCCGGGGGCGACGGCCCCGACCCCGCGGAGCGGGCGACAGAGCGCCCGGGGCGCGCCCTCGCGAGAGAGCGATCATGCGCACCGCCGACTGTCAACCCTTGTCCAGGCAGGCCGGGGGTGCTACCCTCCCGCGTTCTGGATTCACATCACTGGGAGGTCCGCCATGTCGACGCCGTTCCGATTCCCCCTGCGCCTCGTCCTCCTCGTCGCGGTCGCCTTCGCCTTCCTCCCCGCGTTCGCCGACGACCCGCCGGCGCCGCAGGCCTGCGAGGTGCGCCTCGGCACCGGGGAGACCGCCACCGTCGAGACCGTTGGCGTCGAGGGGAAGGGCTTCCTCGAGCGGCGCAACGGCCGACTCGTCCTCCACGTCGCGGGGACGCCGTACGAAATGGGTTTCCAGCATGGCCGACTGCTGCACGACCAGGTCCTCGCGCTCGTCAAGCGCGTCCAGTTCATGCTGGCCGCGGCGAGCCTGCAGGACCCGAAGCACCCGGCGCAGAAGAGGCTGTCGGAGGCGTACGAGCGCTGCCTGCCGCACATCTCGCCCGACATCCTCGAGGAGTTGTGCGGGCTCTCCGAGGGGTGCGGACTCCCCCTCGAGCAGGTTCGCATCGCGAACATGGTCCCCGAGCTGTTCCACTGCAGCGGGTTCGCCCTGTGGGGCAAGGCGACCAAGGACGGGGTCCTCTACCACGGCCGCATCCTCGACTACGCGATGGAGGTCGGCTACCACAACTTCGCGGTGCTGATCGTCGCGCACCCGGACGGGAAGCACGCGTTCGTGAACGTCGGCTACGCGGGGTTCATCGGCTCCGTGACGGGGGTGAACGACCAGCAGGTCGCCTTCGGCGAGATGGGCGGCGGCGGGGAGGGAAACTGGGACGGGATGCCGATGTCGTTCCTGATGCGAAAGGGGCTGGAGGAGGCCGGCACGCTCGACCAGGCGCTCGCGATCTTCCGCGACACGCCGAGGACGTGCGAGTACTACTACGTGATCTCCGACGCGAAGATCCCCGACGCCCGCGGCCTCGCGTGCACGCCCGAGAAGTGCGAGGTCATTGCCCAGGGAGAGCCAAACGAGGGCCTGCCAGTGCCGCTCGGAGTGAAGAACTGCGTGCTGATGTCGGGCGGGGACCGCTTCCGCCTGCTGACCTCCCGCGTGGTGCTCGGCTACGGCGAGGTCGACAGTGCGGGGGCGCTGGAGCTGATGCGGCGTCCGGTGGCGATGTCCTCGGCGATCCACACCGCGCTCTTCGCGCCCGGCATCGGAAAGCTGTGGGTCTCGAACGCGGTGGGCAAGAAGCCCGCGAGCGAGTGCCCCTACGCGGAATACGACCTCCCCGAGCTCTTCGCCGCGAAGCCGACGGAGCCGAAGCGATAGCGAAGGCGACCGATCCCCTCGTTGAGAGCGTCGACTCCCGCGCCACCCACGGTCGAGCCGCGTCCTCCAGGGCGATCGAGCCGACCGGGGCCTGGGCGAGACGCGACCTGCTTGGGGTCCTCGCAAGGGAGGAGCTGCGCCTGCGCCCAGACGGAAGGGGTCGACAGGGCGAGGGGCGTCGAGGGAGCTCCATCGGGTGACCTTCTGCGAGGCGCTTGGGGTCCCATGCCTGCTGCCGCGTGCCATCGCCAATTGCTGCGCGAGTACGGCAGGGCCGCGGGCGACACCCGCACCAGTGCCCTCCAGGAGCACGCCAGCGCGCCCGGGGGGACTGGCAGCCCGCTTGCACCCACCTCGGCCAGGGCGAGCCGCCCAACGAACGGGGCTTCGCTGCGGAGGAGGTGTCATGCGAGCAGACTGTGTCCCGGAGGAGGGATCCCCGCGGGAGGCCGTAGGCAGGACGCGCTGGCCTGGACGGATCGCCAGGTATCTCCAGCGCATGCTCCCGCCGGCGGTCTTCGTTCCGCTCGGCGTGCTCCAGTTCGCCACGATCTACCTGACCACGCAGGCACTCGGCGGCCATGTCCCGCTCATGTGGACGTGGAGGGCCTCGCTCGGCGCTGCGTCGATCGTCCTCATCATGTATCTGATGCGGGTATGGGACGAGTTCAAGGACGCGGAGAACGACCTCCGCCTGGCGCGCGCAGGAGACAACCGGTTCGGCCTCCGTCCCGTCCTCACCGGCGACGTCACCTTCGGCGATCTCGCGACGCTCCGCGGGATCCTGATCGGTCTCCTCCTGACGACGGGCCTGCTGCTCGGCTTTCCATGTCCCGCAGCCGCATTCGCGGGATTCTTCGGCGCCCACTGGCTCTCGTCGAAGTGGTACTTCTGCCCCGCCGCCATCCAGAAGAGCCTCCTCCTCCAACTCGCGACTCACAGCCCCCTGGCGCTCTGCTCCGAGGCGTACATCGTGGCACTGAGCCTCTGCGACACGGGGTTCGGCGTCGGGGCCGGACGGGTGCTGATCCTCGCGGGCTCGCTGTGGGCGATCATCCTCGCGTGGGAGGTCGCGCGGAAGGTGCGCCTCCCGGAGGACGAATCGGAGTACCAGACGTACTCCAAGATCCTGGGGTGGCGGGTCGCTGGGATTCTCCCCGCCGTCCTGGTGTCCCTGTCGCTGGCTGGGCTGCTCTGCACCGCGTCGGATGCCGGGCTGTCCTGGGCCCTCCGCGGGACGCTCGTCGCGTCGGCGGCGGTCCCCGTTTGGGCCGCGATCGCGTTCCTCACGCGTCCCAGCCGTCGCCGCCTGCGCGCGTTCGTCCCCGCGGTCCTTCTCTACGGCGCGGTGGTCAACGGGGGATTCGTCGCGGCCCTCGTGATCCAGCGGGGGGTCATGCTGCGTTGACGGAGGCGGAGGGTCGTCCATCGCGTCCGAATGCTGTTCGAGACGGTCCCCGCGACGTAGCATGCCTCTCCCGCCGACGCACCCGGAGCCCACCCGTGGGCCACCTCGGCAACCTCAAGGAGGAATACCGAGCCCTCGTCCATCGCCTCGGTGCCGGCACTGTCGCCCTGCCGGAGCCGACCGACCCGCGCGCATGGCAGGGGTGGCGGGAGATCCTCGAGATCCTCTACTCCCCAGAAGAGGCCGACCTCGCCTCCAGGATGCCCGTCCTCCCCACCCCGCTCAGCGATGTCTCGAAGCGCCTCGGGATCCCCGAACCGGAGCTGCGTCCGCGCCTCGACGCCATGTGCGACAAGGGGCTCGTCCTCGACCTGGTGCACAGCCGGACCGGGGAGACGAAGTACCTGCTCGCGCCGCCCGTCGTCGGCTTCTTCGAGTTCTCGATGATGCGCGCGAGCGACGGCATCCCGAAACGCCGCATGGCGGAGGCGCTCGACGCCTACACGCACTTCGACGAGGCGTTCGCGCGCGAGGCCCTCGGCACCGAAACCGTCATCGGGCGTTCCCTGGTGCACGAGACGGCCCTCGACGACCCGCCGCCCGACACCCTCGAGTGGGAGCGCGCCACGTCGATCGTGCGCGAGGCGAAGACCGCCGCGGTTTCCCTCTGCTACTGCCGCCACAAGGCCGAGCACCTGGGGACGCGCTGCGACGCGCCGATCGACTGCTGCCTGTCGCTCGACGGGGGCGCCGAGTTCGTCATCCGGCGCGGGTTCGGGAGGGCCGTGGAGACAACCGAAGCGATGGAGATCCTGCTCCGGTCGCGGGAGTCGGGGCTCGTCCAGATCGCCGACAACGTGCAGGACCGCCCCTCCTACATCTGCAACTGCTGCGGCTGCTGCTGCGGACAGCTCCAAGCGATCAACCATTTCGGGCTGCACGCGGTGAATCCCAGCGGGTTCGCCCCGGCATGCGACGAGGCACGTTGCAAGGGGTGCTCCAGCTGCTCGCGCGCCTGCCCGATCACGGCGATCTCGATGCATGCCCGTAGGACGGAGGCGAAGCGCAGCAACGGGATGTGGCCTCGCTTCGACGCCGATCGCTGCATCGGCTGCGGGGTCTGCGCGTGGGCATGTCCGCAGAAGGCGATCCGGATGACCCGCCGCGAGGCGCCGCCCTACGTGCCGCTGAACGTCATCGAGAAGAGCATACGGATGTGCCTGGAGCGCGGGCGCCTCGCCGACCTGCTCTTCGACGAGGGGGCGAGCCGCGGGAGCCGGTTCCTGAACCAGGTGCTGAAGGCGATCGTCTCCCTCCCGCCCGTCCAGCGGCTGCTCGCGAGCGAGCAGGTGCGGTCCCGGTTCGTGCGCGCGGCACTCGCGCGGGTGTCGCTGTAGCAGGAACGCCCTGATGCCCTTCACACACCCTCCCGCCCCGCGACGACCGGCGTGATAGACTCGGTCCCTGTTCGAAGGTGACGACTGAGATGATCGAAGACCCGCTCGAATCAATCGCCGGTCATCGCAATGTAGTGTCGCGGATCGAGTTCCTCTCCGATCGACGACTGCGGAGCGAGTCGTGGGACGGAACGGTCCGTGAATGGGACGTGGAATCCGGCGCGCAGGTCGCACGCAAGTCGCTCGAACGCGAGAGATTCGACCGTGTTGACTCGGACGCCCTCGCGATCGCGCGGACCCTCGAGACGGACGTGCTGGACCGCCATACGGCGGTCGCCGTCTCGGCGGATGGACGCTGGCTCGCGGTTCGGGCGAAGGCGATGAACGGCACGCTGTCGCACATCCGGGTCCGGGCCGTGGATGGAGGGGTCGTCCGGGCGACCCTCACATTCCCCCGGGACCCCGTCGACGAGGTGCGCTCGCTCGAGTTCTCGCGCGACGCCACGCTCCTGGCCGCAGGGTTGCGCCCGTGCAAGGTCGTGGTCTGGAGCGTGGAGCGCGGCGAAGTCCTCTGGCAGTCGCCTCCCCGGGGGGGACGGGGCTGGATCCGCTGCCTCGCCTTCTCCCCCGACGGGGAGCTGCTCGCGCACGGGTCGGACGACGGTGCAATCCAGATACATCGCGCGCGAATTGGAGCCCACGTCCGCATGCTTGGTGCGCCCGTGCCGGCGCTTCGGACGGTCGCTTGCGCACTCTCCGGCTCGTGGATCGCGGCGGGCGATGAGGCCGGGCGGCTTCACCTCTGGGACGATGTAGGCGCGCTCCGGGTCAGCGTCGGCGCGCACTCGGCCTCTCTCCGGGACTTCGCGACGGTGCCCGCGCAGCCGCACGCTCTCTGGTCTTGCGGGAACGACGGAGTCGTGCGCCGGCGGGATGCGCGCACCGGTCTCTGCGATGAAGAGCGGTCCGTAGGGGATGTCCTTGCCGTAGACTCGCTCGCAGTCGCGGCGGATGGAGCGAGCGTCGCTTGCAACGCCCAGGACCGCGATGGCGGCGGCCGCGTCCTCGTCCTGGCCCCGGGCGCGCCACCCCGGCAGATCGCCGGTTTCAAGCAGATGTGGATGGCCGGCAAGGTCCGGTTCTCCTCGGACGGCGCGCTCCTCTTCACGAGCTGCGACGGCGTCCTGCACGTCTTCGACGGCCGGTCGTTCGAGCGCCTGCGAACCCTGAAAATCGACGACCGCTTCGCGGCCGTCTCGCCGACCGATGCGCGCGTCGGCGCGTTGACCGGCGGCCACGGGGAGAAGCTCTGGATCTGCGACATCCAGAACGGCCGCCGCATGGCAGACGTGCCGATCCCGGAGGACGGCGTCGACGGCGTCACGTTCTCGCCCGACGGAATGCTGCTCGCGCACGGCCTCCACTATGCGAATGGCCGGCCGACCGTGTTCGTCTACCGCACCCTCGACGGCCAAGTTGTTCACGAGCTGGGCGGCCATGTGGCGCCCGCCCCGGCCACCTGCTTCGCACGCGAGGGAAGGACCCTTTTGAGCGCGGGACGTGACGGGACGGTTCGCGAGTGGGACGTGGCGAGCGGCGTGCTGCTTCGGACACTGGTGGCGCCGGCCGGGACGGAGTAGCCGAAGTCCCGTCGGGTCAGGTTGCACCGCGGCCCAGGCGTCTTCCTGCGGTGGAGGTCGGCCCGCGGCGAGCGGTAGACAGCGACGCGAATCGCCGCCTAGATATCTGCAGTCCCGCTTCCTGCTTCAATTCAACGTCCGGCAGACACCCTACGACCGAGGTCCGAGCGGGGCAACCCTCCCTGGCGGCCGGTGAACTCGTGCGATTTCCACGAGACCGCCCGCTTCGTTGCGCGCGACGAGCCCGCCGGGCGGCCCGCTCGGGCCGCCCCGCCCTTCTTCGCTCGTCCGGCGGCACCGTCCAATCGACCTGCCGCTCCGTTCCTACTCAGGCCCCCTTCTTCTTGTAGACGAGGACGTCGATCGCGCGCCGATGCATGAGGCGGCCGATGCCCGGGACCCAGTCGTGTTCGCGTCCCGCCTGCGTCGGCACCTGTTCGTAGGGACCACGAGAAACCCAGGTGGGCGGAGCGATGCCGGCGTCACCGCAGTCCGCCAGGTCGTCGAGTCGAACCAGCGTGAGCGGCCGCTTCCCGATCCCCTCGACGAGAGCGGCCGTGCCGTCGAGACACCCCCACGGAAGAGGCGCGCACAAGGCGTAGTCCGAGCGGAGCGCGCCACTCACCTTCCCGTCGAACGAGAGTCGACGGAAGAGGCCGCTCTTCTCATCCTCTCCCAGGTAGGCCGCGATCAGACCATCGCCGAGACACAGGACGCAGCCGTACGGCGCGTCCTTCGTCCGCAGATCACCGACCCGCGCCCCCGAGCCATCGAACACCTCGAACGTGGGGCGGCCGGAGTCGGATGCGTTGTAAAGGACGAACCGGTCGCCGGCCGGCGACCAGGAGAACATCCCTCCCAGGAAGACCGTCCCCGGCGCATACGGGATCACGAGCGGGTCCTTCCCGACGCGAAAGAGCCGGAGCTCGTCTCCGGTTCGCGCAAGGCACGCGCGCCCGCATCCACGGCCTTGGCGGAGAAGACCTGCGCGCCGGTCTCGGTGTCCCAGGCCCCGACCGTCGATCCCGCGGCCCAGACCGTCCTGCCGCCCTTGGAAAACGCCACCGTGTGCGCCCAGGACCCGACGCACATCTCTGGGAGATCCAGGTCCTTCCCCGCAACGAGGTCGCGCAGGATGATGTTCCCGTCCGGCAGCAGCAGCGCCAGACGGCGGTTCGCCGGGTCCCAGGCGATCGCCCGCAGCGGCCCACCCTCGAGGAACCGGTGCGCGACCACCTCGAGCTTCCACGACTTCGCGAACGCCTCGGGCGTCTCTTCGGCCTCGAGGCGAGAGGGGGCGACGGCGAGGCAAAGGCCGAGCATGGCGGGGAGAAGGCGCTTCATGCGAGTCCTCCTGGGCGAGGGAGGCACGTTCGGATGGGCCCCTGGCCAGAGCGATGCCGACTCCGACGCGCCGCGGGCGGGGATTCTACCGCCGGGCGCAAGCGCGCCGCAACCTGGACCCGCCCGCGAGCGAATGCGCCCGCCCTCGCAGACTCCACCAAACAAAAACGCGGGACGGCCCGCTTGGACCGCCCCGCGTGTTCTGGGTGTATGAGTCTTCGCTACTTCACCAGGCGGCGCGCCTGGAAGAGGTCGCGACGCTGCTCGGCGGAGAGGTCGCTCCACCCGAGGGCCGCCGCTGCGGCGCGCGCGATGTCGACGTCCGGCTCGGTCATCACTGCGCGCTTGAGCGCGAGGTAGACCTCCGAGCTCGGGGCCTCGCCGCTCGCCTGGAAGATCCGCGCCGCCGCGGTCGCCGCCGCGATGCGGAACTCCTTCGAGGCGCCCTTGTCGCCGTAGGCCTGCACCAGAGGCGCGATCCCCATCGGGTTACCGATCCGCCCGAGGGCGGTCGCAGCGGGGATCCGCACCGCATCCTGGCGGCCGACGAGCGCCTCGCACAGTGCGGGCACCGCAACGCCTACCGGGATCGACGTCATCCTCGGGTCGAGGCTCGCGAGCGTCTCGGCGGCCTTCTGCGCCACCTCCTCCGCCCTCGCCTTGGCCGACTTCTTCATCTCGTCCGTGCCGAAGACCGCCACGAGCGCGGCCTTCACGCCCGGCTCGTCCGGCGTCCGCGACAGCACCGCCTGCACCTTGTCCGCGAAGGCCGCCTTCTCCGGGTCGGCGTCGTCCGCCAGCAGCCAGATTGGCGTGTCCTTCGTGCGGAGGTCCTGCTTCAGGGAGTCGTACACCGACTCCGTGTAGTTCGTGCCCGGCTCCGAGAACTTCGGCACGCCGAACACGATGTGGCTGATCGACTTCGACCCGAGGACGATCAGGTCGGCGCCCGGGAACCCCTTCGCGCGCTTCATCGCCTCCATCGGGGACTCCAGGGTCGTGACGTTGCAGTTCAGCCGCCTCAGGATCGCCGTCATCGAGTTGCGGACCTCGGGGCTCGGGTCGGCGACGATCACCTGCCAGATCCCCCGCTCGCCCACGGCGTCCGCGAGGACCCGCGCGACCTGCGCCGAGCCGACGAAGTCGCCCTTCGGCGACCCTTCCGCGATCGCGATGGCCGCCGGGTAGCGGACGCGCTTGTCCTCGTCGATGAGGGCCTGCAGCAGCGGAACGCCGGGATTCGCCGGGCCGACCTTCTGCGCCTTCGGGGGCTCTGCGCCGCCGGCATCGGGCGCCTTCGGGGGTTCGGCGCCGCCCGGCCCCTTCGGGATGTCCCCCAGGTTCACATAGGGGGCAAGGTCGCCCATGATCGCCGCGACGGCCGCGTCGTTCTTCTCCGCGAGCACCTTCGACAGCGCCGCGTACATGCTTCTCTGCCCGGACATCGGGCCGAAGAGCTTTCCCTTCTCCGCCTCGGCCGCGCTGGCCTTCAGCGCGTCGACCTCCGCCTGCGTCCCCTGGCCTGCCGCGAGGTTCTTCGTCGCGACGTCGAGGGCCTGGGCGTAGTCGGCCGCGAGCTTGTAGTAGGCGCTGACGAGGACGGGATATGCCTTCGCGCAGCACGCGTCGATCGCGAGAGCCGCGTGCCCTGCCTGGATCGCCTGGCAGTCGCCGAGCGCCGACTCAGGGACCTGCGTTGCCACGAGCCTGTCCGCGGCGCCATCCCAGGAGAAGACCAGCGGGTCGGGATACGTGCCGGCCATCGCCGACGGGTCGGCGTGGTAGAACCTCTCCGCGAGCTCGACGAAGAGCGCCGCCGCGCACGGGCTGTCTTTCGGATTCTTCTTCCCGACGATCTTCGCGAATGCCTCCGCGGCGGAGGACTTCACCTCGCAACTCTCCGAGGGGTCCTCGATCGCCCGGCGCAGGAACGGCAGCGCACGGGAATCGCCGATGTCGCCGAGCGTCATCGCAGCGTTCTTGCGGACGAGCTCGCTCTTCGACGCCATCGCCGCCGCGAGCGGCATGACGGCCTGGTCCCCCATCTTCGTGAGGGTGACGATCGCCTTCGAGCGCCAGTTGTCGTTCGCCTCGTTCCCGAGGACCGACACCAGGCTCGGAGTCGACCACTGGCCGATGGCCATGAGCTTGTTCGTGGCGACCCACCAGTCGTCGAAGCCCGGGGCATCGAGCTTGGAGACGACCGCGTCGATCTCGGCGGGGTCGTGCGCGACCTTCGCATAGACGCCGCGCGACGCCTTCAGGATGCGCATCGCGACGTCGCGGACGTCGCCGCCCTTCGCCCACATGTCCGAAAGCCGCTTCTCGCCGACTTCGTCCCGGAGCGCCGCCGCAAGGTCCGGGCTCGGGTTCTGGGCAAGACCAGCGTCGAAGGCCGTCTTCGCCCCGGCGTCGTCGCCGGAGTCGTAGGCCTTGATGCCGTCCCAGAACGACTTCCGAATCTCGTCATCGCCTGCGACGAGCAGCCCCGAGAGCGTGCACGAGACGACCGCCGCGCCGATGAACCGAGTCCACCTGGTGAGCATGCCCGACCTCCTAGCTACGCGAAGAATCCCTCCGGTGGGTCCGCGACCCGAGTCCGCCCCGCCGCTTCGCGCGATTCCCGTGCCCGTGCCGCGTGCAGATCCCGTCGAACAGGGGAGCGAGCCACTCCCCCAACTCCTGTGCCGTGGCGAAGTTGAAGATCCCTTCCCGACCCTGTTCCTGCTCGCGCATCACGTCCTCCTGGCCGAAGCCGATCCAGACCGACTTGGGCATGGGACACCCCACTCCGTCTGGATCTTCGGCCAGCCCGACCTGAAACCTGAGGTCAAAGGGCGCTCTGCGAGCCGGCGACACCCACCTCAGTAGACGGCGCAAAGGGGAGGTTCCCCCGGCCGATGCGCGCGGATTCCTGCTACGACCGCGCGACCTCGACGTCCACGATGCGCTCGTTGCGCATCAGGTCCTCGTACGTCTCCCGCTGCGTGACCAGCGCCGCGTCCTTCCCCGAGACGAGGACCTCGGCCGGACGGCGGTGGGAGTTGTAGTTGGAGGCCATCGTGTAGCCGTAGGCGCCGGCGCTGAACACCGCGACGAACTCGCCGGGATGGATCCGAGGGAGCTTCCGCTCGTGCGCGAAAAAGTCCCCGCTCTCGCAGATCGGCCCGACGACCTCGGTGGAAATGGTCTCGCCGGTCCAGAGATCCTCGTCCGGAGGCTCCCCCTCGTAGGAGGCGTCGGTCGCCGCGGGCCAGATCCGGTGGTACGCGCCGTAGAGGCTCGGGCGGATGAGGTCGTTCATCCCCGCGTCGCAGATGATGAAGCGCAGGTCGCCGGATTCCTTCACGAACTGGACGGTGGTCAGGAGGATCCCGGCGTTCCCCACGACGAAGCGCCCCGGCTCGAGCAGCAGGCGGCACCCGGAGCGGGCGACGGTCGGCGTGATCGCGTCGGCGAACTCGCTCACGGGCCGCGCCGTCTTCTCCTTGTAGAAAATGCCGAAGCCGCCCCCGATGTTGAGGAGGTCGATCCGGTGACCCATCTCGCGGCACGTCCCGAGGAAGTCGACCACCTTCATGACCGACTTGACGTACGGCTCCACCTTCAGGATCTGCGACCCGATGTGGATGTGGAGGCCGACGAGGCGGACCCCCTTCCACTCGCGCATCGCGCGCGCGAGCGAGGCGGCGAGGGCGAGGTCGATCCCGAACTTGTTCTCGCGCTTTCCGGTGGTGATGTACTTGTGCGTCTGCGGGTCGACGTCGGGATTCAGGCGGAAGGCGACCGGCGCGACCGTCCCCATTTCCCGCGCCACGCGGTCGACCAAGCGCAGCTCGTCGGCCGACTCGACGTTGAAGAGGAGGATCCCCTTCGAAAGGGCGAAGCGGACCTCGTCCTCGCGCTTCCCGACGCCGGCGAAGACGCAGGTCTTCGGGTCGGCGCCGACGGCGAGGACGCGGTGCAGCTCCCCCTCGGAAACGACGTCGAAGCCGGCCCCCTCCTTGCGAAGGAGGTTGCAGATCGAGAGGTTCGAGTTCGCCTTGATCGAGTAGCAGACGAGGGTGGGCACGCGAGAGAAGGCGTCCCGCACCTTCCGGTAGTGCTCCGCGGCGGTGCGGGCGCTGTAGACGTAGAGAGGCGTGCCGTGGGTCGCGGCGAGGTCGGCGACGGAGACCTCTTCGCAGAAGAGGCGCCCCTGGCGGTAGCGGAAGTAGTCCATGGTTCCCCTGTGGCGGGCAGTCGGAGCCCCTGATTTTGTCACACCGGCCGCGCCGGCGCAAGCGGCCTCGCCCGTTCGCTACGTGTTCGCGAATGCGCCTGCAACTACGCCTCGGGCAGGCACCCTCTCCCGCTCCCGCTCCCGCACCCGCTCCCGAAGCCCGCGACATGGAGCAGGGCGTCCGGACGACGACCCCATCCGTTCCGCCCTGCGCATCGCTCCCCTTCGGGCGACGGGAGCGGGAGGGGGAAGTTGCTCATCCCCGCGGGATCGGGTCCAGCGGGCACCCCTCGCACTTCGGCCGGCTCTTGCAGTGGTCCTTCCCCGCGTGCACGAGCAGGGCGTGGTACTCGTTCCAGAGCGCAACATCGCTCGTGAGCTTCGTCTCGAACAGCTCCTGGATCTCCTCGTACGTCGCGTCATCGGCGATCATCCCGTGACGCAGGAGGATGCGGTAGGTGTAGGCGTCGACGACGAATTTCGGCAGCCCGCCCGCATACAGCAGGATCGAGTCGGCCGTCTCCGGGCCGATCCCCTTCACCGCGAGGAGCTCCTCGCGAAGCGACGCGAGCGAGGTCTCGAACATCCGCTCGACGCTCCCCTCGTACCGCTCGTGGAACCAGTCGAGGAACGAGCGGAGCCGCTTCGCCTTGATGTTGTAGTACCCGGCGGGGCGGATCAGCGTGGCGAGGGTGGAGTGCGGCAGATCGCGGAGCTTCTCGGGGTCGAGGACGCCCGCCCCTTTCAGGTTTGCGATCGCCTTCTCCACGTTCGTCCACGCGGTGTTCTGCGTGAGGATGGCCCCGACCATCACCTCGAACGGCGTCTCTCCCGGCCACCAGTGCTGGGGCCCCCACGCCTTCTTCATCCGGCGGAAGACGTCCTTCAGCAGCTCCGGCGTCGGTCGCGGCATCACTCCTCCTTCGAGAGGAAGTAGACGGTTCCGTCGAGCAGCACGGTCGCGCAGCGCGCGTCTTCGGTGATCTTGCGGAGCAGGTCGCGCAGGTCCAGGTCCGCGCACTTCAGATTCACCTTCTCCTGCCGCTTCCAGGTCGCCTCGTCGAGCAGCACCTCGATCTGCGTCGCCTGCTTGAGCAGGCCCGCGAGGTCGCGCAGCCGCACCTCCGACGCGTCGAGCGTCACCTTCTTCTGCCGCAAGACCGCGTCGCCCTGCTCGACCTTCAACGCATCCAGCGCCTCCGCCAGGGTGACGACGCGGATCTCCGCCCCGCGCCAGCGGAATCCGAGGCCCCGCTCCTCCAGCACCATCCCGAGGACGCTCGCGAAGTGGACGTCGTGCGGCGACATCCTCACCCCGCGGCTCCCCTTCGGCGGGACGAGCTCTGTCCGCTCGAAGCGGATCGGCACCTTCCCGCGCCCGGAGAGGTCGTCGAGGACGCTCTCGAGCGGCATGTCGGCGTACTCCACCGTGATCGTCATGCCCGCCAGCCGCGTCTGGGTCGCCCTGCGCTCTGCATCCGCGGCCAGCTCCACCTTCGCGGCGACGATCCTCTCCGCGACGTCTTCGCCCGGGGGCGCGGAGGGGAGCTGCTCCGGCCGCGCGACGTAGACCATCTCCTCGCGGAGCGCCCAGGCGAGCCCCAGCGGCGCGAGGACCGCGTCGAGCGCCTGGTCCGCGGGGCAGTCGCGCAGCCGAACGTGGATCACCAGCAGGTCGACCTTCGGCTTCTCGACGAGCGCCTGGTCGAGGCGGATGTTCACGCCGCTCCGCCGGTCGAGGTCGTGGAGGACCTGCTCGAGCGGGACGCCCTCGTACGCCTGCGTCACGCGCGTCTCGCGCAGCCGCGCGCGGAGCTTCGCGCGCCAGGCGTGCGCGGCAAGCGGATACGGAGGCGCCTCGTCCCCGTCCGCGGGGGCCGGCCCGTGCTTGCACCCGAGGAGCGCGAGGAGCAGGAGCGCCGCCAGGCTACTCCGCAGCATCGGTCGCAAAGAGCGCATCGACGAACTTGTCGGGGTCGAAGACCTCGATGTCCTCGTACGTCTCCCCGACCCCGATGAATTTCACGGGGATGTTGAATTCCTTCTTGATCGGAATCACGACTCCACCCTTCGCGGTGCCGTCGAGCTTCGCGAGGAAGAGCCCGGTGATCTTCGCGGCTTCGGCGAAGTTCTTCGACTGCGAGATCGCGTTCTGTCCGGTCGTCGCGTCGAGGACGAGGAGCGTCTCGTGCGGCGCGTCGGGGAGCTTCTTCTGGATCACCCGGCGGATCTTGGCCAGCTCCGTCATCAGGTTCACCTTCGTGTGAAGCCGCCCCGCCGTGTCGATGAGGAGAACGTCGGCCTTCCGCGCGATGGCGGCCTCGACGGCGTCGTAGGCGACCGCGGCGGGGTCCGCGTCCTGTTGGTGCTTCACGATCTCGACGCCGAGCCGCTGGCACCAGATGGTGAGCTGCTCGATCGCCGCGGCACGGAACGTGTCTCCGGCGCCGAGGATCACCTTCTTCCCCGCGTCCCTGTAGAGCCAGGCGAGCTTCGCGATCGAGGTCGTCTTCCCCGCCCCGTTCACCCCGACGACGAGGATGACGGTGGGCGGGGTGGGCGCCTCCTTGACCGTGACCTCCCCCTGCTTCAGCAGGGTCTTGAGCGAGGTCTTCAGGTACTCGAGCACCTGCCCGCTCTCCAGAATCCTCTTCTCCTTGTAGGCGAGCTTCAGCTCCTCGATCACCTTCCGGGTCGTCTCGACCCCCATGTCGGAGGCGAGCATCGCCCCCTCCAGCTCCTCGAGGTACGCCTCGTCGATCTTCCGGCCGAACGCGAAAAGCTTGCCGAACTTCCCGAGCGCCTGGCGGGTCTTCTTCAGGCCCGCCTTCAGCTTCTCGAAGATCTTCTTGAAGAACACGTCACTTCTCCAGGAGCTTGCGTAGCTCGTCCGCGCGCTGGCGGAGGGAGTCGAGCACGCCGTTCACGAAGGCGCCCGACTGCGCGGTCGAGTACTTCTTCGCGAGGTCGACCGCCTCGTTGATCGCGACCGCGGGGGGCGTGTCGGGGCAGGCGAGCAGCTCCCACGCGCAGAGGCGGAGGATGTTGCGGTCGATCGCCGCCATCCGCGAGAGGGTCCAGTTCGAGGCGACCTTCTGGACGGCTGCGCTGAGCCCCTTCCAGTGCAGGTGGCACCCTTTGACGATCTTGCGCGCGAAAAGGCGCACGGACGGGCTCGCCTTGTCCTGCTTGAAGAGCGCCTGCATCCCCTCGAGGGCCTCCTCGCCGCGCAGGTCGTACTGGTAGAGGAGCTTGAGCGCCAGCTCGCGCGCGGCGGTCCGCTTCCGCACGCTACTTCTCCAGCTTCTCGAGGAGGTTCGCCATCTCGAGGGCGGCCTCGGCGGCCTGCGCCCCCTTGTTCCCCTCCTTGCCGCCGCACCGGTGGATCGCCTGCTCCAGCGTGTCCGCGGTGACGATGCCGAAGAGGACGGGGACCTTCGCGGAGAGGGAGACCTGCGCGATCCCCTTCGCCGCCTCGCCCGCGACGTAGTCGAAGTGCGGCGTCTCGCCGCGGAGGACGACGCCGAGGCAGAGGATGCCGTGGACCTTCCCGCGCTCGGCGACCCGCTGCGCCACGAGGGGAATCTCGAACGAGCCGGGGCAGCGGACGATCTCGAGGTCGGCGTCCTTCACGCCGTGCCGCACGAGGGCGTCGACGGCCCCCTCGACCAGCTTCTCCGAGAGGAAGGAATTGAAGCGGGAGACGACGAGCGCGAAGCGCTTCCCCGTCCCGATGAGGGCTCCCTCGGTCGTTCTCGGCATCGGACCCTCCATGGCGAGCCGGCCAGTATACCCGGCTTGGTTCCTGGTTCCTAGGAGCCTGTCGGACTATTCCTCTCGCGCAGCCCGCGGTTAGCCGCGTCGGGTTTCAGTCCGCCGAGGACGCCGAATACGCCGAGATGGCGGGAATGACTTCCGGAGGTCGCCTGCCCTCAGTACGATGCTGACACCACGGTCCAGCGTCGCGGAGGACGGGGATGAGCGCACCCTTCCGGGAGTACGACCCCAACCAAGCTTTTCTCTTTCCCCCAAGTCTCCGAGACTGGCTCCGCGACGATCATGTCGCGTACTTCCTGCTGGACGTGGTGAGCGCACTGGATCTGAAGGACATCTACGCCTACTACGATTTCGAGGAGGTGAAGGACGAGCAGGGGAGGGTTGTCGGACGTCGGGCGAAGACGAATCGGGGTCGCCCCGCCTACGATCCGCGGATGATGACGGCCCTGCTGCTCTACGGGTACGTGACGGGGAGCGTGTCGAGTCGACAGATCGAAAGGAAGTGCCAGGAGGACGTGGCGTTTCGCGTGCTGTCGGCGAACCAGAAGCCGGACCACGACACGATCGCGGAGTTCCGACGCGTACATCTGGAAGCGCTGTCTGGCCTCTTCATCCAGGGCTTGCAGCTTTGCCGTGAGGC
>ORJL011886084.1_pt1 | contig 15863 bp, 4 predicted proteins | sample 1779941 | NCBI WGS metagenome assembly ORJL01 (sample SAMEA104232317, study PRJEB22302) | groundwater metagenome | biome: forest; feature: aquifer; material: groundwater | place: USA | collected 2011-08-07 | depth 5.8 m | reverse complement strand
TGAAATACAGCGCCGGTCGCTCCGGCGTGGCCAGGGCGAGCATCATCTGGTGCGCCAGCGTGGTCTTGCCGCAGCCCGGCGGCCCGGCGATCACGTTGAACGAGAACTCGGGCAAGCCGCCGCCGAGCACATGGTCGAGCCCCTGCACGCCGGTGGCGAGCCGCACGATGGTCGGTATGCCTTGTGTCATGGTGAAGTGTCCTTGGAGGCCGGCGCGGCCGACGGTGGGGGCCACACGCCCTGCAGCAGCCGCTCGGTGAGCGGCTCGCCGATCAGAGCGGCCAGCAGGTCGAGAAAAGCCTGGAGGATGCCGTCCTGCGCGGCCGCGGCGTCGACCGCCGGTTGCTGCGCCAGGGCGGCGCGAAGGGTGGCGAAGTCGCCGGGTTGCAGCGTGCTGTCGTAGGCTGCCGCGAGCCACGGATACTGCTCGCGCGCGCCGTGCAGCGTGCGGTGGTAGAGCGCGGCGCTACCGCGGGGGCCGATCACCGGCGTCAACGCGCCATGGACCGCTTTCCAGAGGGCCACCGCCGCATCCGCCACCTGCGCGGCGTCGGCACCCTGGGCGGCCAGGGATGAGAGCGACTTCGTGATGCGTCCTCCCGGGGGCGGTTGATCGGTGTTCAAGGAAGGTCCATGCGGCGCACGGCGCGCAGCGGCAGTCGCCAAGCCAATGGCCGGTGTGCGGAAAGCTGCGCCCAAGTCATAACCATAGCGTACACGTTACGCCCTCTGGCGCCGCCGCGTCTGTGCGCTGCCACACCCAGCAGCCCCCGGGCCGACTGCGCCCCGTCTTTTCCCCAGGAGGCACCACAATGGGGCGGACGCGAGCCGGCCGTTCGCTCCATCAGAGCGCCAGGCGCAGGTCATGCGTTCCGCCGTCGAGCGGCACGCGCCAGCCGTCGGCGCTCGCCAGGATGGGCTGCTCGTCGAGGAAGGCCCGCGCCACGTCGCCGTTGGGCTGCTCGACCGTGGCGACCCGCAGGTGGTAGCAGGTCGCATCCACCTTGACCGTGGCCTCGTACCCCGGCCAGTCCGGCGGCAGGCACGGCGCGATCACCAGGCTCGCGCCTTCGCGCCGCAGGCCCAAGATGCCCTCGATGCCGGCCTGGTACATCCAGCCGGCCGCGCCCGTGTACCAGGTCCAGCCGCCGCGGCCCGCGTGCTGCGGGTTGGTGTAGACGTCGGCGGCGACGACGTACGGCTCCACCTTGTAGGTTGCGATGCTCGGCTCGTCGTCGCCGTGGTGCACGGGGTTGATGAGCCCGAAGAGCTCCCAGGCGCGCGCGACGTCGCCGGCGGCCGCGAACGCCATGACGGCCCAGACCGCCGCGTGCGTGTACTGCCCGCCGTTCTCGCGGACGCCCGGCACGTAGCCCTTCACGTAGCCGGGCTCGAGCGCCGACGCGTCGAACGGTGGATCGAAGAGCTGGATCACGCCGAGGTCGCGGCGCACGAGGCGCTCGTCGAGCGACGCAAGCGCCTGGCGCGAGCGTTCGGGCTCGCCCGCCCGCGAGAGCACGGCCCAGCTCTGCGGCAGCGAGTCGATCTGACAGTCGCCGCTCGACGCCGAGCCGAGCGGTGCGCCGTCGTCGAAGTACGCCCGCCGATACCAGCGGCCGTCCCAGGCGTGCTCCTCGATGTTGGCGCGCAGGAGCGTCGCCGCGTCGGCGCACTGATCGGCGAACATGGTGTCCTGGCGCGCGCGCGCGAGCTCGGCGAAGCGGACGAGCACGTCGTAGAGGAAGGACGCGAGCCACACGCTCTCGCCCTTGCCCTCGTCGCCGACCAGGTTCATGCCGTCGTTCCAGTCGCCGGTGCCCATCAACGGCAGGCCGTGCGCGCCGAAGCGCAGGCCGTGCTTGACGGCGCGCACACAGTGCTCGTAGACGGTGGCGGATTCCTCCGAGCGCAGCGGCAGATCGTAGTAGCTGTCCTCGTCGAGGTTGACGCTGCGCCCTTCGATGAACGGGATCTTCTCGTCGAGCACGCCGGTATCGCCGAGCGCCGTGACGTAGCGGTGCACGGCAGCCGGCAAGAACAGGTAGTCGTCGGAGATGCGCGTGCGCACGCCCCGGCCCATGGGCGGGTGCCACCAGTGTTGAACGTCGCCCTCTCGAAACTGCCTCGCCGCCGCTCGCAGGATCTGCTCGCGCAGCACGCCGGGCTCCGTGTGCACGAGCGCCATCGCGTCCTGCAGCTGATCGCGGAAGCCGAACGCGCCGCCCGACTGGTAGAAACCGCTGCGGCCCCACATGCGCGAGGACAGCACCTGGTAGAGGAGCCACCCGTTGGCGAGGAAGTTCAGCGACGCGTCGGGCGTCTGCACGTGGACGGCGCCGAGCGTCTGGTTCCAGTACGACCACACCGCCTCGAGCGCCGTGTGGGCTGCGCCCGTGCCGCGGAAGCGGTGCACGAGCGTGCGCGCGTCGCCGAGATCGCGGCCCGAGCCGAACGTGAACACGATCTCCCGCTCCTCGCCGTCGGCCAGATCGAGCGTCGCCTGCATCGCCAGGCACGGGTCGAGCCCCGCACCGACGCGCCCGGAGAGGCGCGCCCGGGTCATGCACACGGGGCGCGCCATGCTCCCGTTTCTGCCGATGAGCTCGAGACGATCGGCCGAGCACGTGCGCTGGCCTTCGCTGCAGTCGAGGAACGCGACGCGCCGCGCGAACTCGTTCGAGTACGCGTTGCGCGCGAACAACGCGCCGCTGCTGGGATCCACCTCGCTGACCACGTGCGGAACGTTGATCGACCGGTGCTCGCCCAGCACGAGCTCGTAGAGCCCGGTCAGCGACAGCCGTCGCGCTCGCCCCGAGTGGTTCTTCAGCTTGAACAACATGAACTTGAGCGGGGCGTCGGTGGCGACGAACGTCTGCAGCTCGGTGGCGATGCCGTCTTCGTTGTGCTCGAACACGCTGTAGCCGAAGCCGTGGCGCGTGGTGTACGGCGCGTGGCCGCCCGCGGGCAGCGGCGTTGGTGACCAGAAGCGCCCGTCCTGCTCGTCGCGCAGGTAGAACGCCTCGCCGCTCGCGTCGGTGACCGCGTCGTTGTGCCACGGAGTCAGGCGGTAGTTGTGCGCGTTCTCGCACCAGGTGTAGGCGCCGCCGCTCTCGCTGACGACGGTGCCGAAGTACGCGTTCGCCAGCACGTTCACCCACGGCGCGGGAGTGCGCGAGCCGGCCGCGGTGATGATGACGTACTCGCGACCGTCCCGAGTGAAGCCGCCCGTGCCGTTCCAAGCCTCCAGATCGGGGCGCTCGATCCGGCGCACGGCCTGACCGTCGGGCGGCGGCGGCTCCGAGTCGGCGCGTCGGTTCTTGCCGGCGAACAGCGGCGTCGGCATCTCGACCGGAGGGCGGCGGTTCATCTGATCGGCCAGGCTGCCGTCCGAGTCGTTGACGATGAGCCGGGCCACCGTCTGGATGAGGACCCTGTCCTCTTCCGAGAGCTGCTCGGTGCGGCGCACGAAGATCCCGCCCGGCTTGTCGAGCAGCGAGATTTCGCTGAACGCGCCGATGACGCCCATGATCTCGTCCTGGAGCACCTGTCGGTAGCCCGACGGATCTTCGTTGCAGATCACCAGATCCGCGGTGACGCCCTTGAGCCGCCAGTACGCGTGTGCCTGCACCATCTGCCGTACCAGCCCGAGGTGCTCGTGGTCCGCGATGCGCAGGAGCGCGATGGGCAGATCGCCCGAGATGCTGTGGGCCCAGAGCGCGGACTGGCCGCTGCGGTTGCGTGTGATCACGCTGCGCGGCGCCCGCATCGCGGGGTTGGCGTAGATGATGTTCGAGACCAGTCGCTCGTAGAGCTGCGTGTCCGCCTGGGTGGCGCCGAGCCGCCGCAAGAGCACCTGGTTGTGTGTCCACGACAGCTCGAAGACGCGGTCGGCCGAGTGGCGATCGCTGTACTTCTCGACGAGCTGGAGCGCGCCCTCGCGCGTCTCGGCGACACCCGTGACCAGATGGACCCTGACCGTCTCGTCGGGCCGGATCACCACGGTCGTGCGGATCGCCACGACCGGGTCGAGCACCGCGCCCTCGGTATCGTGGAGCGCCGGCCGGTGCATGGCCGCCGGATCCGAGACCTGGCGGCCGCGCCCGATGAACTCGCTGCGCGAGGTCTCGTACGAGGTCGCGCCCGTCTGCGTGCCCTGCACGGTCATGAGGTGCAGCATCCACGGCGGCCGCTCGCCGCCCGAGCGTGGCCGCCGCGTGCAGAGAATCGCCTGACGCGGCCGTAGGATCTCCGTCTGCACGAACAGGTTGCTGAACGCGGGATGCGCAGTGTCGGCAGCCGGAGGCGCCAGCACGACCTCGGCGTAGCTCGTCAGCTCGATCGTGCGCGTGGTGCGCCCCATGTTCGTGAGGCTGACTCGGCGCAGCTCGATGTCGTCCTCGGGCGACACGCTGATCTCGACGTGAGTGTCGACCTCGCCGTCGCGGCGACGAAACTCCGCGCGCCCGAGCGAGAACACCGCCTCGTACTGGCTCGCGCGCGTGAGCGTCGGCTGGTGCGCCGCCGACCAGACCGCGCCGCTGTCGCTCGTGACGTCGCGCAGGTAGCAGAAGCTGCCCCAGGCATCGCACGTGGGATCCTCGTGCCAGCGCGTCACCGCCAGGTTGCGCCAGCGGCTGTAGCCGCCGCCCGAGTTGGTGACGGCCACGTGGTAGTTGCCGTTGGACAAGAGCTGCACCGCGGGCGCGAGCGTGCTCGGCGAGGTGAAGACGCGCAGATTCTGCTCGGCACCAGCCGGCATCTCGCCCGCGACCGATGCCTCCGCCGGGTGCGGGTAGATGGGCGGCGTGCGCGGAACGCGCTCTTGGAGCAGCAAGTCGGTGGCTCGGAAGGCGGGATCCGACGCGAATCGTCGTTGCATCGGCTGGTCGAGCAAGACGTGCGCGAACGACAACAGCGCCATGCCCTCGTGATGCGCCATGTACGAGCGCACCGTGACGCTCTCCTTGCCGCGCGGCACGCGCGCCGGCGTGTAGTCGATGGCCTCGTAGAAGCCGTACCGGCCGAGCTGACCGTCACTCGCGAGCCGGCGCAGGTTCTCGCACGCGGCCCTCGGGTCGATCATGAGCGCCATGGCGCTCGCGTACGGCGCGATCACGAGATCGTCGGCCAGACCGCGCTTGAAGCCCAAGCCCGGCACGCCGAACGCGCGGTACTGGTAGTTGAGCTGCGCGTCGGTCTTGTTGTAGCCGGACTCGGAGACGCCCCAGGGCACGCGGTGCTCACGGCCGAACTCGATCTGGCGCTCGACCACGGCCCGACAGGTCTGGTCGAGGATGGTGCGCTCGTAGCTCGGCATGATCAGCATCGGCATCAAGTACTCGAACATGGAGCCGCTCCACGACAGGAGCGCCGGCTTGCCCGCCGAGGTGGTGAGCAGCCGGCCGAGGCTGAACCAGTGCTCCTGCGGGAGCTTGCTCTGCGCGATGGCGACGAAGCTCGCGAGGCGCGCCTCGGATGCGAGCAGATCGTAGAAGCTCGCGTCGAGGCGATGGTCGCCGACGTTGTAGCCGATCGCGAGCAGGCGGCGCTCGCGATCGTAGAGGAACTCGTAGTCCACGTCGGCCAGCTCGGCACACCGCGCGCCGAGCTCGCCGAGCGCCGACAGTCGAGCGATCGCGCGCGAGGACGCGAGCCGGATCGCGTCGCGCAGCCGCGTCAGCCAGGCGAGCTGTGCTTGGCGTGACGGGTCGACGGCCGCGAGCGCACGATCGACGTCCGGCACGAGAGTCTTCTCGAGCGCTGCCGTCTCTGCGAGCGTCAGTCCGCGGTCGAGCCGTGCGACTGCCTCGTCGAGCTCACCGAGCCCGACAGGAGCGTCGGGCAGCGCGGCCCAGGGCGCCAGCTCGAGGAGCTCGTCGAGGGAGCGCTGGCACTGCGCTTCGAAGGCGCGCGCCCACCAGCCGAGCTCGTCGTCGTCGTGCGCGAGCATCGCACCGAGCCGCTCGCCGTTCTCCGCGACGAGCTGCTCGAGCAACCGGCGTGCGCCCGAGATCGTTCTCGGCACCACGGCAATCTCCCGCCTGAGCTCGGCCACGTCGGCGAGCGCATCGGGCGACGCACGCGCCGCCTCGGCCATGGCGTCGAACGTGTCGGCGAGGCCGGAGAAGGTCCGAGCGCGAAAGACCGGATGACTGCCGAGCTCGTGGAGCCCCGCAGCGAGCGTCAGCAGGAGCCCGGCCAGGTTGCCGCTGTCGACGGTGGACACGTACATGGGCCGGAGCGGCTGGAGCGAGCGCGTGTCGTACCAGTTGTAGAAATGACCTCGGTGGCGCTGCAGCTTCTCGAGCGAGTCGAGCGTCCGCGTCGAGCGTTCGATCACCTCGCCCGCGGAGATGTAGCCGAAGTCGTACGCGGCGAGGTTGCCGCTCAACGCCAGGCCGATGTTGGTGGGCGAGGTGCGGTGCGCCGAGCCCTGCGGGGGATCTTCCTGGTAGTTGTCCGGCGGCAGGTGGTTGTCGTCGGGGCCGACGAACGTCTCGAAGAACCGCCACGTACGTCGCGCGGCCATGCGCAAGAACGTCACGTCGGCCGCGCGGAGTCGGTGCCGTTCGGGCTCGAGCAACTGGCTCGCCCACCACGTCAACGCAGGCGCGAGCGCCCAGAGCGCGAGCACAGGCGCGGCGAACGGGAGCGCGCGGCGGTCGACGAGCAGCAAGCCGAACGTCACGGCTGCCGCCGACGCGGGCGCGACCCACATGGACAGGTAGGTGCCGGCGACGTGGGTGCGCGCGCTGCGCTGCGCGTCGGCCGCGGTGCGCCACTCGAGCAGCTTGCGGTGAGTGAGCACCACTCGCCACGTCGTGCGCAGGATCGCGACCGCGCTGATGTATGCGTCGTACGGCAGGCACGCGAGCGCGAAGGCCTCGCGAACGAGCTGCCGGCCGAGAGTCGTCGCGACCTCGCGAGCATGACGGCGGCGCAGGACGTCCGTGGGACGACGCCCGAGCTCGGCGCCGGCGGCGATGAGGCCCGGGAGCACGAAGATGGCCGCGACCACCGCCGAGGCGAACCACGCCATGCTGGGGATCATCCACCCGGCCACCAAGAGCGCGTAGAGCGCGATCGGCACGAGGCCGCGGCGGAGGTTGTCGAGGATCTTCCACTGCGACAGCCACGACAGGGGGCTCTCGATCCGGCGTCCACCGCCGCTCGGGACGCGGTGGCCGAGCCATGCCGCGATCTGCCAGTCGCCGCGCAGCCAGCGAGAGCGACGGTTGACGTCGGCCGAGTACGACGACGGGTAGTCCTCGAAGAGCAGCACGTCGCTCACCAGGCCGGCGCGCGCGACCGCACCCTCGAGCAGATCGTGGCTGAGCACGCGGTTCTCGGGCAGCCGCCCCGCGGTCGCCTCGCGGAACGCGTCGACGTCGTAGATCCCCTTGCCCACGAAGGAGCCCTCGCGGAAGACGTCCTGGTAGACGTCGGAGATCGCGCGCGTGTAGGGATCGATGCCGGGCTCGCCGGCGAAGAGGCTCGCGAACCGCGAGGCGCGCGCGCTCGCCATCGTGATGGCCACCCGTGGCTGCAGGATCGCGTAGCCTTCGGTGACGCGGCCGAGATCCGCGTCGAAGCGCGGACGGTTGAGCGGGTGCGCCATGGTGGCGACCAGCACACGCGCCGAGTCGCGCGGCAACTGCGTGTCGCTGTCGAGCGCGATGACGTACTTCACGCTCTGCAACAGCTCCACGTCGCCCACGATCGTGTCGAAGCGCGACCTGTCGCCACGCAGCGCGGCGTTCAGCTCCTCGAGCTTGCCGCGCTTGCGCTCCCAGCCCATCCACGCGCCTTCGCACGGATTCCAGCGCCGTGGCCTGTGGAAGAGGTAGAACGGCGGCGCGTGGCCGGGTGCCGCGTGGCGCGCGTTGAGCGCGTCGATGCCGGTGCGCGCCTGCTGGAGCAGCGCCTCGTCGCTCTCCATCTTCTCCTGCGGCGCGTCACGAAAGTCGGTCACGAGCGCGAAGGCGAGCTGCCGATCGGGGTTCGCCAGGTAGCGAACCTCGAGCGCCTCGCAGAGCCCGTCGATCTCGGCGACGTCGGTCAGCATGCTCGGCACCGCACAGAGCGTGCGCTGCTCGACCGGTATGCCCTTCGAGAAGTCGAGCCGCGGAACGAGGCGCGGCCGCACGAGCAGCGTTGCCGCCCAGTGCACGAGCGCGACCGCGAGCTGGCTCTGCGCCACGACGAGCAACCCGAGGAGCGTCGCGAGCGCCCACACGGGCAGCCCGGCGGTCGGCGCGAGGAAAGCGAGCACGGCGCTCGGCGCGAAAGTGAGCAGCGCGATCGCGCAGCCGTACACCGGCAGGCGCAGTCGACCGAGCAGCCGCTTCGTCGCGAGCACCGGACCGCGCCGCATGCCGACGGCGACCTCGAGCCGCGGACGGCCGTCGTCGACGAGGAAGTAGCCGACGTGCGCGGTGCGGCCCGTGCCTTCTTGCCGGGCCAGCTCGACCGCCTCCCGCGCGACGTCGTCTTCGCGCAACTGGCTGCGCTTGGCGATGTTCTCGACGACGTGGCGGTAGCTGTCGCGCGTGGTGAAGTCCATCGCCGCGTACACGCCCGCGGGGTCTTGGCCGAGCGTGCGCTCGACCACGCTCATCGCTTCGACGAAATCCCGCCAATCGTTGGCGCCGAGGAAACGCGGGCTGCCGATGCTGTTGCCGATCGCGCCCTGGTCCGCCGCCTGGCTCTGGCCGACCAGCTGGAACACGTGCTCGATGGTCTGGCCGCGCTCGGCCAGGCGCTGCTCGAGCCACGAGACAGGAAGCAGCAGTGGCGATCCCTGGCCTTGCATGCGGGTCGCGAACTCGGTGACGAACGCGTCGGTGAGCGGCGGGCTCTCCCTCACCATCTCGGCGAGCACGAGGACGACCCTGGCCGGCTCGCTCACCGCGGCCTCGATCATGCGCTCGACCCAGAATGCGGCGCGCTCGCGATCGCTCCGCCCGGCGGTCACGCTCGCGACGACGCGACGCAGGTTCTCGAGGAGCGCGAGGCGCAGCATGATCGGAACGGCCCACAGCTCGCCCAGCCGCAGCGGGCGCACTTCCTGGTAGGCGGCGACGAACGCGCGAAGGCTCTCGGTGTCGACCCGGCCGTGCGAGTGCGAGATGAGCTCGATCGCGAGGTCGTAGACGCGTGGCATGCCGGCGGTCGGGCCGTTGATCAACCGAGGCAGCTCGCGGCTGTAGCCGTGCGGCAAGTGGCGCCGCGCGGTACGCACCTGCTCCTCGATGAGGTGGTAGTTGTCGATGAACCACTCGGCCGCGGGCGTGATGCGCCGTCCGTGCGTGACCGCGTCGGTCACGATCGCGTACGCCTTGCCGAGCGCAACCTCGTTCTCGGCAAGTCGGGGCAAGAGCTGGTCCGGGCCGCGCGCCGGACCGGTCTTGCGCCAGCCCGCCAACGCGCGCGCGTGCTGCTCGAGCTGGGTCACGCTGAACAGCTCGGCGCGCAACGGATGCTCGGCAGCGGGCGTGGCCGCGCCGTTCGGCTCGCCTGGCACGACCAGGGCCGACCTGCGTCGGCGGGCCGTGAAGGACGCTTTCAACGTGATCGGGCGCATTCTACCCCTTTCACGTACGCGCACCCGGTCTACCTGCCCGTACGGGCCGATCTCCACTGAAACTCGGATGGCCCCTCGAGCGTCGTAGGGGTGGAACGCAGATGACAGCGCCGGCAAGCTCCCCGACGGAAGAGGTCGGCCCCGCGGCGGCGGGCGACCCCGGCGCCGTGATCCCGATCTCCGAGCGTGTGCTCTTGCAGCGGCACGTCGACGGCGACCGAGGTGCGTTCGGACGCCTCATGAAGCTCTACTCGGCACCCATCTACGGCTATCTCGCGCGCACGGGCATCGGGCGTGACGAGCGCGACGACCTGTTCCAGGAGATCTTCTGCCGCGTGCACCGCGCGGCGGCGAGCCATCCGCCGACGGGCGAGCTGAAGCCGTGGCTCTTCGCGATCGCGGTCAACACCGTGCGCAGCCACTTCCGCAGCGCGAAGGTGCGCTCGATCGTGCACGTCGACGCGGACGCCGGCACGGCGTCACGCGCACCCACGGACGCCGCCGACCACGTGCTCGAAGCGACAGAGACCGCCTTGTGGCTCGAGGCCGAGCTCGCGAGGCTCCCGCTCGAGCAGCGCGAGGTGCTCTTGCTCTGCTGCGTGGAGGGCATCGCGCAGGAAGACGCGGCGCATGCGCTCGACGTCCCGCTCAACACGCTCAAGACGCGCCTGCGACGCGCACGTCTCGCGCTCGCCGAGGCGGGGCTCCGGCGCGAGCGACGCATCGAGAAGGAGGGCGCGCGATGACGCTCGATTGTGCCAGCGTGCGCGAGCAGCTCGCCGAGCTCGACGACGCCGGTGGCCATGGCGCGACCGCCGCCGCCGAGATCGCTGGACACCTCGCCGGCTGTGCCGCGTGTCGCGACGTGCAGCGATCGCTCGAGGAGATCGACCGCGGCCTGGCGTCGCTCGGCGCGATCGAGCCCGCGGGCGCGGTCGTCGATCGAACGCTCGCGCGCGTCGAGGCGCTCGGCCCGGCGGCCGGGTCGCCGGATGCGGCGGGGCGAGTAGGGCTCCTCGCGATCCTCGGCTCCGTGCTCGGCGGCGTGCGGCGTGGGCTCGGCGGCATTCTCGTGCTGCTCGTCGCGCCCTTCACGGCGCTGTGGCGCGCGCTCGCGCCGGCGTCCACGACGCGCGAGGGCAGGGCGCCGCGGCGGCTGTCGCTCGGGCGCGTGATGGCCGCGGTCGGCGCCGTCACCGTGGTCGCCGTCAGCGCCATCAGTGCCTCGACGGTGCTGATGTCGCGATCCGCGAGAGACCAGGTCGCCGCATCCGGCGAGTCGCCGGGGTGGCTGAGCGAGGACGGTGTGCGCGACCGGCAGCGCACGCTCGCCGAGCGACCCCCGGAGCACGCCAACGCCGAGCACAACGCGCTCGAACAGCCGTCCGTGCCCGACGAGGACGAGGCCAGCCGCCGGTACGCCATCCGCGGTCCCGGCGACATGGCCGCCGCCGTCGACCGGCGGATCACGCTCGCCTCCGCGAGCGCGGCCAACGACGCGACCCTGGCCCAACGCGACCAGGGCACGTTCTGGGTCGACGGCGACGGCCGGCGCGGCGAGTCGCGTGGGTGGAGCCAGGCCTTCGAGGCCGGCGTCGTAGTGCCTACGAATGCGCCAGTCGGCGGCCCCGGGCCCGCACGCGCGCCGAATCCGTTCGCCGAGCGCGGGCGCACCGAGGGGCTCACCTTCCAGGAGCCGCGCGGCTACTGGGCGAACACGTACGTGCCCGGCGACCCCGCGCTGCGCTCCGTGTACGGACGTCTCGTCGCCGCGCGTGGGCAGACGCTCGGGCGCGAGCGCCTCAGCGGCCTCGTGCTCGCGGAGCGGGTCGCACGCACCGCGCAGCCGTTCGATCCGCCGACGCGCGCGGCGCTCGGCCTCTACGTTCACGCCGACCGAGCTGCGATCGACGGCGCGGGCCGCGTGCTCCTGCAGGTCGGCCTCCGTGCGAGCGACCGCGCTTCCGGGCACCGTCCGGCGCTCGCGGTCGTGGTCGTCCTCGACCTCCGCCAGCCGCTCTCGGCCGAGCGATGGGCGCGCGTGCAGGCGCTCCTCGAGGCCGCGAGCCGCGCGCGCGAGCCCGACGATCGCTTCGGGGTCGTCGCGGCCGGGCCGCACGGCGGCACGGTGATCGCGCAGGGCACCCTTCGCTACGGAGAGATCGCCGTCGCGGTGCAGCGGCTGCGTGCGGGCGTGGGCGCCGAGGCACCCGTGCCGCTCGAGGACGCGGTGCGCTCGGCGATGACGTCTCTCGCGACGCCCGGCGCGACGACGAGCGGCACGGGGCTCGTGTGGATCGTGACGCCGGGGCTCGGCGCCGCGGACCCGGGCCTCGAGCGAGTCGCACACATCGGCGCGGTCGCGGGCATCGTGACGAGCGTGCTCGAGCTCGGCGACGCGGGCGGCGCGTCGGCGCTCGAGTCGGTCGTGCTCGCCGGCCAAGGTCGGCGCCGCACCATCAGTGCGGCCGCCGACGCCGAGCGTGTGGTGCGCGCCGAGCTCGAGGCGGGGGGCGGCATCGTCGCTCGCGCGGTGCGCCTCCGGATTCGGCTCGCGGCCGGCGTCCGGCTCGTCGACATCCTCGGGTCGCGGCGGCTCGACGACGAGGCGGCGGCGCGCGTGCGCGAGGCCGAGCGCGCGGCGGATCTGCAGCTCGCGCGCGAGCTCGGCATCACCCAGGACCGCGGCAAGGACGAGGACGGCGTGCAGATCGTCGTTCCGACGTTCTACGTGGGCGACTCGCACGTGGTTCTCCTCGATCTCGTCGTCGCCGGCCCCGGGCCCGTCGCCGACGTGAGCGCGCGCTACAAGGACCTCGTGCGCATGCGTAACGCGACCGCGAGCGAGAGCTTCTCGCTCGACCGCGGCGCCCGCCCGCGCGGCGCCCTCGAGCGCAACGTGGTTGCGAGCTTCGTCGCCGAGGAGCTGGCACGCGTGCTCGCGCAGGCGAGCGACCTCGCGGCGGCGGGCGCGCTCCGCGAGGCCGCGGCGCTGCTCCGCGCGTTCGCGACGAACGTGCGCGCCCTCGATGCGCAATACCCCGAGCTCGCGTCCGACGCGCGCATCGCCGCCGACGTCGAGCTCGCGCTCGGCTTCGCGAGCGTGCTCGAGGACCCCTCAGCTTCCGGCGCGGCACCCGTCGTCGCCGACACGCTTCGCTACGCGAGCTACCGGCGGCTTCTCCGTCCGGCGCTTTAGCCCGCTCTCGCCCCCACAGGAGTCGATCATGAAACGGTTCGTCGGGCTCACGCTCGTGAGCGTGCTATCGGTGTGTCCTCCGCACGCGTTCGCCGACCCCGGCGCGACGGTCCAGCTCCCGCTCGCGGACTACCAGGATCTGACGGCCGCAGGGCACGACCCGCCGCCGCGCGGCGCGGGCTTCGCGATCGGCACGGCGCAGGTCGACCTCGTCGTGGCCGAGCGCGACGGGCGATCCGTCGCGACGGTCACGGCGCGCGTGCTCGTGAGGATCCTCCGCGCGCAAGGTGCGCTCGTGCCGCTGCTTCCGGGCGCGACCGCGCTCGTCTCCGCCACCGCAGGCGGCGACCCCGTCGGCCTCGTCGTGACCCCCGCGGGCCTCTCGTTCGCGACGGATGCAGCCGGCCCCGTCCAGCTCGAGCTCGTCTACGAGGTCGAGGCCTCGCGCTTCACCCGCGGCAGCTCGCTCGCCGTCCCGCTGCCGCACGCCGCGTCCGCGCACCTCTCGGCGCACGTGCCGGGGACGGGCCTCGGGCTCGCGCTCATGCCGTCCGTCGGAGCGCGCGTGGTCGAGTCGGGCGACTCGACCACGCTGACGGCGACCGTGGCCGATGCAGGCGCAGTCCAGCTCTCGTGGCGCGACGCGCTCGGCGACCCGAGCTACACGCTGAGCCGCGCGAGCTACCGAGGCGTGCTCGACGGCGGCGCGGTGCGCTTCACCGCAGAGCTCGGCGTCGAGCTCGCGGGCAGCGAGAGCGTCTCCATTCCGCTCATGCCGAGCGACACGGCGCTCGGCTCGCTCCAGGTCGACGGCCAGGATGCGAGCATCACCGTCGTCGACGACAAGTTCGCGATCGTCGTGCGCGGACGCGGCCGCCACGTCATCCGCGCGACGTTCGACGTGACGGTCGTGCCCGAGGATGGGCTGCCCGCGATCCAGCTCGGCATTCCCGAGGTGCCCGTCTCGCGGTTCGAGATCTCGCTGCCTGGCGAGAAGGAGCTCACGGTCGAGCCGGCCGCGGCGGTCCGGCGCGCCACTGCGGGCGGGCGGACGATCGCATCCTTCTTCCTCCCGATGTCCGATCACGTCTCGGTGCGCTGGCCCGAGGCCGTGCCCACGCCGGCCGCGGCCGACGTCGAGGCCCGCGCGAACGCGGCCGTCTACCACGTCGCACACGCCGAGGAGGGCGCTCTGCAGGTGCGCGCGGTCGTGACCGTCGAGGTCACGCGCGGACAGCTCAGCCAGTTCACGCTCGATGTGCCCGACGGCGTGCTCGTGAACGGCGTGCACTCGGCGGCCGGCGAGGTCGCCGACTGGCGCGTCGAGGGCGAGCACGCGCGTGTGCTCAGCGTGTTTCTCGATCGCGCGGTCGAGGGTGAGTTCACGTTCGACGTCGACTACGAGCTGCCGACGCCGATCGTCTCCGGCGCGACGCGCCCCGTCTCGTTCCCCGTGCTCGCCGTGCGCGACGTGCATCGGCAGCGCGGCATGCTCGCGCTCCTCTCGACGCGCGACCTCACGCTGACGCCGAGCGACGAAGCGAACCTCACGCGCGTCGGCGAGAACGAGCTCCCGGCGAGCGTGCGCGACGGCATCACCGACACGATCGCGCACACGTTCCGCTACGTGGACACCGTGCCGCGCTTGACGGTCGCACCGGCGGCGCGCGAGCGTGAAGAAGGGCGCTTCGACGCCGAGGTCGACACGCTCGAGTCGCTGTCCGACGCCACGATCACCGCCGCGGTCACCATCCTCGTGCACGTGAAGTCCGGCGGCATCACCGAGCTCGCCATCGCGCTTCCGGACGGCGTGAGCTTGCTCGATCTCTCGGCGCCGTCGCTGCGCCAGCACCGCACGACCGAGGAGGGCGGGCACCCGGTCGTGCACGTCGAGCTCACGCAGGAAATGGAGGGCGACTTCCGCGTGCAGCTCTCGTACGAGCGCCCGTTCCCGGCCGGCCAAGGCGAGGTCGCCGTGCCCACGGCGCACGTCGCGGCCGCGGACGTCGAGCAGGGCCGCGTCGCGATCGAGGCGCTCACCGCCGTGCAGGTCGACGCGGCGTCGGTCGTGGGCCTCTCGCCGGTCGAGGTGTCGGAGCTCCCCGAGCAGCTCGTGATGCGCACGACCAATCCGATCCTGCTCGCGTACAAGTACACGCGCGTCACGCCGCCGCCCGCGTTGCGTCTCCGCGTCACGCGCCATCGCGAGATCGCGACGCAGGACGCGACGATCGACGAGGCGCACTACCGCACGCTGTACACGGCCGACGGGCTCGCCGTCACGACCGTGCTCTTCCGCGTGCGTAACCAGCGCAAGCAGTTCTTGCGCATCGCGCTGCCGGCCGGCTCCGACGTCTGGACCGCGCGCGTCAACGGACATCCGCAGACACCGGCTACCGCGACGGGCTCGACCGCCGCGGCGCCGGCGGTGCTCGTCAGCATCATCCACTCGACCACGTCGTTCCCGGTCGAGCTCGTGTTCGCGACGCGTTCCGGCACGATCGGTCTCTTCGGGCGCGTGCGCGCGGTGCTGCCGCGACCCGACGTAATCGTCACGCGCTCGACGTGGGAGGTGTTCCTCCCGCCGGGGGCCGACTACGGCGACCCCGACGGCGACCTCACGCTCGTCGAAGGGCCGACGCTCGTGGGCCGCTCCGGGATGGGCGGCGTCGGAGCCGCGCTCGAGGGGCTGCCGATCGCGGTGCCCGGCGAGGGCGTGCGGTTCGTGCTCGAGAAGCTCTACGCGAGCGAAGGTGCGCGCGAGGCGCGGCTGTCGATCCCGTACACGTCGGGCTGGGGCAGCACGATCGCGACGATGCTCGCTCTCTTCGGCACGGTGCTCGCGTGGCTCGGCATCCTGGGCCTTTGTTGGGCGGCGGCGCGGCGGCTCTTGCCCGCGTCGGAGAGTCTCCTCGCGAGCCGAGGCGGTCTCGCCGGCGGCCGTGCCTCGCGCGGCGCGCTCGCGGGGCTATCGGTGATGTCCGCCCTCGGCGTCGGCGTGCTCGCCGCGACGGTGGGCTACCTCGCGACGAGCGCCCGCGGGCCCGTCCTGCTGTCACTCCCCCCCCCGGCCGCCCTCGC
>ORJL010884049.1_pt1 | contig 15866 bp, 10 predicted proteins | sample 1779941 | NCBI WGS metagenome assembly ORJL01 (sample SAMEA104232317, study PRJEB22302) | groundwater metagenome | biome: forest; feature: aquifer; material: groundwater | place: USA | collected 2011-08-07 | depth 5.8 m | reverse complement strand
TCCGGGTCCGACGCGCCAAAGGGGTTCACCCCGTTGAAGACGTTGTTGGCCCGCCCATCCCAGAAGTTGGCGAAGTTGAAGACCGCATTGTTCCAACTGGGGGCGTTCCGGCCCGTGACCCGGCGCGTTTCCACACCTCCTACGTTGAAGATAACGTCGTCGACCGGGGCGCAGGTGTCAACAGGCCCACCGCTGATGTCCACCAAGGCGGAGGCGCGAACGCCCTGGGATCCCAGTACGTCGTTAGTATCCCGCAGCACGCCGGACGCCTCCTGATCTACGGGCGACCGCCTCTGGTGAAGGGGAAAGAGATCCGGCGTAAGGGAAACGTTCGGCCCACCTACCTGGAATTGGCCGTCCCCGCCCGTGTTGAGTTGGTTCTTGGTCCGGACGTCGGCCCCGGCCTGGAAATGGCAAGTGGCGCAAGCCGTCACGCCGTCACTGCCCACTTGCATATCCCAAATCAGGGCTTTGCCCAGGCGGATGGCCGCCTGCCGGTCTTGTACGAAGTCGAGCAGGTTCGGCGGCTCGGGGACCGGGACCAGCTTGAGAGAGGGCGGTGGCAACTCCAATCCCGCCCGTGCAGCCGGTATGAAGGTGAAAGAAGCCGCGACTACGGCGACCAACACAGCCGCGATCCCCAAGGCCAGAACCCGAGACCTCCCGAGAAATGGCCTCATGGAGTTGGCCCTCAGGCCTGAGAATGTCTCGCTCCGGCCAGTGGACCCTGCCCTGCCATTGTGGACGGCCCGAAGCTGCAGTCCCTTCACAGAACTCCTGTTAGTTCGTTTCATTTCCCCTCCCTACGATCCTACACACCTTGCCAAGCTACAGTGGAGCTTGAGCAACCCCTATCCCAACAGCGTTCCGCATGAATTACTCCCGTCTACCAGGGCTGGGTCACAGCCGTTCTGACGGGAGTAAACGATAACGCACAATCAATTGTGCTTTACTCTGATACCCGGGGTTATGGCCCTGTTTCGGGCGACAGACTACCAGGAGCCAACATCTATGTGGGAACGATGCCCCGCCGCCGCCCCGGGCTGCTAAAAGCAGTTATTACTGTATGTAGTGATTTTACCCTGGCAATTACAGGATTGTCAAGTCGATTACCGGATGGGGATATAGGTAACGCTTCCGTAAAACAAGGGTAAACATCCCTTAACCTGGTTCGCTATCCCACGACGGGAGCCTGCGGGGTTGAACCTCAGCCACGTCGAGAGTAGCTGGGTGGGGCGCCAAGGTCCTCTAATACACCATATCAGGACGGTTCGGCTGGTTCAATTGTAGTTGCCATTCTGTAATCATTCCTACACGCTCGCCCTCGCAATATTACGTTTTTGTAATGTTCTTCCTTCATCCGAGGCGCCGCAATCCATGAGACCGCCAGCTTGACAGAGAGAAGGGCTGCAAGTAGAATTCAGCCAACTCCAAGGGGAATCCCTCGCCAAACCTCTTATGAGTGAGTACTTTTGCTGAGGAGGAACATGGGCTACAAGGACTTGCGCGGTTGGATCGATGAAGTCGAGAAGATGGGAGAGCTCAGGCACTTCGACGGGGCCGATTGTGATCTGGAGATCGGGGCCGTCACCGATATCGTCTGCCGTGAGAACAAGCAGCGCCCTGCGGTTCTCTTCGATAACATCAAAGGCTATCCCCAAGGTTATCGCGTCGTAGCCGGCATGCTCAATACCATGCCCCGCCTGGCCCTGACGGTCGGCATGGCTACGGAGCTGGGCAGGCTGAAGTTCGTTCAGGACTGGCGCAACCGGATGCGAAATCTGGTCCCCATCCCGCCGGTCCTGGTCAACAAGGGCCCGGTCATGGAAAACGTGATGGAAGGGGACCAGGTCGATCTGCTCAAATTCCCGGCCCCGATGTGGCACGAGCTTGACGGGGGACGTTACATCGGCACCGCCAGCGTCACCATCACCAGGGACACTGAGAGCGATTGGGTGAACCTGGGCACCTACAGGGTCATGGTCCATGACAAGAACACCCTGGGCTTCTACATGTCGCCTGGCAAGCATAGCCGCATCCATAGGGAGAAGTGGTTTGCCCTGGGCAAGCCCTGCCCCGTCGTCATGTCCTTCGGCCACGACCCCCTGCTATTCCTCACAGCCACCTTGCAGGCGCCTCCCGGAGTATGTGAATACGATATCGCTGGTGGCCTGAAGGGGGAGCCCATAGAGATAGTCAGGGGTCCGATTACGGGCCTGCCGATCCCCGCCCACTCCGAGATAGTAATCGAGGGTGAATCCGTTCCCTCGGAAATGAGAGTCGAGGGGCCGTTCGGCGAGTTTACAGGATATTATGGCAGCGCAGAGAGGCCGGAGCCCTTCATAAAGGTCAAGCGGGTGATGTATCGGAACAGCCCTATTATCACCGGGGCACCACCCTTCCGCCCGCCCTCAGACTGCAGCTTCTATTACTGTCCCATCAACGCGGCGACGGTGTGGGATAATATGGAGAAGGCCGGCGTACCCGATGTGAGGGGCGTTTGGCAACACGAGGCTGCCACCAACTGGGCCTTCACCGCTGTCAGCATCAAGCAGCGCTACCCCGGCCACGCCCGCCAGGCCGGCCTGTTGGCCTCGCAGGTCATGGGCGGGGGCTACATGAACCGCTACGTGGTGGTGGTGGACGAGGATATCGATCCCTCGGATATGGACGACGTCCTCTGGGCTATGTCCACCCGTGCCGATCCTGCCCGCTCCGTAGAAATACTCCACCGTTGTTGGAGCGGCCCGCTCGACGCCGCTATACCGGTAGAGGACAAGGGATTCAACTCCCGTATGATAATCGACGCCTGCCGGCCTTACGAATGGATGGACAAGTTCGCGCCGGTGGTGGCTACCAGCTCCGCCTTGCGGGATCGTGTCTACGACCGCTTTGGCGCAGACAAGCTCTTAGAGTAAGAATCTCGAATCGAGCCCTAGCGTGGCCCTCTCCGTCCGGGAGCGGGCCACGCTAGGGAATCCACACTCCGCGCTCTCAGATGCCCCGGCGTCTTACCTCCCGATGACCTTGAGGATCTCCTGGCAATGTTCGCGCTCGTGCTGACCAATGCGGCGGAAGACGCCCAGGACGTCGATGGGGGTCCCGGAAGACATGAAGCCCGGAGTCGCCATCTGCGCATCGGTGTATTCCGCCAGAGCTCGCCTGGCGGCTTCTCGGGAAACCTCCAGCCCTGCCAGCAGATCGTCAACGCTGGTCTCTCTGTGCTTCTCCGCCTGCCGCTGGTTGAACCGGTGGATATCGAAGCCGGGACTGGCGTGGGGCTGGCCGTCCGCGATCCTCTTGGCGGTGGAGACCAGGCCGGCCTCGGAGGTCGCAACGTGGGAGATCATATCTTTGACCGTCCAGCCTCCCTCATGTACAAACGTCCCTAACTCCTCGGGTGTCAGGGACTTCACCAGGTCCACCAGTTCGTGGCGTGTCTCATCGAGGAAATCGGATATCGCAATTCGGGTAGGGTCCATCGTACCTCCTTCAACTTGGTTCATATCTATGAAGAGGAGTCCTACGTACCGTACGACGCCAGCACCGGGTTCCGGCTGGCCTCTCCGTAGACCTCCTTCAGGACCTCCATGACCTCACCCAGGGTGGCATAGGCCTTCACGGCCTCTATGAAGAGGGGCATCAGGGGCTCCTTCCGGCTGGCGGCCTGCCGGACGGCCTCCAGGGCGGCCTCGGTCCGGGCGGCGTCCCGGCGCTGCCGGAGATCGGCCAGACGCTGGCAGGCTATCTCCACCATCTTGGGATTGTACTCAAAGACGTCCACCGGAAGCGACTCTTCCGGCTGGAACTTGTTGACGCCCACTATAATACGCTTGCTTTCGTCGACGTCCTTCTGGAACCTCATCGCTGAGCGGGCTATCTCGGCCCCCAGGTAGCCCTTTTCCAGAGCTTCCACATAGCCTCCCATCTTCTCAATGCGATCGAGGTATACGAGGGCCTCTTGCTCTATGCGGCTGGTTAGCCACTCGACATAGTACGAGCCTCCCAGGGGATCAACCACATCCGCCGCCCCCGTCTCATGCTCGATAATCTGCTGGGTCCGCAGCGCCAGGTTCTGGGCCAACTCCGAGGGAATCTCATACACCTCGTCATACGAAGCGGTGTGCAGGCTCTGGCAGCCGGCCAGGACAGCAGAGAGGGCCTGGAGCGTCACCCGGCTGATATTATTCATCGGCTCTTGCCGGGTCAGGGCTACTCCGCTGGTCTGGGCATAGATGCGCATCTGCCAGGACTTGGGATTCTCCGCTTTGAATTGCTCACGCATGATATTGGCCCAGATCTTCCGAGCGGCCCTGATCTTGGAGACCTCCTCGAAGATATGGTTATGAAAGGCGAAATGAAATGAGAGGCGCGGGGCAAAGCCATCGAGTTCCAGCCCCATCTTGACGCCCGCCCGGACGATGTCTACGGCCAGGGCGATGATGAAGGCCACCTCCTGCACGGCCGTGGCCCCCGACTCCCGCATGCAGTAGGCTATCAGATTGACGTGATTCCAGAGGGGCATCTCCCGCGTACAGAAGGCCGCCTCGTCCATCATCAGCTCCAGCGATACCCGCGGACTGAAGACATGCATGTTGTTGCCCACGTAGGAACTCAGAGGATTATTGGTTATGGATCCCCGCAATTGAGATCTGGGGACACCACGGCTTTCGGCATAGGCTATGAACATGGCCAGGACCACCGGGGCCGGCGTGTCGATGACCAGGGCTGAATGCATGGTCTCGATGGGAAGGCCGTCGAAGAGCCGCTCCATATCTTCGATGGAGTCGACCAGTACACCTCCCTTCCCCACGTCGGTTATGGCCAGGGGATGGTCGCTATCATAGCCATAATTGGTGGGATAATCGAAGGCGATCATCACCGTGAACTGACCGCCGTAGCCTTCCTGACCCAAGGCCATGAGTTGTTTCTGGCGTTGGTTGGTTTCCTCCGGCAGGCCGTAGCCGCTCAATTCCCGTTTCATCCACGAGAACTTCCGATACCCGGTAGGGTAAAGGCCGCGGGCATACGGGTATTCTCCAGGCTCGCCGACCCCAGATTGGAGGTCGATCCCCTCCAGGTCTCGTGCCGAATAGACCGGGCGCAGAGGGATACCCGAGTTGGTATACCTCTCTGGGGGCTCGGAACTGCTATCCGCTGGATTGACTTTGCGGTCCGCCATACATCACCTCGACGCGAGTGGAGTCTACATCCGCATCCTACTCTATAGAGGTATGCCGGTGCAACCGATCGCGTGGACTCTACTTTTCTCCCTTTCAGGGAGAAAAGTAGAGTGGAAATAGGGGAGACCCCTATCACCCCCCAAGAAGGGGTCGGCCCCTTCTTGACTACCCCACTGGCAGGGAGTGCAGCGGGACTGGGGTCCCTCTGCCGGGGTTCCGAAGGGGTGTCCCCTTCTCATCTTGATACTATCTTTCTTGTTCTCCCTGAAACGGAGAGGTCCTTCTGCCGGGGTTTGAAAGGGGTGTCCCCTTGTCATTTTGATACTATCCTTCTTGTTCTCCCTGAAAGGGAGAGGTCCCTTTGCCGGGGTTTGAAAGGGGTATCCCCTTTACCTCTAAAAAACAATGACTACGCCCGCAGGGCACCGCTAACCCCCGCGGGGGTTGGGGGGATATCCCCACCTACTTCGCCAGGAACCCTCCGTCGACCGCCATGGCATGCCCGGTAACGTAGGATGCCTCGTCGGAACAGAGCCAGAGCACGGCCCGGGCTATCTCATCAGGCTGGGCCAGCCGGCCCATAGGGTGCAAAGCAGCCAGACCCTCCTCGGTGAAACGCCCCGCAGCCACCATCCTGTCGACCATGGATGTGCGCGTGAAGCCGGGGCAAATAGCATTGACGCGGATACCCTTCTTGGCGTTTTCGAGCGCCGCCGACTTGGTCAGGTGCGCCACGGCCGCCTTGGATGCGCCGTACACCGGATCGTTGGGAGTGGCGCCTACCCCCGCGATCGAGGCCGTGTTGACGATGGCCCCTGCGCCCTGCTTGAGCATCTGTGAGATCTCGTACTTCATGCAGAGCCAGACGCCCTTGACGTTGAGGCCCATGACACGGTCGAAGTTCTCCTCGGTGCAACGAACTGTGCTGCCGCCTTTTCCTTCCATGCCGGCGTTGTTGTAAGCGTAGTCCAGCCTGCCGAAGGAACTCACCGCCAGCGCAATCATCGCCTCCACCTCGGACGCCCTGGCGACGTCAGCTCGGACGAAGAGCGCCTCGCCTCCGGACTCCCGTATCAGCCTCACCGTCTCCTCTCCGCCCTCGGCTGACACGTCTGCCACGACGACCCTCGCCGATTCGCAGCCAAAGGCCAACGCTGTAGCCCGGCCGATCCCCGAGCCAGCGCCTGTGATCAGAGCAACCTTCCCTTGAAATCTTCCAGTCAATTCGCCAGAACCTCCTCGAAAACGATCTTGTATACTCAGCGCTTGTGAACGAACTGCCTGTCTTTCGTTAGAGTATACAGCATTCGGCAGGCCGGAATGGAATTCCAAGCGCCTTCCAAGATTCCGGTAGTACTATAATGATAGGAGAGGCAAGAGGAGACGGACGCGGGTGACACCGGGGGTACGGCCTCTCAGACGTCCCACCCCGAGAGGTCCGTTATTCGCACCAAACCTGGAGGAAATCATGGACATGCAATGGTCCCGATTCACCAAGGCCTACAAAGCTGTAACGATCCTGGCTATTATCGCGACGGTGGTACTGGCCTGTGGGCCGGCCGCGAGTGTGCAGCAACCGGGCACATCCGTCCTCACCATGTCAAACGGCCCAGCTCCATCGACATCAAGTAGCCCATCTTCGGCGCCTCCTTCGAGCTCACCGAACGACTTCAGCGTTGCGATCCGCCAGGCAGTTCAGGCGGTTAGACCTGCGGTCGTCCAGATAACCAACGAGCAGGTGCAGGCCGGCCAATTCAACCAGCCTTTTAGCGTGCCCTCCGGCGTGGGGTCCGGCTTCATCTATGACGATCAAGGTCATATTCTGACCAACAACCATGTTGTTGAGGGGGCGCACCAGATCCTGGTATCGCTGCCGGACGGACGCTCATTTCAGGCCACGGTGGTGGGAGCGGACCCCCTGACCGACCTGGCAGTGATACAGGTTAGCGCACCCAATCTGCCCGTCGCCCCACTGGGGGATTCCACCAAGCTTCAGGTGGGTGACTGGGTAGTGGCGATCGGGAATGCCCTGGCATTGGAGGGCGGACCCACCGTCACCGCCGGAGTCGTAAGCGCCCTGAACCGGGCGGTGCAGGAGCCCAGTAACGGCCCGGGGACTGGGCCGGGGCCATTCCTCTTCGACCTGATCCAGACGGACGCCCCCATAAATCCGGGCAACTCGGGTGGCCCTCTGGTCAATCTGGATGGACAGGTCGTCGGCATAGATACCCTGGTCGCAGGCCAGGCCGAGCGAGGCGTCCCCTCCCAGGGGATAGGATTCGCCATCGCGCTTTCCACCGCGAAGCCAATTGCGGACCAACTGGTGGCGTCGGGCAAGGTGGCCCATCCGTTCTTGGGTGTCAGCTACACCCCGCTTAACCCTGCCATCGCCTCCCACCTTGGCATCGCCCAGACCGCCGGCGCCCTGGTGTCCTCCGTGGTGCGCGGCTCCCCGGCCGCCGCTGCCGGAATACAGGCGCAGGACGTAATAACGGCTATCGACGGGACCGCCATCAAGACCGACTCCGACCTGGCCCAGATCATCGACCGCCGGAAGCCGAATGAGACCGTCACGCTGACCGTCCTCCGGAACGGGCAGCAGACCGAGGTTAAGGTCACGCTGGGCGAGCGTTCTTCATAAACCAAAACGCTTGACAGCGGGTCTCCCCAGGTTCTGTCACAACTCACTTGTCCCCTTCCAGGGAGAAGTGAGTTGTGATACCGGGAGCAGAGATTTGACAAGATTCGCAAAACCATTATCATAGGGTTAATTCGCTAGTTCTGAGCGTGTCTTAGTCAGAACCTCCAAGAAAGAGAAAGGAGCCTATGATGCTGGAAGGCTGCATACCCTGGCCGGAAGAATTCGTCAAGAAATACACTGAAGCGGGCTACTGGGAAGGCCGCACGCTGGGCGAGATGCTGGACGAGGCGGCGGAGAAGTACGGGCCCAGGGAGGCCGTGGTCGGAGACCCGGAAGGACGCTACACGTTTAGTGAGCTAAAGAAGCTGAGCGACCGGCTCGCTCTTCATCTCCTGGAAACCGGGCTGAAGCCGAAGGATCGGGTGCTGGTGCAGCTCATCAACGTGCCGGAGTTCGTCGTCCTCTACTTCGCTCTGCAAAAGGCTGGTCTGATCCCCGTCCTGGCACTCCCTCAGCACCGGCTCCACGAGATGGGGTTCTTTGCCGAACTATCCGAGGCCCGGGGCTACTGCATCACCTCCAGGGTGAAGAACTTCGATTACGGTGAGCTGGCCCGCCAGGTCCAGGAGAAGGTACCGAGCGTGAAGTATATCCTGGCCCATGGGGAGGGCGAGCCTGCCGGTTCCATCTCTCTCAACCGGCTTCTGGCCGACCCCATCGAGGAGAGGGTATCGCTGAAGAAGCTGAAGGAGGTCAGGCCTGATCCCGGAGAGGTGGCCATGTTCTTGCTCTCCGGTGGGACTACGGGGCTGCCCAAGCTCATCCCCAGGACCCACAACGACTACATCTACAACTCCAAATGCGTCAACGACATCGTCCCCTACAATAAGGATACCGTCTATCTGGTCATTCTCCCCATCGAGCACAACTACCCGCTGGTCTGCGGGCTTCAGCCGGTCATGATGCTGGGCGGCAAGACCGTGCTTTGTACGAATGCCGATACCGACCACGTGCTACAGCTTATCGAGAAAGAGAAGGTAACCGTCTTGCCGATGGTCCCCTCCTTGCTCATCCGCTTCATGAACCATCCCAACTTCCACAAATACGACACGAGCTCTCTCAAGCTCCTGGTGAGCGGCGCCCAGAAGCTGCAACCGGAGCTGAAGCCCAAGGTGGAGGCCGGATTCAACGCTTTTCTCATGGAGGCCTTCGGAATGGCGGAGGGTCTTCTTACCTTCTCCAAACCCGACGCCCCCCTGGAGATGCGCCTCGAGACAGTCGGTCTACCAGTATCCCCGGGCGACGAGATTGGGATCGTGGACGAGCAGGGTAAGGAAGTGCCCACTGGAGAGATCGGCGAGTTGATTTGCCGGGGCCCATACACGTTGCGCGGGTACTACAAGGCGCCCGAGCATAACAAGGGCGCCTTCAACAGCGAGGGTTACTATCTGACCGGGGACCTTATGAGGCGCGGTCCCTACGGCGGGCTGGTAGTTGAGGGACGGCGGAAGGATATGATCAACCGGGGCGGGGAACACCTCAGCGCCGAGGAGATCGAGAACCTGATCATAACCCATCCGGCTGTGCACAACGTGGCGGTTATCGGTATGCCCGACCCCGACATGGGGGAGCGGATCTGCGCCTATATCATCCCCAGGCCCGGGCAGAGCATCACCTTTCAGGAGCTTAGCTCCTACCTTTTGAGCAAGGATATCGCCAAGTTCAAGCTGCCAGAGAGGCTGGAGCTGGTGGGCGAGTTCCCTCTGACCAACATCGGCAAGGTATCCAAGAAGGACCTTCGGGAAGACATAACCAAGAGACTGGCGGCAGAGAAGGCCGGCAAGTAGTAGGTGATTGTAACCCTCTTCTCCCTTTCAGGGAGAAGAGGGTTACATATGGATTAGGGGAGACCCCTAAAACCCCCCCAAGAAGGGGTCAGTCCCTTCTTGACTACCCCGTTGGGATAATCAGTTCCTTCTCCCTCCGGGAGAAGGTTAGGATGAGGGAGCCCTTTATGCCCCAGGCTGATGCCTGGGGCATTGAACCAAGCCTCCGAAACTGGATTTTCACTTCATTCAATATCTTCCCGTTCGAACACAACCACTCGATTGCCTCCCTGCTCTTTGGCTTTGTACATAGCTGCGTCGGCGTGTGACAGCAGTTCAGGCGGTGGGAGCCGGCCGTCGATGAGCTCGGCTCCGACGCTCAGGGTCAGATTGAAAGTCCGGCCGTGCAGGACCACAGGGAAATCCCTGACGGCCCGGCAGACGCGTCCGGCAATGACCCCGATGTCATCACGCGTCGTTCCGTCCACCAGGATCGCGAACTCGTCCCCGCCCAATCGGACCAGCAGGTCCATGGCGCGAAGCTGGGCCTGCAGCAGATGCGCCATGGTGACCAGGGTCGTATCTCCGGCAGCATGCCCGAGCGTGTCGTTGACCTCCTTGAAGTTGTCGAGGTCAAGGAACAGGAGTGAGCTGGTCACTCCCCGGCGCGCGCGGGCCACGGCCCTATTCAATGCCTCTTCCAGTGAACGCCGGTTGGGCAACCCGGTGAGTTGGTCATGAGCGGCCAGGTGGGCGAGCTGCAGCTCCATCTCTCTGCGGTCGGTGATATCCATGAAGTTCCCTACCACCGCTCGGGCGCCCTCGTAGAGGATCGAGGAGACTGTCTCCAGTATCCACTTCCCTTGTCCGCTCTTGTCCACCACCCTGTATTCGTAGGCCGTGTCACGCTCACCCCGGAGCATCTGGGTCGCGTTGTTTCTAACCATATCCCTGTCCTCCGGCAAGACCAGGCCCAGGGCCTCGGTCCCCAGGAGCTCTTCTTTGCTGTAGCCCGTGTGCTCCTGAAACCTGGTGTTGACGAACCGGAACCGGCCATGCTGTACGATATATATGCCAATCGGCGAGCTTTCGGCCAACTTGAGAAAGAACTGCTCCGTCTGTCTTCTCGCGGTGATGTCACGGGCGATGGTGGATACGCCCACGATCTCGCCGGCGGAATCCCTGATGAGGGAGGCGTTCAGGGAGACGTCCTTTGCGTGTCCATCCTTTCGCAGCCACATCGTCTCGTGGTGATGCACCTGGTCTCCACGCTTGAGTTGCTCCAGTAGTCCCAAGAATTCACCCTGCCGATCGGAGGGCGAAAGATTGGAGATCGATTTGCCGACGACCTCTTCGGCAGTGTAGCCACAAATAAGACCAGCGGCCGGGTTCCAACTGGTGATGGTGCCGTCAACCGTCTCGCCGACAATAGCGACATCCGAGAACTCCACGATGGACGCCAGCAGTTGGAGTCTACTCTGCGCCTGCTTGAGCTCGGTAATATAGGAATCTCGTTGACCCTCGCGCAATGATATGTCATCGGCCATCCGGTTGAAGCCGGAAGCGAGTTGCTCCAACTCGTCGCCCGTCTGTAAACGGACCCTTGCGCCCAGCCTTCCGCGCCCGAGGTCCTCAAGCGTCCCTCTCAGAACCCGGAGCGGACGAAACAGCATAAAATGAGCCAGGAGGATCGCAACGAGACCGGCAAACCCCAAGGCTCCAGCGTAGAGCAGCAGCCTCCGAACCAGGTCGTCCTGGACCGGCTGAAGAGCAAGAGCAGTCGGAATGGACACCCCGACCACCCATCCATGTTCGGGGGTACGCGTAGCGCTCACCATCCTCATATCGCCTACCAGGCTCGCGAAGTTCGCCTCGAGGGCAGGCAGCCCGTTCAGGGCCGATCGGACCGGTCCATAATCGGAGAGACTGATGTGTCCCCACAGGTCGTGAGGCAGAGACGTGTGAAAAGCTACCGTGCCCTCCGGGTCCGTCAAGAAGATGGCTTGAGACCGGTCCAACCTGACCGCCTGGAGGCGCTTGGCCAGATCGTCCAGGTCCAAAGCCCCGATTAACACACCTTTGAGAACCCCCGATTCGTCCAACATCGGGACCGCGGCGACAAGGGTTGGGTTGCCGGTGGCCCTGGATATCAGGATATTGGAGACCGCCGGCTGCTTGGTGGCCTTCACGCTCAGGAAGTACGGCCGGTCGGCTGCGCTCGGACGAGCCGTGCCTGGTGGAGGTGGGCCGACCAATTGGCCAACTGCACTGCCGTCCAGGTCTAGGACGGCCAGATTATCAAACTGCGGAAGAAACTGTTCTAGTCCCGCCAGGTACGGGTCTGCCCTGCTGGTGTCCATGGATTGCAGGATGGGGTCACCGCTCAAGGACCAGGCCACGCTGAGCGCATCGTCAATACTGGAGTCAACCAGCGCGGCTACCGTCTGGCTGGTTTGTAGCTGATTGGCGAGGACCGTGTCCCTCAGCCGCCGGTATTCGTTGTTGTAATCGTAGACAATCAGGAGCAGCAACGGAAGCAGGACGACAAGGAAGCTCGCCAGTATCTTCGTCCGCAGACTCAGAGATGGCGCCTGGATCCGGACTGGGCCCCTAATCTGGACACCTCAGCGTACCGGCGGTCATGGTTGAGAGGGACCGATAGCCGGCCCCATTGGCCTCCAGCAGCTTCAGGAAGGCGCCAGCCACCCGTGGATCGAAATGACTCGCCGACTGGGTCCGGATATGCTCACGGACCTGGCCCTCCGGCCAACCTGGCCGGTAAGGCCGGTCTGAGCGAAGGGCGTCCCAAACGTCTACCACCGCGAAGATGCGCGCACTCAATGGTATCTCCTCTCCCCGAAGCCCCCTGGGGTAGCCCGTGCCGTCCCATTTCTCGTGGTGACAAAAAGGTACATCCACCGCAGGGCGAAGAAAGGCAATCGGCGCCAGGAAGTCATGGGCGTACACGGGGTGGCGCCGCATCACAGCCCACTCCTCTTCGGTGAGCGGACCCGGTTTGAGCAAGATGCTGTCAGGCACCCCGGTCTTGCCGATGTCGTGCAGCAGTGTTCCCCGCCTGACGTGGGCCAACTCCGTTTCCGTGAGCCCGAGGGCTCGAGCGAGGCGCAGGGTCATGTCCGTTACCCGCTGCGTGTGCCCCTCCGTCTCCCGGTCGCGCAGGTCGAGGGCTCTGACCCATCCCTCCAAGGTAGCGTCGTAGGCAACGGACAATTCGACATTCGCCCGTTGCGCAGTCTCGAACAAGGTTGAGTTTTCGATAGCGATTGCCGCCTGGCCCGCCAGGACCGACAGGAATTCCATCCACTCCGGGTCCGGGCTGAGAGGGGACCGGTGGAAGATCTCGAGCACGCCCTTGATTTGCCCCTTGACCAGCAAAGGCACCCCGTAGTAGGTGATGAACATCTCGTTGGCCAATTGTGGCGCCTGGGCCAGCTCCCCTGGGTCCTCAGCCAGGTTGGGGATGTTGATGATGCGGCGATCGAGGGCCGCTCGCCCCGCGTGCCCCTGGCCCAGACCCAGCCGGGTATGCTGAAGTGAACGGGTTCGGAACCCCCGGCCGGTCGCGTAAGCCAGCATCCGAGACTGCGGATCGAACAACAGCAGATCAGCAGCGTCGACGCACAGTTGAGAGATGGTCGTGTCAAGGAGGACGTTTAGCGTGGCGCTCACATCCAGATTGGAGGCGATGATCATATCGATATTGCGCAACGCTGAAAGACGCTGCATATGGCGTTGAAGCTCGTCCTCAGATCGCTTACGATCGGTTATATCATGGGTGATGCCCTGTACCCCGGATATCTTACCGTTGCCGTCCCAGATGAGCCTGACGTTGTTGATGACATTCATCACTGAGCCGGTCCGGGTAACGACCCGGTTCTCAAATCCAAATATGTCTGCGCCCTGACCCACCATCTCCCCGAATTTGCCCCTGCTAGCCACCCTGTCTTCGGGATGAATCCACTTCAGCCAGGACTGGCCCAGGACCTCCTCCGGACCGGCATCCAGGATGGCGTAACCGGTGTCGTTCATGAAGGTCACGCTCCCGTGCTGGTCAGTGGAGTACATCAAGTCCGCCGCCAGTTCGACGATGTTCTTATACTTCTCTTCGGAATCCCTGATCAGGTTCTCAGTCCGCTTCTGCTCCGTGATGTCCCGGCAGACGTTCAGAATGAGCTTCTCCCCTCCTACGTCGACCAGGCGCAGGCGGGACTCCACCGGCATTACCGTCCCATCCTTGCGCATGTGGGCGCTTTCAAAGGTCATCACGCCCTTCTCGAACAACTCCTCCATCCGCTCCGGGATGAGCTCGGCGTACCCAGGGGTTACCAGAGGACGGAGCCCCATGGCCATCATCTCTTCCTTGCTGTATCCACGCGATTGGCAAGCTGCTTCATTTACATAGAGAAGGTCCAGGTTGCGATTATGCAAATAGATCGAATCGGTCGCGGCGTTCAGAAGATAGGCGCGGAGATTGGACTCCGCCTCCGCCCGCTTGCGGGCGGAGATATCACGGACGATGGTCGAAGCCCCAATGACGGTTCCGGACCCGTCCTTGAGGGCCGAAATGGTCACAGACACATCAATTCTCTTGCCATCCTTTCGCACCCGCACCGTTTCGTAGTTCTTGAGGTGGACTCCTTTCCTGATTTCGCCCAGGATCTCCGCCAATTCATGCGAGCGGTCAACTGGCATGAGCATGGAGAAACAACCGCCTATGGCCTCAACTGCCGAGTAGCCATACAATCTCTCGGCGGCGGGGTTCCAGCTAAGCGTGATTCCGTCCAGGTCCGAGCTCATTATAGCGTCGTCGGATTGCTCCAAGATGGTCGCCAACCGTTCCCGCGCGGCCTCGGCCCGCATTCTCTTCGCGACCAAGACGAAGACATACCTGGCCGCCCACGCCACAGCAAGGGCGACGAGAGCGACCAGAGCGATCTGCCCCATACTGGTATACTGCCCTTCCAAGAGCCACCCCTTATCATCTTCCACAATTGCGCCCCGCCACATCCCGACAGGGAACTCCGCCAGGCCGGGCATACCGCCTGGGACAAGATAATTCTAATGGCTGGCCACGCCTCAGTCTATAGTACTTCGGCGCCTCAGGCTCGGGCTTGGTCACTTGTGGCCGCAGGCTTTACTCCAGCGTGGCCTTACGCCTGCGTTTTCCGAAGCGCGGGTGTCCCCAGGGTGGACCTGATCCGAGCCATTAGTAACCTGACCTAGACTGAGTATATACGGTTCATATACTGATTGGGACCCGTATTCTTACCAAGGCTCGTTATCATAAGTACAGTGATAACAGACCGCTAGTTGAATCAGCCCGCTGGTGGGCATATGGGGTAAGGAGGATCGATCATGGGGAGAATGCTGGGATTGGCTGCCAATGAGCTCGCACTGGAGCTGTTTGACCAGGTAGAAACCGCCGCGAAGCTGGAGGCGATACAGATGGCACAGCTTATGCTCGAAGAGCGGAGGCTGAGAGTCCATGCCTTCTCGGAGCGGATGGCAGTCCTCCTCGGCATGAGCCCCGTGCTGGACGGCTGGCTGGATATCACCAGCACTGACCCCGCGGCCCTGCTGAACTGAAGCCGGTTCTCCAACTAATCAGACGTTAACAGATCGCACCGACCCTGGTGGGGTGGGGGCGCCCAAAGGCGCAGTGGTGGTCTCCGGTCCGGGACGGAGAAGAGCCGCAGGCGGGGGGCGGGTCTGCCAACACCCTTCCCCGCGCACCCCCCCCCGCCTCTCGTTACACCTGGCCCTCATTGAGGACGGGGGCGTTCTCCCCTACGACAAGGCCGCCCTCCGGGCATCCGCAGCGCCCGAATGCCCGTCCCGCGTAGGGGCCCGACCGCCGTGTCTGCCCTTGGCTTCCTCATCACGCAAGCTGCCTCTGGAAGCCGCTAGATTGCTAACAGCATCTCATAGGACCGTTGCTCGATTTTCTCGCAGCGCCCGTAGTATCCGCTCCGGGGTTGCCGGGAAGCCATCCATCCTCACGCCCAGGGCGTTCTCTATGGCACAGAGTAGGGCCGGCCCGACCGTGTAGATACCGTGTTCCCCTATGCCCTTGGCGCCGTGGGGTCCGGTAGGACAGGAATCTTCGATAGTGATGGGCGTGAACCTGGCCGGCACGTCCATGGTGGTGGGGATACGATACTCAGCGAGGCTATGCGTCAGCGGGACCGCTCCCTC
>ORJL010862544.1_pt1 | contig 15866 bp, 7 predicted proteins | sample 1779941 | NCBI WGS metagenome assembly ORJL01 (sample SAMEA104232317, study PRJEB22302) | groundwater metagenome | biome: forest; feature: aquifer; material: groundwater | place: USA | collected 2011-08-07 | depth 5.8 m | reverse complement strand
GACTGGGAGCGCCGGCATCCTGCCGGCGAGTGGACGAGGAGACGCCTAGCACGCCGGCAGGATGCCGGCGCTCCCAGTGAATCGGCCGAGGCCTCTCATTCGCTGCCGTTGCCATTCTCACTCTTGCGCTCCCAACGGCGGGGCGCCCGTTCGGGCAGGCCGGTATCGACCTTCGCGTAATAAACTCCCTCGCCCAGAAGGCCGTCCACCGCTTTCTGAAGTTCCAGGGAGGGATCCACGCAAAAGCGTTCGTGGGTCTCGATGAACACCATTTCGCCTCCGGCCACGGTGATACAGAGAAAAAGTGGGCACTTGCCTGGATGCGCCTGCACCAGGGCCGCCAGGCTCGCCAGACGGGAGGTGTCGGTGAAGGAGGGCAGCCGCAGGTGGATCTGGCGCGTGTATTTGCGCGGGGCGTCGTCCAGGAGCATGATTTCCTGGGGGAATATCTTCGGTTTATCGTCGCCCGCGTTCACCTCGCCCACGACGAGGATGGCGTTCTTGACGACGAGCAATTCTCGGAACTTGTCGTAGTTTTCGTTCATGCACAGGACCTGAACGGACCCCTCCAGGTCCTCCAGCGTGACCATCGCGTAGGCTTTGTTGCTTTTTTTGGAGACCCCCGCCTGGACGGCGGCGATCAATCCCCCGATACGGGTCATGGAGTGGTTCTCGAGCTGTGCAAGGCCGCCTGTGGTAGCCAGCGAGTATTTCTGCAACAAGGGCGCATAGGGCGTGAGGGGATGGCCTGTGACGTAGAAACCGAGCAACTCCTTCTCGTAGGCCAGGAGTTCGCTTTGCGGCCACTCTGGCAGGCGGAGCGCGGCTTCCGCCTTTGGGACGGCTTTTTCTTCGAACATCCCGAAGAGGGACGCCTGTCCGCGCGCGCGGTCCTGGGCCGCGCTGGCAGCGCGGGCGATGGTGCGGTCGATGGCGCTATGGAGCGCGGCGCGGGTCTCGCCGAAGGTGTCGCAGGCGCCACACTTGACAAGCGCCTCGAGGACTTTGCGGTTGACGGTGCGGGTATCCACGCGTTCGCAGAGGTCGGCGAGCGTCTTGAACTTGTCACCCTCGCGACGGGCCTTGAGGATGCTCTGCACGGCCACCTCGCCCACGCCCTTGACGGCAGCCAGGCCAAAGCGGATGACGGTGCCCTCGCGCGCTGGGGCGAAGGCGACCTGGCTCTCGTTCACGTCCGGGGCAAGGACCTCGATGTTGAAGGCCCGGGCTTCCTCGATGTACTGGCCGAGCTTGTCCGTGTCCGCCATGTCGTTGGTCATCATGGCGCACAGGAACTCGACGGGGTAGTTGGCCTTCAGGTAGGCGGTCTGGTAGGCGACGATGGCGTACGCGGCGGCGTGGGACTTGTTGAAGCCGTAGCCGGCGAATTTCTCGAGCAGATCGAAAATCTGGTTGGCCTGGTCGTCGGGAATGCCGTTGACGCGGGCGCAGCCCTTGACGAAGTTCGCGCGCTGTTTGGCCATTTCCTCGAGCTTCTTCTTCCCCATCGCGCGACGGAGGAGGTCGGCGGCGCCGAGGGTGTATCCGGCGAGGATCTGCGTAGCCTGCATGACCTGCTCCTGATAGACCATGATCCCGTAGGTCTCGCTGCAGATAGGCTCGAGGAGCGCATGCTCGTACTCGATCTTCACCTCGCCATGACGGCGTTTGATGAACTCCGGGATCAGGTCCATCGGGCCCGGACGGTAGAGAGCGATGAGCGCGGTGATATGCTCCACGGAACTGATCTGAAACTTGCGGCACAGATCGCGCATGCCGCCAGATTCCAATTGGAACACCCCCAGGGTGTTGGCCTTGTTCAGGAGGTCATAGGTCTTGGGATCGTCCAACGGGAGTTGGTCGATGGGCACCTCGATCCCTTTGGTGGTCTTCACCATCTCGCACGTGTTCCGGATCACCGTCAGTGTTTTGAGGCCCAGGAAGTCCATCTTGAGCAATCCAAGGTCGCCCACCGGCCCCATGGCGTACTGCGTGACTATGGTGCCGTTCTCGTCCTGCTTGAGGGGAAGGAGGTTCACCAGAGGTTGATCGCCGATGACAACGCCGGCGGCATGGACGGAGGCGTTGCGGGTGAGGTCCTCGAGCACAAATGCGGTGTCAAGTAACTCCCGCGTCACTTCCTCCGTCTCGTAGGCCTGCTTGAAGTCGGGCGATTGTTTGAGCGCCTTCTCCAGCGTCATCTTCAGTTCGTTGGGGACCATCTTTGCCAGCCGGTCACACTCGCCGAAACTCAATCCCATCACACGTCCGACGTCCCGCACCACGGACTTCGCGCCCATGGTGCCGAAGGTGATGATTTGGGCCACCGAGTCACGCCCGTATTTCGCCCGCACGTACTCGATCACCTCCGCGCGCCGGTCATCCGCGAAGTCGATGTCGATGTCGGGCGGGTTCACGCGCTCGGGATTGAGGAACCGCTCGAAAAGCAGTCCGTAACGGATGGGATCGACGTTGGATATCTCGAGCAGATAAGTGACGATCGATCCGGCCGCCGAACCACGAGCCACGCACGAGATGCCCTTGCCCCGTCCGTACCGCACGAAATCACCCACGATCAGGAAGTAGCTCACGAACTTCGTGGTCTCGATCACGTGCATCTCCATCCCGAGACGGTCCATCACCTCCTTAAGAGCGGCCGCGACTTCCGGCTGGGCGGGGTCAGTCATTGGCCCGCTCTGAGCCGCGCCCAATGCCGCAGACCGTCCGCCGGGGGCGAACGCCGGCAGCCGCCGGGCGTCCTCGATGGACTCGACGATAAAGTCCGCGCCCTCGACCCGGGCGTGGATGCCATAGCGCGTTATGAGGCCTTCCGCCAGCAAGCGGCGCAGGTAGGTCTCTCGCGTGAGCTCCGGCGGAGGGGCGAAAACCGGATAGTGCAGCGAGCCAAATTTGATCGCCACGTTGCACTTCTCGGCCACCTCAAGCGTGTTGCGCACGGCCTCGGGCACTTCGGCGAAGAGCGCCTTCATTTCCTCGGCGGAACGCAGGTAGAACTGCTCCGCCTGGTAGCGCATCCGGCGGGTATCGTCCAAGGTGGTCTGCGTGCCGATGCAGATAAGGCAGTCGTGGGCATGCGAGTGGGCCTTCTCGATGTAATGAACGTCGTTGGTGGCCACCAGCTTAAGCCCGAACTCCCCCGCCCACTCGATGAGCGAGCGGTTCACTTTGGCCTGCTCCGGAATGCCGTGGTTCTGGAGTTCGAGATAGAAATTTTCCGCGCCGAGCGTCTGCTTAAACCAGTCGATCGCCGCCCGCGCCTCCTTGGCCTGGTCCTTCTGGATAAGGTCGGGGATTTCGCTGGCGAGGCAGCCGGAGAGGGCGATCAGGCCCTCTTTATGGGAGGCGAGGAGCTCCTTGTCGATGCGCGGCTTGTAGTAATAGCCCTCAAGATGGCCCGCTGTGGAGAGCTTGATGAGGTTCTTGTAGCCGACGTCGTCCTTGGCTAATAGGACCAGGTGATGATAGGCGTCCCGTCCGCCGCTCACAGTCTTCTTTTCGAACCGGCTGCCCGGCGCCACATACACCTCGCAGCCGATGATCGGCTTGATCCCCTTATTACGCGCGGCCTGGTAGAAATCGACCGCGCCATAGAGCACTCCGTGGTCGGTAAGGGCGAGAGCGGGAAACTTCAGGTCATGGGCTTTATCCACCAGCCGGTCAACCCGGCAGGCGCCGTCGAGCAGCGAGTATTCACTGTGTAAATGGAGATGGACGAAGTCCGCATGCGACATGGCGTTAGTTCTAGCCCCGGGCGTTGCGAGGCGCAAGCCCGGCGTCGGGGGGACAGTGGCCAGCCATCAGTCATCAGTCATCAGTCATCGGTCATCGGTGATCAGTGATCAGTGACCAGTTACCGCTCGCTGATCCCTATTTAGCCTTGGCTTCGGCTTGCTGGAGCAACGCCTTTACCCGCTTGGCCAGATCCGCGTTTGCTGCAACCTCAGCGGCTTTCCGGAGAGGGGCGATCAGCTTGGGCGCAACCGCCGCGGCATTGTCCGCCTTGAGCAGTTTGTCCGCAAGCCCCGCGGTGGCGGCGGCGGCTTCTTCCTTGGTGGCCGAGTCGTCCAGGTACGGAGCGATTAGGGCTAAGGCGTCAACCGTGCCGATGCTGCCCAAGGCGCCCAGGAGGAGTTTCTTCTCCTCGGTCCGCTGGATGAGCCCGGATGCCTTCTGGCACATCGCCAACCGCTCGGCCACTGCCACATCGGGATGCGCGGCCCAATCCAGGTAACCTCGTAGGCAGAGCATCTTGTCCGTGGCATCGCTAGCGGACTGGGCAAGGGCCAGCAAGAGGGGCGCCGCATCCACAGTCTTCCAAGCGGCAAGCGCCCGGATTGCGGCGCCGTGCACTTCCGTGTTCGAGTCATCCACGGCGGCACGCGTTGCCTTGAGCGCGCTGGCGCCGCCCACGGTTGTGAGCACGCGCAGCAGCACGCCCTTCTGGGCTGGCTGCGCTTGCGCCAAGGCGGCGGTGAGTTTGTCCGAACAGGCTTCCGGCTTTTCGGCCTTGGCGCACACGGCGCTCAGGGCTTGTTCCGTTGCCTCGAGATCCTCCTGGCCGCTGGCCTGCTTGAGTAGGCCCAGTAACGCGTCCAGGTCGGATGGGCCGCCCAGCTCGCCCGCTCGTTTGATTGCGGCGGGCCGCACCTTTGCGTCGGAATCGGCGGCGGCTTTCAGGAGCGCGGGCAGACAGGACACCATGCGGCGGCGTCCCACCAGGTCAATCCCCGTGAGCCGTTGACTGGTCTGGCCACCGAGGAGCGCCACCACTGCCGCATCGGCTTCCGGTCCGTGCGTTCCGGCCAAGCCTTCCTGAGCGGCCTGGGCGAGTTCCGCGTCGGGATCCGCCAGGAGCGCGACCAGCACGGGCACGGTCGAGGCGTGACCAATCTCCGGCAACACGCGAATCGCGGCCAAGCGAACCGGTTTGGGTCCGCTCTTGGCCAGGGCGAAGATCGCCGGCAATGCTCCGGCGTCACCCCGCTTGCCAAGGGTTTGAAGAACGAGCACCTGCTTGTCGGCAGGCAATTGCGGCAGCCCGGCGGTCAGCACTTTCGTTACTTCGGGGCCCTTCATCTCGATCGCCACTCGGGCGGCCACGGCCACCTGAACATAGTCGTCGCCGCGCAACGCCTGATCCAACAGTGCCAGACCGTCCTTGCCACGGCTGAGGATGGCCCCGCGCAACGCCCCGGCGCGCACCTGCTGAGGCGCCTGCGGGGTCCGCATCTGGTCATAAATCGCCCGTGCGTCTCCCGCCTGACCTTTCGAGGTAAACGCCTCCGCGCAACGGAACAGCCCTTCGTAAAACGAGAGTTGGTTGCCCGGAGACGCTTTTGGCAGACTGGCTTGCAGCGCCTTGACAGCCGCCGGGGTGGCGATCTTGCCCAAAGCCCGCGCGGCCGCTTGTGCCACATCCGCATCCGCGTCCTCCAGAAGCCCGGTCAAGGGTTTGACCGCCTGGGTGTCGTGCCGCACGCCAAGGCTCCCGATGACCCCTGCCAGCAGCCTGCCCTTGCACTTGGTGAGGGCGTCCCGCAGGGCGACATCCACCGACGGGTCAGGGATGGTTTCCAGGCCATAGCGGGCCATGTGGGAGAGCTTCTCGTCCGCGAGCAGCGCGGCGAGTGGGGCGACGGCGTCTTTATTGCCAACACGCGCCAATTCGCGGCAGGCATCGGCCTTTTCCTTTTGCGGCGCGTCGGACTTGATTACGGCAACGAGCTTATCCACCTGCTCCTTTACCGAGGGAGCGGCGCCTTGTCCGAAGGATTGGACGGCGCCGATGAACAGCAGGCTGATGACCAGAGTGAGCTTAGATTTCGAGGCGGGCATGGGTGAGGTTCTTTCCGGGTTCAGGTTGGTCGTTCTTAGATAATCCACGGCTCTCGCATCGCTCGCGACCGCAGCCGGTTGGCCTCCACGTCGTTGATAAACTCCTCTTTGACGGGATCGTATTTCATGTCGCGTTTGAGCCACATACAGATGTTCGCCGCGTGCACGGTGCTCATCGTCCGGTGCATCACCTCCGGGTTGGCCACAGTGAGCCGGCGCGATTTCACGCAGTTAAAGAAATCCCGGACATGGCTCATCGGACGCTGCGTCCGCGCCATGTAATCCTGGACCACTTTCGTAAAATCGCTCATCAGCGCTGGCGAGGAGACTTCCGGACGTGAATAGCCGTCCGCCACAGACACCCAACCCTCGGTGCCTTCAAACCGCATCCCGCAGGAGCCGTGCCACCACTCATCCCCCCGGTGCAGGACCATCTTCACGCCGTTCGGGAAGACGGTGACCATGCCATCACCCGTTGGGTTGTTGACGTAATGGTATTCCACCGCGGAGGTGTTTGTGGCGTCGAATCCCGCCTGCGCTTGCGCGAACGTGTGGGCGCCCCATTCGCCAATGCAACTGGTGTGAAAATCATAAAAACCGCGCCATCCGCCGCGTATATAGGCGGGGTTGTACGGGCGCCAGGGGCACGGGCCCAGCCACTGGTCCCAATCCACCTCGGACTTGGGCGGTTCCGGTTCTGCCGGCAGCCAATCGGGCCTCATTTCGGCCGCATCCCACGGGGCAATGTGAGCCCTGGCGGTGTGCAGCTTGCCTAGCCGTCCGGTCCGCGCCATTTCGATGGCGAAGACAAAGTTCGCCTCGCTCAACCGTTGGGTGCCGGTTTGATAGACACGCCCGTAGCGGCGGGCCGTGTCCACCACGGCCTGGCCTTGGGCGATCGTCATCGAGGAGGGCTTTTCCGAATAGACATCCTTGCCCGCTCGCATCGCCAGTACCGACATGGTGGCGTGCCAGCGGTCGCCGGTCGTGATGAGCATCGCGTCGATGTCTGTCCGTTCTGCCAGGTACTCGCGGGTGTCATGGTAGATCTTGCAGTCGGTGTTGCCATATTTGTTATCCACCATCTTCTTGACCGACGCGGCTCGCGGCTTCTGGGGATCGCAGACCGCCACAAACTGCACGTCCGGCTCGGGAAGCATCCAGGCCAGCACGCCCGAACCACGCCCTCCGATGCCAATGCCCCCAAGGACGATCTTCTCGCTGGGTGGGACCGCCCCGCCCAATCCCAGAACCGAGGCGGGAACAATCAACGGCGCGGCCATCACGCCGGTGGCGAGGGCGGCCTGCTTCAGAAAGCCCCGCCGAGTGAGCGGCGAGGACGGAGAAAGCGAGGCCTGAAAGGCTAAAGGTTGCTCAGCAACCCGATCTTCGGAGGGTATCTTATGCTGTGACATAAATGCAGCCTATCAGGTTCTTGTCCCGACGGGAAGCCCTTCCGACCACTTTTTTTTGTGAGCAATTCTCATGTTGGCCGAGGGTGGCGCCAGGCTGGAGCCGGAACTCCGAACCCCGAAGCCGCGACTGCGAGAATTGATGTGCGAACCGCGGTTCAAACCTGTAAACCAGTGATGTGACGTTGATCGAGACTGGACAACTATCTGGCATCGGCGAATCGAAAGGGAATCGCGAGTGAGCGCTGAACCCTTTCCCACCTAATCCTCCCCCACCATGAGCACTCGCGACGACCTTTTCCGCCCCGCATCGCCAGATCTGTTTCAAGTCCAGACCAAAGCTGTCGGACCGCAAGGCAGCCTGCCGCTGACGGAACAGATGCTCCTAACCCGCCCCAGCGGGGACATCTTCGGCCTCACCCAGAATGCCGCCATGGGTTGGACCCCCGCCGAGCTCGGGCGGCAGCAATTCCTCATCCTGAGCACCCAGGGCGGCGTGCGCGCGCCCGATGGCCGTCCCATCGCTCTTGGCTATCACACCGGGCACTGGGAGATTGGCTTACTCGTGGAAGCCGCCGCGAGGGAGTTCCGCGAACTGGGCGCCATTCCCTTCGCTGGCTTCTGTTCAGACCCGTGCGATGGCCGCACGCAGGGGACGCCCGGCATGTTTGACAGCCTCCCTTTCCGCAACGACGCCGCCCAGATCTTCCGCCGCCTCATCCGCTCGCTTCCAACGCGCGCGGGCGTTCTCGGCGTGGCCACCTGTGACAAGGGCTTGCCCGCCATGATGATGGCCCTGGCAGGCATGCGGGACTTGCCGTGCGTGCTGGTTCCCGGCGGGGTGACCTTGCCTCCGGAGTCGGGCGAGGATGCGGGAAAGATTCAGACGATCGGAGCCCGGTTCGCCCACGGGCTAATCTCGCTGCAAGACGCCGCGGATCTCGGCTGCAGAGCATGCGCCACACCGGGCGGCGGCTGCCAGTTCCTGGGAACCGCCGCCACCTCCCAGGTGGTGGGTGAGGCGCTTGGGCTCTCTCTACCACACACCGCCTTGGCCCCTTCCGGGCAACCGGTCTGGCTAGACGCCGCGACGCGCTCCGCCCGCTCTCTCATGAAACTTCACGAGCGCGGGCTGACTATGCGGGATCTGGTGACGTCCGCCAGCATCCGCAACGCCATGGTGGTGCACGCGGCTTTCGGCGGGTCCACCAACCTGCTCCTGCATATTCCGGCCATCGCCCACGCGGCGGGGTTGCCACGCCCCCTCGTCGAGGACTGGATCGACGTCAACCGGCTTGTCCCCCGCTTGGTGGACGTGTTGCCGAACGGACCCACCGACCATCCCACCGTGCGCGTCTTTCTGGCCGGAGGAGTGCCGGAGGTCATGCTGCATCTGCGGCGGCTTGGCGCGCTGGAAACGGGTGTGATGACAGTAGCCGGGGTTACGTTGAACGAAGTGCTCGACGCCTGGGAGGCGAGCGAGCGCCGTACCCGCTTCCGCCTCGCACTCGAGCAACTCGATGGTGTGCATCCCGATGAGGTGATCATGGCTCCCAACCAGGCTCGAGCGCGTGGCATGACCCGCACGGTGAGTTTCCCCCGAGGTAACCTGGCGCCCGAAGGGGCGGTGATCAAGAGCACAGCGATCGACGCCAGCGTGGTGGGCGCCGATGGGGTCTTTCGGCATGAAGGGCCAGCGCGCGTGTTCACGCGCGAGCGGGACGCCATTGCCGCCCTCAAGCAGAACAGCATCCGGCCCGGGGACGTCGTGGTGCTGCTCGGCTGCGGCCCCACCGGAACGGGGATGGAAGAAACCTACCAATTGACCTCGGCTCTCAAGCACCTCCCCTTCGGCAAGCACGTGGCCCTGCTGACCGATGCCCGTTTTTCCGGGGTCTCCTCCGGGGCATGCGTGGGGCATATTGGTCCCGAGGCGCTCGCGGGAGGCCCATTGGGGAAGGTGCGGGATGGGGATTGGATCCGGGTGGTGGTGGACCGGAACACGCTGGAGGGAAGCGTGGACCTGATCGGAGAAGCCAGCCAGCGCTTTTCAGCGGAGGCTGGCGCGGAGTTGCTGGCCGGGCGCCCGCCGCACCCGGACTTGGCGCCCAATCCCGGTCTTCCGGACGACACCCGCCTCTGGGCCGCCCTTCAGCGGGTGGGCGGGGGCACATGGGGCGGCTGCGTCTATGACGTGGACAGCATCATCCACGCGCTCGAAAAAGGCGCCCCCTGTGGGGCAGCAGGTTGATGTTGTGTATCGCGAGTTAGCTGCTACACTGTTCGTGAATCACTCAGGCTACCACATATGAAAAACCATCTCACACGACGTCGGTTTATCCGAAACGCGGCGGCGGGATCCGTCGCCCTTAATTGGCTGAGTGCCGGCTATGCGCCCATGGCGTTGGGGGCGGAGGCCGGCAAACCGGCCCTGCTCGGGGGCACACCCGTGCATTCCGGAGGCTGGCCCGGCTGGCCGGCGTGGAATGAGTCCTGGGAACCTCAGATCCTCGAGGTTATGCGCAGCGGCCGATGGTATCGCGGCGCGGGCGAGCACGTCGCGGATTTCGAGACCGCCTATGCGAAACTGCTGGGCGCCAAGCGCTGCCTGGCCACAGCCAGCGGGACCACCGCGCTGATGGTCAGCCTGCATGTCCTGGGGGTCGATGCCGGCGACGAGGTCATTGTCTCCCCATTCACCTTCATCGCCACGTATAACGCGGTCCTGAGCTGCCACGCCCTGCCCGTGTTCGCCGATACCGACCCGGCCACGCTCACGATCGACCCGGCCTCGATCGAAAGCCGGATCACCGATCGGACCCGCGCCATCCTGCCGGTGCACATCTACGGCATGCCGTGCGACATGGACCCGATTAACGAGATCGCCCGCAAACACAAACTCGCCGTCATCGAAGATGCCTGCCAGGCCTGGCTGGCCGAATACAAAGGCCGCAAGTGCGGTGTGCTGGGCGATCTGGCCGCCTTCAGCTTTCAGAACTCCAAGCACCTGCCCGCCGGCGAAGGCGGCGCGGTCACCGGCGACAGCGATGAAGTTCTGGACCGATGCCAGTCCTACCACAATTGCGGGCGCGCCTTTGGCACGAACAAGGGCAACGGCAGTTTCACCCGTGGCTCCAACTTTCGCATGCAGCAGTTCCAGGCCGTTCTCCTCATGCAGCAGTTCGACAAGCTGGTGCGGGAAACCGCGCACCGACACGAGAACGCGGAGTATCTGAGAGCGCACCTGAAGGACATTCCCGGCATTCAGCCGGCGCGCCTCCCGGACAACAGCCGGGCGGTCTGGCATCTCTTCCCGATGCGCTACGACGCCCAGCAGTTCAACGGACTGAGCCGCGACAAGTTCGTCAAGGCCCTCAACGCCGAAGGCATCCCCTGCGGCGGCGGCTATAGCGAACAGTATTTTGACGGTCTGCTCGACGAGGCGATCGCCTCGCGCGGATTCAAGCGCCTCTTCAGCGCCGAACGGCTCAAGGCGTATCGCGACAGCCTCCAGGATCTGAAAGGCAACCGCCAGGTCTGCGCGACGACGGTCGGCATGACCCAGAACCTGCTGCTGGCCGACCGCGCCGGCATGGATCACATCATCGAAGCGATTCGGAGAATCCAGGCTAACAGCGCCGCGCTGGCAAAAGCCACCGCATAGGGCGGATCGATTCACATCCTGATAAAGTGCCAGGGCGAAGCCTGGCGGGTTTTCCTGCGGCTCCGTTAGGCGCGAAGCGTTGTGGACTGCGGCGGTTCTGCGCCGCTTTGGGTTCGAGCGAGGTGGGGCTCACGACAGGATTTCACCCGTTGTTCGTCGCACGCGCCCAGTCAAAGCGCCGCAGGAGCGGACGCAGTCCAAAACCTGGCGGACTTCGCGTGCAGGTTGGCTAGGCGCGGAGCGTTTTGGACTGCGGGAGTCCTCTCCCGCTTTGGGTTCAAACGTGGTGGGGCTCACGACAAGGTTTCGTCGGTTGTTCGTTGCGCGCACGCGCTCAAAGCGCCAGAGGACTGGGCACAACCTGACGGACTTCGAGGCGAGCTCCGTACGCACGAAGCATCCCAGACTGCGGGTTTCTCTACCGCTTTTGCTCCGAGTTTCCCTCGTTGAAGTAAGTCACGCCGTTCAGCTCGCTGACCTCCAGGTATTGGCTCCAGATGCTCGCACCCAAATCTCTCGTTGCTTTTAGGCGTTTGGTCCGGGGCTTTCCAACCTTTGGCCCCGCGATGGTGAGCCCCTCCGTCAGCACCCGCCCGTCCATCGGTTGAGACGATTTGAGCCCCAGAATCCATAGAACGGTGGGCGCGATGTCGGTGTTGCCGCTGGGCAGGTCGCTGAGCGAGCCGGGGCGAAAATCCGGACCGGCGGCGAATAGGATGTTGTGCAAGTCATGGCGGCTCAGGGTGCCGTGCTCGCCCAGGGAGGGCGTCGGCTCCGAGAGGTCACAGAACTCCGTGCCGGCCAGGCCAGCGTCGTTCAGATCGTCCGCCCAACGCATTGAAACTGCCACGTCCGGCGGTTGCGGGGAGTCAATGCGCGCCTGTTTCAAGCTGAAAGTCCCCGGGTGTTTTTGCCGGCTGAAAATGACCCCCGTAAAATCCGTGCCCTGCAGAAAAGTGACCAGCCGCCGGATCGTGTTGGAGTCGCGTCCGGCGATGTAAAAGAACACAGCGCCACCGTCGCCAGCGACCAGGATATCGCCTTGTGCGGGGACAGGATCCCATTCGCGTGTGGCGTGGAAGCCAGCCTGTTTCAGCACCCTGGCCACATCGACCGGCTGTGAAACGGTCGAGACCCCGTGGTCGGACACCACCAGAATGTCAGTGCTGTCACGCACACCTTTGGCATCGAGAGCGCTTAACACGCGCGCCAGGTTCCGGTCGGAGTTGCTCACGCACGCCCGTGCCGTAGCGGAGCCAGGGCCGATCTCGTGCTGCGAGAAATCCGGTTCGCTCAGCCAGAGCATCGAGAAGTCAGGAAATTCTCCCTCCCCGAGCAGACGGATGAACGCCGATGCCGTCCAATTGTCCCGGTCGATCTTGGTGACACCGGTGGGGGGGAACGCTCCCAGCAACTGGGTAATGCGATTCAAGACTGTGGGCGGGAATGTTTGGCCGGCGACGAGGTTGATTCCGCCAGACGCATCGGCGCGCTCGGCGCGGTCCAGGAGCAAGGCGGTTTTGGCGCCCGAGGTGAGGGTATGGCGGCCCGCGCGGCGCACGGTCTCCGCCATCGTCGGGCGCAGAAGATAATGCCCGCCCGTCACTTCATCCCCCTTGCGTACGGTCGCGAGCACCCCGGTTTCGACCGGCTTTTGCGCGTCAATCTGAGGACGAAACTCAACATTGCCCACCAATCCGCTGTGGCCGGGATAAGATCCTGTGGCCAGCGCCGCGCCATTCACCTGCGTGGTACTGGGGAATTGCGAGTGATGATTCCGGAAGGTCACCCCGGAGCGCGCCAGCCCGCAGAGCGTCGGCGAGAGTTCCTCAGTCACAAACTCGGGCCGCATGCCATCCCAGACAATGACGATGACATGCCGCGCTTTGCCCGCCGCCCAGGCACAAGGCGCGGCCAGGACACAAAAAACCACCATCCAACAGACCAATAGACTGGACATCCCCAACGGTCGGATCAGCCAGACCCTGGGTCAACCTTTTTTGGCCCCGCCTCTCCTTCGCGCTCCTTCGCGACCTTCGCGGTTGGGATTCCTGATTTTCACCGCGAAGGGGGCAAAGGATCGCCAAGGTTCTCTACTCCTTGGGCCGCAGGGTGGCGGTTTCCGGCCGGAGTTGCAGGAAGCCGTTGCGGCGGGAAACGCCGAGTTGTTCGTCCAGTTGGGCTTCCAGCGGATCAGGGCCTGTGATGTTCAGCCTGTTGCGAACCTCGCGTCGTAGCCACCAGAAACCGGAGTTCCAGCTATAGAGGTGGTGTGCGTGGGGGCGGCCTTTGACGGTGTCGAGCGACTCGTGGAAGGCTGGCATATAGGCCAACTCCCGGCCCAGTCTCCAAAGCAGGCGCTCATCCACCCATTTCGGGTCCATGCCATGGATCAACCCGTCGAGGTAGTTCGCTCCGTCGTTGAGAAACCAGGAGCCGCCGAAAACGTACGCGCCACTGTGGCCCTCCAGCAAACTGCCATCGGCATTCGAGATCACCCGCATCCCATACGGGGTCTGTATCCGAACCGAGGTTTCCAGGTGCCGGCGCACCATGTCGTCCGGCAGGAGTCGCCGGCCGAATACCGCGAACGTCAGGACCTCGCCGTAGAGCGAGTCCTGCCCAACATGGTTTTGCTGCTTCAGGCTGGTGGCAAAGTAACCGCCTTGCTCATTGAACATGCGACGGTAGCCAGCTATAGCTCGCTCGATTTCGGCGTCGGTCACGGGAAACCCCAGCTCTTTGGCCGCCAGGAGAGCGCCACAATGGAAGCCTTGGTTGGAGGAGGGGGCGTCATCGTCATCGTAAGGAAGTTGATCATGATACGTTTTCATGATTGGCTTCTCAGGTGTCAACCGTGGGGGAATATAGAGCCCGTCGCTTTCATGCTCGCGGATAAAGCGATAGGCACGAACGACCGTGCGAGAATCCAGATCGCCCCCGGCCCGCTTCACGATCGCCGACCAGATCAGGTAGTACTGGGCGTTGTCCTCATAGTTGACGCGCTCGAAGAAGACAGCGGCGTGCGATTCGGCGTCGTAGCGCGGGTCGTCCAGGCCGCGGCTGACCCAGAAGCCGTCGCTGACCCACTGCTTCCAGCCGTAGCCGACGCCGGAGATGAACAGGTGGTCGCTCTCGGGCCGCAGCAGGTTTCGGCGCAACAGCAAATACGAGGTGTTTCGCAGGATGGCTTCGAGCCCCGAGCGATTGAATCCCTTCGCGTTAGCGAGCGCCAGGTGCGCCGCCAATTGGACGTCATAAAGGGAGCGTGCTGGCGAAGAGAAGATCCAGGTCTTCCAGATTTGGGTCTGGCCGCTCTCGATGCGTTGCCAGCCATCGAAGGCAGCCCGGTAAACGCTGGTGGCATCCACTTCACGTGGGATGGAGATAACGCGCCGCGCGCTGCCATCCCCATTTGCGAGCGAGAGCACCCGCTTTTCGAGATCGAATCGAAAGAAGCACCGGTTTTCCCACAGACCAGGGGAATCGCCCACGATCCCATAGAGAGTGCCTCCCGAACGGCAGCCCAGGAAAGGGAATGTCTGGTAAGAACCGCCGCCGAACTCTGGTCCGGCGCAGGTGGGCGTGTAACCCTTTGTAGCTTCCTCCTTGCCGATAAACGAAAAGAAACCACCCTCGACCGCAACGGACCACCCCATATCGAGATAGTACCGCTGGTCGGCCGTGGCGGTAACGGTGACCGTCCGCTCGATGAGATCGGGCGCAACACTTCGGAACGACTCCAAAAACGACAGCCCACTGGTGGTTGCACCCGTCAGCGAGAGCCGCCCGTCCTGCAACGCTGACTCCTTGTGGCGGATCGCCATCGAGCCGGTCGGTTGGAAGAGAAGCAAGCTCGCGTCTTTCGAGATGCCTCCGAAGACAGCTCGATCGCCGTCGAGGATGCGAGCCGAAACGCCGGCTGGAGAGCGGTGCTCGACGACGTGCAGACCCGCCGGCTGGGATGCCGCATTGGCGGTGCCTGGGGCTTCGCCGTCCTCGGCGGCTGTGGCAGCGCAACAACAAAGCTGAGCCGCCAGGAGGGCGAGAACGGCCATCAGTGGGATGTGGGCGAGAGGTGGCAACCACGGCCACTTGTTGATGCGACATCCAGTGCCTGGGCGACGGGATGGGCAGAAGTTCAAGCAGCGCAGACTTCCAAGTCTGCTGTTTCGCAGGTTTCCAAACCTGCTGGGGGTGGGAAGGGTTTGCTGTGTACTAATTGTGAAGGCCGTGGATCTCTTCGCGCGCCCTGCCGACTCGGAAACCTGCATAGATTCTCCGGCGTTGTTCACGGGCTGAGAAGGAGCCTTCGAATCTGCTCCGCCACTCAGACGGTGAACAACGCCGCCGACATGATGCCTTATGTGCTTCATTATTGCCTCTACATGGCGCCGCCTGAAAGGTACTTTCGGTTGGGCTCCGGTACGAATAGGAAACCTGCTCGCCTGACGAGCGTGGCGCAATCTTTCGACCGGAGCCGCAACCCGAACGCGGACACGCATTCTCAGGTGATGACGCGCAACGTCTCACACTATACGGCCTGCGCCCCACATTCATTCCGCCCGACAGTCTAGCGGGACTTTACAAGTTACGACAGCGTTTTTTGGGTGAAGTGGTCTGACGTGTCGCCGTTCGCGGGCCGACAGCCTCATTTCCATCCGTATCATCAGGCTTCCTGCCTCCTTCTGCTTTCTGCCCGCGAGCCTCCCCCATCTGACTGTTCGATTCGAAGAAAGTATGCCCTACCCACTCTCATGCCAAGCCTCACCCGTAAACTCATCAAGCGCCGCCCTTATTACTACGTGCGCCACTGCCAGCGGGTCAACGGCCGGCCCAAGATCATCAAAACCCCTACCGTGTGCCCAGTCGCCACAACGCGCTCACCGGCATGGCCACGAACTGACCGCCGAAAGGCAGGAGTTCCGCGCCTG
>ORJL010498085.1_pt1 | contig 15873 bp, 12 predicted proteins | sample 1779941 | NCBI WGS metagenome assembly ORJL01 (sample SAMEA104232317, study PRJEB22302) | groundwater metagenome | biome: forest; feature: aquifer; material: groundwater | place: USA | collected 2011-08-07 | depth 5.8 m | reverse complement strand
GAAGCGGTAAAAAGTACAAGAATTGTCACGGGAAGTAGAGATAAATAGATGAAAATTATTTTAGGTTCACAATCGAAGGGCAGGAAGAAGATGCTTGAAGAGATGGGCTATAAATTTGAAGTACGGTCGGCAAATATAGATGAGAAAGCAGTTAGAGTTGAAGATCCAAAAGAACTTACATTGGCTTTAGCTCGAGCAAAAGCAGAAGCTCTCAGGTTTAAAATTTCTGAAGATGCCATTCTCATAACATCAGACCAGGTTGTTGTATGGGACGAAGAAATAAGAGAAAAACCTGAAAATGAAAAAGAAGCTAGAGAATTTTTAGAAGGATATAATGTTCATCCCGCAGAAACAATTACTGCGGTTGTTGTAACGAATATCGGTAGTGGCAAGCAGGCAGAAGGTGTGGATACGGCCAAGGTATATTTTTATTCGTTTTTAGATAATGATATACAAGAAATTATAGAAGATAGAAGTTTGTTTGATATGGCAGGCGGGTTTACGGTAGTTGGGGAATTGTGGGAGAGGCATATAAAGAAGATCGAAGGAGCCAAGGATAGTGTAATAGGCCTACCAAAAGAACTTACAGAAAGACTGATTCGTGAAGTTATACAATAAGTATTATGGAAATTAAAATAGGAACATACCAACATTATAAGGGTAATTACTATCAAGTTATCGCTTTGGCAAAGCATAGTGAAACGCAGGAAGAATTAGTAGTTTATCGCGCCTTATACGGGGAAAAAGAATTATGGGTACGGCCACTTGTTATGTTTTTAGAAGAAGTTGAAATTAACGACACTAAAATTTCAAGATTCAAATTTATAAGCCCATAATTTACATTGAAATTATTGTTAATATGCGTAAATTAATCTATCTTTTTGATCGCAGCGTCATATCTTTCCTTAGACGCTTCAATAACATTTTGGCACGGCTGTCTTTATTTATTGTATATTTTTGGTTCGGCGCGCTTAAAGTTTTTAGTTATAGTGCGGCGACGCCTCTTGTGGAAGCTTTGCAGAAATTTACATTGCCCTTTATAGAGTTTGGTACATTTATAGTTTTATTTGGTTTATGGGAGATGCTGATAGGGTTGGTGTTTTTAAAACCCGGGCTTGAACGCGTAGCCATTTTTTTAATGGCGATACACATGGCTATGACAGCTTTGCCTTTAGTGCTTTTGCCGGACGCAACGTGGAGCGGTTTTTTGGTGCCCACGCTTGAAGGCCAGTATATAATTAAGAACGTAATCCTGGTCGTTCTTGCGTTTACGATTGCGGCACGCCTCACCCCCCTTAGAGGAGGAAGATAAAGTAAAAATATTTCAATTTATATAATTACTATGAAATATAATAAATTAGTCAGAGATAAAATTCCCGAATATATCAAAAGCAAGGGCGCTACGCCAATAAGCCATATTGCGGATGAAGCAGAATATTGGCAAAAGCTAAAAGAAAAACTCTTCGAAGAGATTGAAGAATTCAATAAAGATGAGAATGCTGAAGAAATAGCGGATATTTTAGAGGTACTTGAAGCTGTTATCAAATATAAGAAATTTAATATGGAAGAAGTATTAGAAATAAAAGAAAAGAAAGCGCTTGATCGCGGCAAATTCAATGACAGGATTATTCTTGATGAATCTTAATTATGGAAAATATTACAGAACAAAAACCAAAAGTTGGCGTAGGCGTGATGATATTTAAGGACGGTAAGGTGTTGCTAACCCGGCGAAAGGGCTCTCATGGCGAGGGGGAATATTCATTTCCCGGAGGCCATTTGGAATATTTGGAATCGTTTGAAGATTGCGCAATTCGCGAAACAAAAGAAGAATGCGGTTTAGAGATTCAAAATATCAGATTTTTATATCTGACCAACGTTCAAAAATATGCTCCCAAACATTATGTGCATATCGGGTTCGTGGCAGATTGGAAAAGCGGGGAACCTCAAATATTGGAGAGCGATAAAGCGGAAGAGTGGCGATGGTATGATATGAACGAGATTCCGGAACCATTGTTTGAATTCTGTCGTTTGGCACTCGATTCGTATAAAACCGGAAGAAATTATTATAGTTCAGAAAAAGATTTACAATAATAAATATGAGACTGTTAAAGAGTGAGGAAGAAAAAGATTCGATAGAGTTTATGAATAGAGCCGCACAAGTTGCGGCTAAAGCCTTATGTCTTCGGGCCCAATGCGGAACGGTAATTGTAAAAGATGGAGAGGTGATAGGAGAAGGATATAATGCTCCACCTGACGACGATATTTCTTTGAGAATGTGTTCGGTAGAATTTAATATACCAACAAATAATAAGCACGATCTTACGTGTTGTGTGCATGCTGAATGGCGGGCAATTATGGATTCGTTGCGAAAAAATCCGGATAAAATTGAGAATTCGCAATTATACTTTACGCGCGTAGATGATAGCGGGAATATAAAATTATCAGGCAAACCCTATTGTACGGTATGTAGCAGGATGGCACAGGACACCGGTATCGCAGAGTTTATTCTCTGGCGCCAAGAAGGAATAAGCGTTTATTCTGCAGACGAATATAATAAATTATCTTACGAATTTTACAAGTAAAAATAAAAAAATCCCATACTAGAGCATAGTACAGGATAGGTTAGTGGGAAAATAAATTTATTTAAAAAAGATAAGAGGGTCTATCCATTTTGATAGATCTTCTTCTGTATTTACGTAACCGCGTATATCAAGTTTATTTTCGGGGTTATAAGGCATTATAGAAAAATGCAGATGTTTGCGCGCGCCATCGGTTTCCTGAGTATGTCCCTCGCCAAGAATTCCTATTTTTTGGCCTAACGTAACGTTTGTGCCGCCCGGCAACATTTGTTCAGGATCAAGATGTCCGTATAGCGCCAACAGTAATTGACCGTTTATTTCATGTTTGATTACGATAACTCCTCCATAACCGGATGCATATTTACTTAAAATAATCGTGCCGTTAGCGATTGCTCTTACAGGAACATCTTCTGTTGTGTCGCCATATTCTATATCAATCGCGTTATGGAAACCCGTAAATTTATCGGGTTGTACGGGAGAAGTTTGTGGTGTAATAAAAATTCCATATGGTTTTTTGGTAATGCGATCCAAAAATCCATCAGTGGGCGGGATAAAGTTAATTTTTCTGTATTCAGCGCTAGGCGCAAGAGACAAGGGGATTAGGCCGCTATTTGAATTGATATCTAGAACATTTGAAACTTGAGCTTTCAACGCGACAGATGAGGATTTTGAGGCAACGTCTTTTGCAATATAAAAAGCTAACCCGCCTAAAAGCACAGGCAGGCCTATCAAGAATGATACAATGAAAAAACCTCTGGATAGCATGCTATAATGATAACATATTTTTAAGATTTAGTCAATATATAAAGACTTAAGAACTTTATGTAAGCACTATATACACGCAGCGTCATATAGTATAGGGCGTATGATATAATATTTATATGCAGCAAAAAATAATTTTTGCATTATTAATGCTTATTGGAGCCTTGTCGGCTTATAGCGTAAGCGCGCACGGCGAAGCTTCTCTTGGCGATTTTGGTTTGCATGAAGGACAGCTTATACGCGCCTCAAGCGTGAACGACCCCGATGTATATATTCTTAATGCGACAGGATATAAGCGACTTGTTTTAAATCCCGATATTTTTGGTTTTTACGGACATTTTCAGTGGGCACAAATAGGATCTGTTGGTAGCGGTACCCGCGATGCCTTTTTGACTTCTGTTTTGGTTCGAAATTGTGAAACTAAAGATCCCAAAGTATATGCCATAGAGGTTACCGATGAAGATAGAGCTACTTTACATTGGGTTAATATTAGTGCTGAGGTCGCTTTGGAGCAGGATGATGATTTTTTTAATAAGGTATTTTGTATCAATTCTCGCGAGTTTTCTTGGTACGCACAAGGCGCCTCTTACACATCTGTTTCCAGCATTCCTTCGTATGACCGTTCCAAATTGCCACCGCCTTCGGTAAACGATACATCCTTGCCGCTTGTTATACCTTCAGGATTTCATATACGCGTGTTTACGCCTAACGGTCTTGGACCATTGCGCATGATGGCAGTTTCTTCAGACGGTATACTTTTTGCAACAATGTCTTCAAGTAAAGGTTTGTATGGCGGCAGTTCAGTTAGCGACGGCATTGTTTATGCTTTTCCGGATAGTAATAGTGACGGTATTGCGGATGAAGCGCGAGCGGTTATTTCCGGTTTATATTTACCGCACGGTTTGGCGTTTTATGGAGGTTTTTTATACGTAGCTGAAGAGTCAAAAGTATCACGCTATCCGTATCTCGGGAACGGTAGTGTTGGTAGTCGTCAGGTAATTATTTCTGATTTGCCTTCTGTCGGTGAACATGTGTCGCGTACAATTACATTTAGTTCTGCTGGCAAGTTATATGTTTCTGTGGGCTCTTCTTGTAATGCCTGTACTGAAAGTGATTGGCATCGCGCAGCCGTACTTGAATATAATTCAGATGGCACCGGCGGCCGAGTGTTTGCGCAAGGATTGCGTAATTCAGTTGGGATTGTATTTAATCCATCAGACGGCGAGTTATGGGGTACCGATAATGGGCGTGATTATTTAGGTGATAATCTTCCCCCCGATGAAATAAATATTATACGAGACGGCAAACATTACGGCTGGCCAAAATGTTACGGCGCTAATGTTGTTGATTCTTCATACGGCGGCACTTCATCTTTCTGCACAACCGTTCAAGCCCCGGCTCATCAGATACAGGCGCATTCGGCGGCTTTAGGATTGCGATTTATACAAAGCACACATTTTTCGGATACGTGGCAAGGGGATTTATTAGTTGCTTATCACGGTTCATGGAATCGCACTGAACCGACCGGCTATAAAGTAGTGCGTTTAAATGTTGAGAATAATGCTATTGTAGGAGAAGAAGATTTTATATCAGGTTGGCTACGTCCTGACGGTTCAAAACTTGGTAGGCCGGTTGACGTCATTTTTGGGCTTGACGGCGTACTTTATATTTCGGACGATAAAGCAAACGTTATTTATCGGGTTTCTAAGCTTAATCCTTAAATTATGCATAAAATCAAAGGAAAACACGTTTTAGGTTTTGTTTTGGGATTTGTTGTCTCTGTTGTATTGATAAATAATTTGATAGAAGTTCTCAGCAATGCCCGAAATAAAAGTTTTTATCCGACCGCAGATCTGGTGCGTGCCATAGGCGACACACGTGTTTATTATTTGGAGGAAGGCAAGAAGCGATGGGTAGAATCTTTTGAAAGTTTTCAAGCCCAAGGCTTTTCTTGGGATGCCGTGCGTGTCATCGCACCAGAGGAGCTGATTAGTTTGCCCGAAGGAGAGAAGATAACGCCCGCATCTCCGATAACTCTTGCCGGTGAGGAAACAAAACTTCCTGATCTTGTACCGCTCCCCGCCGAAGATATACAGTATGATACTTTAAACGGCAGAAAGATATTGCGTTTTACTTCCGTATTCTTAAATCAAGGCGGCGGTTTTCTTGAGGTGGCGGCAAAGCCCGTTACTTTATCAACAGATGCTCTGAAAGAAGTATTTCAGCGAATTGTTAATTCTGACGGAACGGAACGTTTGCGTCTTACAGGTTATTTTCTTTGGCATGCTATGCATGGGCATTATCATCTTACAGATGTTATGAGTTATATGTTGGAGCCGGCAGATTCAAAAGGCACGGTTGTAACCGCAAAAGATAAAGTTAGTTTTTGCTTGCGTGATGACCGTATTGAAAATAGTTCTGTTTCTGCCGTAACGAAAGCCTTCAGCACGTGCACCAATACACGCCAAGGAGTTTCTGTTGGATGGGCGGATGTGTCTAGCTATTCTCTTCCGGATCAATATCTTGATATGCAAGGTTTGGTGCCGGGTACATACCGTCTTATACTTGTTGCCAATCCAAAAGAACTAATACTTGAGAATCGATTAGATAATAACCGGAGCTTTGTGATTGCGTATATGGATCCCGCAAATAATATATTTAATGTTTTGGGTAAAGCAGTGCCTTTGTTGGGATTTTCTGCATTTCCAGATGATACTATTATACGGTCGCAAAACGATAACTCGGCCTATGCTATATTCCATAATAAAAAAAGACCATTCCCTCCGGCTACTACTACCACTACCAGGGGCATTGTATTGCCGGACAGCATAATTGAAAAAATACTAACCAATAACCTTGTAAAAAATTCCAACGGTACTATATATGCACTTAATGATGCCGGCTATAAACGTTTATTTCCTTCGTCTGATGCCTATAATTCTTACGGATTTAATTCTACCGATATCGCACCAATTTCAGAACACGAACTTGTATTATATCCTAACGTAAGATATATCCGTCAGGGCGGAAGCGATATTATATATGAAATTAGCGGCAATACTAAGAAAATCGCGAATAATATTTCAGCAATATCACCGGATATGGTTCACACTATAAACGCAACAGATTTCAATTCATATACCACAATCAGCAATTAATTTAGTATGGAATTTGATATTTTTAAAAAATATTCTTTTTTACAATACGGTATTTCAAAAAAAGAACACGGTTCGTTAAAAAAATTTCCCGCAGATATCAATTCTGCGGGTGTTTTTAGAAAAAAAGAAAAGATTTTTTTGACTGAAGAGGGGATTGAAGGCGTAAAAATTTATGAACTAAAACAAGTTCACGGAAATAAAGTTTTGAATTCAGAAAACATAGCCGATAACGCTACTTTCATTGCTGACGCGCTGATTACTGATCAACCCGGTGAGATTTTGACAATTACTATTGCTGATTGTTATCCGGTTTATATTTTTGATCCTGTTTACAAAGTTGTTGCCATTGCTCATGCCGGTTGGCGTGGAATAACTAAAGATATTTTATGCAATGTTATAGATTATTTTGTATTAAAATTCTCTTCCAACCCTAAAAATATTTTGGTTGGTGTCGGACCGGGTTTGGGTAAATGTCATTTCGAAGTAAAGGAAGATGTTTTAGGTTATTTCAGGGAATATTCTGATGCGATTGAAGAGCGAGACGGTAAAACGTTTGTTGATTTACCGGCAATTTTGGAGAAAAAAATGCTTGAGCGGGGGTTAAAGAGAGAAAATATAGATTTTTCTAATTTGTGTACTTATTGTGAAGAGGATAAGTTTTTCTCAAGACGCAGAGATAAGAATTCCGACGAGGTAATGATGGCCTATATCGGAATGAGTTCGTAAACCAAAGATCAAAATGAAAAAATAAGATTTTGGCGTCAGACTTTGGGTAGAATTTCATTAATTTCGTTATTTAATATTTAGTTTTTGATATGACTTGTGGATAACCTGTGTAGGTCAAAGTTATATCAAAAACATGCTATAATATAAGGGTTATTTTAATTATTTATTGGCTAAAAGTAGCCAATTTTAAGTGTTATTAATCTAAAAAACAATACATGCAAAGCTTTATTTTTTCTCAGCAAAGACGGGTTGTTCCGGCTTTTGTTTTAGCCGCTCTCATAAGCGCGGCTTTTATTTTTGGCGCATTTTTCAATGCTAAAGGCGCTACTTTTAATATTACTTCACCCTCAGGAGGGACATGTTATGTCTACGGGACATCTATCCCAATCTCTTGGACCGCATCCACATTTCCGGGCGTAAATCATTATGCTGTTTATTACACAACGAATGACGGATCAACAAAAACCTTGATTCCGGGCGGACATCCGGTAACCGGAACATCAATTTCGTGGACTCCGGAAACTTCTGTTATAGGTTTTCCTATAAAAATTGTAATTGACGGACACGATTCTGTTCACACCACACTTGAAACAGCCATGTCCTCTGCATCTTTTGGTGTAAGTACATCTTGTGGTGGAGGAGGAACTAATCCGCCTCCTGTTCCGGGTACGATAGCCGGACCATCATCAGGAACGGTTGGCACCGCATATAATTTTTCTGTAATACTTTATCCTGATCCGGACGGACAACAAGTTCAGGCGGTTTTTGATTGGGGCGACGGTTCAGCTTTCGGATATTCAACATATATTAATCCTTCAGGCGGCGGAACTTCAACAACTCCGATATCACACATTTGGAATACGGCGGGAACATATTATGTGAAAGCCAAAGCTAAAGATAGCGCCAGTTATGAATCCGGTTGGTCTAATACATGGCAAATTATTATCAGTGGCGGTGGTTCGTTGGCTTCGGGTATGCCAAATGGTCAAAATACAGGTATTGTTAACGCCCCTCTTTCTTTTACAACAATGCTTTATCCCGCATTCAATGGTCAGCAGGTTCAGGCAATCTTTGATTGGGGCGACAGTTCAGGTGTTACATATTCAGGATATACTACTCCGTCGATTGATGGCTCGTCGTCTTCTTCGGTTAAACATCAATGGGCAGCGCCAGGGAATTATTACGTTAAGGTAAAAGCAAAGGAATATAATGGAACTGCGGAATCGGTTTGGTCATCAACAGTCCTGGTTGTTATTAGTTATTCCGGTAGCGATACTCCTACGGCACCTACGGCAATGAGTTCTCCGACTTTCTGCCAGAATACAGCATCCGGTGTTACATTTAACTGGGGCGCAGTATCAGGCGCAACAAAATATTGGTTGAATTATTCTGCCACGCATAACGGAGAAACAAGGAATTATGGTCCGTATGAAGTCACAACAACTTCAAAAACAATACCGGATACTTCGTGTACAACCGGTCCGGGCGGATGCAGTTTTACATACGATCTTAACATTGATTGGTATGTGATTGCGGAAAACAGCGGAAGTTACAGTTCTTCAAGAACACCGCAATCTTTCTATACCAGGAATTGTTCGGGTTCAGGCGGCAACGCTTCAGATACTACCGCTCCCGTGATTTCTAATTTAGGAGAGCAAGATATTATAGGCATGGGCGCGAAAGTGACATGGCTTACTGATGATTCTTCTGATTCATTTGTTGAATACGGAACAAGTTCCGGTAATTACACGAACAACTCAAGTTCTTATTGTTATGGTTCGGGTTTAGTTACAGATCATTGTTTGTACCTCACAAATCTTACTTTTAATACGACTTATTTTTATCGGGTAAGATCTGTTAACGCGGCCGGACTTCAAATTCAGGCTACGGGTGATTTTCAGTCTGCATCGGGCACTAATACTTCAGGAGTACCGTCCGCACCGTCTAATTTTCGTTTAGATCCGGCTCCGGTATCTTCGCCGACTCCGACAATATATCTTAAGTGGAACGCGTCAGCAGACGCAGATAAATATAATTTAAGTCGTAGTCAGCACGGGCTTAACATCTGGACATATTTCCCCCAGCTGATAGGCAACACAAATACCGCGTATACTGATTCAAGCGTTGGCGTAAGCATTTATTATGATTACCGGGTAGAAGCCTGTCTTTCAGGTTATGGTTGTTCACTTAGCGCATACCTTACAAATGTTTCTGTTGGAGGTACCGCAACCACAGAAACACAAAACGGTTCAGTTTCTGGTATGATTAAAACTTCCAGCGGTGTTGCTGTTGGCGGAGCAAATATAAATATAAGAAGTTCTGATAACGTTTATAATTTTTATGGGGTTGCTTTAGCCGACGGTACATATCGTTTGGAAAATTTACCGCCGTATTCTTATCTATTGACGGCATACCCGCCTTCAACACGAACGGATCTTTCTCCTTCAGTTGCGCAAAACATTACCATTACAGCCGGACAAAATACAACACGTGATGTACAATTGGTTTCCGGAACAAAGATTTTAACGGGTAAGGTTATAAGGAACGATGGACGAGCTGTAACAAATGCCGAAGTTGGCGCTTGGCGTACAGATGGTCAGCCTGGAGGAGGAATTGCAACAACCGATTCAAGCGGTAATTATTCTATGACTTTAAGCGGTGGGAAATGGAATATATCAGTTCATCCCGCTCCGGCAAACGCTTCAAGTTCAGATTGGTTTTATAGTGCTGAACCAAGCCTGATAGAATTTAATTTGGATAGCACGACCGAAACTAAAAGTTTTAATTTTACCGTATCGACTCAAAATTCTTTCATAACCGGTTCTGTAAGATATCCCGACGGTAGTATTCCTCCCGCTTCTTTGAGCAGTGTTGGTTTCTTTAACTCCACTACACGCACCGGCGCAGTAAGTTCAATAGCTGCAGACGGGACTTTCAGGGCTGCCATTGTCGCGGGAACATATCAAGTTGATGTTTATATTACCGATCCGACATTATACGCGCCTATTTTAGGTTCGGTTTCGGTTTCTGACGGTCAGACCAAGGATTTGGGAATAATTACATTACGAAAGAAAAGCGAACTTATTCGCGGTCGTGTTTACGGACCAAACGGTGAGGGTGTTGGTGGTGTAGAAGTTAAAGGTTATTTATCAGGAACAACTAATTATATTGTGGCGTTTACCAAATCTGACGGTTCGTATGAAATTAATGTTACGGTAGGTATTTGGAATATAGGTTTGAATCCCAACACTTTAGGCGGTTATGCGTATAACGGAGCAGCACGCAGCATTACCGTTGCGACAGGAACAACTGTTTCTTTTGTTGATTTCGCCGTAAGTAAAGCCGGTTCAGCTTTATCGGGTAATGTTATTAATGCCTCAGGACAAACAATTGCGGATTTTTATGGCCATGTAAGCGTGACTCCTCAAGATGGATTTGGAATTACTACACAGGGTTATTATGGTTATGCGGAATTTGGAACATTCACAGTTGCGCTTCCGCCGGGAAATTATAATGTCCAGGTATATCCCGCTTATGGTTCTAATTATTCTCCAAGCGCTCCGGTATCTGTAACTGTTTTATCCGGAACAACAGCTAAGGTTTCAGTAAAAATAAATGCGGGAAATACTGTTATACAAGGAACTGTCAGAAATTCTGCCGGTAGTCCGGTAAGCGGAGTAAAGATGAAGGTATTTGCTTCAAATAATAAAGGCGTTTGGAATGAGGCAGATGTTAATACAACAAGCGGAACATATAAGCTTTCACTTTTTGCTGATTCTTGGCAGTTGGGTTTGAAAGTTGATGGTTCAGGATATATTCCCGGCTCTCTTTTAACTGCGAACCTTGTTTCAGGCCAGACTCTTAATCACGATATTGTTGTTAGTACGGCAAGTGCAGCTATTGTAGGAAAAATAACTTCTCCGGGCGGAGTGGGTATGGCTAATGTTCAGGTTTCAGCTGATTACAATAGCTTTAGTCAACCTTTGAACTCATCCACTTTCATAAATTCCTTCAGAACTACAACTGATTCAAGTGGAAATTACAGAATTGCTTTGCCGCCAGGGACTTATTATCTGCATACTTTTATAAGCTCAGGCAGTGAATTCATCGGCGCTGAAGAAAAATCTGTTACAGTATTGATAGGAGAAACCAAAACAGTGGATCTGGCTTTAAGATTGCCGAATCTTACTATATCCGGAAAAGTATTTGAGGGTGCGCAAGGCAGGTCTGCTTTTGTATGGGCTTGGGGTGAAAGCGGCGGTGGTTTTAGCGCTACCGCATCGCTAGACGGATCATATGTGTTGAAATTAAGTCCGGGCAGATGGAAGGTTGGAGCTTCGTATGAACGTGACCAGATATTGTTTAAAGCATCTGAAATTTCGATAGAATTGGTTTCCGGAGTTAATAAATCGCTAGATATATTCTTAGTTGATTCGCGAGTTTTCTTGCCTTCTCCTATAGTTAAAACAGGCACTACGTCTACTGACCAGATTGTTACTAATGAGACCGGCGTAAGCGTTAATATTCCCTCTAACTCTATTGCTGTAACAGGAGCCGTAACAGTAACTCTTTCACCTTCAACATACGCGCCTTCGCAAGGCATAGCTAACGTTATCGGTGTCGCGTATGAAGTTGAAGTTAAAGACCAAAGCGGTAAAGCAGTTACAAATCTAAATGTTCCGGCAACAGTAAGCATTCCCTATGATGAAAATTTAATAAGCGCCGGAGAGGAAGCATTTTTAAACTTAGCGTTTTGGGATGAAGCGTTAGGCGCCTGGCAAGACGTTGTTTCTGCTGTGGTAGATACAACCAATAACGTTATTACCGGCTCTGTAACTCACTTGACGCGATTTGCTATTGTTCGTCCTGCCGATATAACTCCACCAGCTGCGCCTTCCGTGGTTCGCGCGAAAGTGAGTACGGATAAAATAACGTTTAGCTGGATAAATCCAAGCATAGATTTCCATAGCGCCAAAGTTTATCGTTCAACTCTTTCCGGTGACATTGGCAGCAAGATTGCGGATAATATTACCCTTACAAGCTGGTCTGATTTTTCAGTACAGAATGGTACAAGATACTACTATAATATTAAATCAGTAGACTTAGCGGGCAATGAATCTACAAGTCTTGCGCAAACCGCAGTGGTGGCCGGAGAAGTTTCTTCTGCGCAAACAGTCGGACCATATCCTTCAGGAACTTTGTTTAAAGCAGGAAGCAATCCTACGGTTTGGTATGTGGAGAACGGTAAGCGTCGCGGTATTCCATCTCTAGGGGTTTTTGAATCAAGATTTGACTGGAAGAATGTAAAAAATATTGCCGATGCCAACCATACGGAGCTTTATACCGAAGATTCCGCAATAGGTTATTCCGATGGTTTGTTGATTAAGGGTAGCGCGCCGACAGTGTATATTATTGCTGACGGCAAGAAATTACCTATCACAACAGCCGAAGCGTTTAATGCTCTTGGATATAAATGGGAAAATATTCGTACCGTAAGCGATTCAGAACTAAATTTGCATGCGACCGGAGCCAGTCTGTCGACAGCCGCCAGTTATCCAAGCGGATCGTTAATACAAAAAGAAGGGGATCCAACCGTATGGTTTGTAGATAACGGTGTTAGACGAGGCATTCCAACGCTTGATGTGTTCAATGTGCGCAAACTGGATTTCAAGCGAGTTGTTAAAGTTCTTTCTAATGTCTTGGATAGCATTCAAATAGGTAGCGCATTAGCTTATCCGGATTATACTTTGATTAAAGGTTCTGCTCCCGAGGTTTATTTTGTCGAAGATGAAAAGAGACGTCATATTACCTCAGGCGAAATCTTTAATACAAACCAATTCGATTGGGCCGCGATAAGAAGCATTCCCGACAGCGTATTGAATTTGATGGTCAAAGGGAGCAATTTGGAATAAATTTGAAAAAGCAAAGTTTTTTGTGTCGTAAAAATATAATTAGAACCCCGCCTCGAAGTATACGGGACGGGGTTTTTAAAAAATGAACAGCATCAGCAAATGGAAATATAAGGTACTCGTTGCAGTTTTTATTGCGCTTTTTGTTGCGGGCGGTGTTTTGTCTTTAAAGACATCTTTTGTATCAGAGCATCCACTAATCAAAACCCTTATACCGCCTAAGACTGATTCTGAATTCAAATCAGCTGCACTGCATTATTATGACAATCCCAACGTTTCTTTGGAGCGCGTACACGTACAGGCGTTTTATTTGGTACCGCGTAGGTCTTTAGATGATTTTACTCTATCATGGAAAGAAGATTTCACCGGAGCATTGGAAGAACTGAAAGAATTTTATGGAAGTCAGTTTGGCGCCAGTTCGGAATTGACTTTTTCTCTGTTGGATATTCCGGTAGTCGCTCCGGATGAATTTGTTGATTCGTTGCCGGTAGGATTGAGACGCGCAACTTTAATTGATTTAGAACCTATCGATAAATTTATAGAGAATAATATTATTGCGCCAGGCGCGCCTTTTTATCGTAAGGCGTTTGTAGATGTTCCCAATAACGCATATACAGTTAAAGTAATTTTTGTTGAAGGGGTCTCGGCTGTAGGCAGCGAAGGAATGCTTCTTTTATCACGTAATTATATTACCGACTCTTCTATAGGATACGGCACTTCTATTTTAGCTCATGAGTTCGGTCATACTTTAGGCATGCCAGATTTATATGATTATGAAACGTATGACGCGTATTCAGATGATTTGATGGGTTCGGGTCGCTACAGAGCAATTAATTATACTTATTTTGGCGATGATATAAAAAGAAGAATGGGCGTGAAATAAAATAAATCGGATATTATGAAATTCTTAAAGAAAAAAGAAATTCCTCCGGGACAAGAGCATCTGCATCCGTCTAAAGGCAGTATCAGGCGTAAATTTTTAAGGATTTTCGTTATTTTGGGTATATTGCCGATAATTGCTTTGGGTATTGCAGGTATAGTTTTTTTAACGATTTCACGTCAGCAAAGTATTGAGGAAACGGAAACACTTCTTTTGAGACAGAAGACCGAAGAAACAGCGCGCTTTATTGATGAGACCCTGGATACATTTGAAGTTCAGGTTGGTTTTAGTGATTTTGTTCCATTATATGACGGATTCAGTAGCGGACTTCAGTTGCCTGGAGGATATACCTGTAAGGTTCCTTATGACGAACTTTGTGATGAACAAGCGTTCTTGCTTGAAGGTCTTCTTACCTCAAACAGAAATTTAATTGAGGTTGCCTTTATTAATAATATTCCTCCCACCTTGCAGGAAAATTGTGTTGTTACCGAAACCGATAGTTGTTTGACCAGCGTTCCTCCTATGGGAAAAGAAACAAAAAGAATATCCCGTTCTTTTGATATACCAAAAGATTGCGGGTTGGAAGTTCGTCCCAGTAAAGTCGAACAATGTGAACAGTATGCGTTTTATCCCAACTCCGATTTATTTAAGGCTATTTCCGCGGGCAAAAATTATATCGGCAAGCCCTATAAAACAATTGACGGATATTTTATAACCATAGCCGCTCCTGTTAAAAATAAAGCTGAGAAAGATGAAAAAGATAATATTGTTAAGGGGGGCAATATAATAGCGGGTTTGCGGGGTGAGCTTTCACTGAAGCCGTTGAATAATATTTTTGCTTCAGCAACGCTTGGTGAAGCCGGCTATACCTATCTTGTTGATGAGTTCGGCTCACCAATTGCCGCAAGTGTCGGAAAAACTTTTCCGCAGGGCCTGTTTATTAATAACCCTTTAACTGAAAAATTGAATAATAATGTTGCTGTAACCGGTATTGAGGTATATAAGAGTTTTTTTGGAGAAACTGTTATTGCTTCTGCAAAACCCGTAGGTCGGCTTAATTTGGGTGTTGTAGTTGAATGGCCATATTCTGATGCTTATTCGATAGTTTACTCAATAGCCAATCAGGCGATTCTGTTTATAGTTTTAATATTGATCGCTATTATTATATTGAGCAGAACGCTTGCGCGACAAATAACAAAACCCATTTCAGTATTGCAGTTTGCCGCGGCTCGCATAGGTAAGGGTTCTTTTGAGCCGGTATCCGAGATAAAAACAGGAGATGAGTTGGAATTGCTTGCGCATTCATTGAACGATATGTCGCATGAGCTTAAGGATTTGGATGAATTGAAACGTAAAGCCGGTGAAGCAAAAATTTTAGAATTGAGTTTAGCTAAAGAAAAAGAGCTTGTTGAAATAAAAGATTCTTTTTTGGACACGGCCTCCCATCAGTTGCGTACGCCTATTTCTGCAATAAAATGGCAACTAGAATTGTTATTGGGCGAAGATATTCCTGCCACAGATAAAGAACTGGTTGCGGGGGCTTATGAGCACGCAGAATTTTTATCAGAGATCTCCACCGATCTTATTAATGCGGCAAGTTACGGCGTAGGATATAGAGCAAAAGATATGGTTGAAGTATCGCTATCCAAGCTTTTAGCCGAGGTTTGTGAGCATTTTGCCGGTACTATCGAGAAAAATAAACTTAAATTCGTTAATACACCGACGGCAAAAGACATCGTAATTAAAGCGAGCTACCCGGCTTTAAGAGTTCTTTTTGAAAATATTTTAGGTAACGCAATTAGATACACAAGAGCGGAAGGACAAGTTGTTATTACAATAATCCGACAGGAAAATTCTGT
>ORJL010126082.1_pt1 | contig 15874 bp, 10 predicted proteins | sample 1779941 | NCBI WGS metagenome assembly ORJL01 (sample SAMEA104232317, study PRJEB22302) | groundwater metagenome | biome: forest; feature: aquifer; material: groundwater | place: USA | collected 2011-08-07 | depth 5.8 m | reverse complement strand
GTTTTTTTGGTTTAACAAAGTTGGCACTGCTTCATTAATCGTGTGCCAGTAATCACTAATTGTTACTTTCAATTGCCTCTTGGGCAAGATGTTTTTTGCAATACAACTTTTAGAAATTGAATGATAGAAAAGAGAACCAGTATTATTAAAATCAATAACTGTTATTTTCACTTTTTTGCTTTTAAGCATTATTCTCTTTTTAGTTCTAGATATAACAAAAAGATCTATATCTTTGTATTTATCTTTAAATAAAAAAGACCCAGTAATAAAACAATATTTCGCAGGAACTTGATTTAGCAATGCTTCTGCCTCTTTAATTCTCTCATTAATAATCAAATTATTGTGCGGATTGTATATTATCATTTTATTACTCATAATATATATTTATTTATAAATCTTACTATTAATTCAAATTTAGTATAAAAAAAGTAACAAAACCAAAAAGAAACACCAAGAACAACCATCTACACCACATTGTTCTTGGTGTGCTCGAAAACTGCTTTTTTTTCTATTTGCTGAAGTTACTATTGTGTGTTAAGAGCAGTTTTCGACACATCAACAGACTGCGGCGGGCCATGCCCTGCATGTGGCACAACAGACAAGCCAAACGAGTTTGGCGGATTCTAAAAAAAACAGAGCGATATGTTTATATATTCAATAATAATAAAATAATCTATGGCAGAAAGAATAATACTTGACCAAGATATACTTGCAGGAAAACCAATAATAAAAGGAACAAGAATATCTGTAGAATTTTTGCTAGAACTTCTTTCTTCAGGAATGACTACAGAAGAAATACTCAAAGAGTATCCGCATTTAAAGAAAGAGGATATCTTAGCGGCGCTAACTTATGCCACAAAGCTGCTTAGGCATGAAGAAGTTTATCCATTAATGCAACCCGCATAAAAATGAGATTTCTCACAGATGAAAATATTGCCGCATCAGTTGTTCAAGCACTTAAAAAAGAAGGATTTGATGTTAAGGACGTAAAAGAACAAAACTTGCAAGGCAGTTCAGACAAGGAACTTATACGAATTGCAGATAAAGAAAACCGCATAATAATAACACATGATAAAGACTTTGTAAGCTTATTCTTCTCAGCAAAACATAAAGGAATAATTCTCATCAGATTATTGAATCAAAAACCAGATAACGTAACAAAAATACTCATCAAGTTATTAAAATCAAATCTAAAAAACAAATTAGAAAAAAATCTAGTAATATTAACAGAGACAAAAGTTAAAATTCACAAAAATTAGCAATGTCAACAGACAAGCCAAACGAGTTTGGCGGATTTTGATTTGAAAACTTTATATATTAGTTAATAATAAACAGAAATAATGAAAAAAAACAGTTTTTTGCAGTATTTAAAAAACACATTCTGGCAATTCATAGACCACGTTACTCTTAACAAGAAAATACTGCTCTTAACAGTGTATGAAACAGTTTTTTGGCTGTTATTTTTTGCAACAAGCTACCTAACAAGCAGGATACTAAAAAAACAAGCAGCAATGCTTGGAAAAGTCAACTTTGACCAATTAAAAATATTCACATCACAAGAATTAACAACAACAAATATAACACTAATTAAAACATTTTTGCTCAAAAGCATCTTAATACTTAGTGCATTTGCAATAGTAATACTTTTGATTTATAGCATAATAAAAGGACTAATCTGGCTAACATTATTTGACAAAAAACCAACAAAAGCCTGCCTTATTCAATTCTTTAAATTACACTTAATCTGGTGGCTTTTATTGGCACTGCCAATCATGTTTATACTCGCAGGAGCACAGCCTGAATTTAGAACATACTTTGTAATATTTTTTGCAGTATTTTATTTACACGCAACAACAATATTGCAAGCAAAATTTACTCAAAAAATGAGCCTAAAAGACGCATTTGCGGACATACTAAACATAGGAATTGCAAAAATACATTATTTTGTGCTTCCATATGCATTCTCATTAATAATTTACTGGCTATTAACAAGGCTGCTATACTTGCTGCCAAGTGGAAGCATTGCTTTGCTTTTTGCAGCAATACTAATAGGGCTGCTATTTATTTGCTGGTTTAGAAATTATCTCAAAAGTGTAATTCTTGAAATTTAAGTCGGAACATATCGTAAAGCTTATAAATACAAATTTCATTTGTTATTCTTAAAAAAAGAGACAGTATGAAACACAAAGGCCAAATCACTATCTACATAATTCTTGGACTAATAATAATACTTGGAGTTTCCATGTTAATTTATTTTTCACAAAAAAAAGAATTACCTGCACAAGAAATAATACGGGTGCCAAATGAAGCAAAACCAGTGCATGAATTTGTAACAACATGCCTCACGCAAATAGCAAAAGATGCAGTAGTAAAAATTGGAATGCAAGGCGGATACTTAGAAATACCAAAAGAAATAGAGCAAGAGCCAACATCATACTTATCACTTGATTCACAAAATATATTCAAACTCCCCTACTGGTATTATGAAGGGCAAGACAGAATACCTGCAATACAAGACATGCAAAATTCGCTCACAAAATATGTTCTTCAAAACAGCGATATGTGCACGCAACAATTTGAAAAATTTGCACCTGCAACAATAGAAATAATTGAAACAATAAAACCAGAAACAATAATCACGCAAGACTCAGTTGTGTTTAAAATAAAATGGCCAATGACAATAAAATTAACAGACAGAACAACAAAAATAGGAGAAAGTTCAACAATATTTACAATAAATCTTCCAGTTAAACTAAAACAAGCATGGCAAATAGCAAATGCAGTAATGCAAACAGAAAACAAAAATACATTCTTTGAAAACAGAACAATTGATTTTATGTCTGCAAACGAAAATATACCAACAGACGGCCTGCTGTTTGAATGCGGGCCAAAAAGATGGCACATGCAAGACATAAAAAAAGAATTACAAGAAACACTGCACTACACCATCCCTTATGTTCGCATTGAAAACACGCAATTTATCCCATTCAAAGAAAAAAGGAGCAGCTATAACGGCCTTGCAAAAGATAGAACAAAAATACTTCAAAATTTAGAAAAAGGAATAAGTTTAGACAAACAAACACCGCCATCAGACATACCTGACGACGCATACGAATACTTCAAAATGAGGCTTGATGCAGGCATTACGCCAACTGAACTCAAAGCAAGCTTTGCATACGAACCCGAGTGGGGAATAATGCTCGCAGCACAGCCAAATGACGGGCAAGTTTTAAGATCAAATATGGGCAAAGGCGTGCAAAAATATTTACCATTTATTTGCATAAACCAATGGCACTTCACATACGACATAATTTATCCAGTAAAACTAACAATAAAAGATGACACTGCTTTTTTGAATAAAGGATACTTATTCCAAATAGCATTCCCTGTGATAATTAACACAAATGCACCAGACAGAGTATTTTTTGGAATACAAAAATTCAAAACACCTTCAATACTTGCAGACTTTTGCGCAACACCTAGCAACACGCAAGCAGACATTCGAGCAAAAGGATTTGTAGAAGACATCCCAATTGCAACTGAACTTCCTGACGTAAATATAACATACTCTTGCTTTAATCAGTATTGTGATTTAGGAACAACAAAAGCAGATGAAGGATACTACAGGCTAAGAACATTACTGCCACAAGGATGCAACAACCCAATAATTACTGCGGCAAAACAAGGATATCTGCCTGCACAAAAAGTAATGACCCAAGACACTCTTGAATTACAACTAACAAAACTCAAAAAAATAAATGTCAGTGTTGTTGTACACGCATACAATTTAGCAGAACAAAAATACACTGAGACAACACAATTGCTGCAAAACCAAAAAATAGCAATACACCTGTTTTTGAGAAACAGCACATTTGACCAATACAAAGAATACCCAACAGACAAACAACTAGAAATAGTTGACTCAAAAGCATCATACAACATTGATGCAATACTAACTTCGAATGGCGTAAACATTGGGGGATATTTTGGAGAAGCAATTAATTTTACTTACGCAGATATTGCAGACAAAAATGAAATAGTGCTTCATGTTGTTGAATTAAGACCGCACCCAACAAACTCAAAACAAATAGGGGAAATGACACAATTTTTATACACCAACCAAGAATACAAAACAAAATTGAGGCCTGAACTTAGATGAAATTAGAAACACTTGGAAAAATACAAATCGGAATTGCAATAGGAATATTTGCAATACTATTCGCATTAAACATAGCTGTTTTTTATTTAGGGATAGACTCTTTTGAAAATGAAATTAGAATACTGCGGTCAATTCAAATTCAAGATGACAAACAAATGAATACTCACATAACAATATACGCAGCTGAACTCAGACACGCGTATTTCACATTTGCAGAAATACTAATAGTGGCAGATATCATATTACTACTATTAATCACGATGATGATACTTGATGGGGCAATAATACTCACAAAAAACTAAAATGAACAATCAAAAATTAAGCACAATTGCACTTTTTATTTGCTTTTTAGTAATTATGCTTCCAGTAATTCAAGCACAAGAATTAGCAGGCGAAAATTCTAACAATAATACTTCACAACAAATAACAATTAACGCAAACATTCCAAGATATGTGCGCGAAACAGTGATTGATGTTTTCGGAACAAGCGCACCGAATTCTGTGGTTGAACTCTACATCAAAACTGTGAAAAAAAGACAAGTTAATTCAACAACTGACGGAAGATTTGCAATCAACGCAGTACATTTAAGCGAAACAGACAACGAAGTGTTGCTAAAATCAACTGATGTGACGGGTAATACTGCACAACAAACCTATACTGTGACAGTTGATACAGAAGTTCCAAAATTTACAATCACAAACTTTAGCGCGATTTCAACACAACAAGTAATGGAAGTAAAAGCGCAAACAAGCAAGCCAGTAAATGTTAGCTATACTGCAAAACAAATAAGCGATAAAACACCACCAGATAAAATTTTGAATTTGCAAAAAGACAGAATAGAAGAAACGGGAATTGCAATAGCATGGGATGCATCAAGCGCGCTTGATTTTGGAGAATATGCAATTTATCGAAACAATAAAAGAATAGCATCAACAACAGCACCAAATTATTTAGACACGCAAATAAATTCTGACACTGAATACGATTACCGCATAAGTGCTGTTGATAAAAACTGCAATATTGGCGCAAAATCAGACGTATTGATAACAAAATCGCTAAAAAGTGGCAAAGCAGACATACAAGAACCACAAGAAGCAAAATTGAACTGCGAGCCTGAACAAAAAACATTGCAAGTAGAAAACTCAGGAACATTCACAATACCAATACAACTCCAAGACGGACTAAATGAAGTAATAATAACTGCAACAGACCTTGCAGGGCACAAAATAACATACAAAAACACAACAGCATTAGATAGCATACTGCCGCAAATACTTGAAACAAACCTTGAACAATTAAGCCCAACATACATCCCTGATGTAAAAATAAAAGGAATACTAAACAAAAAAGCAACAGTATTTGCGTACATAAACGATGACAAAAAACCAACAGCATATGCTTTGGCAAATGATGATGGAACATTTGAAATAGCAGTTCAGCTACGACGCGAAACAAAATTAACAAAAGGCCAAAGAAACATAACACTAGAAACAGGAGAAGGCTGGGAAAACAGAATAAAAATAGAAGCACTTGATGCTGCAGGAAGAAAAACAGCGCCAATTAATTCAAAAATTACGTATTCAATTTGCGGATTTGGAAACTGGTTTGATGTAAAACTAGGAGAACCCTCCCCAAAAAAATTAACGCCAAGATTTTTACTGCAAGGAATACAAGAAGCAGGCCTGACATTTAATGCAACATATAAAGGAAATTATAATGTGACTCTTGGACAAATAACAGCAGGCCCATTAATGCTAAGCCCAGACTTAGAAGAAGAATATGACAACGGACTTGTTGACTTAAATATTTTAACACAAGCACAAAACCAAAAAAGCATTTTAGGATACGTGCAATTAATGTTTAGAAAGTTCACTTTTTCAGATGATAACAAACTAACTGATTATGACCGCGAAAAAAACATCAGCATGCACAGAGCAAGCAATAGCGGCCCTGAAGGCAAAACAGGAATGCAAAAAGATCAGAAAGGAAAAAGTATTGCGCCATATGTTTCAAGCCAATACAAAAATTGTTTGACACCAGGAATTGGCTGTATGAAATTATTCTTAGAAATAAATATACCCTTCCAAGAAAAAATACCAAAACAAATAATTGACCCGATGACTCAAAGAACACTCAACAAATTTGATTTGCAAAACCATGTTCAAAAAGTCTGCATGCCAATTGAACTTGCAATGGATGTGCCAGTACCACCTAACTTTATACCGCGCAATTTCTTAAAAGCAGCAATAGAATTTTTAGACCGTGCAGTTGATGCAATGGATACTATTCTTGACCCGCTAACAACAGTTGGAACATATGTGCTATATTCCTGCCTTGCAGGAACTGCGTGGCTATATATCGATTTGGCATCAGAAACAATATCTTGTGACATACTGCCAACCGTAAATGCAGTTGCTGGAAAAGGCGCATTTGACAAAGAAATAGCAAAAGCAGGACTGTGCAAAGATGCATATGGAAGCGGAACAGAAGAATACAAAAACTGCGATGTTTGCAGCCAAAAAATAAAAAACTCAAAAGAATTCCAATACGATTATTTACAGCCAATTTGTGACAGAGTCGCATGCCCAAGCGCTCCAACACTGCAAAGCCAAATAAGAAATGCAGAAGACTTAGAACCAATAACAGGATTAAATGAGGGAAGCGACTCTTTCAAAAAATGGAATGTGGGCGGAAAATTATATTCTGGAGACGACTGCGCATTTGGGCCATATCAAGAAGAAAACTTAAAAAAATTATCACTAACATATGAAGATTTAGGAGCAGCACTTGGAATTAAAAAAATTTATGATTATGCAAAAGATAAACCAACAATTCCTCCAAGTGGACCTGATAAAAAAGCCTGCCAAAACTATTTGAGGCCAGCACATCCAAACTGCTGCGGAGTATCATACATGCAAGAATGGGCATCAGCCTGCGGGCCTGCACCATTTGTTGACACATTTGACGAACTCAAAGAAAGCACATGCCTTGCTGCACAAAAAGTAAACAAAAAAACAATAGACCCAGAACTACAATGCGGAGGACCACTCAACGCAGTCGCAGGATTTTGCGAACCAGATAGTGGTGGCGAAGTAGTTGACCCAATACCAACAGGAATAAAATATATAGATACCCCAACAAGCACAACTAAACCAGCATCAGCAAGAACAAATGAAGTGTACATTCTAGTTGTTCCATCAACCATGTTCAAAAAAAGAGGCGGCACAACTTCAGAACAAACTGATTACAGAGTATACAGAGGATACGTTGCTGAAAGATTCATGAAAGGAACAGCAAAAGAAGAAAAAAATAAATATCTCAAACAAAACCCATCACGAATAGAATACGATGTTAACCCAAAAACGAGCGTTATTAGCGATGGAGTTGACTTAACAAAATTCTTTAATCAAGAAAAAAAAGAAGGGAAAGAACTTAAACAGTATACGCCAGAATTCACACAAGCACTATGCAAAGATGTTGACACACTATCTTGTACCCAAGCAAAAGCAAAAGAAGCGTATGAACGCGTGTATGAAAGAATAGGCGCAAGTGACAAAGAATACATAGTAAAACCTGATGAAGAAGGACTGCTTCGAAGCTTCCAATGCGTGTGCTTGCCTGCATTAACAAGCTATTTACAATTCTGGAGAAATATTATGGGCGTAGTGCGAGACTGCTTCAAAACAATACTATTAACAGGAGATGGAAGCGAAGGAATATGCAAAGCAACACTAAGCACATACGTGTGCGATTTATTATTTGATGTTGTTAAATGTTTTGTTCAAAAATTTAATGCCCCGGGTGGCGGAGCGCGAAGTGGATTTGGAATAGGAGACTTTGCAGGAGCGCTGGCAAAAGCAGGAACAGAAACACAACGAAGAGTTCAAGGCAGATATGGCGAAACAGCGCTTTGGAAAGCAATGTTTGTTGACAGAAAATTAATACACTCAATATGCGCATTTGCATTTACTGGAACTTGGAATTTTGATGTGAGCTCAATATTTAGCCAAACAGTTGCAAGCATTCCAACACAAAGCCAAGGATTCTTAACGCCATGCACAAGACAATTCATATCATTTAGCCCAACAACTGAACCAAAAGGAAAAACAACATGGACATATCATTTTGGAGTAGGTCTTGCCGCAGGAGCAGATGTGCGATATGACTTAATTTTGAAATGTTCAGACGGATTTAGATGCGATCCTTCAGATGGATTTAAAAACGGAGAATGCGACTGCAACAAAAAAGGAGAATTATTAAGAACCATATCTGCCCCAGAACTAGGAATCGGACAATTAAAGAAAAATGATATTTTGAATAAAGAAGTATTCTACACAATACAGTCAGACACCCCAGACTCTGCAGTAAGATATGATAAAGCAATACTGCGATACAGCTATATAGACCCAAAAAACAACAAAGAAGTAACAGACCAAACAAGCTGTGATATCAAACTCTCAGGAGGAGACGCGCCAAACTTTTGCCAATTTGACCCATTTAGTTTAAGCTACAGATGCCAATTCGGAGTAGGTGAGAGCGCAATAAGGCTTGAAAAAGCAGAGCCAGTTTATTCAAAAGTAAAAGATATAACGCCCGTATTTGGAATAGCAGAAAACATCAAACTCTCATTGAGCATAAGACAGCAACAATCACAAGAAAGAACACGAGCACTTGAAGGCACAAAATTCATACTCTACAAAGTAAAAAACCAATATGGAAAAATTGTTGATGAACTAAGTGAACAAAGCTCGTTCCTGCAAGACTACACTCTAAAAGGAACAGGAAGTTATTCAAAAGAAATAAACATTGCAGGCGCAATAACTGAAGCAAATTTTGCAAGCCCAACAACAGGCGCAGGATTTTCACAACAACTACTCGAAAAAGGAACAGTAGTTAGAAAAACAACAGACTTAATTGGCGGATTTAGTGCAACTGAACAAGTGCCATTCATAATCAGAATTCAAAATGGAAGATTTGGCGTGTTTGAAGGATCAGACTCTATTCGAGATGGAAAATTTGTTGAAGTAATTAGTATACCTCAAGCACAAAATATTGATATCACACCCTCAATTGGCAGGCCGCAAGTTTTCACGTACACAAAAACAACAGGGCTAGGCACAGAAACAAAAACAGTAATATTTACAATAAATCAAAACCCAATATTTACTGAAGGTGACATAATAATAATACAACAACCAAAAACAGCAAACCCCTGCGCTGGCATAACAGATGCAAAAGGCGTAGAAGATTATGGCAAAAGACCAGTTGTTAGTTGGACAGTTGAACTAGAAATTCACGATGCAGACAGAAACGGCAGGCCAACCGCACAAGTATCAATTGATCCTGCAACAGGACAGCCTGCAAGAGCAGATGTTAGAATTAATGTAATGTGCGTTGCAGGAGCAAACATACCTGGATTAACAAAAATAATACCTCCAAAAGAAGAAGGACGATGTGAATCCCTACCATACATTAAAAATTCTCAACCTTGCTATTGCGGAGAACAAACTGGATACAACGCGCCAAACTGCGGCGATGAAACAAATGGGTTGTACTGCCTAAATAATAAAGGGTGTTCAAAAGTGCCTGAATGCAACATTGCAACAAATCCCTCACAGCCAATACAAGACAATTGCAAATGCATACCTGACCAAACTAGACCAACAGCAAATAAAGCTTGCGAGAAAAAATCAGATAAAGCAGTTTATTGCTGCAACACTCCGAGCGGAATTGATTGCGTTGATGAATTTAGTAAATGCACGCCTAAACAAGCCATTTAATAACATGCACGCACTCAAACAAACCCTCACTAATCTGAAAAAACATTATTTGCTTTTTTTAATTTCATCATCAATTGAAGTGCTATTTTTCTACCTGCTAACAAGACTGCATGTTGAAACATTCAAAGCAGCAGCAAAACACATAAAAGAAGCACAAAATGTTATACAAAGCCAAATTGATAAATTAACACAACAACAGTATGCGAGCCTTGATAAGGTATTGCTTGGAAATGCAGACTTTGCACTGCAATATCACGAAATAATCAAATATGTAGGACTTTTTATTTTAGGGCTGACTTTAATCTGGCTCATTCTTCGAGCACTAAACTGGCTAATAGCACACAAAATTGCACAAACAAAAATAGCCTCAAAAGAGTTTGCAAAAAGATTTATTTTATTTAGCGCAATAGGATTTGCGTTATTTAGCGCAGCATTAATTGCATACACCAGCATGTTAAATTATGCTGCGTTTAATCCACTGCCAATAATTAACGCAAAAACTGCAAACATAATATTTGGACTAATGATAATATCAATACACTATTTTTTAACAACTGCATTTGCAATGCCAAAAAACTCGAAATTTACAGACATAAAAAAGTGTGTTATTGCTGCAAAAAAAATACTGCCTGCATACTTGATTAGCAACATAATTCTTGCAATACTTTTAGTAATTCCTGCATTAATGATGAAAAATTATAAATGGGTGGGGCTTGCAATTGCAATATTTGTTACAATTCCAATGATTACAATAACCAGAATTTATCTGATAAGTGTTCAACAAAACAACTAACCTTTACATTCAAATTTAGTTATGTAGAGGGTAAAACTACTCTTTTAACTTATACACAACAACCCTTTGAGGAGTTTCTTGCGATGTAAAAACCAAATCAAAATTGTCAAGTTTTTCGCCAATAAACATTCTCATAACTGTTTTTTGAGTAATATCTGCATCCATTAAAATTGAGCGGAAATTGCCTTTTGAAGAATAAATCACAATTGAAAAATTAACCGGCGAGTCATCATAATTTATAACAACCTTGTTTTGGTCTCTAATAAACACCAAAGATTTTGGATGAACTCCTTTATATGTTGCGTTGAAAAATTTAGTGTCTATCACAAAACCATTATCACAAAAAATCTTGTCCGAATTCTGAGTGCAATCACTTATTCTATCAATATGAACTGGAGAAACAACATCTGTAAAAGACTGCGCATCAAGATATTCTAATAGGGCCAAATCTTGCGACAAATTATATTTTGATGTGAGCAAGTTAACAGCAGACTCTTGCGATAAGCCATTAATTGAATTCCTAATTGCTGCCTTTTTAAAATCCCAATTTGAATAATGATTAAACAAAGCAGTCTGATAAACCATATCCTCAGTTACTACGACAAAAACTTCATTTGTTTTATTGCAATAAACATCACTTTGTGAAATGTTAAGCGTGCTTGCGATAGCTTTATCATTGCTGCCTAAAAATTGGTCAAATAAACTAATTTTTTGAGGATTTGGCGCCAAATTAATCAATAAAGCCTTAACATCCAAATAATCATTGCCGCAGGACAATATTTTCAAAGAATTTACAGAAACATTCTCGTTATTTGCAGATAAAACTTTTGAAATCCAGTACAAACGCTCAGTGTTAAACAAGCCACCATCAAAAAAAGTAGCTCGCTTTGAAAAAAACTGCCAAGCATAACCTGCATCCCATGCTGTTGCAATTACTGCATTTTGGCCTGAATTTAACTTGATGAATTCAGCCGCATCAACAATTGATTTAGTTGCCATTGGAAGCTTTGTTTTTGACTCAAAAGGATTAGAATTGACAACAAAAACAATAACTATGCAAATTAGAATTAATCCTGCAATTTTTGCAGAAAAATCACTAACGCGCAATTTTAAAATAGACTTGAAAAAATTTTGGGCAAGACTTGCCAGCCTGAAAAAACATCTGCCAACAATTAATGCAAAAGGAGGCAAAACAAAAAACAAAAATCTTGTTGACTTAAACGCAGGAACTAACATTAAAAAAAACCAAATAAAAACAAACAAAGCGTATTTGTCTACACTATTCTTGAAGCTTTTTAAAACAAAAAATAGCTCAATTAAAAACAAAAACAACAAACCATAACCGCCCAAAGCAGTGCTAAAACGCGAAAAAGTTTTTGCGCCCTCAAGCTCAGTTATTGAAGAAAATGCAGATGGGAACAAAGTTTGCACTTTTGATTCGCCAATAAATGCCAAAGCTCTGCCCCAATAAATATCACCCAGATAATAAGAAATAATTACAGTTGAAAAAATGACTAAAAGTAAAACTAAAAAATAATGCTTTTTTTTATCAATAATTGTACTGTGAATGATGTAAATTCCCGCTAATGCAGCTAAAAAAATTACAAACAAAATAGGAATAAAAAACAAGCCTTCCCAAACAAATTTGTAAAAATAAACTAAAACAAACAAAGCAATAAGGCAAAGTAAGGCACGAATTTTATTTGAAAAATCTATCATGTATAGAAATAAAAGAATGCTTGCCAAACTCCACAACTGCGCAAGCACTTGAGTGTCAGTATATCCCGCATAATTCCAGAACAAAAAAATAGGGTGAATTAGAAATAATAATGCAGCAATAAAACCGCCAAAATCATTTGTTAATTTTCTTGCAATCAAAAAAAAGATTAGAACAGAAAGAATACCTGCAAATACAGGAAAGTAAAAAGTTGATGCTAACAAAGAAATTTGAGGCGAGATAAATTGCGATAATTTAAAAAAATAAGCCAAAACATACGGGAAAATATTAACTCCTGGAAAATCGCCAAAAGGGAAAAAACGCAAAGAATCCTTGCCAGAACTTTGTTTAGAATCAAATGCATCACCTAATCTTTTAGACTCAACAACATTTCTTGCAAGCCTAAAATAATAATACGGATCAGTGCTGTACAAATAAGTTTGGCCTTTATCATCCCTATAAAAATTTTTATAACTTTCTGCTAAAGTTTTTACCTGCTGGTTAAATTCAGCAGACTGCACAACCTCATTTAATTTTGAATTAAGCAAGTACGCTTTTTGATTAGGAGACACGCCAGGATTTTCTTTGTCAATTTTTAATGATTCTGAATTCTTAAAATTAACAATTAAACTATCTTTGACTTTAAACTCCAAATCATTAAGAAAAGCAGGCTGTGAAAGAACAAAAATAGATGCGAGGATAAGCAAAATCACAAAAATATGCAAGATATATTTTTGAGCAAAAATAGGCATTTCTTTTTTAGGCTCTTGCTTTGGCGCCTCTGTTGCCTGCTTATTTTGCGCATCAAAAGCATCTTCTGCTTTGAGCAATTTACCAACATCCAAAGTTCTGCCATACTGACGGTCCATACGGCAAAAGACAAAGAAGGAGTATATAAAGATGAAGGTAAAATTAATGCAAAAAGCATATTACACTACATTTTTTAAATAAGTTCATATTTTTACACTAAATGAACTCAAAATTTTTGCTTAACACTTCATGTTTTTTTGTTTTGTCTTGGGGATTTTTCTTTTTAATTACTGCAAACATAAACTTTTTTTGGGAAGACATTTATTTTTTTAAAAGTTCACCCGCATCTGCACTGCAAAATATTCCAACAGCAACAGCTATTTTTTTCAGCCCTTATTCACTGACCAATCTAGACTACGGCTATCGTCCGCTGCAAGATGTACTTTGGTCAACACTTCACTATTTTTTTGGCAAAAATACAAACTATTACCGCATTTTAAAATCAATAATTCCTGCGCTTCTTGCCACTTTTTTATTTGCATTTTTTAGTTCACAAGGCCAAATTATGTATGGGATTTTTGCAAGTGTTCTCTTTAGTGTTTTCACAGAATTATTCATAAGCTTATTGTATTCTGCAGATACCATGCTGTATATGCATATTTTAACAGCTTCTGCTCTTTTAATTTTCTTTTTTGTTTATTTAAATGAACTAAACAATTTATTAACCACCACGATGAGCATTTTTGGAATCGTATTCTTTGCACGCACATCTATGCTTTTTAAACATGAGGGCAGAATTGTTTTGCCGATAATTTTAATTTTTGCCATTATCTGCAGAAGAGACCTACTGAAACGTGCATCTTTTTGGATTATGATGCTTTTTCTTCTTGTTTTAACACAACCAATTTTGTGTTCACCAATGACTTGTTTTGAAAACGTTGCAAGTGTTACTGGCGCAACACACACTAACTTTTTTGTTAATTTTTTTTCGAAATTATCTACCGTCGTATACATAATAAAAATTCCAGTTCTCTTGTTATTTATTCTGCCTGCAATAACCTTATTTTATTTTTGCCATAACAAAAAGACAAAATGTACCGTACAACAAACACGTATGCTTCACCTAACAATATTTTGCTTTTTGTGGTTAGTTCATGAGTTAATTTTAGTTTATGCTGCCAAAGGACTCCAAATTAATTTATATTTAGGCAGCACGTTTCAAAGACTGGATTTTGCAATCATTGTTTTTCCACTAATACTCGCAGTATTTTCTTTAGTTATAACTGCAAAAGAACGCATTAATAAAAGCGCTCTTAAAACAATCTTCATAACACTCATAATATTCTTATCAATAACCTCAATAATTGTACATGCAATCGACCTTAATTCTTGGCGAGGAGGCTGGTCAGAATATCTTATTGGCTGGGACTTTGTTCGAAAAAAAATAGAAATCAGCACAAATAATAGTCTTCTTATCGCGCCAATATATACTTACGCTCAACCATCTTTATTTTTATCAAATAATACGTTCATCATCACAGACATATACAATTTTACGCACATTTCTAATTTTACAAATTCACACACGCATATTTTTGCAGGGGACAGGACACTATCATTTACACCTAATACAACTATTATACAACACACGAATTACTTTAAAAATTGCGAAATTATAATCCCAAAAGATATGACTCCTTTTGGCCGCTTTAAAGAAGCATTGACAGGAATTCAATTAAAAGGGGCACTGGAATTATGCGAGTATAATCTCACTGCTTTGCGTGAACTACAAAATTCAATTAAAAAAACTAAAATGAATCGAGGTAAATAATGAATATTCCCGCAATAGAAAAAGCAGGGAAAAACTATAACAGTTATATGTATGAAGATAGAGACATCATACCTTCAAATGTATATCGTTACCAAATACAGTTAAGAAAAAATATGTTAGAGCAAGAACTGAAAAACAAAACATTTGATGTTGTTTTAGACCTTGGATGCGGTATTGGAATAAACTCAGTAATTCTTGATAGTTTTACTAATAAACTTCTTATTTTAAGTGATTTATCAAAAGAAGCAATTACAACTGCAAAATCACACCAGTATAAAAATAAAATAATGGTTAAAGTGTGTGACGCAAAAGAGTTCAACATCAATCTACATTCAAAAATCAATCTGGTGCATATCTGTGGAGTTTTACATCACCTGCCATCTGATTTAGATGAATGCATTTCTAATTTAACAAAATATACTGCAAAAAAAACAATTGTGATAGTTGATGAACCAAACGCGCTAAATCCTTTTTGGTGGATTGTCATGAAGTTATCTGATGCAGATCCTGTTGGAAATGAGCGACCACTATTGCTTTCTAATATTTTAACAAAGTTTAAGCACTACGGTTATCTGCCCAATAAAATTAGCTATTATGCTTATTTCACACCATTACTCAGCACACTAACGAATAATAAGCGCGTTCTTGCCCAGTGTGAAAAAATAGATTTGGCAATGAGTAAAACATTCATAAAAATGTTTGGGTGGCGCTGGCGTATTATTTTTGAATCTTTTTAATTGATTCAATAAACAAGCATTTGTCTTTTTTTATCTGCATTAAACTATTTCCCATTCTAAAAATATCGCGCAACAGGTTCACTTTGCTGTCTCGCGAATATACATT
>ORJL011759365.1_pt1 | contig 15876 bp, 8 predicted proteins | sample 1779941 | NCBI WGS metagenome assembly ORJL01 (sample SAMEA104232317, study PRJEB22302) | groundwater metagenome | biome: forest; feature: aquifer; material: groundwater | place: USA | collected 2011-08-07 | depth 5.8 m | reverse complement strand
TGCCCAGTATCCGAAGGCGATTCTGGCCGCCGGCGAGGCGCGACGACGACGCGATGCCAAGAGCATCGCGGAGGAGGAGCAACGAAGCAGGGGGCCAGAAGCGCCGAGCAGACTGGGCACAATTCTCCGGGGTGCGGTACTCAGCCCACGGACCAGGCGCTCGACCGGATCGAGGCGATCCGCGAGTTCCTCTCCCTGCGCGGCGAGTTGGAGGGACGCGGCTTCGGCGAGGCGCTGCTCGCCCCGATGCGCGAACTGGGCGCGCCGCTGCTCTTCCGCACCATCGTGCCCGAAGGCACCACCTTCGTCGGCTTCGTCGGCTGCACCAAGGTCGGCAAGTCGACCATCTTCAACAGCCTGTTCGGTTCCGAGGTGAGCCCGGTCGACTGGCGCGCCCACACCACGCGCAGCCCGATCTTCCTGTTCTACCGGCCGACGCTGGAGGCGATCCGCCGGGTCGAGCAGAGCGCCGGTCCGCTGCTCCTGTCCGACCGGCGCACCACCGTGGTCGAGGAGCACGGCCGGCTGCGCTGGCAGGACGCCGGCACCACCTACCTGGTTCCGCACGAGAAGCCCGAGCTCGCCCGGGTGGTGCTGGTGGACATGCCGGACTCGAACAGCAAGACCGCGCAGACCGAGGGGGACGTCGCGCTCGAGGTGCTGCCGTGGCTCGACGTGGTGGTGTTCGTGATCACCGAGCAGACCGCGTTCGATCCGTCGCTCGAGCCCTACGTGAAGCGGCGCGCCGAGCTGGGTTTGCGCTCGCTGGTGCTCCTGACGCGCACGGAGCGGAACCCGGCGGGGATGAGCGACCCGGTGATGGCGAAGCGCGTGGCGGAGATGGGGGCGGAGCGCATCCTGGTGCTGCCGGCGATCAAGGGCAAGCTGTTCGCGCGGCGGCAGGAGTTCCTCGAGGTGCGCCGCGCCATCCTGGACGTCCATGGTCGGCTGCCGGTGGACCATCTGATCGCCTCGTTGGCCCGCACTGCGCAGAGGGTGCTCGCGGCCAATGCCGAGCGGGCGGCGCACCTGCGCGAGCTGGAGGGGGCGCTGGTGCGCATGTCCGACGCTTTCCGGGCGCAGCTCTCCCTGGACGTGCGCGACCTCCTGCCGCCCGAGGCGGTGCGGCTGCTGGCGGTGCGCGGGCGCGGCGGGTGGTCGCTGGTGAACCAACTGCGCGCCTCGCCGCTGCCCGAGCCGGGACGGTGGCTCGAGCTGCTGAGCGAGCGGGCGGTGCGCATGCGCGTCGACCTGGCGGCCGAGAAGCTGGAGCGGGTGCCGGTGGGTCCGGCCTGGGCGCGGATGCGCGGCCGGCTGGAGGACTTCGACGCGCGGCTGCTGGCCACGTGGCGGACGAGCGCCTACGCGACGGATCTGGCCGCGGCCCGCGCGACCGGCCCCGGCCCGTTCGACTTTTCCGACCTGCGGGCCGAGAAGCCGTTCGTCGACGCGGTGCGCGCCTGCCTGCGCGCGTTGTGCGAGACGCTGCGCGAGCCGGGGCCGCGCCCGGGCGCGCGCGCCGAGGCGATCGCCTGGCCGCTCGCCCTGCTCCTCGTGCTCGGCGAGCGGGCCATCGGCGGGCCGTGGCCGGTCGCGTCCGCCGTGATCGGCCTCGCGGCCCTCCTGCGCGTGCTCGTCCCGGAAGGGTGGCGCCTGATGCGGGAGCCGGAATGGGCGCGGCACGTGCGCGCGTGCGCCGCCCGCGTGCGCGAGGTGCTGGGCGAGCCGTTCGACCGCATGGGGGAGCACTACCGGCCGGAGCGCTTTTCGCAAATGATCCTGCGCGACGAGGAGCGCGGGTACCAGGTGCTGCGTCGGATCGCGGAGATGGACCGGCGCTCGGGGCCTTGACCGGGGCAACGCTTCCGTGTGACCGCGCAGAGACTCGCAATCAGGGGGACGAGCCGCACGCCGCCTTCATCGACCGGTAGACCCCGACCAACCGCCGCCACTCCTCCGCGGGGTCGTTCTCGGCGCGGAACCGGGCGGTGTTGTCGCGGCAGCGGCGTCGGCGATCCGGATCGCGCGCCAGGGCCGCGATGGCGCGCCCGATGTCCACCGGGGAGTCGGGGTCGAAGCACTCTCCCACCTCGTACCCCCGCACCACTTTCCCCAAGGCGGCGAGCCGGGCTTCGCGGAGGAACCGCTGAAGGACGTCCGGCGAGTCGGCTTCGGGGCGGATTTGCTTCAGGGCGAACGTACGGCGCAGGCCGGGATCATAGGCCTGGTAGACGATGCCCATGCCGCCGGCGCCGAGCTTGGACAGGAGGCGGAAGCGGCCGAAGGCGGTGCCCTCGGAGGCGAGCGGATCGGCCTGCGCGGGGGCGCGGGGGTCGGCCGGCGGTCCGCTCGAGGCGCGGCTGCCGGCGAGCAGGGTGGCCTCGTCGCCGCGGGTGCGTAGCAGGGTGGGGTTGCGCGGGTCGACGTTCGACACGCGCAGGGTGTGGTCATTCCGCCCGGGCGGGGCGGGCGCAGCCAGGGTGCGGTCGGCCGACTCGGGAGGAGTGGAAGCGAGCGTGGCATCGTGGGTGCCGGGAGCCGGAATGAGGTGGGCGTGGGGGGACGCGTCGGCGGAGGCGGTCGGGGCGCGCCAGGTCTGGTCGGCGGGGGCTTCCGGGGTGCCCGAAGCGGCGCCGCCGGCGTCGGAGCTTGCGGGGACCTTCCCGGGGCCACGGGGGGCGGACTTCGAGGGGGCGGGCGGCGGTGAGGCCAGGGTCTCGTCGCGCGGGCCCGGGGCGGAACTCGGTTGCGAATCGGACATGGGGCGCAATGTATCAGGGCGGACGGGCGCGGCGCAATGACCCGGCGGCAGGCAGGCACGGTAGGCAGTCGGCCCGCCGAGCGGGGGAGTGAAGATGGGACGCCCCGCTCTTCGCGGCTCCAGCGCCTACCGGGTCTCGAGCCGGAGTCGGTTCCCTTCCTGGACGATGAACTCCACCTGCGGTCCTCGTCAACCAGGGCGCGCACACCGAGTCCGTGGTGATTTCCGGCAAGCCGCGGCTCGTCGTGCGCGGCGTCGGCGCCACCATCCTGGGCTCGGGCGGCTCTTTCGTCACCGCCCTCTTGATCGAAGACTCGCCCGGCGTCCGCGTCACGGGCTTCCACATCCGCAACGCCGATGACGGATGGGCGCGGCCTGCACGGCCCGCGTCAGAGACGGTCGTGCTGGACTGACGCCCTTCGACGAGGTAGCGTCTGGTTCGATCGCAAAGATCCAACTCGGATCCCCTTTCGACCGGAGGCGTCCATGTGGGTTCTGCTCGCTCTGGTCCAGATGCTCGCCGACGCGCTCCGGTCGCGAGAGGGACTTGTACTCGAGAATCTCGCCCTGCGGCAGCAACTCGCTATGTACTTGGAAAAGCGGCCGCAGCCCAGGCCGGGCTCCCTCGACAGGGCGTTCTGGGTGGCGCTTTCCCGCTGCTGGTCGGACTGGGCGTCCGCCCTGGTGGTTTTCAAGCCGGAAACCGTCGTGCGCTGGCACCGTCAGGGATTTCGACTCTTCTGGCGCCTGTTGTCGTGGTGGCGCGCTCGTCCGGATGTCCGCAGCGTGCCCAAGGACGTACGCGCGCGCGCGCGACGGAAGGTGCTGCACTTCGGCGTCACCGAGCACCCGCACACGGAGTGGATCGTGCAGCAGCTCCGCGGCGCATTCGGGTTCCTGGAAACGGTGCCTCGGTACCTGATCTTCGACCGGGACTCGACCTTCGGCGCGCGCGTCCGCGAGGTCGTTCGGCAATTCGGCATGAAACCCAAGCAGACGTCCTTCAGATCGCCATGGCAGAATGGGATCTGCGAGCGCTGGATCGGGAGCTTTCGCCGGGACGTGTTGGATCACGTGGTCGTCCTTGGCGAAGAGCATCTCCTGCGGCTCGCGAGAGAGAACATCGCGTACTATCACGAGGACCGCACGCATCTCGGACTCGGAAAAGACACTCCCATACCTCGCCCCGTTGACCATCGGCCGTCGCCCTACGCCGCCGTTGTCGGCGAGCCCCGGATCGGCGGCTTGCATCACCGGTATCGTTGGGAGAAGGCCGCGTAGTCGCGTCTCGGACACGTCTCGAACTACCCTCGCTCGTCGCTCGACGTCGCCCTTCCCGCCGCCTTCCCTGCCCTCGCTGAGCCTGCGTGCGTCTCCCAGCCCGAAATCCCATCCAGCGGTCGCGACAGGGCGGGTCGAATCCTGTTTCCGCGTCATCGGGCAGCCGGATCCGATCTGGCAAACCACAGGTACGCGGGGCTTCCGAAACCGTCCGGCGCGTTCGGGTTGGAGTAGGCTACACTCCGCGATCGGCTCCGTAGGTAGCAGAGGCGTGGAGAAGTCAAGGTTCCCTCCGCCGCTCCGATCGGCTAGAACATTACCGTCTCCACTTGTGCCCACCTGTCCCTCTTGCGCGGAGACCGACGATGACGGAGCCCCTCCCCCTTCCCATCCCCGAATCCGACGCAGCGCTCGTGTCCGCCGTAGCCCAACTCGGCGTGACGCGGGAGCAGGTGGAGGAATGCCTGCGCATTCAGGCCGGCGGATCATCCGCCATCCGTTCCACGATCTCGGAAGAGATGTCCGATCGACTCGACAACCTGCGCGGGAAACCCCTGCTCCAGATCCTGGTCGCGCTCAGCCATCTCTCCGCCACGGACGCCGGGCGACTGGAGAAGTCGGGGGCCGCGCAGGACCGGGATCCGGTCGCGCCGTCCGCGGACCGGCCGGTGCGCAAGTTCGGCAAGTACGAAATCGTCCGCGAGCTCGGCCGGGGCGGGATGGGGGTCGTGTACCTCGCGTACCATCCGAGCCTGAAAACGCACTTCGCGGTCAAGGTGCTCCTGGCCGGCGACGACGCGTCCGCGGATGCGGTCCGGCGGTTCCATCAGGAAGCTCAAGCCTCGGCGAAACTCCGCCATCCCGGGATGGTCGCGGTGCACGACATCGGCGAGGCCGAGGGGAAGACCTACTTCGCGATGGAGTACGTCGAGGGGAGCAACCTGGAGCGTGTGCTGCGCGATCCTGTGGCCGCCGGGCTGGCGCCGGCGACCGGTCCCTCCGGTCCGGCGCCGGGGCTGCCCGCGCGCGTGGCGGTGCGCATGACCGAAGAGATCGCGCAGGCGATCCAGGCGGCGCACGAGGCGGGGGTGATCCACCGCGACCTGAAGCCCTCCAACGTCCTCCGCGACGGCGCCGGGCGGCTGAAGGTGATGGACTTCGGGCTCGCGAAGCTGGTGGAGGCGGCCGGCGCCGGGGGCACCGTCACCGGATCGTTGATGGGGACCCCGGCCTACATGAGTCCGGAGCAGGCGGAAGGCCGCGTGCGGGAGGTCGACGAGCGGAGCGACGTCTATCAACTGGGGGCGATCCTGTACGAGTTGCTCACCGGCCGGCCTCCCTACGGCGGCGAGACGCCGATCGAGATCGTGCTCGACGTGATGCGGAAGGCCCCGCCGACCCCCCGGCGGCTGAACCCGAAGATCGACCGCGACGCGGAAACGGTCTGTTTGAAGGCCATGGCGCGGGATAAGGGCAAGCGGTACGGGAGCGCCCGGGAACTTGCGGAGGATTGCCGGCGGTTCCTCGACGGGGATTCGGTCCTGGCGCGACCGGAAGCCTGGTGGGAGCGCGGGGCGCGCTGGGCGAAGCGGCGGAAGGCTTTGACCGCTCTGGCCGGGGCGGCCATGTTGGCGGCGGTCCTGGCGGGCGTGGCGGGATTTCGCGCGTCAATCGCCGAGCGGGAGCGGGAAGGCGAGAAGCTCGCGCGCGAGACGGCGGAAAGGGAGAAGGCGGTCCTCGGCGAAAAGGTGCTGACGGAGTTGCGCGAGAAGGCGGGGCTGTACTTGGACGCCACGCTGAAGCTCCGCCGAGCCGGGCTGTCGGCAAAGCAGGCGGAGCAGGACTATCTGCCCAAGCTGATCGCGGCGGTGGAGGAGGCAGAGAGGGAGATGCCGGACAGTCCGGAGCCGCGCTTTCATCTGGGGAGAATGTATCGGGCGTTGATGCAATTCGAGCGGGCGAGGACCGAGCAGGACAAGGCGCTGGCCAGGGCGCCGGACTACGCGCAGGGCCTTTACGAGCGGGCGATCCTCACGGCGAAGGCGTATGGCGATCGGCTGTCGGTGCTGCGCGCCGATTGGATATCGAGGGAAGGGCAGCGCCTGGCGGGCGCGGGTATGTTGGAGAAAGGCGGTCTCGGCGGCGAGAAGATGAAGGAAATGCCGGGGGACGATGACCTGGCGCGGGATGATGCAAAGGCACAGGCGCTGAAGCGGACGATGGTGGCGGACCTGGAGCGGCTGGAGACGCGAGTCAGTGACCCGGAGCCCTCGTCCATCAGTCCCGGCTCGCTCGACTGCGCACGGGGGCTTTTTCATTTCTATCGCGGCCGCGCGGACGAACGGGAGCAGGCGCAGAATCTGCTGCGCGCAGCGATCGAGAAGGACCCGCTCCTGGAAGAGGCGCACGAAGGGCTGGCCCGACTCCAAGTGGCGGCGAATCAACTCGAGGACGCGATCGCGACCTACACGCGAGGAATGGAAATGGACAAGGGCTATGTCGCGCACCTCTATGGGCGAGCCGGGGCCGCTTGCATCTTGGGGACCGTCAAGAGGACTCGTGGTGCGGACCCGAGCGAGCTCTACGGCCGCGCGCAGGCCGACCTCGGCAAGGCGCTCGAACTCGACCCCGGTTCGGCCGACACGTGGAGGCACGCGGGGACTTTGCGGTTGGACTGGGGCACCTACAGGATGAGTCGGGGCGAGGATCCGGGCGAAGTTTACGGACAGGCCCAGGCCGACTTCGGCAAGGCGCTCGAGCTCGATCCCGGTTCGGCCGAGACGTGGAAAAACCGAGGCATGGTGAGCTCGAACTGGGCGCTTTGCAGGCAAGGTCGCGACGAGGACCCGGGCGAACTCTTCGGCCAAGCCCAAGCCGACTACGGCAAGGCGCTCGAGCTCGATCCCGATTCGGCCGAGACGTGGTTGCGCCGGGGCCAGGTGCGCACGAATTTGGGCACTGGCGAGCAGGGCCACGGTAGGGACCCGGGCGAACTCTACGGCCAGGCCCAGGCCGACTTTGGCAAGGCGCTCGAGCTCGACCCCACTTCGGCCGAGACCTGGATGACCAGGGGCGTCCTGCGCGGAAACTGGGGCCACTACAAGCAGGATCATGGCGAGGACCCAGGCGAGCTCTACGCCGAGGCCCAGGCCGACTTCGGCAAGGCGCTGGAGCTGAATCCCGATTCCGCCGAGACATGGACGAGCAGGGGAGGCGTGCGCAAGGGATGGGGCGCCTTCAGGTTGAATCGAGGCGAGGACCCGGGCGGACTTTACAGTCAGGCCCAGGCGGACTACGGCAAGTCGTTGGAGTTGAATCCCGGGTCGGCGGAGACCTGGGAGCGCAGGGGCAGCTTGTGCGTGGACTGGGGAAACTACAGACAGACTCGCGGAGAGGATCCCGGCGAGAGCTACGGCCAGGCCCAGTCCGACTATGGCAAGGCGCTCGAACTGAATCCCCGTTCGGCCGCTGTGTGGAGCAGCAGGGGTAGGATGCGCGCGAACTGGGGTCGCTACAGGACGGTTCACGGCGAGGACCCTTGCGACCTCTACGGCCAGGCCCAGTCCGACTACAGCAAGGCGCTGGAGCTGAATCCCGGCTCAGCCGATGTCTGGAGTTGTTTGGGCAGCGTGCGTGCCAACTGGGGCCGCTACCAGGAGGACCATGGCGAGGATCCGGGCAAACTCTACGGCCAGGCGCAGGCCGACTACAGCAAGGCGCTGGAACTGAATCCCGGTCTGGCCGAAGCGTGGGCGGGCAGGGGCCTCGTGCGCGAGTATTGGGGGACGTACCAACAAGCCCACGCCCAGGACCCTATCGAGATCTACGCGCAGGCGCTGGCCGACTACGACAGGGCGCTGGAGATCAACCCCAACTCTCCCGAGGCGCGGTGGCGCCGAGGATGGCTGAGGTGCTTCATGATGCGTTGGACGGAGGCGATCGTCGACTTCGAGGCGGCCATGCGGCTCAATCCGGCCAGCGAGCCAGAGTTTCGCGAAAAGCTCGCCGAGGCACGCGCGCTGCTCTACGGGAGCGACCCCGCGGGGCCCAACCCCGCTTGGCTCGCTTCCTTCCGCCGCGCAGACGCCGGCGGGGACGACTACGCCGCTCGCCTCAGGTCTTACGAAGAAGGCCTCGCCGCACTTCGGAAGTGCCTCGCGATCCTTTCGGAATCCGATCGCGCCAAGGTCTCATCCCAATCGTGCGTAATGCGGGAGCTGTACAAGGCCCACTACAATTGCGCGATCCTTGTCGCGCTCGCCTTGGTCGGCAAGAACGGCCCCAACGACCCTGCAAAGACCATTCCCGCCGCCGAATCCGCCAAGCTGCGCGACGCCGCGTTCGAACACCTCCGCGCCCTCGCCCAGCTGGCCTGCAAGGAAGCTGGGAGTTTCAAGGACGACCCCGACTTCGTCCCGCTCCACGACGACCCGCGATGGAAGGAGCTCACGGCGTCGCCGACCCCGATGGGCAAGTGACTTGCCGTCTACCCCGCAGCTTGATCGCCCCGCTTAGCGCGCGACGCACAGTGTCGCGCGCCAGTCGGCCCGCGGCCTGGCTGCATACGCAGCCACGTGGCCGCGGGCGGACTATTCATGAATCCGCTGACGCGGCTTCATGAATAATCCGGGCTAGCGAATCACCACCCAAGCCCCCAACGCCCCGGCCGGAACGCGTTCCGCTTCCGGTCCTCCGCCAGCATCGACCGTTGCGCGGCCCGCAGCGCCGCCTCGGCCGGCAGCGGCGCTTCCGCCCACAATCCGTCATAGAACCGGTCCATCAGTTCGCGCGTGTCCGCGTTCGGCACCGGCCACAGCGGGAGCACGAAGCGGCGCGCGCCGGCCACCGTCAGCGCGCGCGCAAGGCCAAGCACGCCCTCGCCCGCGGCGAATTCGCCCCGGCCGGGGTCGCAGGCGGAAAGCACCACCAGCTCCACGCCGGTGAGGTCCTGGCCCGCCAAATCCGCGGCGGTCAGCCAGCCGTCCTCGTGCACGCCACCGTCGTTGGCGCCGGCGAGGACGATGCCGGAGAGCAGTCGCGGGTTCCATCCGCCGAGACTCCGGAAGGTGCCGGCCCTGCCCGGTTCGGCCAGGGACGCGAAGATCGCGGGTCCGGCGGCGTCGCGGGCGCCGGTCTCCGCGATCGCGTGGCGCAGGTTCTCGAGGTCGAAGAAGCCGTGCGTCGCGGCGTGGACGTAGCGGGCCTGAGGCGTCACTCGCTGCCAGGCCGCTTCCGTGGCCGCCTTGCCCGCGAGCGTGCGCGCTTCGGCGTCGGGGAATCGTTGGCGGAAGCGCGCCGCGACCGCGTCCGCTTCGGCGCCGGTCTCCGGCAGCGGCTGCACCCGGTTGCGGGCAGGGCCGCGGCCCCCGGTGGCGTAGTCGGCGTTCTCGTAGTCGATGCCGCCGAAGGCGACCAGCCCGTACCCCGGCCGGCTGCGGTCGGCGTGGGCGGCCATGACCAGCCCCGCGCCGCCGGTGACGTGCACGATGACGCACCGCTCGAGGAGGAAGCGGCGCGCGCCGGCCTCGCCGTCGGGGAGCAGGCCCAGGGGGACGGTCGCCAGCGCGCCGTCGAGGGCAAGGTAGAGCGTGGACGCATCCTCGAGCGCGGCCGCGAGCGGGGCCTCGAGCTTCGCGCGCAGCCGGCCTCCGGCGTCCAGCCAGCGGGCCTCGTCGTCCCGGGAGGTGAACGCGGCGCGGAAGTCCTCGACGAGCGGCGCGATCCCGGCCGCCGGGCCGAGGGGGAAGTACTCGACCTCCCGTCCCTTGCGCACGACCCAGGCGTGAACGTTGCCCTGGTTCTCGAGGACTTCGAGCAAAGCGACGCCATCCGGCAGGGCTTCCCGCACCGCGGGCGGAGTAACCTCGAGGAAGCCGCGGGCGGCGAAGTCGGGGAGCAGGTTGGCCAGGTCCCGCTCGTGCTGGTCGATCGCGCGGAAGCACTTGGCGACCGTACACCGAGAAGCCGGAGTGCTCCCAACCCAGCAGCCGCTCCCGGGTCTCCGGCGACAGCCGATCGGCTTCCTCCAAGGCGGAAAGCACGCGACGCCGGAACCCTTCTTCCGCGCGCGCCGCGTCGAACCAGTCCACGGCCCGAAATCCACCGTCCGGAGTGAAAAGCCCCTCGGCCACTACCAGGTGAAGGTGAGGGTGGAATCGCGTGTAGGAGCTGAAGGTCTGGATCGAGGACACCACCCCCGGCACGCCCTCGACCTCCCCAGCCGCTTCCGCCAGCGATTCACGCACCACGTCGTAGCCCGCCCGCGACAGCAGCCCGAGCAGGTCGCGGTCGCGCTCGAAAAGCCCCCGCAGCGCCTTCGGGATCGTCAGCACGACGTGGCGGTGCGGCACCGCCGCCAGCACCGCTTCGGCCAGTCGCTCGGCAAACAGGGCCGACCTCTTGGCTTGGCACGACGGGCAAACATTCCTCGTCGAGCAAGAAAACGCGAGCAAATGCTCCCCGCCACAGGACACACACCGCAGCCTGGCGAAGCCGCTCTTCAACAGCTTGTTCGGCAGCGAGAATCGGAAGTTCCGGCACAAGTCCGGAAGCGTCCAGATCCCCGCGTCGGCGGACGCGGCTTCGCCGATCACCCGGCTGCCCGGAACCGGGTCCAGGCAAAAGACCCGTTCGCTCACCCCCGCTTCCCGCGCGACCCGGCGGTAGTGCGCGCGATGCCGGTCCATCCCGGGTCCGCGCAGGACCAGCACGGCTTCGGGAACGTGGATCAGCGCTGCGATCACCGGCTCGAGATGGCGCGACGGACCGAGACCGCCCTGATACAACACGACGAACTGATCCGCTCGCGCGCCCGCCTGCCGCCGGAGGTCGCCGCCGGGGGAATCGCCCGCCGTCAGCGCCGCCCACGCACGCGGCAGGTTGCGCACCACTCTGACCGTTCGGTTCACCCGATGCACCTCGCGAAGGCCGGCGGCGATGGACTCCGACACGGTCACCACCTCGTCGGCGGACCGCAGGACGAACCGCTCCAGCGCGCGGTACGCCCACCGGGTGTGCCAGGGATGCGTCCCGTAGCGCCGGCGCAACCCGTCCCACGTGACGTTCTCCGACAGCCACTCGTGGAAGTCGCACACGCAGCGGACCCCGAGGCATCGGGCGGCTACCAGGCCGGCGATGCCGGTGGTCAGATCCCGGCAGTGAAAGGCGAACGGCCGCTCCTCGAGCGCGGCCCGCAACAGCGCGCTCCCGAGCACGTACGGAAAGCGATGGGCGAAGTCACCCGCAACGCGCGGCAGCCTGCGGAACGACACGCCCTCGCCCCAATCCGGCGGCGCGGCGCCCCCGACCACCCCCGACAGGTCCGGGTAGAGGACCCGCACCCGATACCCGGCTTCGGCGAGCGTCCTGGCCTCGCGCTCCACGCGTGGCTCCCAGTGGACTTCCGCTACCGTGAGAAATACCACCGTACGAAGGCCGGCCGAGGCGCCGGCGCCGGCCTCGGGGACCGGCTTTCGCGCACCCCGTCCCCAGGTCCAGAGAAACGCCGCCGCACCCGGGAGCGCAAGCAGGAAGCGCCAGGCGCTCGCCACCCGCACTCCCGCCACCCGCAGGTACGACCGGCGCTCCACGAGTCGCCGCAGGGTCTCGAGCATGCTCAAGCGCGCGACCCCACCGATTCGAAGACCGCCGTCATGTTCCGCACGAACGCCTCGGGCCCGAATCGCCGCTCCACGCCGGCGCGGATCGCCGCCGCATCCGCCGCGAAGTCGCCGTTCACCAACGAAGCCATGGCCAGCGCCAAGGACTCCGGATCGTCCGGCGGCACGAGCAGGCCGTCGCCCTCCGAGAGCACGAACTCGGGACCTCCGCAGCGCGTCGCGATCACCGGTTTTCCACACGCCAGCGCCTCCCCCACGGCGAGCCCGAAGCTCTCCACCCGGCTGGCGGAAACGAGCGCGTCGCAATCCTGCAGGCGCGATCGCACCTGCTCGCGCGTGAGCGACCCGAGGAACCGGCACCGGGCTCCCAGGCCCCATCCCCGCGACTTCGCTGCGAGTGCCTCGCGCTCCGGCCCGTCGCCGGCGATCTCGAGATCGAAGGACCCGGAGCGCCCCGCGGCGAGCCGCGCGGCAGCCGCCAGCAGGCAGTCGAACCCCTTCTCCGGCACCAACCGCCCGACCGCCAGGAACCGGAACGGCTCACCCGGCAGGCGGCGCCGCGCGCCCCCGGGGGTGAAATACTCGGTGCGGACCAGCGACCCGACCACCCGCACCGCCGCCGCCGGAACCAGCGCAGTCAACTCGCGCGCGAGGCTCGGGCTCGGGGCCACCACCGCGTCCGCCCCGGACAGCACTTCCCGCACCTGGCGCCGGTGCCGCTCGGAGTCCAGGAGGGCGGAAAACGGGCCCGACACTTCCGTCAGCACCAGAGGGATGCCCTCCCGCCGCGCCGCCGCAAGGGCGGCAATGCCGGTCGGCCGGGACACGTAGGCCTGGATCAGGTCCGGCCGCCCCCGCTCGGCCACGATGCGCGCGAGCCCGCGCCGGAGCAGCCGTCCATAGGCCCAATCCGTCAAGGCCGGAACCCTGCCCGTGGCGAGCCTTCCCTCTTCGCGAACCACCGTGAGACCGCCGACGGTCGTGCGCGCCGGCCCCTCGGGCCCGCTCCAGGTCGCCGCGTTCTTCAGGCCGGTGGTGAGGGAGACGACGAGCACGGTGATGTCGCAGGTCGGGGCGAGCGCGGCCGACATCTCCTCGACGAACACCCCGGCATAGGGGCTTCGCGGGGAGGGAAACCAGGGGGTGATCGCCACCACGCGCCGCTTCGAGCAGGCTTTCGCCCGGTCGACCGCGATCGCGCCGGCCACGCACGACTCGCGGCCCTCCTGGATCGTGCCCGTGTCGCAGGCGGTCGTCCGCACGCCGCTGGTCGGTCCCGGCCCATTCGTCGTCGTCCCCACGCCGCGGGCCGGGTCGATCCCGAGCACATCGAAGAACCTCGCCCGCACCGCCTCGACGTCAAAGTCGTGCCGCGAGCGTTCCCACGCATTCGCGGCCAGCTCCCGCCCCAGCGGCTCGTCGTCGAGCAGCCGGTCGATCGCCTCCGCCAAAGCCGCCGGGTCCTTGCGGTCCACCACCCACCCGCAGCGATGCCGGCGAAAATACCGCGCGAGAAACGAGTCCGCGGGGGCGTGCACGAGGATCGGCCGCCCGGACGCCAGGTACTCGCCCATCTTCCCGGGCGAGGAGGTGCGGACGATCTCGGGATCGTACGGCGACGCGAAAGCCAGAGGCAGGAACAGAATGTCGGCCTCGCGCTGGATCGCGGGCACGGCCTCCGGCGGCGCGTGCGGGTGGATCTCGACCGGTCCGACGATTCCCATTTGACGAAGCGCCGCGCTTCCGATGGCCGTCCACGCGTGCAGGCGCGCGCCGGCGTGTCGGACCCGGCCCAGCGCCTGCAGCAGGTTGTGAAAGGAGTCCAACTGCGCACCGTAAATCGCGCCGGTGTAGACGATCCGCGGTCCGGCGGTTCGCTCGGTCCTCCGCGCGACGTTTGATTCGGCGCACCGTTCCGCGCCTCTCCCGGCGGTTCGCTCGGGGCTCGGTCCGGCACCCGGTCCGGCACCCGGATCGAGCGAACCCGGTTGGTCTTCCGCCGGGCACGGATTGCGGACCACCTCGGCGCGGATGCCGTATCGGCGGCGCAGCGCCTCCCCGAGCCCCTCGTTGGGCACGATCACGCCGTTCGCACGCTGGACGATCCATCGTTCGACCAGGTGCGCGAAGATCCGCGGCAGGGCTTCGGTCCATTGGTGCGAGTAGTAGTCGAACATATACACGAAAAGCCGGACCCCGGTCGATCGCGCCGCCAGCATCGCCGCGGGCAGATCCTGCATGTCCCCGGTGCCGGCCACGAGCGCATCGCAGCGCTCCTCACGCAGAATGGCCGCGATCCTGCGCGCCCGCGCCGGAACGCCGGCCATCCGCAGCAGGTGGTTGACCTGGGTGCGTACCCGGTGGACGCCGAAGCGCACTCCGCGCGACCACTGGAGAGGCGCGCGGATCTCGTGTCGGCGGCCCGCGAGTTCGGGAAGGAATCTTCCCCTCCGGCCGGCGTCCCGCTCCTCGCGCGGCCCGATGAGGCAGTAGGCGTCCGGGTCGACCCCCTGCAAGAGCCGCAGCCACACGACCGCCTGACCGCTCCACGAGGGCGGCAGCGAGGTGGACAGGACGGCGAATCGCGGTGTCGCCATGCTCCCTCTCGATTCCTACATCCCCGCCCGCCTCGACGGCGATGACGCCGCCGCCTCCAGGAGCCCGTGCGTCCGCAGGAGCTCCCGCACCTGGTCCCGGGTCAGCACGTGATCCGCGGAGCAGTACTCCCGTTGGAGGGCGGGTTCCCCTTCGTCGCCGACGCCGCCGGACAGTTCCGGCAGAATCGAGCGGATCACGTAGTGCGCGGCCCGCGCGATCGTCCGACTCCGCTCTTCCTCGGAAATCAGGATCTCGTGGACCTTTTCTCCGGGCCGGATGCCCGTGCATTCGGTGCGGATCGGACGCCCGTCGATCAGGACTTCGGCCACGTCGGAGATCCGGGCGGAAGGGAGCCTGGGCACGAACGTTTCTCCCGACTTCCCCTCCCGCACCGCCGCGAACACCGTATCGACCGCCTCATCCAGGCTCAGGAGGAACCGGGTCATTTCGGGAGTGGTCAGCGTCACGGGTCCGCCCGCGCGGATCTGTTCGAGAAAGAGCGGGATCACCGAGCCCCGGGAGGCGAGCACATTGCCGTACCGGACGCAGAGGAACCGGGTGTCCGGACAGTCGAGACTCGCGCGCAGCAGCAGCCGTTCCTGGATGGCCTTGGACATGCCCATGACGTTGACCGGTTTGCAGGCCTTGTCGGTGGAGATTCCCACCACGGTCCGGACCGGGATGCGGTGCTCGCGGATCGCCCGCACGAGGTTCTCGGCGCCCTCGATGTTGGTCCGGACCGCCTCGTAGGGGAACCGCTCGCAGGTGGGGACCTGCTTCAAGGCCGCCGCATGGAAAATCACGTCGGCTTCGCGGGCGGCCGCCGACACGCTGTGCAGGTCGCGGACGTCGCCGATGCGAAACTCCAGCCGTCGCTCGAAGTCCCGGTAGATGACCTCGTCCGTCGCGGCCCGCCGCCGCAGCAGTTCCAGGCGGAGATCGTGCTGCTTGGCCTCGTCCCGGGAGAACAGGATGAGCCTGCGAACGCGGCCCATTTCGCCCGTGAGAAGGCGCCGAAGAATCGCCTTTCCGAGGGATCCCGTCGCGCCCGTGATGAGGACGCGTGTGTCTTCGAGAATGCTCATGCGATGCCCGCGGGGCCGGCGTCCTTCAGGACCAGACGAGGTCCGCAGCGAATTCGGCTTCTCGAGGAGTCCGGTGCGTGTGCGCCGCACGCCGGCGGGTGGTGCGTCGGCTACGAATGGCGCTGCTCCGGTACCGTCCGGCAGGCGCTCGCCGTTCCTGTCCCGCCGGGCGCGCCGGATGATACGGCCCCGCTCCGTCCGGGTCAATGATGCAACCGGCAAGCCGGCCCGTCCCCGCCACTCCCGCGTCCGCCCGCGAGATGCGCTGCGCTCCCCGCCGCACCCGTCACCCTACGGCCTGCGGATTCTTCTTCTCCGCCGCGCGCACATACCTCACTCCACCTCCACCCGCACCCGCCCCGCCGCCGCGCGCGCCTTCGCGTACGCCGCCCGGCTCCCCAGCCCGTCCTCCGCCAGCGCGTACGCCACGTGCGGGAACACGTCGGGGTGAGGCGGTGCGTGCATCCGCGTCTCCGCTGCCACCGTCGCCCGCACCTCCACGCACCCGGTCTCCTGCTCCAGCACCCCCAGC
>ORJL010949130.1_pt1 | contig 15879 bp, 12 predicted proteins | sample 1779941 | NCBI WGS metagenome assembly ORJL01 (sample SAMEA104232317, study PRJEB22302) | groundwater metagenome | biome: forest; feature: aquifer; material: groundwater | place: USA | collected 2011-08-07 | depth 5.8 m | reverse complement strand
TAATTCATAATGCATAATTCATAATGCATAATCAAGAACGACTAATTAATTCATAATGCATAATTCATAATGCATAATCAAGAACGACTAATTAATTCATAATGCATAATCAAGTACGACTAATTAATTCATAATGCATAATTCATAATGCATAATCAAGTACGACTAATTAATTCATAATCAGGCCTAGGATCAATAAAATTCATAATTCACTTTATCCTAATTCATTATTAAGTATTGGTACTGTGAATTGTACATAATTCACAATTCAATATGCATTTTCAATTATGCATTGTGCATTATGAATTATGCATTGATCTACATCTCCCCTCGTTCCTTCAAGCTAATATAACGCTTGTCCCCAATAATAACGTGGTCAAGAACTTCAATACCAAGAAGGTGCCCTCCCTCGGCAAGCCTCTTCGTAACCTCTATATCTTCCCTGCTAGGAGTGGGATCTCCACTCGGATGATTATGCAACAAAATAATTGCATTAGCATTGCGCCGGATAGCTTCTTTAAAACACTCCCGAGGGTGAACTAAAGAAGAATTCAGTGAACCAACTGAAATTGAGCTAATGCCCAGAATATGATTTTTAGTAGTTAACGTAACAACTCGAAAATGCTCGCGATCCAAGTTACGCATTTCCTCCATAACTAGAGAGACGATATCTTCTGGAGAATTAACCACCGGACGAATTAGAGGATCTGCCGAAACCGACCGCCTACCTAATTCCACCGCTGCTTTAATCTCAGCCGATTTAGCCTTACCCAGACCATGCACCTGTTCTAACTCATGAACAGTAAGTTTAGCTAATCCAGCAATTCCTCCAGCTTCAATTAACAAACGCTCGGCCAAATTTAGAACGTTTTCTCCTTTTATTCCAGTACGCAAAAGGATCGCTAGAATCTCTCGGTTAGATAAGGCCTCTGGTCCCATTTGAAATAAGCGTTCACGAGGAAGTAGTTCTCCCGGGAAATCTTTAAGTCGACGATATTCCATGATCAACCTCACGTAGGGCGATGTTTATCTGTGATATCCCCCACATCTTAAGTTTTTCAGAAACGTATTCCATTGGTAAGCCGATTACATTTGATAAAGAACCCAAATATGATTCTACAAATTCCTGTGCCTCACCTTGAATAGCATAGGCACCAGCTTTATCCATTGGCTCCCCAGTCGCTACATAAGCCTTAATCTGAGCCTTAGAAAGTCTGCGAAAATTAACTTCTGTCTCCACAACAGCTAGCTCTCTTTCGCCCGTAAGCCGTATTATTGCCACACCCGTTAAAACATGATGTCGCTTGCTACTGAGTAAATGTAACATTTCTTGGGCTTCTACGGATGTTCTTGGTTTACCCAAAATCTCCCTTTCCAATACTACCATTGTATCTGCACCCAATACAATATCCTCTGGCTGACCACCCAATTTCCGCCATTCATTCACCCCTGCTGAAGCCTTGCGTTCGGCCAGCAATTGAACCCCTTCTCTTGGATTAACCACCTCAGCTAATGATTCAGATACCGACACTTTAATAACTTCAGGTTGGAAACCCCAATCGCGCAACAACATTACTCGTCGCGGCGACATAGAAGCCAAAACGAGCATTAACTACCACTTCCTAGACAAGTAATATCCACCGAGGGCTCCTAACAAAGTAGCTGCCGTAAGATTTAAGCGAAACCCAAAAGAAAGAGATAGAAAAAAGAAATCCAAATAAGTATGCGAAGGTACATCAATAATCGCTGGTCGTAAAAACGGCGCAAATATTCCATATTTCTCTAGACCGAACCCGACTAATGTCCCTAAAGCTGCACCAATCATGATCAAAAGGATTATTCTTCCGGTTCCAGATGAATTTCGGCCTACAGCCAAGTGTTGGACCCCCTTATACCCATACAAACTCAGCCAGAGCCTAGCACTACTGGCTGAGATTAGTATTTAAAGTTTAGCACCATCCGACCTAATACGCAAGTTCGACTGTTGACTACTTACTTCTTTTTGCCCTTACCAATTGTTACATAGAGTGAATCTAATAAAGCTTGAGCACTGGCTTTTAAGATATTCGAAGATACCCCAATGGTCCCCCATTCATCCTTTTCCAAACGCGTTTCCACGATAACCCGAACTATAGCCTCTGTACCACTAGACTCATCAAGCACCCTAACTTTGTAATCCACAAGTTCACTCTTCTCAATTGCCGGGAAAAATGCTCGCAAAGCCTGTCGCAATGCCTGATCCAAAGCATGTACTGGTCCGTTGCCTTCAGAAGCAATATGTACAACTTGCTCTGCAACTTGCAGCTTGACAACGGCCACTGAATCAAGATCCCCCCGTAAAGGATCACTCCATACATGGTAATCCATAAGTTGAAAAGGCGGGGTAAATTGCCCCAAGACTCTTTGCAGAAGCAAATCTAAACTACCCTCAGCCGTTTCAAACTGAAATCCTTGGTTTTCTAGCCCTTTGATCTGAACCATGGCCTCTTCCACCCGCGAATCATCCTTAAGGATCTCGGGTAGAAAACGTCGCATACGCTCCCAAATATTAGCCTTTCCAGCTTGATCCGAAATTAGTATACGACGTTCATTCCCAACACGACTAGGTTCAATGTGTTCAAACGATCTTTTATTTTTCAAAATACCATCAACATGCATACCAGCCTTATGGGCGAAAGCACTCCTGCCAACAAAAGGCTGCTTCTCATCAAAGGGAAAATTAGCTAATTCAGCAACATAACGTGAAAGATGCGTAAGCTGGGAGATAACAGCGTTATCGAGGACTTGGTAGCCCCGTTTAAGTTGCAACAAAGGTATAAGCGTACTCAAATTAGCATTACCACAGCGTTCACCAAACCCATTCCAAGTTCCTTGAATTTGGGTAACACCCGCCTCAATTGCAGCTAAACTATTGGCCACCGCCAGGCCGCCATCATTGTGAACATGAATACCAAGCTCTTGAGGTGATAGTTGCCTTGCTACATCACGAACTCCTTGAGTTACGTCCGTAGGAAGACTTCCTCCATTCGTATCACAGAGTATAATAACTGAGGCCCCACCTTCTATGGCAACCTGGACACAACTTAAGGCATAAGCTGGATTTTCTAACCACCCATCAAAGAAATGTTCTGCATCAAAGAACACTTGACGACCCGCGCGTACCAGATACTCTACGGAATCTCTAATTAAACGTAAATTTTCTGCTAAAGTTGTTCGTAAGACTTCACGCACGTGTAGATCCCAGGACTTCCCGAAAATAGTTATCGTCGGCGCTGCTGAAGCCAGCAGTTTAGCCAGAATATCACTTTGTTCTGGAGATTCATTGACTCGACAAGTACTTCCGAAAGCAGCGATTTTAGTATTTTTAAGCGGCAAGTTAGTAGCAAGCTTAAAAAACTCCTCATCACGTGGATTTGCTCCTGGCCAACCTGCTTCAATATAGGGAATATTAATTTCCGCCATTTTCTGTACATATAGCATTTTATCTTTGACCGAAAAATGAACTCCTTCCCCCTGAGCCCCGTCGCGAAGGGTTGTATCATAGATTATAATCTTTTTTTTATGATTAACAGTCTCCATTCTAGCTCTTCCCCTTTTCTCATTAATATTAACCTTTAAACAAATTATAGTGAATAAAAATGACACATTCAATTAGAATAACGAAAACTCAACTTGCGCAAGCCTTAGACATGGAATGGAAAAAACCCGTTGGCCGTCCCATAAAGAACTTCCACGGGCTTTTCCATAATGGTAAAGCACATACTCAAGTTTATCGCTTGGTCTAGACCCACCCGGCGAAAGCCATATGCTTTTATAGTATTCTAATACAACTCCATCTTATGACTCCACTGCAGAAAGTATTAAGCAACTATTGCAGAGAGAGCATTGTCGCGGAATTTGCGTAAATGAACGTAGACGATAAAACGTTAAGCACGACAATGGTTCACTTGCAGTAATACTTTTGGGTTTTGGAGTGTAGTTTTAGCGTCAAGTACGTTAGTCTCCTGTGGAGACTAACGCCACGAGGCAAACTTGAAAGTAAACCTTATGCCGAGTGGATATAGCGAACAAAGCGTTTGCGAACACGATAGTCCCCAGTGGGGAGTATCGCCGGAGGCGCTAGCACAAAATGAATACTTACGCCGTAGGATGCAAATAGTGCTGAACTTACAGCAATGGGGTTTCTGCAGCAGAATCATCTTATGTAATAATAAAAATTTATATAGGTCTCAAATTAATTCTCAGACTTTTCGGAGTACTAAACTGACCACAAAACCAACGAAAACCTTTGAATGCTTTAACTCACTTAGATTAAAAATTTTGTGCGCCGATATTAAAGGTTAATACCTCAAGATTTACAGTTAAATCAACATTACGAAGTTCTATTTCAGGAGGCACATTCAAAACTACAGGGGCGAAATTCAAAATAGCCTGCACGCCAGCTTTAACAAGTAAATCAGCTATATCTTGGGCTACCCCTGATGATACAGCAATAATCCCAATTTGGGTATGATTATGCCTAACAATATCCTCTAAACGTTCGGTTGACATAACTTCAATACCGTTAACTTGAGTACCAACCTTTAAAGGATCGTTATCAAAGAGACTCGTAATAATAAATCCACGTTCCCTAAAGCCTTTATACATACTTAGTGCTAACCCCAAGTTACCAAGTCCAACTAAAGTTACATTCCAATCGACACTAAGCCCCAAAATCTTAAGAATTTGCTTGCGGAGATCTTTAACATTATATCCGACCCCTCTTGTGCCAAATTCCCCAAAGTAAGCCAGATCCTTACGCACTTGGGCAGGGCTGACGCCAACACCTTCAGCTATTTCTCCCGAAGAGATGGTAATAATTCCTTTGCGATCTACATCCGTCAAGTAACGCGAATAAACGGACAGGCGGATAATCGTTGCTTCCGGAATTTTTAGTGTCTTCAACAAAATCCCTCATTTCAAACCTAAATTGTCATAATAATGATGTTAATTATATCACTATATTTTTACAAAAGGCAATTTATATACTCATATTTTCTTATTATTTTAAGAACAAACTCCTATAGGTCTATTACTAACTGTTTTTGTAGTATTCCCAAAAACATGCTTAGTTTAACCAAGCGATCGTATAATTTACAATGCACAATGCATAATTCATAATTAAACATTGTGCATTATGAATTATGCATTGTGCATTGAGTATTTGTTTCCTTTATAAAATTTGAGATAAGATCAGATAAAAGAAAGAAGCAACGAGAGCAGTTGTGGGAATTGTAACAAGCCAAGCAATAAGCATTTGTTGGGCTACACCCCAACGTACCGCCGAAACTCGTTTAGCGCTACCCACACCCATGATAGACCCAGAAACTACATGAGTCGTTGAAACTGGGAGATGGAGTCCAGGGAACATTGTAGCTACCCAGATTACCGTTGAAGAACTCAAATCGGCAGCGAAACCGTTAATTGGCTCAAGTTTAAATATTTTCCCGCCCATCGTTCGAATAATTTTCCAACCACCAGCTGCCGTTCCCGCAGCCATAGCCAACGCGCAGGCCATCTTTACCCAAAGATGCGGGGTTAGATCAGTGCTTGCCTGTACTCCCCCAGCTATCAAAGCCATCGTAATAATCCCCATCGACTTTTGCGCATCATTTGAACCATGGTTAAAAGACAATAATGCCGCGGAAAGTATTTGCAGTTTACGAAAACCGTGATTAACCTTAGAAGGTGAGAATCGACCAAAGATCAAAAAAAGCAACTTCATAACAATAAAACCCAAGATAATGCCCATGATTGGCGAAAGCACTAGAGCAGCAATAATCTTACTCAAACCTTGCCAATGCAAGATCGAAAAGCCCGCTTTGGCCGCGGCCGAACCAATAATTCCTCCGATAATAGCATGAGATGAACTACTTGGAATTCCCAAATACCACGTTATCAAATTCCAAGTTATTGCCCCAAGTAAGGCTGCTATAATCACTTCTTGGGTTATAATTTTCGGAGAGACAATGTCTTTAGCAATGGTTTGGGCTACCCCAGTACTATACAATGCCCCAAGAAAATTAAAAGTTGCTGCAACAACAATGGCGCGTTTTGGGGTTAAAGCCCGCGTGGAGACACTCGTCGCAATTGCATTAGCTGTATCATGAAAGCCGTTGATATAATCGAAGGCCAACGCAGAAAACACGACAATAACCAGCAACACCCCTACATTAGTCATACTTTAATACCACTCCCTTGAGCAGATCGGCAATCTTCTCACAATGATCCAAGACTGTTTCAATATGTTCGAGGATTTCTTTCCATTTGATAATTTCAATCGGGTCCTTTTCATGTTCAAACAAACGGGCCACTTCTTGACGATAAACTTTATCTCCGGCGCTCTCTAAATGATAAATTTCCTCCGTTGCAGCTAAAATTTGTGATTTTTTATAATGAATATTGTTCAATCCACAAAAGGCTTTACGGACTTGTTCAACAGCCAAACCACACAAGCGTACTAACTCTTGGGCACCTAAAGAAGGTTTTCCGGTCCGGTAAAGCAACATTCGTTCCACTGTCCCCTGGGCATAATCCACAATATCATCCAGAACTTGCGCTAAAGTATAGATATCCTCACGATCTAAAGGTGTAATAAACGTTGAGTTAAGCCTATCGATAATCTGAGTGGTAATATCGTCAGCCTCATGTTCCAAGCGATGCATCTCCTCGGCATCCTCGACCGAGACACTACTAAGTTGCATAATACTTTCCAGTTTCTTTACCGTCACACAGACCACCTCAGTGCCTTGTTGGTAAAGCTGATAAAACTTATCTTCTTTATGTACTAAACCAAACATTTTATGTGCTAACACAAACATTCCAAAACCCCCAACTTAAATTATTACTATACTTGTCCAAAAAATATTGTAACAAATCTTAGCGAAAGGATTGTTAAGCTTGTGTTAAGATTTGATACTTGCAAGATAGTATGATTCGTAAGTATATAAATTAGTCCCGATTAATTAAACTTATGATAATAAAAGGTTCCGGAGAGTTTTTGTCTCTCCTGGACCTCCCTGTCAGAACTCGCATAACGAATTGTCAATTTGTTCGAATCTTGGAGGGGTTAGACCCCGTTGGCAGATTTACCTACCCCAAATCTAACTTCAATTTTTCTTTAAAATCCTAAGCAAGGCTTCCCTAGCATCGGCTAACATATATAATGAACCAGTGACACAAAGCATATCTTTGGAACCTAGTCGTTTATAGGCTATCGCCACTGCTTCCTTAGGATCTTCAATACATATTACCGGTTTACCATGTCTCTCAGCAATTTTTGCCAACGCAGTCCAGTCCCCGGCACGCGGAGAATCCGGTTTAGTTATAATTACCTCATCTGCAAAGGGTACTAACAAATCCACGACCTTTTCTCTCTCTTTATCTGCAAGCATACCTAAACATAGTATAAGTCGATCCCTGGTATAGATCGGTAGCGTCCGTGAAAGCACCTCTGCTCCGTCGACATTATGTGCTCCATCAAGTAAGATTTTAGGGCTAATCGACAAAAGTTCCAAACGTCCAGGCCATTGAACTTTGCGTAAGGCTGCATAAATGGCTTCACGGGGTATAGTGACTCCATAGTCTGATTTTAAAACTTCACATACCGTAACAGCAGTTGCTGCATTGCAAAGTTGATGTTCTCCAATAAGGTGAATTCGTAATTTCGAGTAAGTAGCATGTAAACCAGATAAATCAAACTCTTGTTCCAGTTCCCCACTCCAACGTTTCTCCCAGCGAACATCTTCTCCTACTCGCCAAAGTGGTACCCCAACCTGACGTGCCCGTCCAGCCAAAATCCTTAAAACTTCCGGACGTTCGGCAGCTGTCACTACAATGGAATTTGGTTTGATAATCCCCGCTTTAACCTGAGCTATTGCCGAAATATCTGTTCCGAGGTAATCCATGTGATCCATTCCTACATTAGTAATGACTGAAATCATCGGAGCTACGACATTAGTAGAATCTATTTCCCCACCTAGACCAACTTCCACAATCGCAAAGTCGACCTTCTCTTCCGCGAAATAGAGCAAAGCCAAGGCAGTATGAACTTCAAACTCCGTAGGATGTTCCACCCCACCCGCAACTAATTCCTCCAGATGTGGTTTTAATTGATTAACTAGTTGGATAACTCTAGTCTTGGGGATCATTTCTCCATTAATAACAATCCGTTCACGGTAATCATGTAAATGCGGGGAAGTAAAAATCCCCACCTTAAAACCAGCTTCCCGTAAAATTTCAGCGATCATGATCGACGTCGACCCTTTTCCATTGGTCCCACCCACATGTACCACCCGCAATTGCCGCTCTGGATTTTTCACGCGATCTAGAAGTCCTTGAATTCGTTCAAGTCCAAAATTCATGCCAAACTTAGTCAAATTAGCTAAGTATTCTAAAGTCTCACTATACAGTTGATCATTATCCTCACCCTGCTTGTCCATCCTCTATCCTTCCTTCCCCAAAAGTCATACCAAGCCCGTAAATTACTATTAACCAGAATCTACGCTAGGAGTAAAACGATATGGCGTCACTCCCCTACAGGATAATCGCAATCTCTTCCTCCGTACCAAGCCCGTAAATCACTATTGCTAAGAGAGTCATTTAGCGGAATTTGCGTAAGCGAGTGCAGACGATAAGGCGTTAAGAACGACAAGGGTTAACATGCAGAATTACAAGGAGGTTTTGTCGTTTAGCCTTAGCGTCAAGGGAGTAGCAAATGGAGTGCATGCGAACGTGCAATAGTGATTTACCTCAATTCTACTAAGCGAGTCTGCAAAGCCACCCGACGGGCCATAACTCCTTCTAATTTTTCTCTTTCTTTGGCAACCACTTCAACAGGAGCTTTAGCGACAAACCTTGGATTATTCAATTTTGTTGCCAAATGTTCTTGATCCTTCTGAGCTTGGGCCATCTCTTTTTCGACACGTGCGATTTCTTTATCAAGATCTAGTAATCCCTTTAAAGGCAAGTAAATCTCCACACCATCTAAAACAGCTCCAGCAGCTTTGGATGGTTTGCTGAGCAGTTCGGCCAAAACAGTGACTTCTGATCCTCCAGCAAGATGCTTAATAGCTGCAACACCTAAGGTGAGCACCCTACGGATCTCAGCATCAGGAGCAAATAAAATAATTTCAGCCTTTTTCCCAGGAGCTACATTCATTTCAGCTCGGATATTTCGTATTGCTTTAATAACATTCATATGCAAATTCATGGCTTTTTCAGCTGCTAAATCACGCAAGTCGTTGGACCGTGGCCACTCCTGAGTCATAATACTTTCCCCTCGCAAAGGGAGATTATGCCAGATCTCTTCTGTCAAGAAGGGCATGAAGGGATGCAAAAGCCGCATGGTTCCGTCTATAACTTCCAATATTACCGACTGAGCGATCTGTCTAGCGCTGACATTCTCTTTATCATAAAGACGGGGTTTGCAAAGCTCAATGTACCAGTCACAGAATTCACTCCAGATAAATTCATAAAGTAAACGTCCAGCCTCCCCAAGATCAAAATGTTCTAACGACTCTGTCACACTATCAATGAGTGCACTATACCGGGAAAGTATCCATTGATCCGCTAACTCCAACTTATCCCTGTCTACTGTTTGATTATCCTTAAGGTTTAAAATTACAAACCGTGAAGCATTCCAAATCTTGTTAGCAAAGTTCCGTGTTGCTTCTAACTTTTCAGCATGAAAACGCAAATCATTGCCCGGGGTATTTCCGGTGATCAGCATAAACCTCAATGTATCGGCACCATATTCTTGGATTACTTCGATTGGATCCACACCGTTTCCCAAAGATTTGCTCATTTTACGGCCCTGAGCATCCAACACTAAGCCGTGAATCATCACCTGATGAAAAGGAACTTCCTCTTGAAACTCCAAACCCATAAAAATCATTCGTGCTACCCAAAAGAAGATGATATCCCTACCCGTTACTAAAACCGTTGTTGGATAAAACTTACTCAATTCAGCTGTTCGTTCCGGCCAGCCTAACGTTGAAAATGGCCAAAGACCAGAAGAAAACCAAGTATCCAAAACGTCTGGGTCTTGTTCCAATTTTTCAGAACCACAACTGGGACAGAATACGGGATCATGCTTAGAGCAAACCTCTGTACCACAATCTTGACAATACCAGACAGGTATCCTGTGACCCCACCATAGTTGCCGAGAAATACACCAATCCCTAATATTTTCCAGCCAACCTAAGTATATCTTGCTAAAACGCTCAGGAACAAATTCCAGTTTCCCCTCTCGAACTACCTCCATTGCAGGCTTAGCCAGAGGCTCCATCTTAACAAACCACTGTTTACTGACCATAGGCTCAATTACAGTGGAACAACGATAGCACTCCCCAACGGCATGTGGATGCACGTCAGTCCTAACAAGTGCTCCAATATCCTCTAAATCCTTTACAATCATTTTGCGAGCAACATAACGATCCATGCCCTGATATTTTCCGGCATTTTCATTCATCTTGGCTTCTTTATCTAAGACGGCAACTTGGGGTAAGTTATGACGCCTCCCCACTTCAAAATCGTTAGGGTCGTGTGAAGGTGTAATTTTTACCGCTCCAGTCCCGAACTCCCGCTCAACATACTCGTCGGCAATCACTGGGATTTCCTTAGCTAGTAAGGGGAGAATCAAGGTTTTACCTACCAAGTGGCTATACCGTTCATCCTCTGGATGTACAGCAACAGCAGTATCTCCCAGCATAGTTTCGGGGCGTGTTGTTGCGACAATAATAAATTCTTCACTATCTTTAACTGAATAACGCAAATGATACAACTGACCCTCTCTATCGACATGCTCAACCTCGATATCTGAGATTGTAGTATGACATTTCGGACACCAGTTGATAATGTAATTTCCTCGATAAATGAGACCCTTATTAAATAAATCAACAAATACCTCTCGCACGGCGTGAGAACATCCTTCATCCATCGTGAAACGTTCCCTGGACCAATCACAAGAAGCTCCTAAACGTCGTAATTGTTGAGTGATACGTCCGCCATATTGTTCCTTCCAATCCCAAACCCGTTCTAGAAACTTTTCACGCCCTAATTCCTGTCTATTTTGACCCTCTTTTACCAATTGTTCTTCGACTTTGGCCTGTGTGGCAATACCTGCATGATCGGTTCCTGGCAACCAAAGTGTATTGTACCCTTGCATCCGTTTAAATCTTGTTAAAATATCCTGAATAGTACAATCCATAGCATGACCTAAATGTAAAGAACCCGTCACATTAGGCGGAGGCATAACAATCGAAAATGCGGATTTCCCTGCAGACATCTCCGCTCGAAAAAAACCCTTACCTTCCCAATATCGATACCATTTTTCCTCTACTTGACTTGAATCATAAACCGAGGACATTAGAATCTTTTCCTCTTGCATAACAATAACTCCTTACCATACTCGATGCCCGATGTTCGATGTTCGATGCACATAGCCAAATGCCAATTGTGCATTGTGCATTATGCATTGTGCATTATGAATTGTGCATTGAATTGTGCATTGAATTGTGCATTATGAATTAAAAAAAGGCCTTTCGCCAACAAAGGGCGAAAGACTCCGCGGTACCACCTTTTTTTCGATAAATTCAGGCTTAACATCTCTCCTAAACTACCGACACTGTAACAAACGTAACGTGTTTTCCCGTCAGAGAGTACACTATCCCCTCTGCCCCTCCTATGCGACCATAGCTATCAACCGGAAAGACTTCTCAGCGCAACAATCTTTCTCTCTGCACGGTCATTATTAACTAATCCTCATACTCATTGGGTTTTCTATATAAACTTAAAAAAGCAAATCTTATAAAAATATTATACTCAGCCTAAGAAAAAATGTCAAAAATCCAGGTTAAATCCTAGACTTAAAGAAGCACTCTCTTAATAAAAATACAAAAAAAACCGGCCCTCCTTTGAAATAAAGAAGGATTATTAAAACAAAAGACGAATTCTGATATCAAGAATAGTTTTGCTTATAAATAATAAATGAACACACTTGGCCTACCGCTCATCAAAGTAAACTAGGGGGCATCAATTAATGGAACAATTTCTTGATCGTTTAAGTCATTTCTTCTTTAATCATTCTAGCATTGTACGTTGGTGGTTTAATCTTAGCCTTTCTATTAAACTCATTTTATCCTTTTCTATAAACGCTCTGATTCCTTCAGTCATCGGTATATCCGTATTCTTTCTTGCAAAAAGTGGTTCGAATATTCAAGACCGCGCCCACCTTATTCTAATTTTCTCATTCATCTCTAGTGGAATCATCTTTTTCTACGGTCTATACATTGCCTTTTTAACCTCTACACCCTTCCGCCGCAGCGTACAATTTGGCATAACTGTTGCTGCAGGTGACCTATCCCCTAACTTATATAGTATGACTGAAAAAGACGAAACCGCTTTACTTTGTTCTGCCTTAAATACCATGTTGGAAAGTTTTCGTGCATTAGTCGGAAATATTTCTCACGGTGCTGACATCTTTGCCGAGTCCTCCGAGATTTTGTCCGAGCGAGCCGAGCTCACTACCCACGCTGCTCAACAAGTAGCCCTGGCCATTAACCAAGTTGCCCTAGGATCACAAACCCAAGCCAATAGTGTCCAAACGATTCTTCAAGCTGTTCAAGAAATGTCCACGGGTATACAACAAATTAATCAAAGCGTAGCTCTAGCAGATGAAGCTTCAAGCCAAGCTCTACAGTTAGCTAATGAGGGTGATCGTTCTATTGCCAAGACTAATGAACAAATGAATCATATTCATCAAACTGTCGAAGAAACTGGAGAAATCATCTCCGAATTAGGTGAGAAGTCTACCACAATCGGTACTATAGTAGAAACGATCAAGGCTATTTCCGATCAGACAAACCTGCTCGCTCTTAATGCTGCCATCGAGGCTGCTCGAGCTGGAGAACACGGTCGTGGATTCAGTGTTGTTGCCGAAGAAGTTCGCAAACTTGCTGAACAATCGACTATTTCCAGCGCTCAAATCGAACATATTATTCAAGACATTAAAATCAATGTAGAACGAGCTATAACCAGCATGAATGCCGAAAAAGTAGTAGTTTTAAATGGTTCACAAATAATTGATGAGGCTCAGAAAGCCTTTAGTCGAATTGTTAATAGTACCCAAATTGTTAATCGACAAATTCAAGAAGTTTCGGAATTTACCAAACACATTTCGATAAGTTCCGAACATATTGCTCAAGAGATAACCCAAGTGGCTGCAGTTAGTCAGGAAACAACAGCCCAAGCTGAGGAAGTAGCCTCCAGTAGTACTGAACAAATGAACTCCATGCAAGAAATTAAATCTTCAATCGTCGATCTTTCTACAGCTGCCATTGAATTACAAACTGGAGCACGTAAATTTAAATTGAGTTAAGATTTAGGTAAATCGCTATTGCACGTTCGCATGCACTCCATTTGCTACTCCTTTGCCGATAAGGCTACACGACAAAACCTCTGGGTATTTCTGCATGTGAACCCTTGTCGTGCTTAACGCCTTATCGTCTGCACTCGGTTACGCAAATTCCGCTAAATGACTCACTAAGCAATAGTAATTTACAGCTTGATTAGACGTAGAGGTACAAATAAAATAACGGTTGCCAAAATCAATTCATTGGCAACCGTTATTTTATTTTCTCATATTAAGCTTGTTGAACTCCTGTGACTTCAGCAGTCCAGGCATCAAGTGCTACTAAGTCATTAGGACCAACCTCTGTCAAACAAGACTTACCCAGTCCACGAATCCCTTCCTGCATTTCTAAAACCATGGATTGTAAAACGTTTGTGACACTGCTTACCGCCTTATTAATATCAAGCCTATGCTTATAGCGGGAATCATAATCAACTAAGCGTGTTAGCGGTTCCCACGGCATAACTTTCTCAATCTGACCATGTACTAAAGCGTACAGTGGTACTGTACCTAAATAGATTGCATCAGCCCCCAATGCTATCGCCTTCAGACATTCGCCAGGTGTAAAATATCCAGCACCTACAATCAAACTTACCTCTCGTCGTACATCTTGTTCTCGCAAAAAACGTTCTGCCCGAATCAAAGCCTGTAAACTTGGTATCCCAAAATCATCTTCCATCAATGGAGAAGCCCCATTCGTTCCACCCTGAGCTCCGTCTAATACAATAACATCAAAGCCGGCTTCGATCGCAACAGTCAGATCAGCCTCCAAGCGACCACCCGCCATGAGCTTGATAGCGATAGGTTTCCCTCCCGTTTCCCGGCGTAAGTCTTGAACATAACTTGACCAATCCCAAGGACTTTTAATACCTAGAATCATTGACCCTGATCTAGCTACCTCGTTAGGTGATATCCTCATTAACTTTTGAGCCTTACCTTTAACTTCGTTCGGTTCTAAAATATGGGTTCCGATCCTAGCTCCTTGTCCCATTTGCACTTCAATCATATCCGCTACACTCAGAGCTTCATTACTTTGTCCCCAAGGGCCGCGTCCTATCTGCCAAATGTACTTCCCTGCTTCCTGGCGTTCCTCAGCCAGAAACGGCCCTTCGCCCGAACAAATTGCTGTCCCGACCTGCTTGGCGGCTTTAGCAAGAGCTAACTTAGCTTCCTCGCTTAAAGCAATACCATACCCCATACCGGATATTAACAAGGGAATATCTACCACTAACGGTTTCTGCGCTTTCGGTCCGATAGTTACTTTCATATCGACCGTAACCTCACCCTCTAGCGGCAATCTAGCCAATTGGGCCGGAATAAACATAAGCCCATCGAAACCCAGAAATTGTTTACTTGAGCCTAACGGACGCTGGATAATTTTACCATGCTCAGCCCTGAGACTAATCTCCAGCACATTTAGTAGCGATGTGCGCTTAACCGCGCTCCAAAGTTCCATTAAGTTTTCAGGATATTTATCTTTAAGCAGACGACCGATTACTAAACCAAAAATTCTTTGGACAAATGTCCGAAAGTATAGTCGAGTTATAAGCAAACCTAAAAGCAGGATTATTATTCCTCCCGCTATCGATCCTACCGTTGCAGCCAAGATAAAAATGAGGGTAGTACCTGTAATCAATGTTATCCCCCACATCTTCATTTTTCCTTTAGTCTGCAACTCACTAAGCGGAAATATACAAAGAAGGAGACATTGAAAATTTAATTATGAATTATGAATTATGAATTATGTAAGCCCCAACCCTCGTTAAAAACAATATCATTAATCCCTTTTCGAGGACGAGGACGTCTTTCTTCCGCTGCATAACCTAACGGCGTCATAGCCACAACACGAACCCCCTCAGGAACATTAAGCACCCTTTTAACTATTTCTTCAGTAAATAAGCCCTGCCAGCATGTACCCAATCCTTGTTCAGTAGCTGCCAATACTAAATGTTCCATCGCCAAACCCGCATCAAGCATCATGAAATCTTTTTCTTCCCAAACTTCAGATTCATTAGGAAGCGCACAAAGCACAACAACAACTGGAGCTTGCACAATTGCTTTCCGCCCAGGGTTACCCTCATTAAAAGCAGCTGTAATTGCTGTTCTTAAGGATAAATCCTTAACTACAATAAACCTCCAGCATTGAAGGTTCTTCCAGGAGGGAGCCAATCGGGCACATTCCAGAAGATAATCCAGCTTTGTCTGTTCAATTGGCTTGTCCAAATAAGTACGTAAACTCCGTCGTTGTTGAATAAGCTCTAGTAAGTTCATTTCTCTTAACATCCCTTCAACTCGATGCACGATGCACGATGCACGATGCACGATGTTTAATGCTTAATTATAAATTATGAAATATGAATAATCAATTAAGAATACATTGTGAATTGTGAATTGTGAATTGTGAATTATGCATTATGAATTATGCATTA
>ORJL010491967.1_pt1 | contig 15881 bp, 14 predicted proteins | sample 1779941 | NCBI WGS metagenome assembly ORJL01 (sample SAMEA104232317, study PRJEB22302) | groundwater metagenome | biome: forest; feature: aquifer; material: groundwater | place: USA | collected 2011-08-07 | depth 5.8 m | reverse complement strand
TTTATCCCTTTCTTTCTCCGCGGCGAAAAGGGGGAGAGGAAGAGGGGGAGGGGGGTCACCCCTAAATAAACTATAATTAAGTTACATAGGACTGAACAGGTGATGGAGGATGATGGTGAAGGTAAAAGAGCTTACTGTAGAACAGTTAAAAGCCTTGATTGAGGAGACGGTGGCGGAAAAGCTTCAGGAAATCCTTGGCGACCCTGATGAAGGGCTAGAATTGAGAGAAGATGTCAGGGAGAAACTTAAGGATTCCCTCTCTGCGATGGGGCGAGGCGAGAAGGGAATACCCATTGGGCAAATAGCCAAGGAAATTGGGATAGAATTGGAATGACCTATCAGGTCAGGCTTATGCCGCAAGCTGCGGCTGACCTCAGGCGTCTGGATAAGCCTGTGGCACAGCGTGTTCTCAGCAGAATTAAATGGCTAACTGAGAATCTTGAAAGCATAACCCCTGAAATGCTTACCGGGGACTGGCGAGGTCTATTCAAATTGAGAGTCGGCAGTTACCGTGTGGTTTATACCGTTAGTCGTGAAGATAGACTCATTATGGTTCACCATATCGGGCATCGTCGGGAAATTTACAAAATCCCCTAATAGTGAGTCTAAGAGAGGCTTTGCCTCTCTTCTAAATTCCTTCCCTCTCCCCTTTTTGAAAAGGGGAGAGGGATAAAGGGTGAGGGATAGTCCAAACTAGACGATATAGAGGGGCAACTGATGGGAGGTGGCTATGGTAATAAACCCGAATGAGATGACTACGGAGCAGCTCCAGGCATTTATTGACGAGCGTGTTGCACAAAAACTTGGGGAGATACTGGGTAAAGCGGACGAAAGCTTGGAAGTCAAGGAAGAACTAATAATGAAATTGAAAGACCAGAAGGCGTCCCGAAAAAACATTCTTAAGCCCAGCGATTCTAAACAGCGTTTCTTCTAGACACGAAGGACAATAAGATATTCCCCTGAAAGGAGGTAATGGCTGTGGAACACAAAATTGCACAAACCACGCCCAGCCCTTCGAGTTACCCCAAAGACATTACGCATAATATCAGAATAGACCTCCTGGAAAAGAAAAGGGTGGTGGTGGGAACCATGTTCCGCGAGGTCGAGCTATTAGATGAGATAGAAAGCAACCCTAACCAGTCACATCCTCTCCTGGTGGCCTGGCAAGCCGGATTTCGCATCGTAGTGATTGATTGCGAACACAAGGCTTTTAACCTGGAGAGGCTGGCCACTTACTGCAAAATCGCCCACAAGCTCGGTGTGTCGCTGTGGCTGCGCCCGGCCCAGCTTGAGGAAGAAGCCATCAGCCGGTTCGCCGATATCGGATTCAGCGGATTCATGATTCCGAATGCCATCGAATTACCCCGCATACGTAAGGTGGTTGACCAGGCTTACTACCTTCCGATTGCCCGCAAACAGGCTTCGATTAAGCGAGGCTACTCTATCACCAGCACGTTATTGGACGGACAGTCTCCGGGAGCGCTGCCGGTAGAGAACCAGATGAATTATGTAAACAACAATATGATAGTCGCCCTGCAAACAGAACATCCGAAGGGCATCGAGAATTTGGCGGAACTGCTGTCCATCTCCGAAAAAGGGATTATCGGCACTATTATCGGGCCCAACGACCTGGCTATAAATCTGTCTCAACTGGAAGGAGTCCGGGATTTGTTGGCGCTCGATAAGGACAAGATGTTCGAACATGAAGCGATGCTCCGGGCTTACGCATCAGTCGGACGGATTGCCAGCGATAATAAAAAGGCAGCCGGAGTTCACTTCACCGAGAAAAACCAGGTCAAGCTTATCAAAAGGCTAATCGCCGAGGACCGTTTTCACAACTATAGGCTGATATTATTCGGCACGGAACGCAATCTGGTTCCGAAAGAGTTTGAAGAAACTAAAGATATCGTTAAGACCTTATCAAGCTAGTAGCGATGGAGAAGTATTTAGTGAGGTGAAGCATGGCTACCAAAAACATCCGGCAATCGGTCACCTTTAAAACGAATCCTCATGAGGTTTACGAAGCCTTAATGGACTCGGAAAAACACGCCGAGTTCACCGGCGGGGAAGCCTTAATCAGCCGTGAAGTAGGTGGTAAATTCTCTACTTTTGACGGCTATGCGGAGGGCGTCAACCTGGAGCTAGTGCCGGATAAGAAGATTGTGCAGTCCTGGCGCGCCAGCGACTGGCCGGAAGGCCATTATTCCAAAGCTACCTTCTCAATACAAGAGGTCGAAGGCGGCACGCGCCTCACCTTCACGCAGACCGGTGTACCTGAGGAACAGTCTAAAGACATCGCCCAGGGTTGGCGGGACTACTACTGGGCACCCATGAAAGAGATGCTGGAAAAATGAACGCTTCTCCGTTCACCCTGAGCCAGTCGAAGGGCGAACTAAAAACCGCTCGGGTTTCCTCCTGTTTTGCTCATGCTTCGACAAGCTCAGCACGAGCGGCTAGTATGGAGAGCTATTTCGCCCTGGGATAGGAGCCGAGAACCTTGAGGAAGATGGCACTCTCCTCCAGGCTAGCCAGGGTCTCCTTGGGCACGTTGTCCTCGCGGTGGCCTTCAAAATCAAGGTAAAAATTATATTCCCAGGGCTTCTGGCGGGTGGGACGCGACTCTATTTTGGTCAGGTTGATATTCTTCGAGGCGAGCTCGCGCAGAAACTCGTAAAGCGACCCCGGCTTATGTTTCACCGCGAAAACAATGGAGGTCTTGTCGTTTCCGGTCGGCGGCGAATCCTGCTTTCCCAGCACGAAAAACCGGGTGAAGTTAAGGGGATTATCGGCAATTTCGCGGGCCAGAATCTTCATACCGTAGATTTCCGCCGCCTTCTTACTGGCAATCGCAGCACCATCCATGATGCCCTTTTCTTTTATCATCTTGACGCTGCCTGCCGTATCATAAGTAGGAATCATTTCAAGGTTAAGGTGCTTCAGAAAAGCCTGGCTCTGACCGAGGGCCTGGGGGTGGGAATAGACCTTCTTTATTCGGTCAAGGCTGGACTCCGGGTTGGCGATAAGGCAGTGCACGACCTTGATTTCGGTCTCGCCGCATACCTTGAGGTTTGAATCGAGGAGCAGGTCGTAGACGCGGCTGATACTCCCTTCCAGCGAGTTTTCGATGGGTACGATGCCGAAGCGTACTTCGCCTTGCTCGACGTTTTTGAAGACGATGTCCAGGCTTTCACAGGGTTTGACCTGAATCAAAGGACCGAAGAAGTGGAAAGCAGCTTCCTCGCTGTAAGCCCCGATTTCTCCCTGAAAAGCAACTATCACCCCCTGGGCGCCACGCGAGATAGTCATAACACGCTGATAGATACTTTCCACGGCTTCCTCGCTGATATTTTCTTCCCGGGCGATGGCTCGTACATGCTCCAGTACCCTTACTTCCCGGCGGGCATCTTTGACTTCTCTCCCCTGCTTCTTCTTCTCCTCCCCTATTCCCTCCACAACCCTTAACCTTTCGGCAATAAGCCGGACTATCCTGCCATCGAGGTCGTCTATCTTATTTCTTAAATCTTCCAGACTCATTTCTATTGCCTCCAGGATAACTAATGATTTTTAACCCTCTTTACCCAAAACTCTTGGTAGCAAGCCTGCCCTCAGGGCAAAATCGCAAATGGTTACTGCCATCATCGCTTCTACTACCGGCACGGCTCTGGGCACGATACATGCGTCATGCCGCCCCTTGATTTCCAGGGTAGTTGACTGTCTTATCTTTATGTCAACTGTTTCCTGGCTGCGGGCGATGGAAGGTGTGGGCTTAATTACCACCCTGACCAACAGCGGCATACCATTGCTGATGCCGCCGAGAATACCCCCGGCGTTATTCGTTTCCGTCACAATATTTCCGTTCTTAATAGTGAAAGGGTCGTTGTTATGCGAGCCTTTTTCTCCGGCGGCGGCAAAACCGGAGCCAAACTCCACTCCCTTTACCGCCGGAATGGCAAAAAGGGCCTTCGCCAGGTCTCCCTCCAGTGTGTCAAAAACCGGCTCACCTAAACCCGGTGGTACATTTAGAGCGACACCTTCAATCATACCCCCCACGCTGTCCCCTTCCGCTCTAGCTTGCTCAATGATGCGTATCATTTCCTTAGTGGCTTTCGGGTCGGCACATCGAAGCGGGTCGCCGGAGACATTTTCTCTAATCTCGTCAATACTCTTCGGCCCGGCTTTAGCTCCCCCGATTTCTACCGTATGGGCGATTATTTCAATCTTCATCCGGGCAAGAAGCTTCCTGGCTACGGCTCCCGCCATCACAAAACCGGCGGTGATTCTGCCCGAGAACCTGCCGCCACCCCGGAAATCGTTGAAGCCACCGTATTTTACGAAGGCGGTGAAATCGGCATGGCCGGGTCGAGGCAATGACCTGATTTTTTCATATTCAGCGGAGGCGACGTCCCTGTTCCAGACCATAACGCCGATGGGAGCGCCGGTGGTGTAGCCGTTGAAGACGCCGGAGAGAATATCGGCCTTATCTTCTTCCTTCCGCGGCGTTGCCCCGATACCGGCGCCGGGCCTTCTTTTGTCCAGCTCCCGCTGAATATCGGTCTCGTCAAGAGGCAAGCCAGCCGGACAGCCGTCAATGATAATGCCGACACCGCGGCCGTGGCTTTCCCCAAAGCTGGTTATGGTAAAAAGCTTACCCAGGCTATTCTCCATCTATCTTCACTCCACCCCCTAAGATTTTCAGTGTATTCCAGAAATCGGGGTAGGTCTTGGCCACGCATTCCGCCCCATCTATGACCGTATCCCCAGCCACCATACCGAGGAGGCTAAAGGCCATGGCGATACGGTGGTCGCCTTTACTGTCTATCAGCGCACCCTTCGGTTTTGAGCCGGTGATGACCAGTCTGTTTTTCTCTTCGACTACGTTTATCCCCATCCTCTCCAGCCCTTCCCTCACGGCGCCAACCCGGTTCGATTCTTTGAGCCGCGCTCTTTCGATACCGTAAAGCTCACTTTGTCCCCCGGCGGCAGCCGCCAGCACCGCAATCGTCGGTAGCAGGTCGATACAATCGGAAAGGTTTGTTTCTATCCCTTTTAGCTTCGATGCTTTTACCTCGATGGCGTTCTCGCCGGTATTTACCGAAGCGCCCATTTGCCGCAGGATATCGGCGATTATCTTGTCACCCTGTAAACTCACCGGATTCAGGTTGTCCACTGTCATCGCACCGCATAAAGCCCCCAGTGCCAGCAGGTAGGAAGCGGACGACCAATCCCCCTCTACTCTGTATCTGGCCGGATGGTATCTTTGCCTGGCTATTTCGAACTTCTTCAGGTCAGGTGAGGCGGTGACCTTGACCCCGAACAGGCCGAGGCATTCCTGCGTCATCAGTACATACGGCTGCGATTCCAGCGGTGTAGTGAGAACAATGGAAGCTCCTTCTGTGGCAAAAGGAGCAATAAAAAGCAGCGCCGAGATGAACTGGGAGCTTATATTACCGGGCAATTGCGTGACGCCACCCCTTAGTTTACCCCCATTCACCATAACTCCAGCATCCTTCTCCTGATAGCTGGCAGTAACACCCCATTGCTGCAACGCCTCGATGAGAGGGCTTATCGGCCTTAGTGAGAGAGACGGCGCCGAGGTCAGACGGCACCTGCCAGGGACAAGAGAACAGATGGCGGTCATGAACCTCAAGGTTGTCGCCGATTCCCGGCAAAACAGGTCGGCTTGAGGCTCACGGAAGTTGCCGCCGGTAACCACCCAGTCATCATTTTGCGGATTGACCTGGATGCCGACCCTTGTCAGTACTTCTGTCGCCGCCTCGGTATCATCAGAGCTTAAGGGGTTGATTATCTCGCTCTTGCCCTTCGCCAGGGCGGCACACATCAGTCCCCGAATGGTGTAACTCTTTGAAGAAGGGGCATTGACCTTGCCCGCAACTTTGCTTTTAGAAATGAAAGCCTTCATCTGCCTTCAGCTTCTCTATTATTTGCGCAACGACGCCATTAATATCTAGCCTGGAAGTGCTTATCTCGATGTCGGCGGCTCTTTCGTAAAATGGTCTCCGGAACTGTAACAGCTCACGTATGGTTTGGGTCGGATTGTCTACCTGTAGCAATGGTCTTTGTCCCGCCTCTTTGGCCACGCGCCTTAAGATGGTGCTAGGCGATGCCGTTAGATAAACTATACGGGTACCCTCTCTCAACCGGTCAATGTTAATCTTGTTGAGGACAATCCCTCCCCCGCAGGCGATAACGGCGTTTTTCTCCCGGGCAATCTCCTTGGTAACTGCAATCTCAAGCTCGCGGAAAGCTATCTCTCCGTCCTGTTTGAAGATGTTCGGGATAGTTTTGCCCGCCTTCTGCTCAATCAAAGCATCAAGCTCGATGACCTTTCGCCCGAGCTTTTTGGCCAGGGCTTGTGCCACTGCCGTCTTCCCCGTCCCCATAAAACCAATCAAGGCGATGTTAGTTTTCATACTTGACTATTTCTTGGTTAGCAGCTTAATTGCTTCCTTCTTCATTAACTCAACTGGTGCTTTTTGCCCGGTCCACTTCTCAAAGGCAATCGCCCCCTGCCAGACGAGCATATCCAGGCCACTGATGGTGCTGGCACCGACCGCCTCAGCTTCCCTCAGCAGCCTCGTTTTGACCGGATTATAGACAATATCATAGACAATAAGGTCACGTCTGAGTAAATCAGGTTCGACTGGAGTTACATCAACGTTAGGAGTCATCCCTACGCTCGTCGTGTTTACCAGAATATCAGCTTTGTCCAGTGCTTGGGCTAGATTCTCCCGATTTAATTCTAAGGCGCTAACCTCGGTGTGGAAGGTCTGCGAAATCCGACCGGCTAAGTCTTTGGCCCAATCCAACTCCTGTAGCCGATTAACGATAACCAGATGGGCACCCCGGTTTGCTAGAATGAAGGAGATAGCCCGGGAAGCACCACCAGCACCTAGAACGACAATATTCTTCCCCTTCGGCTCGATTCCCTTCTCCAGCAAAGCCTGCAAAAACCCAGCGGCATCGGTATTATAACCCAGCAGGACTCCATCATCGTTCACGATGGTGTTGACCGCGCCTATCTTCTCTGCCATCTCATCTATCTCATTCAGGAACTCAAGCACAGCCACTTTATGCGGGATAGTAACATTCAACCCGTGGATATTCAATGCCCGCATGCCCTCAATGGCTTTACCCAATTCCTCCTTTTTCACCTGGAAGGCAACGTATACATAGTCCAGCCTCAACTCTCTAAAAGCGGCGTTATGCATTGTTGGCGACATCGTATGCTCTACCGGGTCGCCGATAAGCGCACAAACCTTTGTTTTGCCCGATATAACATTCTCTTTCATTCTCTTACCATTCCATAGATTTTTCTCAGCTCCGCCACCGTCATCTGGCCGGGAGCGGACTCTTTACCGGAACCAATCGAGGCATAAGTGAATTCACCGCCCACCAGGGGGCAGAGAACCCGGCTCACCATACCCAGAGGCCCCATCGCCAAAGAGACCAGTTTCACCCCGGGAAATTCGGCGATAAGCTGCAGCACCGTGCCGTTGTCCGCAGTCGTCTGCGCCGTAGTCACCACTTTACAGATATCTGCTCCGGCTTTCAGTTGCCGGTTAACGATGTTTTTCATTTCATCCAGGGAGGGGGTTTTCAACAGGTCATGCCAGGAAATCAGGCACTTTGTTTTCTTTTTGAGAGCAGGCAAGATTTTAGCCAGGTTCCCGGTTCTAAGTTCAATGTCGACTATTTCGGCGCCAAGCTCAATCGCCTGCAGAAGCTGCACGATTCTCTCGGTTTCGTTGCCCTGCCATCTGCCTCCCTCATCAGCACTCCGGTTGCAGGCTATCCAGGGCTTTTGCAGCCGCTTCACCAACTCTTGCCAACCTTCCCCGACGAGGTCTATGCGCGTCTCGAAGAGGTCAACCAGCGGTTCAACCGCTTTTACAGCATCAGCATTATTTTCGGTAATGACGCCGCAAATCTTAGGCATCCTTGTCCGGCTCCACCAAAGCTGACTCCAGAATGGCAGGGCTAACCTCATCGGTGATAATTACCTCGCCGATGGTTTTGGGTAAGACGAATCTTATTTTACCCTGGATGACCTTTTTGTCATGCTGCATGGTCTGAAGCAATCTTGCCGGCGCTAGGTCGGGTACTGTTACCGGCAAACCGGCGCGGGCAATGAGGGTTTTTATTCTTGTTACTTCATTCTTGTCAAGTAAACCAAGTTTGCTTGAGATTCTGGCAGCTACCACCATCCCGATAGCAACGGCTTCACCGTGTTTCACCTTAAAATCCGATATGGTCTCGACGGCGTGTCCTACCGTATGGCCGAAATTCAAAATACCCCTCAAACCAAAATCCCTCTCGTCCTTGGTTACCACTTGTGCCTTGATTTTTACCGACCTGTAGACAATAGTCTCTAGAGCGTTGGCATCGAGCGATTTTATCCGGTCTAGATTTCTCTCCAGGTAGGCGAAGAAAGACTCATCCCGGATTACTCCATACTTGATTACTTCTGCCAGACTGTCACTTAGCTCCCGCGGCGTAAGTGTTTTAAGGAGGTTGATATCGGAGATTACTAGTTTCGGTTGATAGAATGCCCCGACTCTATTTTTCAAGCTGCCGTGGTTAACCGCTACCTTGCCACCGATGCTGCTATCAACCTGTGCCAGCAAGGTTGTTGGTATTTGTATAAACGGCACCCCGCGTAAATAGGTGGCCGCGACAAACCCGGTCAGGTCGCCAATCACCCCACCACCAAGAGCGAGGAGTGGCGTCATCCTTTCGGCATGAAGGTCGGTTAGTTCGTAGTAGAGCCTCCCTGCAGTCTCCAGAGATTTTTGCGCTTCCCCTTCGGGAACCTCGATGACATCTACCCGTAAACCACTGCCCGTAAGACTTTTCGTCAGACTATCTCCGTGCAGTCTTTTCACCGTAGGGTCGGTGACAACAACCGCCCTATCGGTAAAGCCAGCCTCTCTCAGTACCTGCCCTGTTTGGCTGAGGAGACCGGGGCTGATGACGATGTCGTAGCTATTGCTACCCAGCCTGACCCTGACTTTTTTCACGCTACTGCCTTAAAGCTATTTTTTCTTCGAGTGAATATCCTTGTGTATTCTATTACATGTATCAATAATATTCTTTAGTTCATCAGGTGTAACTGCCTGAGGCCCGTCTACCAGGGCTTCGGCAGGGTTGTAATGCGCCTCAATCATCACGCCACAAGCACCGGCGGCGATAGCCGCGCAGCTCATGCTGAAAATAAGGTCACGGCGGCCTGCGGCATGACTTGGGTCAACCATGATGGGTAGATAAGTCTCTTTTTGAATAACGGGAATAGCGCCAAGGTCGAGAATATACCGGGTATAGTTCTTGCCTTTGCCTACCGGCACAATTCCCCGTTCACAGAGGATGATGTTCTTGTTACCCTCGGCCGCGATATATTCGGAAAAGGACAAGAATTCCTCGATACCAGCGCCGAAATGTCTTTTGTACATGATAGGCTTCCCTGTATCCGCCGCCTTGACCAGCAAGTCCTGGTCATACATATTACGGGCACCAATCTGGAGGATGTCTACGTAATCGGCTACCAGGTCAACCTGTGCTTCTCCCCGTACCTCGGTTATCACAGGCATATCAAATTTGTCTCCGGCTTCGCGCATCCAAGTTAAGGCTTCCTTGGCTTCTTCTTCACCCTGGGCGCCTAAACCCTGGAAGGAGTGCACCGATGTCCTGGGCTTGAAAACACCGCCCCGGAGGATATGAGCACCGGCTCTTTTTACCTCCTCCGCAATGCGGAATAACTGCTTCTTGCTTTCCACCGCGCATGGCCCGGCAATGTATATCGGCTCACTATTACCGATTTCCAGTTTCCCCACCTTGACGGTGAAGCTTTCACCAACATTACCCATGGTTTTGCCATATTCACGGCTAATTAATTTGTAAGGTGTATCAATCATCATTGCCTCCTTGACTCCTGGGAGAACGGCGAAATGGGCGAAATCAATTTTCCGCTCGTCTCCGACTAACCCGATTACCGTACGAAAATCTCCCTGGGACACATCGGCTCTCAGTCCAAATTTTTTTACCTCATCTACCACTGCCTCGATTTGTTCAGTGGTGGCATCGGTCTTCATTATTATCATTTTCTCCTCCTTTACTCATTAAAACAGAAGAACCCTCGCTTGGGAGGGTTCTTCTTTAGCTTCTTTTTATCTTATTACCTTGTAATTATGTTTTTACCGCAAGTGCCCCCCAAGCGTAGCTCATACGCCTCGTAAATGCGTAATATGCGTAGTACCACTTGAAGGCAAAGTTATTTTTCATTCTTGCAACACCAATCTGATAGTAAATCTAGCATAAGAAAGATGATTTGTCAAATGCAATATTGAATTGGAAGTTGACAAAAATGAAATGGGGTGCTAGTATATAATTTTACGACTCATGCATCCAACTTTTTCTGACAATACTTTATATCTCTCTATTATCAAAATTTCTAGTTAGGATTATTATTGCCTAACCACGAGAAATTCTGCAAGTGCGTTTAAGGAGTGGATTTATGGTTTCTATGTCACCAGCACACTTAGAAAGGATTGCTTCTCCAGTTTTGCGAAAGTCTTACGCCAAGCTCCCCCAGGTTCTTGAGGTACCCAACCTTATCGAGATTCAATTGGAATCCTTCCGCTGGTTTCAGAAGGAAGGACTACGGCAACTACTTGACGAGATATCGCCCATAAAGGATTTCACCGGTAATAGGCTGGAAATTAGGTTTACCGATTTTCAATTCGGCGAACCCCGACACTCAGAACAGGAGTGCCGCCAGCGGGATTTGACTTTTTCGGCTCCACTTTATGTTAAGACACGGTTAATCATTAAGGCTACTGGAGAATTCCAGGAAGTTGATTTATTCTTTGGCGATATTCCCTTAATGACGAGTAAAGGGACTTTTATTACTGGTGGAGCCGAGCGGGTAGTCGTCAACCAGCTGCTTCGTTCGCCTGGTGTTTATTTTATCAATGAGGAGGACCCAGGTAGCGGACGTAAGTTATGCCATGCCAAGCTAATTCCGAATCATGGCGCATGGCTGGAGTTTGAGACAAGCAACCCGGATGTAATATCGGTAAAGATAAACGGTAAACGGAAAATTCCGGGGACGACCCTACTCCGTGCCATCGGCTACAGCAGTGATGAAGAGCTTCTCAAGCTTTTTGCTGATGATGACACCTCGGCAGAACACCAGTTTATTAGTTCGACTCTGGAGCGTGAACCGCAAATTAAAGACACCGCCGAGGCGCTTATCAGCATTTATCGCAAGCTGCGGCCTGGCGACCCACCCAACATTCAAAATGCCAAAAAATTGATTGATACCATGTTCTTTAATCCCATGCACTATGACCTGGGGTATGTTGGACGCTATAAGCTCAACAAGCGATTAGGTTTAAACGTTCCGGAAAACCAGCGGACGCTAACTGTTGAGGATATGGTCGAAATAATAAGGCGTATGATTAAGATTAACAACGGTGGTGATACACCGGACGATATTGACCACCTCGGAAATCGGCGCGTTCGCACGGTGGGTGAGCTGCTGCAAAACCAGTTCCGCATCGGTTTGGTCCGCCTGGAGCGGGTTACCAGGGAGCGCATGAGCACCGTCCCCACAGAATCAGCTACTCCAAGCAGTTTGGTTAACATTCGTCCGGTCATAGCTGCTATCCGGGAATTTTTCGGTAGTTCACAGTTGTCTCAGTTTATGGACCAAATAAACCCGCTGGCTGAGTTGACTCATAAGCGCAGGCTATCCGCCATGGGGCCGAGAGGTCTTTCCCGCGAGCGTGCTGGCTTTGAAGTGCGCGATGTTCATTTCTCCCACTACGGTAGAATATGTCCTATCGAAACCCCTGAAGGGCCTAACATCGGTCTCATCGGTTCTCTAGCTACCTATGGTAGGGTGAACCGTTATGGTTTCATAGAGACACCCTACCGTTGGGTCATTATGGGCGTAACTAATAGTTATGAAGGATTACATGGTAAAAAAACCAAGAAAGCGATAGTTACCGAAGATGGTAATACGATAGTAGAAGCCGGCGCTACTATTACGCACCAGCATGCCCGCAAACTTTCTCAGTTGCCGGCGAATAAGGCGATAAAGGTAGTGCCATTAGCCGATATCGTCGTTTATATTTCATCTAATTATGACAAGTTGACCGGCAAGAAAGCTAAGGAAACGGTGCTCGATGATAATGGCAAAACTATAGTGAAAGCGAAGGCTGTCATTACGGCCAGACAGAGTAAAAAACTCGCTGAATTACCTCCAAGAATAATAAAGGTGGTGCCTTTTGTTTCGGACGAGGTAGTCTACCTGCCCGCTGATGAAGAAGACAAGTGCACCATCGCACAGGCTAACGCCCCCCTGGCTGAAAATAGCCAGTTTGTTGATGAAAAGGTAGAAGCCAGGCTGGCAGAACGCTACCTGCGTGAGGTGCCCGAGAAGATTGAATTTATGGATGTCTCTCCCAAGCAGGTATTCAGTGTAGCCACATCCTTAATTCCCTTCCTGGAACATGATGATGCTAACCGTGCTCTGATGGGTTCCAACATGCAACGGCAAGCCGTGCCGCTACTTTCGCCACATGCCCCGCTGGTTGCCACCGGTATGGAGATGGAGGCAGCTAAACATAGCGGGCAGGTCTTATTCGCCGAGAATGCCGGCGTAATAACTTCAGTTGCCGGCTTCCTTGATGAAGAAGGGAGTTTTAGATACAAGATTATCGTTGCTAAGGATGGCGGCGGTGAAGATGAGTACGAGCTGACGAAGTTTGTCCGTACTAATCAGGGAACTTCGATTAACCAGCGCCCGATAGTTAATAAGGGCGACCGGATAGAGGCAGGACAAATTCTGGTTGATAGCTCGTCCATGGAAAAAGGCGAACTGGCACTGGGTCAGAATGTGGTCTGTGCTTTTATGAGCTGGGAAGGGTATAACTTTGAGGATGCTATTATCATTAGTAGCCGCCTGGTAGAAAACGATAGCTTTACTTCTATTCACATTGAGAGGTATGAAGTAGAGGCGCGCGATACCAAGTTGGGGCCGGAGGAAATTACCCGAGATATCCCCAACGTGGGTGAGGAAAGCTTACGCGAGCTAAATGAAGAAGGCATTATCCGTGTCGGGGCACAAGTGGGCCCGGATGATATATTAGTCGGTAAAATCACACCTAAAGGAGAAACCGAGCTATCGGCAGAAGAGAAACTACTGCGAGCAATCTTCGGCGAAAAAGCCCGCGAGGTGAAGGACACTTCATTAAGAGTACCTCACGGCGAATGGGGTAAGGTAATCAATGTGAGGATTTATTCCGGCGATGATTTACCGGCCGGGGTTAATCAAATGGTGCAGGTCTGGATTGCCCAGCGCAGGCGAGTATCGGTGGGAGATAAGATGGCGGGACGCCATGGCAACAAAGGGGTTGTCTCGATTATCGCCCCGGCGGAAGATATGCCTTTCCTTCCTGATGGCACTCCGGTAGATATTATCCTGAATCCGGTAGGCGTACCATCGCGTATGAATATAGGCCAGGTTCTGGAAACGCACCTCGGCTGGGCGGCTAAAATATTAGGATTTAAAGTGCTCACTCCCGTCTTTGATGGTGCCGATGATGCTGCTATTGAAGATGCCTTAGCCCAGGCCTGGTTAGCCCAGAAAGCAGGTGCTGTCACCCTTGATCCTAACAAAGAGACGGCTGCCATCGAAATGGATAAGGCGAAAGAATGGATTAAGAGCCACGGGTATGACGGTGATAGAGTGTTCGCCGACTATAAGGGGGAAGCAAGAGATGTTTGCCTGCGACTCTGGCTGGAAGACCTCGGCATCGCTAGTCGAGACCTTAGTCCTCAGGAACTGGAAACAGTAGTGAACAAGGTCAGCATGGAGAAGAACATGCCGCCACCCATTATTGGTAAAGCAATGCTGCGTGACGGGCGTACTGGTGAACCATTTGACCAGCCGGTGACGGTGGGTATCATCTATATGATGAAGCTAAATCATCTGGTTGAAGACAAGGTTCACGCTCGCTCTACCGGACCTTACTCCTTAATTAGCCAGCAGCCGCTGGGAGGCAAAGCTCAATTCGGTGGGCAGCGTTTCGGTGAGATGGAGGTATGGGCTTTGGAGGCATATGGCGCTGCCTATAATCTCCAGGAAATATTAACCATAAAATCGGATGATGTCACCGGCAGAGCCAAAGCCTATGAAGCCATACTGAAGAATGAAGATATCCTGCAGCCAGGTGTGCCTGAATCCTTTAAAGTTTTGGTTAAGGAACTGCAGAGTCTAGGATTGGCGGTCGAGGTGATAAACGAGGATGAAAAAGTAACTTTTGCCGGAGAGCCTGCCAAGCTGCCCGTACCAGGAATAGCACTCAAGGCAGAAGGTGAATTGCCGAGGAGAGAATAAAGAAGATGTTTGAAGTCAACGATTTTGATGCCGTTCGTATCTCGTTAGCTTCACCGGAGCAGATTAAAAGCTGGTCTTATGGTGAGGTAACCAAGCCGGAAACCATCAATTACCGCACACTCAAACCGGAGAGAGACGGGCTTTTCTGCGAGCGTATCTTTGGACCCACTAAAGATTACGAATGCTTTTGTGGCAAGTATAAGAGGATACGCTACAAAGGGGTTATCTGCGATAAGTGTGGTGTAGAGGTAGCTCCGGCAAAAGTGCGCCGGGAACGGATGGGACACATTGAACTAGCTTGCCCGGTGAGTCACGTCTGGTTCGCTCGGGGCGTACCGAGTCGTCTGGGACTGCTGCTGGACCTTTCCCCCAGAAATTTAGAGCGTGTTCTGTATTTCTCCAGTTTCGTTGTCACGAGCATCAACGAGGAAGCACGTCAGGAAACTATTAAACAACTTAACGAAGGCAACTCTCAGGAGATAGTAACACAGCAAAAGGCTCTGGAGGAGAAAATTGCTGGCCTTGGTGAAGCCTCCATAGAAGAGGTAAACCGCCTCCGCCGTGAGTGGGAAGTAGAAAAGGCACAGATACAAGAGCAGCTTTCGAATGAGATTGAACAACTGAAAGACCTCCGCGTAAGGACGCTGCTTACTGAAAACCAGTTTCAAGAACTGAAAGATAAATACGGGCATGTTTTTGAAGGTGGGATGGGAGCCGAGGCGATATACCAGCTGATAAAAGGGGTTAGTCTTAATGAACTGCGCAGCCAGTTATTACAGGAAAGCCACTCTAATTCAGGTCAACGCCGCAAGAAGGCTTCCAAACAACTGCAGGTAGTAGAAGCTTTCCGCCGTAGCGGCAGTAAACCGGAATGGATGGTTCTTACTGTTTTGCCGGTACTTCCTCCTGACCTGCGTCCCATGGTCCAGTTAGACGGAGGTAAATTCGCCATCAGCGGTACCAATGACCTTTACCGCCGTGTCATAAACCGTAATAACCGATTGCGTCACTTGATAGAAATAGGTGCTCCTGAAATTATTATCCGCAACGAAAAACGAATGCTTCAGGAGGCAGTGGATTCCCTTATTGATAATGGCAGAAAGGGACAGGTTATGGCCACCGCCGGCAACCGCAAGCTGAAATCACTTTCGGATATGCTCCGGGGCAAACAGGGTCGGTTCCGCCAGAACTTACTGGGGAAGCGAGTAGATTATAGCGGGCGTTCCGTGATTGTTGTTGGGCCTGACCTCCAACTGCACCAGTGTGGGCTCCCCAGAAGAATGGCTCTTGAACTGTTCAAGCCTTTTGTCATGCGCCGGTTGATAGAAGAAGGGTTAGCGCATAATATCAAGAGTGCCCGGAGGCTGGTGGAGAGAGCCAAACCGGAGATATATGACATACTTGAGGAGGTTGTCAAAGAGCGACCAGTCCTGCTTAACCGGGCGCCCACGCTGCACCGCCT
>ORJL010974181.1_pt1 | contig 15885 bp, 9 predicted proteins | sample 1779941 | NCBI WGS metagenome assembly ORJL01 (sample SAMEA104232317, study PRJEB22302) | groundwater metagenome | biome: forest; feature: aquifer; material: groundwater | place: USA | collected 2011-08-07 | depth 5.8 m | reverse complement strand
ATAATGATTGTAATGGGAAGATTGATGGTGATGACGCGGCGATGTTGACGTTTCCCAAAGGCTGGTATCAAGTTTCGCCAGCAGCGGATAAAGAAAAATTTAGTTCGTACACAGCAGAAGGTGTGGAAGTGAAAATGTTAGAAACGGGACAACGTGTCTTTACAATTACTGATTCAAGCAGAAAAGGTCTGCTTTCCCAAAAGATAAAGATTGAGAAGAATAAAGATTACGTGGCAAGAGTAACTTCTTCCTGTGAAGCAACACTCCAGTTAGTTTTTGATGATACGGCAGCGGAAAAAGAAGAGGGAGGATTTTTTAGTTTTCTCTTTGGTCAAGACTTGATTAATTCTGTCACGGGAAAAGATGCTCTTTCCGTTATTGCAAATTCTAAAGAAGCAGAGTATGCTGCTATTTTCATCGATGTCAAAGGAAAAGATTGTCAGCTGAGTAATCCTCAACTCGATTTGAAAGGAAAAGTTCAACCAGTCGAATATAACGATGCCATACAGCCAAACTCTCTGCCAGTCGATTTAGCCACACCTTTTCCAGCAGCAGCCTGCTGTTCGCGTGATACCTGTTGGAATGGATTTACGTGTGTGGAAAATATGAGAGACAACACGTTTATTGCCGAAAGTGTTACAGAAAAAGCAGTTTATCGTTGTGTTGACGGCAATTGGGTGTTTCGAGCGCAGTTGTACGATTGGAATCATCAAGAATTTGGCTCTTGCCCTAATGAAGAACAGTGTTTTGTTCTTAGTTCGCAGAAAGATGCTTCTGCCGAAGCCAAGCCTACTGATTTTTATGAAGGAAAATATCCTCTGTGTGTGAATAATGGTGAATATGTCTTCGATCATTATTGTAGTGATGGTAATTGGGTTTCACGGACGCAGTTTGCAGCGGAACAATTATTAAAATCAACTCAGGACAATGACTTTACTCTTTACTGCACTCATCCTGAAGGGGCACTAGTGAATTTAAATAATCAGGATCAGTTTGTGTTAGGAGATCTTACTGGTATTACGGAACAAAAAGAGGGCGGAGTTCTAGGATCACAGAAACAAGCGCCTACTCGCTTGTGTTTTCCTAATTTAGGGGAGAATGGAAAGATTCTTGTTGGTGAGAGGGAAAATACGTGTATTAACAATGTCTGTTTATTGGAAGATAAAGATGGTAAAATCTCTTTCGCAACAACATTAAACAAAGATGTTGCTGATCCAACAAGTTCATTTGTTAAAGCGTTGGGTATTTCACCGGAAAACTTTTTGAGTTCTTGTAGTGGTGATGGAGAATACAAGACGTGTGTGGTTGAAGGGGTAAGTGGACAGATTTATTATTCCTCTTCATTGAATGCGTTGATTTATAGTAAAGAAGGATTAACATTTGAACCTTCCTTATTGGAGAAAATAGGATCATCCTTCAAGGGATTGTTTGGTGGTGAGGAGGAAGCTGCAGTAGCAATTCCTGCTGATAAAGCGGTTCCGCAAATTTATCTTCTTAAAAAAGGAGACAAAGCAGTGCAGGCGTTTGTGGAGAGAATTGGCAAACAAAATGAAACGTTGAAAGCAAATTATTCTGGTTTCAAAACACCTATTTGCACGTTTGTCAAACATCTTTCTTCGCCAACAGCAGGGGAGCAAGGTGTTTTAGGACAATTAGCAGGTAAGACTTCATTTGTCTGTACGACAGTTGATGGAACGCAGAATGTTTTCGCAACGGAAGATGTGAGTTATCTTTGGCCGCAGTTGACGGGAAAGTTGAGGGTGGAATAGGATGAAGCTGCTGAGATGGATTGTGATTATAATCCTAGTTTTGTTTTTTTTAGGGGCGTTTTCACAATGGAAGTTTTTTCTTCAACCTTTTTCAAAGGAGTGTGGTTATTCAAGCTTTGATCCAAATGTTTCTCAGCAGATGAGTTGTGGCTGCAGCGGTTTTGCTTTTTCTGAATTAACAATAGGTTCGACAAATAATTATTGTCTTGGTTCTTGTAATGCTTGTGAGTGTTCTCATTATTATTCTGCTAATAACAGCCGTAAAATTGTTGACTGTTCTGTATTCTCTAACATGAGTGGGATGCTTAATTAATAAGTGATTCCAACAACTTTAATAAAGACAAATTGTTTCTAGAATATCTATGAACAAAAAGAGGGATGATTCTGCTAGTAGTACTACTCAGAAAGGTCAGATCACAATTTTCATGATCTTAGGGATTGTCATTCTCATTGTTTTTCTCTTTCTAATCGCAATTGTTAATAATTCACAAAAATCCAATCTTAAAGCAGAGCAAGAAAAGATTTTTGAGTCAATTTATCCCAAAGCGGGAATTAACTTGTATCTGGAAGATTGTTTACAAGATCCTCTGGCGGATGCTATTTCAACAATTAGCAAACAAGGTCGATTATGGGAAAGTTTAAACCCTGGTGGCTTTATTTCGTTTGAAGAGGGAAAAAGTGGTACGTATGCGGATGATGGAACACCTGTGGCATATGGATTGAGGTATACACCATTTCCTATAAGTCCAAATGCTTACCCTTGTTCTAGCGAAGAGAATAATCCGGAGTTCTGCCAATATCAATATCCCGGTGCGGCGGTAAAGTTTGGTTCTTTAGCACTTGATCCCTCAATATTGCAAGAGGATATTCAACGTTATTTACAATCAGAAGTTGTTTCCTGCGCAAAAAGTTTAGCTAAGGATAAAATTTCAGTTGATGCTTCTATAGAAGTGCCAGATCCGCAGTTTGTTGTTCATTTGAAGGAAGATGCGGTGTCGGTTGAGGCGACGATTCCGTTCTCTTTAACCCTGCGAGGGGTTCATTATTTCACCACTTCTTCATTTGCTCTTTCTCATTCAACAACTCTTCTGGGCATTGTTGAGAAAGCGGCTTATTTTCCATTGCAGGCCGATCGTGATTATGTTGATTTTGATTTCTCAAAAGAGAATGAGAATATTTTAATTAATCGTGATTATACTTTTGCTTCGATTGATGATGTAAAAGATTCGTTGGGGCAGAGTCTTTGTCTTCCCGTAGATGATCCATTAAAGAATTATCTTTTGTGTACTCAAAAATTAGTTTGGGGATATTCTTCTCTAGGATTAGAGATGAAGACAGAAACGACAGAGAAAGGAGATACTATTTACTCTTTCTCTTCTCCGCAGGCTTCCTATCGTTTTGCTCGGCAGAATCGTCCACCGGCATTGGATTATATCAACCGCTCTGCTTGTCTTGAGGGTGGTTATGATTATTTGGCGATTGAAGGAGATCCAATTTTAGGAAGTATTGATATTAAAGCGGAGTCGCATGATCCGGATGAAACTGAATCGGAAAATATGGTTGTTGCCGATTCATCGTCGGCTTTGGTTAATGAAGATTTAATAGATAAAAGTCACTTTTTTGTTCAACAGCCAAAAGCCGGACAATATACATTAAAGGCAAGGGCTTCCGATGGAAAACTAGAGGACTTCCAAGATGTTCGGGTGTTAGTAGACAATCCAATTACAGCGACATTAACAGTGAAGCATAATTATGGTGGAGAATTGTATACAAAGACGGTTGAAGGGTCTGCGCTTGTTTCAGCTGAAGATCCAATTTATGTGACAGTTGAATTTCCTAAGCCTTCGTTGACTAACATTGCACCCGAAGTTCATTTTAAGTATACTGATACTGCTGGTGGGCAAGAGATTAATTTAGATACGTTGGTCAATGTTGGATTAAGTTCTCCTTCGTTTATTTTTCCTTATTCATTGAAAAATCAAAACATTCTCATAAACAGCGTAACTACTTCTTCCCTTTTTGATTTTCATCCTTTTGCACTTGTTCCTTCTCCAGCATTTGGAGATTTAAGATTAGATTACACAATCAATTATTGCGAGAAGCAAAAACAGACAGGTACAAGCGTGGCCAATGTGTATGTTGCGCCGTGTTTGCCTTATCGTAATCTAGATCATCCTTTTCCTTATCCCAAGCAAGATCTAGTTGATATGGATCGTGATGGTTTGCCTGATAGAGATGGTAAAGGTGAAGAGATTAAAATCCCTCTTGATCCATTCTTAGCTAATCATACTTGTTGTCTTGGTGATCCTGATGCGCCAGCTGTTTGGAGTATTGCTCAGTCTGATGATCAGATTGCTTGCTTTAAAGATAAAGTGGATGAGAAAGAGGCGCTGGGTTGTTTTGAAAACAAAAATCATCCTTTGGGAGCGGGCTATCTTCTTGAGAAGAAAGTTCTTGCCGTTACATATTGTGATGGTACGCGCGGAAATACTTGTGAAGGAAAACCGGATTTTGAATTTGATTCTAGTTATGAAAATGTCTGTGGGCGTTCTGGACAAACAAATTGTAAAAAAATAGATTCGAATTGTGCCGGTCAAAAGCCTTGGTCACAAGGAGATGGCTACTGGTGTGGTGGAAGTGTTGGCTGTGGGCAAGAGGACAAAGATAAGATTAAGACTACTGCTTGTACAACTGAAATTGTGACTAATGTTGATGGACTAGGATTTAGTAATATTAACGATGGAACACAGTATGCTTGTGGCTGTGAAAATGAGAAGTTTGGTGGTGGAAAGCAGAATCTTGGTAATGATTGTTTTAATTTGAAAACTAATTCACAGGGGACGTGTCAGAGGGAGTTAGGTTTTGGATATACTTATTTCTGTTCTTAAATTGCGGATAAAGTTACAGGTAAACTATTCTTGTAATAATACGTCGACTGCAACTTTGTAGATTTTTTCTAAACTGTTATCTACTTTTTTAGCATGGAATTTTGGAATCCATTTTAATTCCGCTAAAGAATCACTAATTGTAAACATAGCGCCGAGTTCAACTTCTCTATATTTAGCAACGGTAAATAATGCTGAAGCTTCCATCTCAACTGTAAGAACACCTTCTTTTTGATATTGTTTTGCTTCGGCAACAGTTTCTCTGTAAGGAGCGTCAATAGTCCAACTGGTTCCACTTACAAATGCAACATGCTGATTCTTTAGTGATAATTTTATTTTTTGAGTTAGTTCTTTTGAGGGGTAAGCATATTTCCCTGTTTTTATATAGTGGTGCGATGTCCCTTCATCTCTAATCGCTTTTTCACAAACTATTAAATCGCCCACTTTGATGTTTTTCTGTAAAGTTCCTGCAGTGCCAATAGAGATAAATTTTTTAACACCAAAAGCAATTAGTTCTTCCAATAATGTAACCACAACCGGCGAGCCAATACCAAATTTACCAATTATTGCAATTTTTCCGCCAGTTTCGTTGAGTAAATACATTTCTCCATTAAAACCATCAACCTTTGTTGTTTTGTGGTTTTCAATGATATATTCCATTAATTTTCTTTGATAGCAAAAAATTAATCCAATGGGCAGTTTAAACGTGGGGTATTTCCCTCTCTTTTTCAGATAAGTCATATATTCATCCGGAGTGAACATAGAATCGTTTGTATGCTTACTTTTAAAGTTTGGAAATCCCATTTTAAAAAGTAAGATGCCAAGCTATATAAATTTTCCATTGTTAAAGGCAATTAAGTGTGACCCCCTCTTTCTGTTTTTTAGACGCTAACACCCTCCAAACATTTATAAACGTGAAAGCATTTATGAACTCATCTTATGAGAAGCAAAAAAAGGGGATTTGTGATAGCTTGTGCTTTGTTTTTTCTCTTCGCGGTAGCTTCAGTTCTGGCAGCGGAAACAGCAACACAATCTACCGGTTGTTATTTCTATTCTCAAGGTAGTTTGAATCTTTATTGTAAAGCAGGTACGACTCAAGAATTGGCGAAAAAAGATTGTGATTCTAAAACAGGATGTGTTTTTGCCAATGTCTTCAAAGCTGGTTCAACGTGTAGTGAGATTCCGGATTGTAAACTGGTGACGTGTGATGCTGCCGATCCTTTGCTAACCTGTAAAGAAGTTCCTCTTGGGCAATGTACTCAAGCCGGGGGAAAAGAAATTCCTGCTGATAAGAAAGCATCGGAGTGTACACAGGGTTGTTGTTTTCTTTCTCTTCCTGATAAGCCCTTTTGTGCGCCGCAATTGCTTTTCAAGTCACAGTGTGCGGAGTTAGCAAGTCAAAAACAGGGTGGTCAGGCGACGTATCAATTCAATAATCCTAGTTCAATGACAATAGAGCTTTGTCAACAGCAGTATTGTAAAGTAACGGGGGTTACGGGGGGCTTAACTGGATTAATACAAGATGTTTCTGGACAGCCAATTTCTGGTGCGGAGGTCACTGTTTTAGGCACTACTATCTCTTCTAGTTTATCAGATGGTCAAGGAAAGTATCTTATTCCTTCAATTTCACCGGCAACACATTCGATTAAAGTTACGGCAAAGGGGTATGTGGATGGGGTGGAGACAGTATCTGTTGCAGTGGGTGAAGCAACGACTCATGATTTTCAATTACAAAAAGCGGCCGGAGAAGCAACATTGTTAATTACGGTAAATGATGTTAACGCCAAGCCTCTTTCTGATATTACAGTTACCTGGCAAGGACTTGTTTCTGGAACAAAGAAAACTGATGCTAAAGGGGTGTTGACTATCTCTGCTATTCCTGCTGGAACATACACCATTCTGGCGAGTGCGATTGGTTATGCTTCACAGGAGTTGAAGAAAGCGGCGGTTAATGGTGACAATCCTATCACTATAACTTTAGTGAAATCGTTGTTTCAAGGAATAGAGGGAACAACTTATGTACAAATGGATAAAACGTATGATGTTTCGATCTATGTTGATGGATTCTTTAAGGCAAAATCGCAATATCCGGATGGGAAATATTCGGTGTCTCTTCCTGCTGATGGAAAAGAACATACGATTTCAGCAACATACCAAGGGTTTGTTTCGGAGATTAAGAAAATAATTGTAGAAAAAGATCAAACGTTGAAGCAAGATTTATTCCTTGCTCCGCTGCAGGGAGAATGTACGGCAGCGGGAACTAATCCTCAAAAGAATGTTGCGGTGTTTACGGCTAAAGCAGTTCCTGGGAAAAAACACGTGCGGTTGGAATGGCAGAAGCCGTGTCCAGAAGTGAAAATGTATAGTATTACAAAGTATGAAAATGAGAAAGTTATTGCTTCGGGAACGGTTGATGGAACGCTGACGTTTTGGGATGATCTCTATTCCGAATGGGGGAAGACGTATATTTATACGATTGAAGCAAATTTTGATTCTGGTTTAGTTTCAAAAGAAGTAACTTCAGTAACAATCACTTTAGGTGATAAAGAGTGTGAAGACAAATATAATAGTGATACTGGTTTGTGGGCATCGTTTTGTCTTGTTGATAAACGGCAGACGGTGTATACCTGTACTGATGAAAATGTATTAACGCCTGTCCAAGAATGTCTGCCTCTAGGCAATACCTGGTATTGTGCGCAAACAACGGCGACGACGGCGAGTTGTAAAGATGGAGGGATTTGTTCTGTTGATACTACTCCATTTGGTTTGTACTCTTCCGCTGAGCAATGTTATGGCACGACTGATGAAAATTTTTGTTATTATGATTCCAGTAAAACTATAGCTAATCAATGTACTAGTTGTGCCTCAGTTAAAAGTTGTTTTGATTTTCAGAGTAAGAACGCCTGTGAGAAAAACTCTTGTTTGAGTTCGACGTGTCAATGGGTGGATGTGGCATCTAATCCTCAATTAATTGATTATAGCGCTATTTTTTCTTCAGAGATGTATAGTCCATTAATGACCAGTGTGGAAACCGGTTCTGGTTATTGTGTGGAAAAAGAATATGCTAAAGATGATCAATGCAATTTATGTAGTCCTGGCTCGAATTTATTTGAGAATTATTTCTGTACGGCAAATGTCTGCGCTAGTTTGGGACGTTGCTTTGCTAATCCTGAACAGACAACCTGTGCGCAATGTAAAGATAATCCGGCGCCAGATGCAACGTGTTATAGTTATGGTTCGGAGCAGGAATGTATTGGGGCTGGTAGTGTAGCCAAAGATGAATATGAACTGCTGACACTTTCTAAAGATCGCTGTAATTGGGGTAGATGTGCGTGGGATGGGGCAAGTTGTTTCAAAGATGGTGATGCAAATAAAAAAGACGATTGTGTTGATGCCAAAGGTGACAAAGTTGCATGTACAGTTGATAATACTCCTCCAGGGACGATGGCATTTATTGGTACTGTAATCAATCAACAAAATCCTTTTGTGAACTTTACTGTTGATGATACGTCTTCTAAACCAGGACAGCAAAGTCCGGTTAAAGAGCTTCATTATTGTCTTAGTCCTGTTGACGGACCTAATACTTGCACGAGCGATAAGTTTGTAACGGTTTGGTTTAATGGTCTTTTGCCTAAAGACAGTGTTGCTGTTAATCTAACGGCGTATCCTTTTTTAACTTCGACAAAAGCTGATGGGGAAGTTTACAATCTCTATTACTTCTCCAAAGATATTTATTCTAACCAAGAACTGCGTCAGAAAGTGGCAGTCTATGTTGATGCAGTTGCTCCTGACTTTGAAATTAAAGAAAGCCCCTCAACACAGGGGATTGTTTCGGAACTTGAGGTTCATCTTGAGAATAGTAATGAGGCCATGAGTTGCCTTTTTGCGCTGAAACAAGTCTTACCTAGCGGAGAAACAAAAACTGTTACAGTTGAGCGAACAGAGCAAAATAAAGAAGCCCTTTTCAGTGATTTGAAAGGCGTTAAATATCTACTCACAGTTTCCTGTACTGATGATCATGGCAATGTTAATGTTAAACAAAAAGAATATTCTTTTGATCTGGAACAGGATATAACAATTATCTATCCAACTAAAGGACAGATTGTGGTAGCAAAAAACGTAGCGTTTAAAGTGCAGACGGAGCTTGGTTCAACGTGTGGTTTATACGATGCGCTCACTAATCAAAAGATTGCCGATTTTGTAACGGACGAAAACGGGTTGACACATGAAACTGCAGCTGTTCAATTAATTGAGAAAGAATATGTTGCGTTACAACAAGTAGTGTGTGAGGAATTGTTAACTGGCAAGAGTCACGAAGATTACTTTGATTTTAAAATTGATTTTACGCCGCCAAGTGTGAGTATATTACTCACTGAAGATGGACATAGTGTTGCCCATCAAGATGATGGTTGGACGGAGTCGTTTATTCTTCAGGCAGGAGTTAGTTTACAATGTAGCAGCAGTAGTCTCCCCTGCCAGAAAATAATGTACTGTTTAGGCGCAGATTGTAATCCTAGTGATACTTCTTCGTATCTGGATTATACATCTCCTCTTGTAGTTAGCAAGACGACTAAGATTTGTTATTTTGCAGTTCATGAAGGAACTCTCTATAATGATGTTTCTTGTGGTGAGATTATGATTGATGGTTTTGGAATAACATTAGAAAAACCGACACGATATATGTATAAGGGTGAACTGTGGGGGATTAGTAATTCACCGACTTTTGACTGGCAGTTTTATACTAAGTTAGCAACTCAAGAGTGTCGCTTTGATTTTATTCCTACGTTTACATATGATACTCTCGCACCCTATAAAATCAAAGAAAAGAATGGGGATGATAAATACTTGTTTGAGAAGTTTCCAGAAAGTGTTTTCACAGATTTTAGTTCTAGCGGCGGCGTCAAGGAAGTGTATGTGATTTGTAAAAATGGTGAAGGGATGATGAGTCCACTACAGAAGATTAATTTGGAGTATGATCCAACGGCGCCAGAGATTTTATCTGTTTCGGCAGATCCAAATCCCGTGATTGAAGGTATCGACACGTTGTTGACGGTTAATACTAATGATAAGACTGTTTGTTGGTTTAGAAATAATGAGGATCAAAGCGTTAAACCTTTCCCGGGAAGAGATGAACATCAATTAGATACGACGCATGAGGTTTCTTTCTATGTTGGCAGCGGCAACTTTGTTGATGGGAAGAAAGAATATGTTCTTAGTGTCCAGTGTGAAAATGGCGCGGGTAATGTATCTTTAGAGAAGAATATCACGATAAATGTTGATTATACTCGAAAAGGAAGTATTGTCTCGATCTGGCCAGATGGTGATTATTTGTCAGGTACTGCGGTGACGGCAGAAGTAGTGACAACAAAAACGGGGTATTGCGAATATAAAAAAGATGACCAGTTTGTTTTATTTGATGAAACGAATGCTAAAGTGCATCACGTTAAGTTGAATGCTTCTAACGAAGGGGAGTACAGTATTCCGTTCCGTTGTTTCTTCGGTGATGCTGCTCCAGAAGAAGCAATTAAGTATACTATTGACCGTCAAGCTCCAGTGATTAATTCCATTGATGACGGAAATGCGACGTGTAGTAAAGATGCGTGGTCAGTTTATGTTAATACTAATGAGACGGCAATTGCCAATTATTCTTATATTGTCTATAATGCCACACCTTCTCTTTCTGGTTCTACGGTTGTTGTTTCTAATACGACGACGTTCAAAAAAGTGGAGATGCTTTATCAGGGTGGGTTAGGTGCCGATTCTACTTTAGATGTTCCATTAAGTGGGATGAGTTTTGACAAGAATAAATCGCAGGGGTTGATTGTTTCTGTTAAAGCTACGGATAAAGCAGGTAATGTTGGGCAAGTAAAAGAAAGTAATGGGGTGCTGATAACTGCGAAGAATTATTCAACTTGTGTGACTGATGGAAAAAAACCAGTGGTTACTTTTTCCGAAGTGAATGGCAGTTCTTGTACTTCGCGGGAAGTTTCTTTACCCTGTAAGGATGCAACTGGTTGTCAAAACTTTATCTATGGTGTTGCGGCAACAGCAGAGAAGTGTAGTCCTACTCAAGCCTATAATGGCAAAGAAATTAGTGTTACTTCAACAAGTTATATTTGTTTTATAACAAAAGATGCGGTTAATAATAGTAAAGCAGAATCAAAATTAATTACGTTTGAAGATGTTGATGGTGATGGAGTGGCAAATTCTTGTGATCAATGTAAAAATTCTCTGGCAGGAAAAGTAGTTGACGGTAAAGGTTGCGCGATTGGTCAAGTTGATGGGGTTCAATCAGCAGTGGATAGTGATGGTGATGGCTTACCAGATGCTTGGGAAAAACAGTTTGATTCGGCTCTTTGTCCTTTATCTTCATTGAGTAAAGATACTAATACTGATAATCTTAATGATGGGCAGGAGGATTATGACAGTGATGGTTTAATGAATTATAAAGAATATAGCGACGGCAAAAATCCTTGTGTTGCTGATATAGCAGAAACGAAGAAGGAGGACGTAGTTCCTACACTTGGTGCTCCTTCTCTTACTGCTCCATCAAATACTTTAGCTTGGGTATTATTGGTTTTAGGATTTGTCTTGTTCTTGGGCGGTTTAGGATATCTAATTTATGTGTATCTTCAAGAGGGACAGAAGAAGAGTGTTTCTCCAATGATGCCGTCGCGAGGTGGCCAGCCTGTGGCGGGAAGAGTTTCTGTTCAGCAAGGAGTGTGGTCACAACAATTTGCGACGTGGAAGAAGGCGCGTGAGGAGCGGGCAAAAGAGAAGGGAAGAACATCGGTGTTTAGCGAGTTCGGCAAGAGTTCAACAGAGATTCCACACGTGCAGGAGGCGTTGCGGGGAAATAAGAGTTTAAATGGCTTACAATCATTAGCGCAGAAATATACCGACCATAAAGAAGAGATCAAACCGGGATTACAAGCCAGCGAGAAGAATATTTTTGATCGTTTGGAGAGTATTGCTCAACAAACAAAGAAGAAAGATATTGAGGAAGTTGTGAGCAAGAAAGAGGCGGATGATATTTTTACAAAGTTACAAAAGATCAGTAAGAAAAGGAAAGAACAATGAAGAAGAGACTGATTAGAAGCAAGAAAGGATTGGGTGTTGGTGAAGTTTTTATTTATATTGTTGCGGCGTTGACGTTTGCGGTGATCATGATTTTTGGATACAAGATTATCAATGATTTCATTCACCGTGGAGAAGATGTGCAATTTCTCCAGTTCAAGAATGATTTAGAGAGCTCGGTGAAGAAGATTTATGCAGACTATGGTTCAAGCAGAAAAGAAACATTTCATTTGCCAGGTGGTTTTGATCAAATTTGTTTCGTCGATTTTGATTCTTCTTACAATGAGAAGTTTTGTGATTATGATACGGTGGCGTGCAGTTTTTGGAAAGATGATGCAGGTGTGGAAGGGGGGTATGATGCAGCGAGCGAGAATGTTTTTTTGAAACCAGCGGCAGCGCAACAGATCAAGATTTTTCAGTTTAGTGTGATTCCAGCAAAAGAAGGGGAGGAAGGATTTCTCTGTGTGCCTATTGTGAAGGGATCGTTTACTCTTATTTTGGAAGGGAAAGGCGATCGAACGGAGCTTTCGCTTCCAAGTAGTTGATCTCTATTTATAATCCTCATTGAATAATACCATGGTAATATCAACTAAAGGGCAGATGCAAATGCCGTTTCATTGGATTTATGTTCTGATTGCCGGCGGTGTTATTTTGCTTTTTTTTGTGAGTATTGTGGTAAAACAGAAAGAATCGGCAACGCAACAGTTAGGGACAGAGGTGAATCGGATTTTAGAATCTATTTTAGGGGCAGCGTCTGTTTCGGAGTCGACGAAGAGTGTTATTTCTACGGCGGGGCTGGCCGATGAGACTTTGTATTTCAAATGCGCAATTGATAAGAGTGGTGATTCTGCATCGGCAGCGATGGAGTATGGTTTAAAAGAAAAAGGTGTATCAGTGAAAGATATGATTATGCCCATATTTGCCCCAGCGGAGATTAAAGGTACACGACTCTTTTTGTGGAGTCTTCCTTACAAACTGCCGTTTAAAATTATTGATCTTCTTTACGTTACGGGACCATCGGTGCAGTATGTGTTGGTTGGTGAAAGTGGGCTGGCGCAGGAATTTTTAAAGGAAGCAAAGTCGAGCTCTGATACACAGTTTAAGATTAATGTCGAAAAAGTTGCTGATATAAATTCTGTTTCTTCTTCGCTGGGGATGCGGGTGCGTGTTGTTGATTATACGGGAGGGGCGGTTCAGAACGGTTTTCCCATTCCGCAATCATTGTTGGCAAAGGAGGATAGTGAAGTCAGCGCAGTGGTGTTTGGTGACGGTAAGAGTGTTTCTTTTTTTCAAAAAGAAGGAAAAGTATGGAAATCTGAGGGAACGGCAACACTCTTTTCTGTCGGTGGAGGGTTGGACGCAGTACGCTACGCGGCAATTTTTGCGGCAAATAAAGAGATGTTTGATTGCGGGATGATGCAGGCGTTTAAACGTGCGCAGTTAGTGTCGGCGGTGTATGCAGGAAGGGCAGAGCAAGTTATTGGGTTGCCATTATCGCAAGAAGGATTTTGTCCGGTGAAAGTGAGTGGACTCCATGAGTTGATTCAGAAACAAAAATCGTTGGCAGAGAGTTGTGTTGCTCTCTACCCCGATACGTGTGCAGACTTGGTTGCTAATGCTCTGCAGATAGGAGAACAGAATAGTAAGCTGCAGGATGGTTGTATTCCTCTTTATTAGGTGTTATGCATGAAAATTAAAAAAGGGCAAATTCAAATGACGGAGACGATTGCTGTTCTGTTTATCTTCTTTGTACTATTAATTTTTGGATTAATTTTTTATTACAAGTATGTTGGTTTTAGTTTGAAAGAAGAACAGCAACTGGGTGTGGAGAGAAGAGCGGCTGAGGTCGTTACTAAGACTATTTTTCTTCCGGAGATTCAATGTACGGTGGGTAATTTACAGCAGAATGCTTATTGTTTAGATGTGATGAAGATGAATGTTTTGCCAGAGGTGATGTCCGAACATTTGGAAGATTATTATTTTACCATTTTCTCTTTTGCGACGGTAACGGTTGAAGAGATGTATCCTCTTTCTGAGGATGGTAAAGGACGAGTATGGAAGATCTATGATAATCCTAAGATTGATTTTACATACAAGAAACAAAGTTCTTTTTATGTGGTGCTGCGTGACGATGCAGTGCGCGGTCCTTTTTTGGGAGTGCAACATTCTTTTGGTCGAGTGGTGGTGGAGGTTTATTCATGAGCGGTCGTTTTAAACGCGGGCAGATGGAGATGGTTGGATTAGTAGTGATTGTTATTTTAGTGACGATTGCATTCCTCTTCCTGACACAGTTTGCGCTCAATGATAAATCTGATCATCGGGCGTTTGATCGGAAGCAGCTGGCGGTAAGTACGTTAACGGCGGCGATGCGGACGACGGTGCTGGGGTGCTCTCCACACGAGACGGAACCGTTGGCGGTGGAGCAGATATTGTTAGATGATTGTGCGGAGAATCGCGATCCTCTTGAATCAGTGTATCATTGTAAGAGTGCGGATGGGACGGAACTGCATAGTTGTCAGTTTTTGCAAGAAGTATTATTTCCGGAGTTGTTGAAGAAGAGTTTTGATCCGTTTAAACAACGCTATGAGTTTAAATCGGTTTTAGTTAATGATCCTGAGAATCCATTAATTACTTCTGGTAGTGGTTGTAAAGGAAGAGATACGGATACGTCAGGGGAGTTTTCGTTGAATACGGATCATGGATTGGTGAGTTCGGTACTGTTGGTCTGTGATTGAGTGGTGGCTACATTTCCTCCATAAAGCTTTTAAAGAGCCCTAACAACTAAGATCATCTCATATAAGGAGGGGAAAAATATGGTTGCAACATGGATTATTATTGTTATTGTTGCTGTTGTACTGTTTATTATTTACATTTACAACAGTTTGATTAAGTTACGCATGCGGGTAAAGAATGCCTGGTCACAGATTGATGTGCAGCTGAAACGCCGTTATGATTTGATTCCAAATTTGATTAGCGCAGTCAAAGGCTACATGAAACACGAGAAAGGTGTGTTAGAAGAAGTGACAAAAGCACGTACTTCTCTTATTACTGGGTCGATGAAAGATAAAGCAAAAGCATCAAATCAGGTTACGGATGCATTGAAGTCTATTTTTGCGGTTGCGGAAAATTATCCTCAACTGAAAGCAAATGAAAACTTCATACAGCTTCAGGAAGAATTGTCGGGCACGGAGAGTAAGATTGCTTATTCGCGTCAGTTCTACAACGACTCTGTAATGCAGTACAACGAATCGCTGCAAGTGTTCCCAAAGAATTTCTTTGCCAGACTCTTTAGCTTCAAAGCAGAGGAATTTTTTAAAACTGAAGGTAAAGAAAAGGAGAATGTTAAAGTAGAGTTCTAAGATGGGATTTTATGAGGAAATCGCTTCTAACAAGAGGCGCACGTACCTTTTAGTTTTTTTCTTTTTTGTATTTGTTATAGGCTTAGGTTTAATGATTGGTGTGCTCTATGGGAATTCTTATTTCGGTTTAATACTAGCATTGGTTATTGGGGTGATCTATTTCCTCTTTAGTTATTACGTCGGCGCTAATGCCATTCTTTCGATGACTGGTGCACAAGAGGCGACAAAACCAACGTATACTCATCTGATTAATACGGTTGAAGGACTGGCAATTGCGGCGGGATTACCAAACATGCCCAAGGTCTATGTGATTGATGACAGCGCGTTGAATGCGTTTGCTACGGGACGAGATCCTCAACATGCATCAGTGACGGTAACAACTGGTTTGTTAGGACGTTTGAATAAGTTAGAATTAGAAGGTGTTCTTGCTCACGAGATTTCGCATATTAAGAATTTTGATATTCGGGTGATGCTGTTAGCATCGGTGATGGTCGGTTTGACGGTATTGTTATCGGATTTTTTACTGCGCAGTTTTTTATTTGGAGCACATGGCAAGGACAGAGAGCAAAATTCGATGACGGTTATTTTGATGGTTGTTGGTGTGGTTTTGGCAATCCTATCTCCAATTATTGGGGAGATGATGAAGCTGGCAATCTCACGGAAGAGAGAGTTTCTTGCAGATGCTTCTGGTGCGATGTTAACGCGTTATCCGAAAGGATTGGCCGATGCGTTGCGCAAGATAAAAGATGATCCTGACCCGTTAGTAGATAAAGCAAATCGGGCGACGGCGCATTT
>ORJL011313192.1_pt1 | contig 15888 bp, 21 predicted proteins | sample 1779941 | NCBI WGS metagenome assembly ORJL01 (sample SAMEA104232317, study PRJEB22302) | groundwater metagenome | biome: forest; feature: aquifer; material: groundwater | place: USA | collected 2011-08-07 | depth 5.8 m | reverse complement strand
AGCTTTCTGCAGCCTGCCGGAATAATCTATATACACAGTCTTCATATCAGAAAATTCATCTATTCCAAGAATACCCCCTTCTCTGCCGTGGCCGCTGCTCTTTATACCGCCAAAAGGTAAATGCACTTCAGCTCCTATTGTCGAAGAATTAATGTATGTTATTCCAGACTCTATTTGTTCTATAGCAGTCATTGCTTTGTTAATATCTTGTGTGTATATAGAAGAGCTAAGGCCATATTCAATACTATTCATAACATCAATGGCCTCGTCAAGTGACTTTACTTCTATTAAAGAAAGTATAGGCCCAAAAATTTCTTCCTGTACTATTCTCATGTCTTTCTGCACATTTGTAAAAATAGTAGGCTCAAAAAAATAGCCCTTCAATCCTGTCTTCTTACCGCCGCATATCAGCCTTGCGCCTTCCTCTTCACCTATTTGCGCATACCTTTCTGTCTTTTCCAAAGCAGCATTGTTCACCAACGGCCCAACATCTGTAGTCTCTTTTAATCCATCACCTAACCTCAAAGCTTTTGTTCTTTCACAAAGCATTTTTTCAAACTTTTCTTTTACAGCAATGTGCACGATTGCACGCGAAGCAGCAGTGCATCTCTGTCCTGTTGTACCAAACGCTCCCCATATTACACCTTCCGCTGCTAGCCGAAGATTGGCATCATCCATAACAATAATACCATTCTTGCCACCAAGCTCCAGTCCAACTTTCTTAAGTCCTGCATTCTTCGTTATCCATTCTCCTGTTTCTTTTGACCCTGTAAATGAAATGCACCTGACCTTGTTGCTTGATACAATTTCCTTGCCCAGCTCTTTTCCAGAGCCTGTAATAAAGTTGACAACACCTGCCGGCACGCCGGCTGTCTCAATCACCTCCACAAGCTTCATCGCAGATAGAGGAGTATCGGATGATGGTTTAAACACAACGGTATTGCCGCATATGAGCGCAGCGGAGATCTTCCATGCAGGAATTGCGATCGGAAAATTCCATGGTGTCATGAAACCGCAGACGCCCATTGGCATGTGAACGGTCATTGCAAATTTTTTCGGAAGTTCAGATGTTGTAGTATGGCCAAATAGCCTGCGGCCTTCGCCAGCCATGTATTCAAAAACATCAATCGCCTCCTGCACATCCCCTCTTGCCTCCTTAAGGACCTTGCCCATTTCCTGCGTTTCTGTTATTGCCAACTCCTCTTTTCTTTCCCTAAGCAGTTGAGCTATTCTTTGCAAAATCAGCCCTCTTTTCGGCGCAGGAGTGTTTTTCCAAGAATCATAGACAACTTCAGCTGCATTTACAGCTTTTTTAATGTCATCTGACGAAGCAGCAGGAAATTCAGCTATAACTTCCTCAGTGGCAGGATTAATTGAAGAGAAGTAGCTCTGGCCTTTGATCCATTTTCCATCTATGTACATAGAATGCTTCATGAGAAGAATATACACAGGTCATTATATTAAACATTGTTAAGAGCTTTTTAACTTGCAGTAACAATTATTTGTATGGAAGATTCAAAAAAGTGGATGGATTTGTCAGAGCGTGACATGGAAACCGCAAAAAAGAACAAGGACATAGAAGAATATGAAGCTGCGGCTTTCTTCTGCCATCAGGCTGCAGAAAAGGCGCTTAAAGCGGTTTATATAAGTAAATACAAAAATCTTAAAAAGACACATGATTTATTTCTACTTGCAGAAGAAGTAAACGCAGAAGAATTGAAAGAGGTATGCAGAGAATTAACCCCAGCTTATCTTTACACAAGATATCCTGATGTGGAAAATATAGAAAACATAAAAGAATTGGTAGATGATTTTATAGATTATGCTAAGCAGGTGATAGAATGGTCAAAGAAACAATTATAAAAGATCTCAGAAACTTCAAAAGAAAAGTGAACAAGGATTTTCCAATAGAACATCTTATATTGTTTGGAAGCTCTGCAACAGGAAAAGCAACAAAAGACAGTGATGTAGACTTAATAATTGTCTCAAAGAATTTCAACAGATTAAATTTCATAAAGCGTGCCGCAAGAATGTATGACTACTGGACGCTTAGAAAGCCTGTTGACTTCCTTTGCTATACGCCAGAAGAGTTCAACAAAAGAAAAAGCGGTGTAACAATAGTATCAGAAGCGCTTAAAGAAGGCAAAGAGATAGTCTAATTATTTTTTCGCCATCTTCCACATCAAGTAAAAATACTGCTTGAAGCTGTCAACAACTTCATGGGAAGTTATCCGAATTGTCAAAGGCTCTGACTTAAGGATTGTAAGCAATATTTTATTTTTGTAAATCATTATTCAGCTGTTGTGTAGCAGCTTAAAAAAGCATTTATTAGCTTTTTGGAAAAGTAATTTCAATGAAAATTATAATAATACTGACAATTCTTGTTCTAGCTATTGTAGCAGGATGTGTAAGCAATAATGTTATTCAGGAAAAGCCTCTTGAACAGCCTGAAAGGGTTGACCTAAAGCTTGAGTACAGAGGCTGCAGGAACATGGTCTCTGCTAACGATCTTTCAGAAGCAACCTCATGGCTCAACACATCAGAATCAAAGCTGTACAACGGCCTTTTTGGCGCAAATGAAATGAACTGTGATTATTATGAAACAGTTGAAGGCGAACCGACGCCCTTAGGCGTCAAAACAATTATAAAATATCATATCGGGTTCAGTCTTTACGTAGGCGGATACGAACAGTACAATAACACGATTGCACTCACAAAAGCGCTAAAAAATGTGACATATTCCAATGAAAAATTGTTAGGAATAGCTTCGTTCTACAGCAAGCCACAATTCATTTTGTTCATAGACAAGCAAACAGGCGTGATTGTAAAACTGCAGGTCGATGCAAATGACATTTTAGACAACGAAGACTGGGAAAACCTGATTGGCATAGGGTCATTGATAGAAAGCAAGCTTAATTAATTCTGAAATCAAAAATAATCAATGAAAATAATTGACATGCACTGTCACATTGACAAAAATGAAAGTGTGAAGCATCTGCTTGGTTCTATGAAAAAAAATGGCATTTCAAAAGCGGTCCTTCTAAGTTGGGAACTAAACTTTCCTGCTGCAAGAACAAAAAGCTTATTGGAAATAGCAAACAATCAAAAAGAATTTGTAGTCGCAGGCAACATAAAGATTTCAAATAACAAAAACTTAGACAAAGACATTCAAAATTTAAGAAGATTAGCAGAAACGCAGAAAATTTCAGGAATAGGCGAATGCCCTTTAGGATATGAACATTATTTTGCAAATGACAAAGTATATTATAAGCTGGCAGAGATTTGCGCAGAAAATAAAATACCGCTTATGTTTCATACAGGTGATGTATGGACAGATGAAAAAACCGGAGGAGTTAAAACTGCAAAAGTCCGATTTGCACATCCGTTGTATATTGATGATTTGGCAGCTGATTTCCCAGACCTGAACATTGTAATATGCCATTTTGGAAACCCGTGGATGATTGATGCCGCAGAAGTCTTGTATAAGAACAAAAATGTTTATGCAGATTTATCTGCTTTGGACGTAAACAAGCCGTGGGATTCAGGCACCAAAAAAAGACTGCTAGAGGCAATAGAATACGGTCAGTGCTCCGATAAGCTGCTCTTTGGTTCTGATTTTCCTCTGTTTCCTGCAGACATGCAGATAAAAATGGTAAAATCTTTGGGCCTTTCAAAAAAAGACCTAGAACTTACGTTTCACGGAAATGCAGAAAAGCTGTTTGGGATCTAAGGCTATGCTTGCAGGTTAAGAACGCTTTTTCTAGTCTCCTCATCTAAATGGTCCCATAAAATTTTAGTAGCACCCGTGAAAAGCGGAACAAACTTTCTTAGTCTTCCAAGATTATCTTCTAAAGTCCATTCAGGTCTTGAAGGACCGCAAACAATGCTTGTCGGCAAAAGACCTTCTTGATTTACATGTTCAGCATATCTAAAAATATTATATTTATTTTCTTCAGCTTCTCGTATGCATGAATCATATGGTACTTCTACCGTGCCATCAGAATGTACGCCATCTGCCTTTCCAACAAGAAATTGTGCAACTGTAACTTGATCTCTAACCACATCATATGAGGAAGGAGCCGTGAATGGTGTCACAGCAATGTTTGTATACTTCCATGCTTGGCCAAGGGCGTCTATAAGTGCAGCCCATTCACTGGGTCCATAATCAGTTTGTAATAGTGGCCACCATCTTGGCATTTTTCTTTCCCTATAGGAATTATCTAAAATATCTTTCATGAGATTAGCCGTAGGTTTTATAGAATCTTCAGATGCAAGTGAAAGTCTGACTAAAACAGTCTCTCCATCTTTTACAGGAGGTTTTGTTCCTACAATAGATTTGATTGCATCATAGTCAGTTCTAGGATCTAATTGAGTAATAAGTATCGGAACACGTCCAGACTCTTTAAGCGGGTCCATCGCCATTGTCAAATATTCTCCAATATCGGCGGTATCGCTATATCCAAGAAGGAGTTCATGACTGCGTGGCCAAGGCGCGTCTATTGATGAAAGCTGGTCAGCAACATGTCGCGTATGAGCGTCAGCTGACCCATGTCTATTGAATAGCCCTTGGCAATAACCTATAGCAGCGCCTGCGCTTGCCATAGTATAATCTCTGCTTCTTGTAGAATAATGATCGCTTACTGAAAGGTCTCTTACGCATCTGCCTCTGGAACTGTGACAGCTTTCAGGCAATCCGAGATCTTTTCGCAGCATTTTCAAAGGCTTGTTATCAGCAATTACACACCCCATATTTAACACACCACTACTACTATTATAACGCCGTTTTACATAAAGCTTTGTTATAAATATTTGATAACACATATTTAATAATGGATTTAGAAAAGCTTGTAGAAGTCGGACTTACAAGAAATGAAGCAATGGTATACATTTCTTTGCTTGAGTTAGGCGAAACAAAGACGGGCGCGTTAGTTAAAAAAACAGGCATGCACAGAGTTCTTATATACGACGCCCTCGAATCACTAATAAAAAAGGGTCTTGTCTCGTATGTAATAAAAGAAAATATCAAGTACTTTGAAGCAACAGATCCGCAACGTCTAGTGGATTTTATAAAAGAAAAAGAAGATTTGGCCAACTCTCTGCTGCCTGCTCTCATGGCAAAAAAGTCCTTATCAAAAACAAAGCAACAAGTTTCTGTTTATGAAGGAATCAGAGGATTGAAAAGCGCGCTTAACAACATGCTAAAAGAACTGTCGCCAAATGGCGTTCATCGCGTCTTTGCATCCGGCAACATGGCCGACAAGCTGGGAATTAATTACTACAAGTTTTATCAGAAAATAAAGAAGCAAAATAAAATAGCTACTTTCGTGGTATACGACGAATCTTTTAGAGCAAAAAAAGATATAATTAATCTCACAGTAGGAAAGATAAGATTCTATAAAATGAGCCATTTTCCAACAGATACATGGATATACAATGATAAAGTGCTTATAGTAAACTACATGGCAGATCCGCCTGTAGCTATTCTTATAGAATCCAAAGAAACAGCAGAATCTTACAGGAATCTTTTTGAAGAGTTTTGGAAAAAGGCGAATAAATAAGTTTAAAACTTTAGCGTTATTTTTTGCCTGCTCAATATCTGTGGTCAAAGATAATTTTCTCAAGCCACATCTCTTTCTTTTCTTCGATCACAGAATAAACGATCCTGAAAGACCCTATCCGTATGCGAAAGCTTCCTTTCAAATCATAGTGCAAACGCTTGTAGCGTACCGGGTCTTCTGCCACTTTTTCAATTTTCTTCTTTATAGCGTCTTGTGTTTTTCTATCTCCAAGTTTGTTAAAATCTGCAGAAAATTCTTTGGTTGGCAGAATTTTATAGCCCATTCCAATCAACAAATTCTCTCTTTTTGATCTGCTCTTTTGCCTTTCTATAAGAATCCATGAATTCTTTGTCCTTCATGAGTTCCAGTGACTCAACTACAGTATCGAACTCATTTCTTAATCTTACCAAATCATCAAATGCTTCTTTGCTTATTGTAATAGTTTTTCCCATAATAATTCACCTAACAAGATATAGTTTTTAATATATTAAAGCTTTGATTTTTTGTGATTTGATTTGTGAGTTATAGAAGATTTTCTATACTTCATATTTAGACCTTTCTGGCATACTCCATGATTTTTCCAACTGGGTCATCGCCAAGTGCCTCTATATTCAAATTAGGATTTTCAGGCAATCTTTCAGCAAACATTTGATTGCCTCTATTAGCATAAACATCTACTCTACTTCCTAGACTACAATAGCCCCTACAACTGCTATTTCTTACGTCAATACCTTCGACACCGCACAATTTTCTATATAATTTAGAATTTTCACATCTTTCCACCATACAGACAAATACAACTGATTTTTCATTCATCTTTATGGCTTTAACAAAACCTTTAAGAACCTTACGGTGAATTTAACCTACATGAAGAAAGTACTTTTAATGCTGTCTGTTGTTATAGCTTTAGTCCTAGTAGCAGGCTGCACGTCAACGAACAGTGGCAATGAACAAAACAATGCAAACCTTCCAGGACAAACAGCTGCAGCACAGCCAGACAGCATTCAAGATATAACTTTCAAAGGCTGCACTGCTCTTATTAAGGAAGCAGAGCTTGAAGCAGCAACTTCATGGAAATCTGTGGATACTCAACTGTTTACAGGCGCATATGGTTCAAATGAAATGGACTGTAACTACTATGAGTCAATAGGCGCTTTCAAATACCATGTTACATTCAATTTATATTCAGGCGGAAACGAAAAGCTTGATAGTTTGGCAACAGCATACAAAAACAGGTTTCCAACAAGGGAATATTCTGAAGAAAAGATGCTTGGCGTCAAATCATTCTCAAACAAGCCAAATCTTCTTGCATTTGTAGATAAAGAGACTGGAATTGTTGTGTGGCTGCAGCTTGATGCAGAAAATCTTCAATTGACAGAAGCAGACTGGAATAACCTTATACAGATAGGCAAAGCAATCGGCGACAAGCTTAACTAATAGTAAAGAACATTAGTTTTGGAACATTTTATAATGTTCTTTCCATATAGAAGATTGTTGTTAAAAGTTCCATTATTATCTGCTATAAGAAAGCTTATATAATTTTTCTTGCTATTCTCACTATGATAGAATTGAGGGTAGAGCCGCGACTTGTAAAAGCATGGGAAACTTTTTGTATGGAAAATCCACCATATTCTATTGCATTAGATGGTTATGTAGAAGGTGCTCCAAAATATGATCACGCGGGACCAAGACTAAATCTCAATCATCACGAAGGCGTTGACAGATTAAGCACAAGAAGTACTAGCGGCCAAGTATATATCGTAGTAAAGCAGGGTTTATTCGATAGATTTAGAAGAGACGACGAACCTACAGCAATAGTGTATATAAATGATCCTGACCAAGACACTTCTTTGGCAGTATGGCTTCTTAGAAATCATCAAAGAATAGCAGGAATAAAAAGTGAGCCACTTATAAACAGACTGGTTTTTGCCGAAGATATGCTTGATGCCACTGCAGGTGCGTATCCTTTTGACCCCGATTCTGATATAATGCACGAGCAGGCATGGATTTTTGATCCATATATTCAGTCTAGAATATCAGGGCACCTGCAATCAATGACTACAGGTGAAATGGAAGGCGTAATAGACGCAGTTGGCGCAAGGATAAGTGACTATTCTGTTGGAAAAGGTCGTAAGTTACCGCTTGATACAAGGTATGAAGTTATAGATTCTGGAAATGGTTGGGTCATGATACATGAAATAGGACAATATGCAAGAACAGATTTGTTCAGCAGAGGAGTTAGGGCATTTGTATCTGTCAGAGAAAGAAAAGATAAAAATTATACGTATACGTTAGGCAGAATGTCGCAGTTTATCCCATTCGCAATCGAAGAGCTGTACGGAAAATTAAATGAGATTGAAAATATCTCTTCCAACGATATGAACAGATGGGGGGGAGGAAATATAATAGGGGGCTCTCCACGACAAACGGGCAGTAAATTAAAACCCGTAGAATTAGCAAAAATACTGAAGGAATTAATACACTGAATTCTATATATTCTCATGAACTGCAGTGCTGTACGTAATGAAGTAGTAAATTAATACTTTGCTTGCGCATACAAATTATGGAAACAGCATTAAAAGCTTTGGAACCCAACATCGCGAACCTTATGGATCCGTCTGTAAGAAAGGTTTTAGAGTTTCTTATAGAAAACAGGGCATTTGATTACTCGAAAGAAGAGATAGCAGAAGAATCTAACATATCACGCCCGACACTATACAGAATATGGCCAACACTACAAAACAATGGCTTGTTGCAAGAAACAAGAAAGTATGGAAACACGCAATTGTACAAAATAAATGAGAGGAATGAATTAGTTAAAGTTTTGATAAAGCTAGAAATAGCAGCAGTCAAAGAACAATTCAAAAGGATGAGCCAGTCAGCAACAGATTGAATTAAACAGCATTTGATGGCCAATGTTGTTGTACTCATCTACGAGTATGAGGTGAGATAATTTATTTTAATATTAACATGAAATTTCAATTAAATATCAATTCATTTAGTTTATATTATTAGCAAAAATAATTGAATTATATGGATTTGATAAATCAGTGGAAAAAAGAAGAACAAGCCATGTTTTCAGGCTGGGATTTTTCTCATCTGAAAAATAGGATGACTGAAGAAAAACTTCCATGGAATTATAATTTATTGGCAAAAAGACTCATAAGAAAATCAACATCTGTTCTCGATATGGGAACTGGTGGGGGTGAAATCTTCGCTTCCTTTGCTCCTTTTCCAATTCATACCGTCGCTACTGAAGGCTATGAACCAAACTACATTATGGCAAAAAAGAGGCTTGAAGCAATGAAAGTAAAGGTCATAAAGTTCTCAAATTCCTTAACAAGACATATGCCCTTTGAAAATCAAGGATTTGATTTTAAATCGACACGATGCTTTCAATTCCAAAGAAGTGTTTAGGATACTCAAAACGAATGGCACTTTTCTAACCCAACAAGTTGAAGGAAGCAATTTATCCGACCTTATGAAATTCTTTGATGCCAAGCCAAAATGGAATAATTCTTTCGAAGCAACCAAAAAAGCTTTGATAGAATCAGGACTCATCATAAAAACTGCAAAAGGATGGAAAGGCAATGTAATATTCAAAGATGTTGGAGCTATTGTCTATTTTCTCAAATCCATTCCTTGGATTGTTGAAGGTTTTAGTGTCGAAAAGAACATACATCATTTGCTTATGCTGCAAGATAGAATTGATAAACATAAAAAACTAATATTCACACAAAGCAGATTTCTGATAAAAGCGTCAAAATAATTTTATTCATCAACCAATTTATACCTGTACAAAACATTTAAATAGTTATATAAGTATATATAACCTATAGTGAGTCTTATGGAAACAAAAAATATATTGCATTACCCTCAGCTTGACACAGTCTTGATGGTAGAGGAATTTATAAATGAGCACAGCGGCGATTACAAGAAAAAAAGCCTGTGGCAGGCGCTGCCAAGAAAAATGATGTACCAGACGTTTTGTGTGATTCTCGATTACCTGTACGAATCTGGAAAGATAGTTTCAGACAAAGAAGGCAAAATAGTCTGGATTTGGAATCCTGAACTTGTTAAAAAATATGCAAGCAAGAAACATCTTTTTTGGAGATCTAACAAATGAATGCAGAAATCGTATTTGCAGAGGAAAGACTTAAGCAGGCGTTTGATAAGTTGAATAGCTCCAAGACAGAAGACAAGCAACTCTATGAACTGCTCAAAAGAGCATTTGAGGATATAGAAAAAAATCCGTCTGGTTTTATTCATGTGCCAAGAAATCTCATACCGAAGGAATACAAGCAAAAATATGGTGTGAACAATCTATGGAAATACGACCTTCCAAACGGCTGGAGGCTCCTATATTCTTTATCAAAAGAAAAGGTCCTGCTGCTTGCCATAATACTTGAATGGATGGACCACAAAAACTATGAAAGGAGATTCAAGTACTGATTTTTTGAAGGGATAGTAGAGAACAAACGATTCTAATATTTATCTGGTTTTTCAAACTAGTTTTAATATTTAGTCTGTAAGTTGTGATCTTATGTTGGCAAAGAAGGCGGTCCTTTCGGGTGTTTGATCAAACAATTTTCTATAAATTTCTGTTGGAACAGCAGCTCCAGATCTTTCCAAAAAAAGTAAGCCTATGCATCCAACAACATTTGACAAATCGCATCCAAGTTCTCCAGCAATGCTTCTATAGAACATTCTGTCTGCTTCTGTTAAATCTGTCAAATGTCTGGCAACCATTGCAGTATAAGCAGGATCATTGGCAAGTTCATACAACATTCATTTTACATAGACAAAAAGTTTAAGAGCTTACAGAATCAGCTTCAGGAATCATGCTAACAGATCTTCTTTCAGTATTGCCTAAGTTATATTCTCTAAATAATTCTCGATAAAAAGCTCTAACAATGCTGTATTCTCCAGAAAATGCAAGTAGTGCAAATTCGCCTGCTAATAATGATGGGCAGACAAACACGCCATCACTGCTCTGTAATATACCAAGCAAAAATGCAGGATGCTCTTCAACAAAGCCAGAATTAAACGGATAAACATGAACATATCTTTGATGAATTCTTCCCACTGCATGTACTCTTTCACCAAGAGTATTGTAAGCATCAGCTTTGCGATCTCCATAAACTCTTACGACATGAAAGTATTTGGCCATATTATCAACATTTATTTTGTAGGCAGCACGCATTTGTTCGCTCCAAACTCAAGCTCTGCTATCTCGTCATCTGTCCATTCTGTTTCTCCTTTATTAGCAGCAATTATGTCTTCATAGTTGTAAGGCTTTGGCGGTATGTTTGAAATTACATATTTTATGAATTCAGGTTTTGACAATTCAAGAACCCTGTTGTTTTTCTTTATCCATGAAAGGTCTTTTCCTACAGATTCTCCAAATCCGCCAATATGGCTGGTATGAGCTGGAATGATAATTGTCTTGTCGCTTAAATTTAGAATTCTATTCTGATAAGTGTCATAAAGTTGTGCAGCATATTCCTCAGCTTTGTCTTTCAGATCCGGCCGTGCAACGCCATCTATGAATAAGGTGTCGCCAGTGATGAGAAAATTATCAACAAGCAAAGAAGTGCTGCCCATTGTATGGCCTGGCGTATGTATCACTTCTATATTCAAACCGTTTATACCCATCTTCCATTTGTCTTTCAATTCTGTGAAACCTGAAAAATTGTATTCGTCAGCAGGATTGATAAAAAGCTGCCCGCCCGTTGCTTCTCTAAGCAGTCTTGATCCTGAAACATGATCTGCATGCTGGTGCGTATCAATAACAACCTTGATCGTGCAATTCAGATTTTTCGCAATATTCATGTATTCGTCTGTATGCGTTGAAGGATCTATGACAATTCCCACGCCATTTGCATTGATTAAATAACCTAAACAACCTTTCCCTATTCTTTTTATTTGGTAAATACTGTCTGACAATTTTACCAAATCATAAACAGAATTCCATGCAGCCATGCCACCAAAAACAGACTTAACAGTAAATCCCTGAGATTTCAGCATGCTTTCAGCATATTGAGACCTCATTCCATGAGCGCACAGGCAAACAATTTCCTTGTCTTTTGGCAGTTTGCTCGGGTCAAGCATCTGCATAGGTATGTTAACGCTGCCAGGTATGCTCCACTGCTGGTATTCCTGGGGTGTTCTAACATCCAATAGCAAAAAATCTTTTTTTTCCTGCATCTTTTGCTTTAGCTCTTGAACAGTTATTTGCATAGATTAAAGTGGGCAGAAAAACATTAAAAATCAACAATACAATGTTATTATAAGATGAAGTTAGTTCTGGCAACTGCAATAATTGTGCTTGTGGCCATAGCAGGCTGCGCTCAGCAACAGCAACAAACATACGAACCATCAGGCCGCGCCGTCTTCTCAATTAGCGATGCAGCTTTAGAAAGTGTAGCAAGCGTTCAGCTTACAATAAAAAACATAACTGTCCACAATGAAAACACTGATAAATGGGAGATAGTGTCCGTTAAGGACCAAACATTCGATTTGCTGGCCTTAAAATCATCTGGCGTTCATGCCTTGCTTGGCGATGTGCAGCTGCCGCCAGGAAAATATATCCATATACTTATTGATGTATCGTCTGTAAAAGTTCTGGATGAAGATGGCACACAGGATGCAAAACTTCCAAGCAAAAAGCTCTTGATAATAACAGATTTCATTGTAGAAGAAAACTCAACAACAGCAACAAATGTTGATTTTGATTTGGACAAGTCATTGCACATTACTGGCAATAATAAGTATATTCTTACTCCTGTGATCAAAGTAAATTCACATATGAAAGCAGAAGTGGAAATATCTTCTAAGAAAGAAGTAAATGTCAAAAGCAGCATCTCACAGGCAACTATAGAGCAGAGCATGAACCTGCAGGGCGCAATCAAAGCAGGCTTTGAATTATCTGATGATATTGAACTAGAAATAGATGCAGACGACGCAGTAAAAGAAGTTGTCAAAGCAGCTAAAGTTCAACTGCCTGTCCAAGTAACTGCACAAAACCAAACTAATATATCTGTTACGCATCAAAACTTTACTGTCCGTGCTGATGATTACATACTGGATCCAAAAGAAATAACAGTCAAAACGGGCATGAATGTGACGATAAAGTTTCTTGTGTCTGCTGACAAAGTCTACTATGGCGGGCTTGATTTCAAAGGCCCGTGGGGTAATTCTGGCGCTATAGCGCCTGGCGCTGCAGGCGAAGTCTCATTCATAGCAGATGAAAACTTTACTTACACATCCTACTGGCCATCTTCTTCTGCGCGCAAGGCAGACGGGTATGTAAAGGTTGAATAGCTATACATAGCGACATAAATTTTCTGACATAATATTGAGAACTTTGATTAACCCTTTATTTATCAAAGTTCACAATAAGGGCTTTGTTGGAAATGCATATTATTCAAAGCCCTCTATCAGTCACTTGGTATACGGAAATGACATACAATTTGTCGTAATATTTATGTCATTTACTGTATTTATAAAATTTGCCATCAAGTAAAAAAATGCAGAACATAACATTTGAAGATTTCAAAAAACTGGATATAAGAATTGGAAAAGTAATATCAGCAGAAAAGGTTCAAAGTGCAGACAAGCTGATAAAACTAATTATAGATTTAGGCACAGAAAAAAGGCAAATAATTGCAGGCATGGCAGAATTTTATCCGCCTGAACATTTTACTGGAAAAGAAATGCCTATACTTGCAAACATAGAGCCAAAAAAATTCAAAGGGCTTGAAAGCCATGGCATGATTATGGCTGCTGATGTAGATGGACATCCTGTATTGTTGCATCCTGAAAAAGAAATACCAGCAGGAAGCATAGTAAAGTAGTGGTGCATAGATTTTTGCGTTGCTTATATTCTTTTATTTATTGCCTCATTTTATAGCTTGCCAACATAATATTTAGGATATAACTTAGTTGGCAGCTATATGTGAACCAACAAATTCTAGTCGTGTTTCTTTTGTTGGTTAACTATAAGCCTGAGTTCCTTTATTTACAATCTTATGTTTTTCTGTGTAGCTTCATAGTCGCTGGAACTTTTCCCGCCGCTTGCAAAATCAGCATAATTCTGGTTTAATTCATGCCTTAGTTTTTCTATGTTATGATTAATAGACTTACGTCTCAGCGCATGCAAGACATCGCCAAGATTTAATGCCTTTTTTTGTTTTTTCCTGGCGCTGCCTTCCTGTTCGCCATACGTTTTTGGGAAAAGGTCAAGCCTGTAATAGCTTTCTTTTTGCCTTGATGTTTTAACCGCGTAGGAGTTTTTGCTTTTCATGTGCTTTCTGGCATAATGAGCAATATATGCAAATATGCATGCAGTAAATATGCATAAAGCGATTATGGCAAAAGCAGGCGCAAAATCAATAGGCGGTTGCAATAAAACAGTTTTCTGAGCCATATCATGCTCCAGTATTGAAAGTTGGTTTATTGCAACAGACAAAATATTATTTGCGTGTGCAACGCGATTCTTCAAAAGGAGAATTTTTGAATTTTCTACTTTGGATTTGATGTCGTCAAGCATGGAGATTTCATTTGAAAGGTCTGTTTCAGAATGTTTGATTAAAGCTTCCACCAATTTTATTCTCTTTTCTACGTCTGCTATAAGTTTTTCCGTTTCTATTACGCCAGTTATTATTTCATAACTGCTTGTTTCGCGCTCTTCAATAATCATGCCTGTTATTGCAAACAAGGAAAATCCAGAAGAACTGGATCTATAGTACAGATTATCAACGTCTTCTGAAATATAAGTTGTGGGAAGCATTTGCCACGAATCTGATTCATAACGATAGATCGCAACCATGTTCTTGTCTATATTATTGGCGCTTACCCATGACTTTGGAACAATAAAGTCAAGATAAGCCTCTTTTATTGAATCTGAATGAACATTTTCTATCCTTATTTCCAGGTATTTGAAAATGCGCAACAAGTCGCTTATGCTATAAGGCAGGGAAGTTATGTTTGTCGGAAGTGAGTTCACCGCCTTTATCAATAGCTTAGCGTCACCGACGGCATTAGACAATTTAACAGTTATGCGGCTTAGTGAAAGTTCATCTGCATTTGATTCAGAAATAGCAAATGTCACTGGAATGTCAGGCGCTATATTTGTTTTTGTTATAACGCTTACAGATGTTATTGAACCGCCGCCGCCAGCGACAGAACCGGATGAAGAAGATGATGCGGCTTGCACTGTAAACGAATCAAAAGCGGTGGCGGTCCCGCCTGCCCATGTAACAAGCGACTTGAACCTGTATGTCCCAGCAGCCGAAGGCGCAGTAAGCGAAGCAGTTGTGCTTGCAGTGCTGTTTGATCCAACATATATTGTCTTTTGGCCTGCTGTGTAATTTGTTTTTTCATCCACTGATGTTATCCAGTAATCTATTGTAAAGTCCTGGCCAATATCAGTGTTAACATTAGTAACATCAATTGTTGCTGTGACAGTCGCAGATAGCTGGACAGATGATGGCGCATCCACTATTACATCAGCAGGTCCTCCGTACCCCGGAATTCTTATTGTAGGCCTGTTGGAATTAAATGTAAGCGAAGCAACGCTGGCAGTTCCCAAAGCAAACTGGCGATTTGCATTGCTCGCTGCCTTGTCAATAATTATATTTGCTGAAAGGCTGGTAGAATTTCCTTTTGTAATATTTCTAGAAAATGTGCTGTCGCTCAAATCGCTGTCAGTGTAGCTTATAGACGTAAGATTTTCGCTGCCAGAGTTGTATATAGTAACTGTAACATTATATGTAACATTAAGGCTTGTTTCACTCACATATACGACGTTCTTTGCTATTACAAGCTGCTTGCCTGTTTCTGTAGAAGGTATTGTTATATTCAGTTGTGTGCTGTTGACTGTTATGCTGGAATTAGTGTAGCTGTCAGTCCCAGAAGCTGCAGCAACTGCAAGCTCTTGGTATGTAGTTGTATCCTGCCTTGTATAAGTTTTGAAAAAATTCTTTGCAGTGCTTATGTTGGAGCCAACGCTGCCGAGTGCATAAGGAGAGTCTGTAGAATCAGAATCTGTAATGTTAGAGCTTGTCGCAGAGCTCCCCCCCTTGTTTGTTAAAATTAAGCTTATGTTGTATGTAATAAGCGTACTGCTTGTATTGTAAACAGTGGCCGTCTTATCCAGAACAAACGATGCAGGCTGCCCTACTAAAAAAGAATTACCACAGCTATTATTCAAGCCAAGATAACCAGCGCTTGAGTTGAATGTGTAATATCCTGCCGGCGTGCCTGAAAATGTCGCTTCGTAACTGCCGTCGCTTGAAGTCACAACAGACTTAGAAACATTAAGCCTGTT
>ORJL011562792.1_pt1 | contig 15889 bp, 14 predicted proteins | sample 1779941 | NCBI WGS metagenome assembly ORJL01 (sample SAMEA104232317, study PRJEB22302) | groundwater metagenome | biome: forest; feature: aquifer; material: groundwater | place: USA | collected 2011-08-07 | depth 5.8 m | reverse complement strand
TCGAAACTGGTGCCGCCCATGTCGGTAGTAATGCACTTGTTCTGCCCATGCAAACGCACATAGAACAGACCCGCGCCGGGGCCGCCCGCCGGGCCCGAGAGCAGCGTCAGCGCCGCCTTCTCGCGCGCCAGTTGGGGCGTGATGACGCCGCCGTTGGACTGCATGATCAGCAGCAGATTCTTGAAGCCGATGCCCTTGAGGCGGCCGACGAGCTGGTCGAGATAGTGGTTCAGTTTCGGACCGACATAGGAGTTCAGCGCCGTGGTGCTGACCCGCTCGTAGAAGCGGATCGAGGGCAGCAGGTCGGTGGATACCGAGAGATAGGCGCCGGGCATTTCCTTCCGCACCAGTTCCGCCGCGGCCTGTTCGTGCGCAGGATTGGCGAAGGAATTCATGAAGCAGATGGAGACGGCCTGCACGCCCTCCTGCTTGAACAGGGCGATGGCTTCGCGGATCTGCGCCAGATCGAGCGGGGTGGTTTCGGCGCCGACGCGGTCTAGGCGGCCACGGACGCCGGCGCGCAGATAGCGTGGCACCAGGGGTTTGACGTTGGTGTAGCGGTTGTTGTACTGCTCCTCGCGGATGCCGCGGCGCATTTCCAGCGCATCGCGCACGCCCTCGGTGGTCAGCAGGCCGCACTTGGCGCCGGTGCCGGTCAGCGTGGCGTTGGTGGTCACCGTGGTGCCATGCACGATGGTGTCGATGGTCGGTGCGAAGGCTTCCAGCGACATGGGCGGGTTCATGCTGGCGGCGATGTCGGTGAGGCCGTTGACCACCGCGATCGACGGGTCGGACGGGGTCGACAGCGTCTTGTAGATCGCCGGCTCGGCGTCGTCGCGGGTGACGACGAAGTCGGTGAAGGTGCCGCCGACGTCGATTCCGATCTTGAGTGCCATGGACTCAGCTCCGTTTCTGCATTCGTTGGTGATCAGGCACGCGCGACCATCTGCCGCACGTCTTCCTTGCGTATCTTGCCCAGCGCGGTCTTCGGCAACGCCGCCGCCACGATGACTTCCTTGGGGTGCTTGTAGCGGGCGATGCGGCCTTCGAGCAGTTTCAATACCTGTTCGCTGCTGACTTCGCGGTTGGCCCTGGGGACCACCACGGCGACCACGATTTCGCCCCAGCGCTCGTCGGGTCGGCCAATCACCGAGGCTTCGGCGATGTCGGGGCATTCGATCAGCAGGTTTTCTATTTCAGCCGGGTAGATGTTCTCGCCGCCGGAAATGATCATGTCCTTGCTGCGGCCGTCGACGTAGAGATAGCCTTCCTCGTCGAGGTGGCCCATGTCGCCGGTATGGAACCAGCCATCGACCAGCACCGCCGCGGTGGCTTGTGGCGCCAGCCAGTATCCGCTCATGACGTTGTCGCCCTTGACCAGGATTTCGCCGGTGGCGCCCGCCGGCACTTCGCTGCCGAACCTGTCGATGATGCGCATGCGGCAGTAGGCGGCTTCCCTGCCAGTCGAGCCGGGCTTGCGCATCGCATCCTCCGCCTTGAGATACACGGCGATCGGGCAGGTTTCGGTGGCGCCATAGACCTGTACCAGCGGCACGCCCTTGTCATGTACTGCATGGATGATATGCATGGGTACGATGGTCGAGCCGGTGGTGATCATGCGCAGGCCGGAAAAGTCGGCGCCGGCCCAACGCCGATGCGCCATCATCATGTCGAGCTGCGCCGGCACCAGCACGGTCAGCGTGACGCCCTCGCGCTCGATGGCGTCGAAGGTGGCGTCGGCATCGAACTTGGGATGCAGCACCACCGGGCAGCCCGCCTGCAGGGCCGGCGTGGTGAGGTTGTTGAGGCCGCCGACGTGAAACAGGGGCAGGGTGGTAAGGACCACGTCGTCGGCCGTCAGCTCGTGCATGTCGATGCTGTTGGCGGCATTGCAGACGATGGCGCGCTGGCTGAGCAGGACGCCCTTGGGTTTGCCGGTCGAGCCCGAGGTGTAGCAGATCAGCAGCGGCGCATTCTCGTCGTCCCGGGAGGCCGGCGGCGCGGGCCGGGTGCCGCGGGCGCAGAAGTCCTCCCACGCGGTCCAGCCGTCGGCGCCGGGGCCGCAGGCGATCAGCTCGATGCCTGCGGCGAGCGTGGTGCGGATGCCGGTGGTCTGGGCGACGAAGCCGCTGTCGACGATCAATGCCTTCGGCGGGCAATCCTGCAGCATCTGGCTGTGTTCGGGACCGGCCAGCCGCCAGTTGAGGGGCATGAACAGGGTGCCGAGCCGTGCGCAGGCAAAGAGCAGGGCCAGCATTTCCGGGCGGTTGAAGCCCAGGAAGGCGACGCAGTCGCCGCGCTTGACGCCCGACGCAGCCAGCGCGGCGGCGATGCGATCGACCAGGGTTCCCAGTTCGGCATAGGAAACTTCCCGCCCGGGAAAGCGGATGGCGGTCTTCTCCGGAATCAGTCGGGCGTTGCGCTCGATCCAGGCGGAAAGCATCGCAGGCCGCCGGCTACCTGGGATCGCCGACTTCGAGCACCACCGACATCGCCGTGTCACCCGCCGCGCAACCGGTGAACAGGCCAAAGCCACCGCCTTTCATGGCCAGTTCCTCGATCAGTTCGATGATGGCGCGGGTGCCCATCGGCGCCTGGGGGTGGCCCCAGACCAGCGAGCAGCCGTAGTTGTTCATGCTGTCCAGGTCGCAGCCGGTCTGCCCGGCGAAGTAGAGGTCGTTGACCGCGAAGGGGTTGTGGGTCTTGATCGCCTTCATGTCGGCGATCGTCTTGCCGGCCTGCTCCAGCGCGCGTTTGGCCGCCGGCACGGTGGCTTCCGGCATGAAGGCCACCGGCACGCGGGCGAGGCCGAAGCCGTGCAGGCGCACCGCAATGTTCCTGTCGGTGGACAGCTCGCGTGCCTTTTCGCGGGTGGTGACGATGATCGCGGCATTGCCGTCGGCGGGGTGGGTCTGGCCGCCGAAGGTGACGCAGCCGCCAGGCATCACGGGCTTCAACTTGGCCAGCCCATCCGGCGTCGACTGCGAAATGCCCTCGTCGCCGGCCATGCTGCCGGCGGCCTTCTTGAAGTTGGGTGCCGGCACCTCGAAGGGCAGGGTCATGAAGCGTTTGAGGAAGGCCGAGTCGTTCTCCAGTGACATGCGGTACTGCTCTTCGCGGCGCAGCACCAGCACGTGCTGTTCGGAGGTGGCGATGCCGTGCTTGGCGGCGACGTTTTCCGCCGTCTGCAGCATGGCGTGCTTGCCCAGCGGGTCGCAGTTGAAGTTGTCCATCACCCAGTCCTCGGCCGCGCCGGTGCCGCCGGGGCCCCTGGGATTCGGGTAGTAGAGGTGCGGACCGTTCGAGGTGCGGTCGCAATTGATCGCCAGCGCCGTGGTGGCCATGCCGACTTCGATTTCCTGGGCGGCGGCGAGCAGGGTGCGCACGCCGGTGGCGCAGGCTTGCATCAGGGTGGGGCCGCCGGCCTGGCCGGCGCCGATCAGGCCGGTGAGCCAGGGCAGGCCATAGAAGGAATGCTTCTGCGGCACCGAGAAGCCAAGCACGCCGTAATCGAAAGCCTTGGGATCGATCTTGCGCCTGGCTATTTCGGCCTTGGCCACGTGCGCGGCGAACTCGATGCTGTGCAGGTTGGCGAAGCTGCCCTGCCAGCGGGCGAAAGGGGTGCTCCAGTAGGCGCCGTAGGGGATTTCCGCTTTATAGGTCATGTCGCTGTTCCGGTTATGCGTGGTGTCGGGTATTTCGGCCGGCCGCCGCCGTCGCGCCGACGGGCGGCGCCAAAAGCGGTTCTAGCGCACGGAGGCGCGCTGTTCCGCCTCTTTTTCCTGGTCGATCTGGTCAATCGCGGTGATGAGGAAGTGCTTGGCCGCCTCCAGGTGCTTGTGCATCGCGGCGGCGGCGGCATCCGCATCCCGCTTCCTGAAAGCGGCATGGATGTTCTTCATCCCGGTCAGCGCGGTCTTTCTTGCGCTCGCGTCGCCCAGCGTCAGCACCCGCAGAAAGCGCACGTGGCCGACGTACTGGTCGAGCAGCCTGGACATGCGCCGATTGGGAATCAGCGCGCGCCAGGCGTTGTGAAATCGGCTGTTGGCATCGAGGAAGGCGCGGAAGTCGCCGGTCTTTTCGGCGGCGGTGGCGTCATCGACCGCCGAGGCCATGCTGGCCAGATCGGTCATGCCGGTCACCTCGGCGACGGCAATGCGCGCCGCGGCGGGTTCGAGCAGGAAACGCAACTGGTAGATTTCCTCGATGTCGGCGTCGGTCAGTTCGGGGACCACGAAGCCGCGGCCCTCGACGGCGATCATGCCTTCGCTTTCGAGCCGGGCCAGGGCTTCGCGCACGGGAGTTCGGGAGACCCCGAGCTGCGCCGCGAGGCTGACTTCCTGCAGGCGTTCGCCGGGACGGATCTGGTGGCTGCCGATGTTGTCGCGCAACTGGTGATAGACCCGATCGGCCAGGCCAGCAGGTCTTTCAAGGGGCTTGATTGACGTGTTCATGGCAGAATCGATTGCGCTGTTGCGCTCGCGTCATGGAATACTGGATACTGTATACGCAGTACGTTGAGGGTGTCAATAGGAGCGGGCGCGGGCGATGCGCATGACAACTGAAGACCTGGCGCGGGGCATCGCGGCCGGCGAGCGGCCGGCCCTGGCGCGCGCGCTGTCGCTGGCCGAACGCGACGCGTCAGCCGCCGCCGCGGTGCTCGCCCGCCTGGCCGACCATGCAGGCCACGCCCACGTGGTCGGCATCACCGGGCCGCCGGGCGCAGGCAAGTCCACCCTGGTCGGCGTGATGCTGCGGCGTTTGCTGCAAAACGGACGGCGCGTCGCGGTGCTCGCCGTCGATCCCTCCAGCCCGGTCAGCGGCGGGGCCTTGCTCGGCGACCGCTTCCGCATCGGCGAGGCCCCCGGCGACGAGCGAGCCTTCGTCCGTTCCACGGCCACGCGCGGCAGCCTCGGCGGACTGACCCGCGCCGCGCGCCAGATGGTGCAACTGATGGATGCCGCCGGCTTCGACCTGGTGCTGGTCGAGACCGTCGGCACCGGCCAGTCCGAGATCGACGTGGCACGGCTGGCCGATACCTTGCTGGTGGTCTTTCCGCCGGGACTCGGCGACGAGATGCAGGCGATCAAGGCCGGTGTCCTCGAACTGGCCGACCTGCTGCTGGTGACCAAGAGCGATGCCCCCGGCGCCGCCCAGGCCCGGCAGTCGCTGCAGGCGGCGGCGCCGATGTGGCGCCGGGCGCCGCCGATTCATGCCGTCAGCGCGGTGACTGGCGAGGGCATCGCCGCGCTGGTCGACGCCGTCTTGGCTCGTGCCCGCGATGCCCCGCCCGCGGCGCGGCGTGAAGGCGCGGACTTGCGCGAAAGCTTCGACCGGCTGCGGAGCGAACTGGGCCGCTGCCTGCCGTTCGGCCCGCCGCCCGGATTGAGCGTGCAAAATCCGCCGGCCGGGGCGGATGCCGATCCGTCGCGCCTGCATGTCCTGGTCGAACTCGGGCCGGGCGCAGATGCCTTCCGGCTCGGCGCCGTCGCCGGTGCCTTCGGCGCGCTGGCGGCCGGTGCCGGCCTGGTCTGCTGCGTCGAGGAGCGCGATATGGCCGCCGGCCGCCTGCAACTGCTGCTGGAGCGCCCGACGCGATGACCGAGCCGGCCCCACTGCCCGCCGACTATCCCTCCGGCCTGGTCCGCCACTACCGGCTGCCCGACGGCAGGCAGGTCTGCATCCGCCCGATTCGTCCGGCCGATGCGCAGATCGAGGCGGACTTCGTGCGCCACTTGTCGACGGAATCGCGCTACGACCGCTTCATGGTGAGCATGAACGAGCTTTCGGCGGCGACTCTCAAGTACCTGACCAACGTGGATTACGAGCACCACATGGCGCTGGTGGCGACCGAAACCGGCGCGGACGGCGAAGTCGAAATCGGCGCGGTGCGTTACGTGGCGGCGCCTGACGGCAGTTGCTGCGAATTTGCCATCGTGGTGGATGATGCCTGGCAGGGTTGCGGGCTGGCCGGCGACTTGATGGCCGCCCTGATCGACATCGCACGCGACAAGGGCCTGAGCGAGATGGAGGGCTTCGTGCTGGCCACCAATCACAGGATGCTGAAGTTCGCGCGCAAGCTGGGATTCAGCCAGGAGCACCTTGCCGACGATTGGCAGACGGTCCACATCGTGCGCAAGCTCTGAGCCCGGGCGGCCGTGGGCCGGGGCAAGAAAAAGGGGACCGCAGTCCCCGTTTCCTTCCGCAGCGGGCGAGGGCGGTCAGTCTTCGTATTTGAAGGACATGGAAACGCGCGCCCGGTAGGCCGCCACCTTGCCGTTCTCTATCTTCATGTCGAGCTTGGTGACCTCGGCGACGCGCAGGTCGCGCAGGGTCTTGGCCGCCGCCTCGACGGCGGAACAGGCTGCATCCTCCCATGACGTCGGGCTGGAACCTACGACCTCGACGATCTTGTACACGGGATTGTCGTTCTTCGATTTCTTTGCCATGGTCACCTCCGGAAATTGGTTTGTGCCGAGATCTGGCTTCGGCTGGCCCCATCATAGCCCATTCGAATAGTTTGCCGGCGGCCGGCGCCGCAGGGGCGGTCTTCAGCCGCCGGCGATGATCGGCACCAGTTGCACGCGGTCGCCGCTATGCAGTGCCTTGGCAGACTCCCCGAACCGAAACCGACCTGTTCGACTACAGCGACCCGTTCTATAACCGGCGACGCATACATTCCACGCTCGGCTACGCCTGGTCCATGAAATTCCTGGAAAACTGGATCACCGCTCAGCATGCGCAAAAATTGGCGGCATAATGCCGTTGGGTTGGAGGACGACACACCGAGGAAAGCTCAGTATCCGGTCTATCTGGCGCCGGCCCTGTTTGCCGAGCTTCTGGTCGATGGCGCGCTGTCGGCCAGCCTCTACCGGCGCATGCGCGGTTTGCAGACAAGACACTGGCTGGAAAGCGCCGTGCGGCGCACGGTGCTTCCGTTTGCAGTGACGGCGCTTGGCCTTGGCGTCATTGGTTTCGGTTTTCAGGCGTATGCGCCGGATGCGCACACGTTCGGCGAAGTCGTCAAGCAAACGCGCAGTTCGGCTGATCGCTGATCGAGCAGCAACTTGCGGCTTAACAGTCGTCGCCCGGTGCCTGGGTCATGAATCGGGAAAAGCGTTCTTGACTGCGCACTCACTCGGCTTTGGGCTGAACTCCATGCCCAAAGATGGCCGGCAGGTTACGGGCGCCATGCAGTACCCGTTCGATGCGAACCATGTTGCCCGGCACACGAAAGAAGACCACATAGCGGCCCATGGGCGCCATGCGCAGGCCGGGGGCCAGGTCCTCGCGACCAGAGTAGGCCAATGGGGCAGCGCCGATGCGTTGGCATTGATCCATCAGCTTGGCCACGAAACGCCGGGCGTTGGCCGGGCTATCCTTGGCGATGTGGTCGCCGATGTCGATAAGGTCTTGCCGGGACTTCGGCGAGAATGTTACCGCAACCATCAAGCAGTGCGCTTGCGGCGGCCCTTGGTGGCGGGTTCGGCGTAGCGGGCATTCAGTTCGGCGAACAGGTCGTCGGCCGCAATGGCCGGGCCGCTATCGATGCCTTCCTGTATGGCTTGGCGAAAATCAGCATTCAGCCGTTCCAGCATGGCTTCATAAACCTGGGGCGATAGCAGATAGGCGGCGGGCCGGTTATGGTTGAGCACTGCCACCGGTTCAGAGCCGGCCTGCGCGAGTACGGCGCTGGGGCTGCGTTTGAGTTCGGTGATGCTCACCGAGCGGGAAGCGAGAACCTGTTCCATGGTGTGCCTCTGAATCGAACCAAAATAGGTGCCTTATTGTGGTCGATATAAGGCGTGGGAGCAAGCGCTTTCCGTTGCCGGTCAGCGCTGAAATGATTTGCGATGGATTGGCGGGGGGGCCTTGCAGCAGGTCGACGCTTGCTGTCTGCGCCCGGCGAAACCTAACCGCCGGCGATGATCGGCACCAGTTGCACACGGTCGCCGCTGTGCAGTGCCTTGGCAGACTCCCCGAACAGCAGCATCTCGCCGTTGACCGTGACGTTCCAGGTCGGATCGTCGAGCGCGGCGCGCGCTTCGGGCAGGTGGCGGCGCAGGGCGCCGCGCAGTTCGGCGACGTTGGCCACCGGCTGGTCGATGACGATCGATTTCTCCGGCGCGCCGGGCAGCGGCCGCGGCAGTTCGACGCGCAGGGCGAAACCGGTCGTCGCCAGTGCCAGGTGCTCGTGCCAGTCGGCGCGTGGTACGCCTTCGGCATTGAGGCCGGTCAGCTCGTAGAAGCGCTTCTTCATGGCGTCGAATTCGGCGCGGTCGATCTTTTCGCCCTTGAACGGGCCGGTATCGATGCTCTCCTCGAACCAGCGTTTGGGCAGGGTGTCGTCCTTGCCGCGCAGGCCGAGGCGGAAATTCAGCAGGTGTTCGAGGCCGGTGATGTTGCGCCCGACTTCGTCGAGTTCTTCGGCCGTCACCGGCCGGCCGGTCATGGTGGAAAGCTGGGTGGCGAAATCGCCGCAGTCGGGCAGGGTGGGCGAATTGAACAGCTTGGTGTTGAAGCGGCACATGCCGACCGAGTCGCCGACGGCGAAGGTGTTCTCGCAACGGCGCACCGCGATTTCCTTGCCGACGTAGCTGTTGGGTTCGGGGGCCACGGTGCCGCCGTAGAGCTGGGTCTTGAATGGGGCATCGTCATTGACGCGGGCGTTGATTTCCAGCGTGACGCGGTTGCGCAGGTGGTCCATGCCGCGCGTGGCGACCGACAGGCCGAGGGCGAAGGCCTTGAGGATGCGTGCGTCGTGCGGGTCGGACTGGAACAGACCCTTGACCGCCATGCGGTAGTCCAGCGCCTCGCGCGGGTACTTGCCGCGTTCGACGGCGCGCGCCGAATCGGCGATGGTGTCGCCGAAGCCTTCTCGCTTCGCGGTCATGAACAGCAGTTTTTCGATGGTCTCGTAGTTGCCCCAGGACAGGTCGAGGCCGCCGCTGTGGCTGGCGTCGATGATGCCGCGCTGCCAGAGTTCCATGGCCCAGGAAATCGCGCTGCCGGTCGAGGCCGAGTCGAGGCCGAGGTCGTTGAGGATGTTGTTCAGGCGCAGCACCTGCTCCGGTTCGCGCAGGCCGATCATCGGGCCGAACTTGCCGAGGGTGACGTACTCGGGGCCGTCGCCCTTGTCGTACTTGTCGAACTTTCCGTCGCCCTTGATGCCGTTGTAGGTGCGCAGCTTGTGGTGGTCGATGTCGGCCTGGGCTTTGTCGTAGCTGGCATTGCCCTTGAGTCCCAGCAACGCGGCCGAGCCCCAGCCGCCCTTGCCCTCGGGCGTCATGTCGTTCTGGTTGCGGCATTGCACCGGGCACTTGAAACAGCCGTCCATGGCCGGACGGTAGGGGTCGAAATTGTCGGCGTCGAGCGATTCGTGCCAGGCCGTGGTCTGGTTGTTCATGGTGCCCAAGGCACCCAGCACACGCGATGGCTTGTAGAGGAAGGGCGTGCCGACCTGCTTCAGCGCGTTTTTGATCACCGAGGTCGAGGTGATCTTGCGGCCGATGATCTTGTTGTGGGCCTTGAGCTCCTTCGCCAGCGGCGCCTCGGCCGGCTTGCCGTGGATCATGATGGCCTTCAGGCGCAGCGCGCCCATCTTGGCGCCGGCGCCGCCGCGCGCCCAGATCGACTTGATGCCGCCCATGATGCCGCTGCACAACACCAGGTTTTCGCCGGCCGTGGTGATGCGGGCCAGCGCCATGTCCTTGCGTTCGGTGCAATGGAAGTCGCGCTCGATGGCGGCGGCGGTATCGAGATTGTCGAGGCCGACATAGGGAGCGGCGTCGAGGAATTCGATGGCGTCGTGCGAAATTTTCAGCAGCGTCCATTGCGCGGCCAGGCCATGGAGCACGATGTGGTCGTAGCCGAGGCGCTTGGTGAAGGCGGGGAAATAGTCGCCGGCGCTGGAATCGAGGAAGGCGTCGCTGTCGGGCGAACGGCTGGTGAAGTTGCCGCGCGTGGCGGAGGGCATGTTGCCCGTCAGCGTGCCGGCGCCGAAGATCAGCGGCACCTCGGGGTCGAGCGCATCCTTGGTCTCATCGAGCAGGTTGTAGAGCAGCACCATGTTGGCGCCGCGGCCACCGAGGAAGTTGCGCATGATGTCGGCCGGAAGGTACTTGCTGCACGTCTCGCGGCGCTCCAGGTCGACGAAAAGAACCGCGCCCTGGGTGGGGTACTGCGGCGCATCGTGCATGCGCGCCAGCAAGTGTTCGATCCTGATTCCGATGCCCATTCCGCTTCTCCGCCGACCATGCCTGCCAATGCTTTTAGTTTACAACATCAATGATTGGAAGTCCATCTATATCTGCAAGGCACGAGGACGCCCTGGGGTCGTGCTGGTGGAGCCGGGGATGGTCTTGCGCGGGCGGCGCCCGGCCGCATTCAGCGATGCTGGGGAAAAACTTTGCCCAGCAGCGCGATCAGGGTGGCGCGTTCGACCGCATCGAAGTTCTGCAGCAGCCGTTTCTCGTGCTGGCTGACCTGGCGCTTCAGCTTGCGCAGCAGCGCGGTGCCGGCTTCGGTGAGGCGGATGGCATTGGAACGCCTGTCATGCACCGAAGCCCGGCGCTCGACCAGGCCGCGGCGTTCCAGGTTGTCGATCACGGTAACCACCGTCGATCGGTCGAGATGGGTGGCGTGGGCCAGTTCGCTTTGTTTGAGGTCGGGGTTGGCCTCGATGATCACCAGCACGCCGAACAGGCCTGGGGTGACGTCCTCGCCGCCGGGGCCCTGCGCAAAATCCTTGAACAGGGCGATCTGCGCCATGCGCAGTTGGTAGCCGACCAGTTCGGGCAGCATGCCGTAGGCGATGGTGGAATTCTTCCGGGGTTCGGCGGATTTGGCGGACATGGCGGGCACGAGTCGGGTCGGTAGGCGATGCGGACGTTTGACGGGCCGCGGCCGGATTATCGCCGCCGCAATCCATGCCCGTCAAATGGGTAATGCGCGCCTTCGCCGTGCCGCCGGCGCCGAGTTCATTCGTCGAGCTTGACGTGGAAGCGCTTGGCCTTCATTTCGAAACGCGGCAGCATGTTGCGCGCGACGTGATGCACGCGCGGGCGGAAGGCCAGCATCGAATCGAGCTTGATGGCGATCTCATGCACCACCTCGGGATCGGCGCCTTCGCAGAGTTCGACCTCGATGTCCATCTCGTCCATCTGCTTGACCTTGTTCACCGTGATGCGGAATTCGTCGACTTCGGTGAACTTGCGGATGATGTTCTCCACGCCGGCCGGGAAGACATTGACGCCGCGCACCGTGACCATGTCGTCGGCGCGGCCGAGGATGCCGCCGTCGAAGCGCAGGGAGGTGCGGCCGCAGTCGCAGCGGTCGAGGTTCACGCGCACCAGGTCGCCGGTGCGGTAGCGGATCACCGGGAAGCCCCAGCGCCCGAGGTTGGTGATCACCAGTTCGCCGCGTTCTCCCGGTGCCACGGCCTCGCCGGTTACTGGATTGATGACTTCGGCGATGTATTCGCTCTCGATCAAATGGGTGCCGCCCGGCTGCACCTGGCATTCGAAGGAATGGGCGCCGACTTCCGAGGCACCGGCGTGGTCGAAGCACTTGGCGGTCCAGGCGTTTTCAATGCGCTGCTTGGTGGCCGGGATGTTGGCGCCGGGTTCGCCGGCGTGCACCGTGGCTTTCATCGGAATGCTCGTGATGTCGAAGCCGATTTCGTGGGCCACCTCGGCCAGGCGCAGGGCATAGGTCGGCGTGCAGCAGAGTACCGTGGTGCCGGTTTCGCGCATCAGTTCCAGGCGCTGCTGCGAATCGCGCCCGCCGCCGGGAATCATCACCGCGCCGATCTTGCGCGCGCCTTCGACGGCGGCCCAGAAGCCGATGAAGGGGCCGAAGGCGAAGGCCATGAACAGGCGGTCGGAGGCCGTGACGCCGGCGCCGGCCAGCACGTGGCCCCAGCAGCGGCCCCACCAGTCCCAGGATTCGTGCGTGTCCATCACTTTCAGCGGCACGCCGGTGGTGCCCGAGGTCTGGTGCATGCGCACATAGGCCTCGACCGGATAGGTCAGGTTGCTGCCGAAAGGGCCGTTCGCCGCCTGGTCGTCCATCAGTTCGCCCTTCTTGGTGAAGGGCAGTTTTGCCAGGTCGTCCATGCTGCGGATGTCGGCGGGTGACACGCCGGCGGCCTGCCACTTGGCGGTGTAGAACTTGTTACGGCCCCACAGTTCGGCCATCATCGCCTGCAGCTTCTTCAGTTGCAGTGCCGCCAACTGATCGCGCGGCAGGGTTTCGGTGGCTTCGTCGAAATAGCTCATGTGTGTTTTACCTTGTTCGGGTAGGGCAAGCGGAAGCAGGTTTGGCGTCAGGCAGCGGAATTCCACAGTCGTTCGGCGATGCGGCGGGCCAGCACCGGCGCCACGCCGCGGCGATAGAGCATGTCGACGACTGTAGTGCGCATCGCGCCGGCGGCGATTTCGGTCTGGGCGGTGATCGTGGCCAGCGCGTCGGCATCGAGCGGCTTGCCTTTGAGCTCGGCCAGGCCTTCGACCGCCAGCGGCCGCGAGGCCACGCCGGTGCAGGCGATGCGCAGGTCTTCGATGGTGTTGCCCTTGCGCTTCAAGGCCACGGCGACGCCGGCCAGCGGAAAATCGATGGCGCCGCGTACCCGCACTTTTTCGTAGGCGCTGCTCCAGCCCTCGCGCAGCGGAATGAGCACGCCGGTCAGCAGTTCGTCCGCGCCCAGCGTCAGCCAGGCCATGCCGTCGTCGCGATAAAAGTCAGCGATGGCGACACGGCGGCTGCCGTTCGGGCCGAGGACTTCGACCTCGGCATCGAGCGCGATCAGGGCCGGCGCCACGTCGCCGCTGAAGGCCGCATAGCAGCGCTTGGATTTCTTGGCGACGCGGCAGCCTTCGCCCTTCAGCTTCATGCAGTAGTCGTTGCTCTCGCGCCAGTATTCACTCTGGTTGTAATAGACGCAGCGCGTGTCGAGGCAGAGGTTGCCGCCCAGCGTTGCCGCCGCGCGATGCGTCGGCCCGGCCACGGCCTCGGCGGCCTCGGCCAGCGCCGGCAAGCGGGTGCGTATCGCGGCATCGCCGGCGATGGCCGCCAGCGTGGTGCCGGCGCCGATGCGCAGGACATCGTTGCCGAATTCGATGTGCGTCAGCTCGGCGATGCCGCCGAGGTCGATGACGACAGCGGGTTCCATCAGGCCGCGGCGGATGTTGGGCAGCAGGTCGGTGCCGCCGGCGATGTAGCGGCTGGTGGCGTTGGCCGCGCGCAGGGCGTCGGCATCGGTGGCGGTGGTCGGCCGCAGCAACTGGAAATCGGGCATGCTCATCGCGCTTGCTCCTCGTTGTTGGCTTCTGCGGCGGCGTTGCGCGCTTCCTGCATCGCAGCGAAAACGCGCGGCGGTGAAATCGGCAGCGTTCTCACGCGCAGGCCCGTGGCATCCTCGACGGCGGCGGCGACCGCCGACATGATTCCCGACAGTGGGCCTTCGCTGGCTTCCTTGGCGCCGAAGGGGCCGTTGGGGTCCATGCTTTCGACGATATGCACCTCGATGTCGGGCGATTCGACGATGGTCGGCACGCGGTAATCGAGCATGTTGGGCACCATGTGGCGGCCGTTTTCGTAGATGGTTTCCTCGCACAGGGTCTGCCCCAGGCCCATCCAGACGGCACCCTGCACCTGGCCTTCGACCGACATCGGGTTGATCGCGCGGCCGCAGTCGATGGCCGCCCAGATCTTGTCCACGGTGACGATGCCGAGGTCCATGTCGACGCTGACTTCGGCCGCCTGGGCGACATAGGAAAAGCCCATCGAGGAGCCGACCGCGCCGCCGCGCTGCTTGCCGCCCTGGAATTCGGGCGGGCAGGTGAAGCTGCCCTTGACGTTGAGCGTGCCGGTGCCGACCAGCGCTTCCTCGGCGATGTCGGCGAAGGGGATGTGGCGGTCCGGATCGCTGGCGACGGCAGCCGCTTCGCCGTACCAGACCACGTCCGATTCCTCGACCTTGAGCCGCCGTGCCGCGGCGGTGACCAGCAGGCGTTTGAGGTTCTCGGCGGCATCCAGCGCGGCATTGCCGACCATGTAGGTGACGCGCGAGGAATAGGAACCGTTGTCCTTCGGCGTCACCGCCGAGTCATTGGCGATGACGCGGATGCGGTGGTAGTCGATGCCGAGCACTTCGGCGACGATCTGGGTGACGACGGTGGACGAGCCCTGGCCGATGTCCGAGGCGCCGGTGAGTATCGTCACCGAGGCGTCGAAATCGAGCTTGAGGACGATCACGGCATGGGGTTCGCCCGACCAGTGCACCGGCTTGGCCGAACCGCTGACGAAATGCGAGCAGGCCATGCCGAGACCCTTGCTGATGTTGCCGCTGCGGCCCAGCTTGCCCTTGCGCGCGGCCCAGCCGCTGACATCCTCGACCCAGTCGATGCATTCGCCGAGGCCGTAGGAGGTGACGCGCAGGCCGTTGATGGTCTCGGCCGGCGCTACCAGCAGGTTGCGGCGGCGCGCGGCGATCTGGTCGATGCCGAGTTCGGTGGCCATCACGTCGAGCAGGGATTCGAAGGCGAAGCGGATGTTCACTGTGCCGTGGCCGCGCATGGCGCCGCAGGCCGGGGTGTTGGTATAGACGCGGTAGCCGTCGTACTTGACCGCCGGAATGTCGTAGAGGCCGTTGATCAGCGCGCCGGCATAGAGGATGGTGACCAGGCCGTAGCCACCGTAGGCGCCGCCACGCTGCACCACTTCGGCCTGGCAGGCGGTGATGCTGCCGTCGCGCTTGAGGCCGAGCTTGATGCGGATCTGGCTTTCGGGGCGGCCGCGATGGGCGAGGAAGCTTTCCTCGCGGGTTTGCAGCAGACGCACCATGCCCTTCGCGGCGCGGGCCAGCATGCCGCAGACGACCTCGAAATTGAGGCACTCGGTGCGGTGGCCGAAGCCGCCGCCGCTGAAGGGCTTGATGACGCGGATGTGCGCCGCTTCCATTTTCATGCAGCGCGCCAGCGTCAGATGCACGTAGTAGGGCACCTGGGTCACCGACCACAGCGTCAGGTGGCCGCGCTCGGTATCCCAGGCGGCGAGCGCCGCGTTGGGTTCCATCATTGCGTGATGCACTTCGGCGCATTCGTAGGTTTCCTCGCGCACCAGGTCGGCGGCGGCGAAACCGGCGGCGACGTCGCCGAACTCGTTATGCACTTCGCGTTCGATGTTGCCCTGCTTCTTTTCGTGCAGCAGCACGGCATCGGCCTGGCGTGCGTCGGCGGACTTGAAGTAGCCCGGCAGCTCGCGCACGCGCAGGCGGATGCGCGAAATCGCCAGGCGCGCCGTGGCTTCGTCGACGGCGGCCACGGCGGCAATCGGGTCGCCGATGTAGCGCACCTTGTCGCGCGCCAGGGGGAATTCGTTCTGGGCGATGGGGATCACGCCGTAGGGCATGTCGCACTCGTCGCCGGTGATCACGGCACGCACGCCGGGTAGCGCCAGCGCCTCGGAGATGTCGACTTCAAGCAGTTCGGCGTGGGCATAGGGGCTGCGCAGCAGCATGCCGACCAGGGCGTTGTCGGCCGGCAGGTCGGCCGTGTAGCGCGCGGTGCCGGTGACCTTCTCGACGCCGTCGACCAGCGGCCGGCGGGCGCCGACGCCGTGCGGCGCGGAGGTGCTGGCGATCTGTTTGACCTGGGGGTCCGGCGCGTTCATGCGGAGGCCTCGGCGGCGGCTTCGACCGATTCGATGATCTTGACATAGCCGGTGCAGCGGCCCAGGGTGCCGGCCAGCGCGGAGCGGATTTCCTCGCGTTCCGGGTGCGGGTTCTTGCGCAGGAGGCCTCCGGCGGCGATCAGCATGCCCGGCGTGCAGAAGCCGCACTGGGTGCCGAGCTTTTCGTGGAAGGCGCGCTGCAGGCGCGAGATGTTGC
>ORJL010479298.1_pt1 | contig 15889 bp, 11 predicted proteins | sample 1779941 | NCBI WGS metagenome assembly ORJL01 (sample SAMEA104232317, study PRJEB22302) | groundwater metagenome | biome: forest; feature: aquifer; material: groundwater | place: USA | collected 2011-08-07 | depth 5.8 m | reverse complement strand
TGGCGTCACCATCGGGAGGCGAGCCGGCGTCGATGTGCCGCCGTTCGACGCCGCCACCGTCGCGCCGCGCTTCGAGGGACAATCCGACGAGGTCATCCGACGCGTCGTCCAGTTGATCCGCGCGGACTTCGCCGCGTTCAACGTGACCATCGAATCCACCAGCGAAGGCGACGCATACGACGGATCGCAATCTCGCCTCTACTTCGGAACCTTCGACCCCGCCCTGCTCGGTGTGGCCGAAGGTGTTGACGAATACAACGCCCGCCCAAGTCAGGAGGCCATCGTCTTCACCGACACGTTCAACGCGTTCGACGCTCTGGATCCGTCCGTGGAAGAGATTAGTCAGGCGCTGGCGAACGTGGCCAGTCACGAGATCGGACACCTGCTCGGACTGGTTCACACGAAGAACGCCGTCGAGTTGATGGACGTAACCGCCAGTCTCAGTGAACTGATGGAGGACCAGGCGTTCGGGGTCTCTCCGATCTACGAAGCCGTCTTCCCGCTCGGTCAGCAAGACGCCGTGCAATACTTGGTCGACGCCGTCGGCGGCGACACGTCCGCGGGTCGCGTCGCAGCGCAGACCGCTGCTCGACGAGCGGCCAGCAAAGGTCCGCCGCGCGAGAAACGCGCCCCCGCACGAACACACGACATGTTGAGCTCCTGCGATCTACGACACCGATAGGACATCTCCAGCAATCGTGTAGCGTCGCCCTTCATGGGCGGCGCAGCGCGCTGGCGCGGGTGCCCCATCCTCGCTACTGCGAGGGTGGGGGACGGAACCCCTCGGATTGCCCGGGAACCGTCGAAGCGAAGAACGGTACGCAGAGCGTACCCTACGGGAGCGATCCTGGTGCGAGAATCCCTTCTCGCACCTCGCTGATGCGGGAGTCCCTTCGGCCTCCGTTTTCGCGGGGAACCTCTTCCCGAACCCATCGCCCGCACGATCCTCTCTAGCCGTGACACTTGGCGGACCGAGATATACCCTGCGGGGGCGCGGAACCGTTGCGCGGCGACGGTCCCAGTGAATCCAGCGACCGGTACAGGGGAGGTCTCGTGGTCAAGAGAATCGAGCGAATCGGTAAGCGCGGTTGGACGAGTATGGTCGCCGGGCTCCTTACGGTCCTCATCGCCGGTTGTCCGGGAGCGGTCGGCGACGGAGGAGGAGGAGGCGGTGGTGGTGGCGGCGACGACGGTGGACCGGTCGAAGATGGCAACAGGGATTCCTCTCTGACCAGTCCGCTCGGCAAGACCTTCGGCGAGCCCAACGACGGATTCGCTGAGCCGGTCGTCGCCGTGCTCGACGCGGGCGACGTCGCTCGCCTGCAGGGCACCGTCTCGGTCGAGGGCGACATTGATGTGTACCTGATCGGATCGCTGGATCCGGGCGATCGCGTGATCGCGGACCTACGCGCGACCGACGCGGTCACGCCGCTCGATGCGACGCTGGCGTTGTTCGACGACGACGGGAGGCTCGTCTTCGATAATGACGATCGCCGAAGCACGTCGCCGATCGACCTCGACCCATACATAGATTGGAGGGCGCGTCATGCGGGCGCGAGCTACAAACTGATCGTGTCGCACTCAGGGCTTGCGGCGAGCGATGGGTTCACGGGCGCGTATACGGCGGACGTCACGATCGAGCGCGGCGGCATCACGCCGGCGCCGGTCGCGCAGAGCGTCCTCCTGGACTTCAGCGGCGGCGAGGTGACCGTAGCGGGCGACGGTCCGATGGTGCTCGCGCCGTTCGATGCAGGAGCGATCTCCCCCATCTACGACGGTCAGACCGACGCGTTGAAAACGAAGATCCGCGACGTCTTCGTCGAGAAATACGCTCGTTTCGACGTCACCGTGCTCACCTCCGACGATCCGCCGCCGGCGACCGGAACGACTTTCACCACGGTCCATTTCGGCGGGTTCAACGATGGCGCCTACGGGATCGCCGACGATGTCGACCTGCTGAATCTGAACCGCTGCGACGATGCGGTCATCTTCACGGAGACGTTCTTCCCCCAACAGTTCGCATCGCTTCCCACCGTCGACGGAATGGGCGTGGCCATCGGGAACGTCGCCGCCCACGAGTGCGGGCACCTGCTGGGTCTCAACCACGTCAACGACGACACCGACCTCATGGACGCCGTCTCCCCCCCCGACGCACTCTTGCTGCAACAGGAATTCGCGGATTCGCCGCTGTCTGAACAGATCGTGCCCATCGGAACGCAGGACAGCGCCTTGCTGCTGTTCGAAGCCGTGGGCGAAGCCCCGTGACCGGCACGCGCGCCAGCGCTGCGTAGGGTCCGCTCCGCGGACCTTTCTTCGGGTCAGAGCCGCGACCGTCAGGGAGCCGTTCCCTCGGTGTCGCAGCCAGAACCACGCGCCTGTGGCTCGTGATGAAACCGCGTACGAACGATCGCGGCGCGTTGAAGAACCGCTTCCTAACGGGCGCGGCTCTGAAAGGCTCCGCCGTAGGGTCCGCTGTGCGGACTTTTCTTCGTGGGTCGACGGACACGGCGAGGAATCAACCGTGCACCTCGGTTACAATACCAACGGATTCGCCCATCACCGGATCGAGGACGCGCTCGCCATCATCGCGGAGATCGGATATCGCAGCGTCGCGCTCACGCTCGAGCGCGAGTTCTTCGATCCCGCCGCGCCGGACGCCGCAGGAACCTGCGTCGCAAGATTGAAACCCATCATCGACTCCCTGGGTCTTCGCGTCACGATCGAGACGGGTTCGCGATTCCTTCTCGATCCGCGGCACAAGCACCAGCCCACGCTCCTCAGCGCATCCGAGGAAGGCCGCGATCGCCGGTTGCGATTCCTCAAGCTCGCGGTGGACGTCGCCGCCGAACTCCGCGCCGACAGCGTCTCACTCTGGTCCGGCACGCCAGACGAGGAGGCCGCGAACGATGTACTCTTTCACCGACTCGTCGCGGGAGTGAGGGAACTTTGTACGTATGCCGCGGTCCGCGGGGTACGTCTTGGCTTCGAGCCCGAGCCCGACATGTTCATCGAGACCATGTCGCAGTATGAAACCCTCCATCGCTCCGTGGCCCATCCCGCTTTCGGCTTGACGCTCGATGCCGGACATGTGCATTGCCTCGGCGATGGATCGATCGGCGATCACGTTCGGACCTGGCGCGACGCGCTCTGGAACATCCACATCGAAGATATGGTTCGCGGGCGACACGAACACCTGACGTTCGGCGACGGCGAGATGGATTTTTCCGACACTTTCGCCGCCTTGCGATCCATCGATTACACCGGTCCGGTCCACGTGGAACTCTCCCGCCACTCGCACGACGCCGTGCAAACCGCTCGCCGCGCCTACGTCTATCTGACAAAGCGGTTCCTCCCGTAGGGTCCGCTCCGCGGACCTTTCTGCGAATCGCCGGGTACGTTACACTCGTCCCGAACTTGCGATCCCGCGCAGCGAACCCTTGATGCAACGAACAATGGAGCATTTGATCTTCCTCTCCGTCCCCGGTCTGCGTCGCACCGACGTGGACGCCGGGCGAACGCCGACGCTTTACGCGTGGGCAAATCGTGGGGCGCTCGCCGAAATCGCGCCGACGTTCCCCTGCGTCACGTCCTGCGTGCAGGCGTCGATGTGGACCGGAACGCCACCCGGCCAGCACGGCGTAATCGCGAACGGCTTTTTTCACCGCGACCGGCGTGAGGTCGAATTCTGGGTGGGGCACAACGACGTCGTCAGCGGCGAGCCCGTTTGGGAGTCCCTGTGCCGAAATCGTCCCACATGCACGTCCGCGGTCTGGCACGCCCAGAACATCAAAGGCGCGAGCGCGGACTTCATCGTCACACCGGCCCCCAGTCACGAACCCGACGGCGCAACGAGGCTCTGGTGTTATTCAAAACCCGACGGCCTGTATTCGCAGTTGCTCGCGGACCTCGGTCACTTCCCGCTTCAACATTACTGGGGACCGCTGTCGAACATCGAGTCCACCCGGTGGATCCTCCGCGCCGCCTCTTGGCTTCACGAAAGGCAAGCGCCGAACTTCCATTGGATCTACATCCCGCACCTCGACTACGCCGCGCAGAAATTCGGACCGAACAGCCCGCAGGCACTCGCCTCGCTCGCCGAACTGGATCTGGAACTCGCCCGATTCGCGGAAACGATCGCGGAGAGCGGACGCGGCGTGGAACCGACCGTCCTCATCGCAGGAGAGTACGCTCTGACCGACGTGAGCGGCGTCGTCTATCCGAATCGGATCTTGCGAAACGCCGGACTGCTGCGAACTCTTGGCGGCGATGAACCCACTGAGAACATCGACCTCCAGCGCAGCGACGCGTTCGCCGTGGTGGACCACCAGCTCGCCCACGTCTGTGTGAACGCCGTCGACCCGCGCGAGCGGGACGCCGTCGTGGCTCGCATCGTCGACCTGTTCCGCGGCACTGTCGGCATCGCGGGCGTGTACGCCGGCGACGACCGATCCATGATGGGAATGCTGCATCCCCGCAGCGGCGATGTGATTCTGGTGAGCGACGACGCGCACTGGTTCGCGTACTACTGGTGGCTCGACGACGCCCGAGCGCCGGGGTTCGCCCGCACGGTCGACATTCACCGCAAACCGGGATACGACCCCGTGGAGTTGTTCTTCGATCCGAAATCGCGGGGCATTCCGCTCGATGCGACCCTGGTGAAGGGTTCCCACGGAGCGCCGGTGATCCGTGCGTGCCAACGCGCGGCACTCATTTGTTCAACTCCGAACGACACAATCCGGTCGGAGCGCATCTACCGCGACACAGACGTGAAGTCCCTCGTCTTGACGCTCATGGGCGATATCTGACGCACACCAAGCCCGAACGCCGTGTGCCACTGCTCTGTGAGCAGCGTTCTTCGTTGCTTGAGTGCCCCATCCTCGCTACTGCGAGGGTGGGGGACGGAGTCTCCACATCCGGACTCTGGCACGACCTTGGCCACACGAACCATGCCCCATAAGCAGTGGCCTTCACCAAGCCGTCCACGCGCCCGCGGTCCACAGAAATACACGTCAACCGAACGCGCTCTCAAGGATCTCAAGCAGTTCCCATCGACCCACGGGTGTGGAATTGAACTGCGCTGTCCATTGTTCCGCCGCCTCTTCGGCGATTAAGTCCAGTTCTGCTTGCGGAACGCCGCAATCGCGGAGGGTCCTCGGGAGTCCGGTACACGCCAGATGCGCGTCGATGCGACTGGCCAGGATCGCCGGTTCGGAACAAATCGCCGCGTAGGGATTCTCTCCGCTTCGACCGTTGAAGCGAACGACCGGACCCAGCATGATCCCCACGGCCACGCCGTGCGCGATGCCGTATCGCCGAGTCAGCGGATTCGCGCACGCGTGCGCCGCGCCCAGCATGGATTTCTCGATCGCCGCCCCGGCCAAGTGCGCGCCCAGGAGCACGTCGGCGCGAGCATCCGCATCCCCCGGATCACGCAACGCGCGCTCGAGCGAGCGATCCAAGCGGATCCACGCCTCGCGCGTGAGCGCCAAAGAAACTTCGTTCCGCCGATTCGTCCCCGCCGTTTCGACGGCATGTGACACCGCGTCCATCGCCGACGCAGCGGCTACCCGCGGCGGTTGCGTCCGCGTCAAGTCGGGATCGAGAATCGCGGCGCGGCACATCGCCTTCTCATCGCCGCACGCCATCTTTCGATGCGTCTTCGGATCGCAAATCAGCGCGAACGACTGCGCCTCGCTCCCCGTGCCCGCGGTCGTGGGGACGGCGATCATGGGCAGCATCGCCTTCGTCGCTTTCCCTACGCCCCAGTAGTCCGCCATCGTGCCGCCGTTGGTGAGGACGAAGTTGATTCCCTTTCCGCAGTCCATCGCGCTCCCGCCGCCGAGACCCACGAGAAGATCGATGTTCGCGGCCCGGGCGGCCGCGACGCCGTTGTCGACGTGGTCCGACGTCGGGTTCTCCTGCACTCGATCGAAAACGGAAACATCGAGCCCCGCCGCGCGAAGTGATTCCACGGCTCGCTGCGCGTGACCCGCGCGGACCACGCCCGGGTCGGAAACCAAAAACACCCGCGTCCCTCCCACTTCCTTTGCGAGCTCACCCAGACGATCAAGAGCCCCGGCGTGAAAGACGACGCACACGCGCGAGTGCGTAAGCACAGCGGGAAGCGGCCGGACGGCGTCGTTCATGCAGCGGACTCGATCTGAAACGCTCGTTGGCGATAGAGGTGTTCGAACAAGTTTCCTTCGTGCGGCTGATCCCAACTGAGCTGCCAGGTCGGAATCGGGCCGATGTTCAGCCGGTCGACGTTCGGCGACGCCATCAGCGAACCGACGAACCCCCGGTCATTGGTGATCGCCGAGACGACCAACGTCCGCCCGATGGCTTGCGGCATTTCGCTCGTCGGACACTCCACCACCGACGCGTAAGGGAAAAGAAATTCCCGGTTGGCGAGCGGATGCGCACGATCCTCGCACCACACGATCGTTGGGAGCAGATACGCGCATCGCCCTCGGCGCACCAGGCGCGACGAACCGCGAAGTCGCTCCGTCAAATCCACGGCCCCCTCCTCGCGCAATCCCTGATCGATCAGCGCCGAGATCCGCTCGGCCATTCCCGCATCGCCGAACGCGGCCACGGTTGCGTTCGGGTCGTCCGCGGAGAGCGCCTCGACGCCGGCCAATCGCTTCGCCATGGCCTCCGCGAGCGCCCGCCCGTTTCGCGGAGTCCAAACCGCGGACGTGTTGATGCACGATCGTCCGCAATTCGCCGTGATCGAGGAGACGATCAGATCGAGATGCCGTTCCCAATCGCCGGCCGCATCATTGCCGAGAATGACCTTGCTGAATCCGGGACCATGGATTTCGACGCGCCGGTCCGCGCGCCAAGGCTGCGTGGTCGAAGTGTCGCCGAACAACATGGCCCGATCCACGGATTCGAGCAGCGCCCGCGCGCCCGCATGATCCGTCGGATAGAAACCGAGCGCCGCCTTAGAGATCCCCGCGGCGATGAACGCCTGGAACATCCGGAACGGCGTCCACGGCTCCTCGCGTCCGGGTTTCACAACGGTCGGCGCCTTCAGCGCAATTGAAGGCGCCCACAATCCGTGTACCCCCGGGGAGTTGCTGGGCAAAACGGCGCCGAACACGCGGGCCTCCCGATGGAAACTGAGCGTTCGACCGCCGTCGTCCCCGTAACCGCGATCGAGGATGGAAAGATCGAACCCGCGTGTGAGGCCTCGAACGACGGTCTCAACCTCGGCCAACACGCGCCGGATCTTCTCGGCGTTCGCTTTGCAATAGGCGATCGGCATTCCCGTCGTCGCGGAAAGCTGTTGCAGGTATTCCGCGTAGGTCTGTCGACCGTCGCCAAGCGGGAGGGTCGCAGTCGCAAACAGTTCGGACGCCCGCTTGCACAGACGGATCAGTTCGGAAACGGAAAACCGCTCCAGCGCCGCCCCGTCCATGTGCGAAATATCGCGCACGATCAATCCGCTGTTCGCCTGACTCACGCGGGCAACGACCTCGCCCGTCGCGTGATGGAACAACTCGATCTTGTCCACGCTCTCGTAGACTTCGCCATGGCGCAGGATCGGGATGTGCGGAATCAATAGACCCCCTCGACAATCGGCGTGGCGAAACCGGAGAAGGGCCGTACGTCGCCGACGCCGTCCCAGGGATATCGTTCACACGGCGGATGGCGGACGCCCTCATCGCGCTCCAGGAAACGCGGCATGAAGAATTCCTTGGTCAAAGTGGTCAGTCGCACGCGCCCCCACTCCCTGTAGGACACGATGCGATCGGGCTGTCTCGGATCCACGACTTCCATCATCGCCCGCGGAACGGGCGGGTGATAGATGATGCTATAGTTGTCCGCGGGGTCGAACGGCTTGTGGCAAGCGAGTCCCATGAGCGTATTGCCATAGGTCGGAACGAACTCCACGGATCCCTCTAGCAATTCCTCTCGCGCGTAGCGATGAAACTGCGGTGTGAGCGAAGTCCCGCCGCAAAACACGCCGCGAATCCCCAAACGCTTCAATGACACCCGTTCACATAGGGCATCGAGCAACTTCGGCGTGGTGAAAATGCAACGGATGTTCTCATGCGCCCGCAGCAGGATCAGTCCTTGGTTAATGACGTGATCGCGGTAGTCCGCCATCACATCCATCTTCCCCGCCCGGATGAGCTTCACCACCCATCGCGGATCCATATCCACATGAAAACAGATTCCGCCTCGATGCTGACAGAGATGCTCGACTGCCAGACGCAAGCGCCGAGGCCCCGTCGGTCCTAACATCAACCAATCCGCGCCGCGCGGAAAGGATTCGTCCGAAAGCGTTTCACTGAACACCTCATAGTCCGTTCGGAAGTCCTCGATCCCGATGCGTGTCTTCGGAACGCCCGTACTGCCGCCCGTCTCGAAGACATGCACCGGACGACCGGAATACGCTTTGGGAATCCACTGCCGAACATCGCCGTCGCGAAGCCATTCATCCTGGAACGGCTCGAACTTGTCCAGGTCGGAATACCCGCGCACTTCCGTTCGCGGATCCCAGTTCCACTTCGCGGCGCGTTCCAACCAAAACGGGCAGCCGGTCTTCGGATCGAAATGCCAAGCGACAATCTCGCGCGTGTGCGCGTCCAGTTGCGACTTGGCGTTCTCTACGCGAGCTTCCAGCATCGGAGCCACGTGGCCTTTCACGGTAGCGGAGGTCAATTCGGCATCTCAGAATGTGAAACGAGGAATCCTCGAAGCATCCAACCGCTACTTCGACTCCTGAATCGCGAACAGCGCCCGTCGATTGGTGACAAAAAGCGTTCCATTCGCGGCCACCGGCGTCGTGTAGATCGCGTTCTCCATTTCATTGGTCGAAAGCACCTTCATTTCCTTACCATGCGCGAGGACCACGACGCTGCCGTCCTCCGTCCCTTGCATCACTTTCCCGTCGACCACATACGGAGAACCCCAGATGGCCGACGTGGTGTCATATCGCCAGAACCGCTTTCCCGTGTCCGCGTCCAGGCAGTTGAGGAACCCGCTCAAGTCCGCCGCATACACCAAACCATCCGCCACGGCGACCGTCGACAGTGTTCGGTGGAAATCCTCGCCACCCAGATGCCAGACCTTCCCGGTCTCGGTAATATCTCCTCGCTTCGTCGCGTCGATTGCGTAGAGATGTCCGATTCCCTCGCCGTGTTCCGGATCCTGTCCCACGGCCAGGTACACCTTGTCATTGTCGATCACCGGCGTTGCGATGATATAGCTCTTCGTCCCCCGCCCACCGAGAACATACACGGCGTCGGATGGATTCAGATTGAACTTCCACAGAGGCTCCCCGGTCTTCGGGTCCAGACCGCGACACCAACCGTCTCCGGCCGCGAACACGACCTGCGGCACGCCGCCGATGACGCCGTACGACGGCGAGGACCACTGACCGTGTAATACCTTCGAGCCGGGGTCATTCCGCGACCAGAGCACTTTCCCTGTGTTCTTGTCCACGGCAAGAAACGACGGCGCGTCCGGATTCGGAATGTTGAGATGCCCTTCGTCAACACCGTTCGAAGTGATCACGAACACCGAATCCCCCGCGATCACCGGCGACGACGTAGCCAGGTTGTGCGGAAACACCTCTAGCTCGTCGAACATGTCCAGGAGCCACACAATGTCCCCGTCCTGTTTTTCCTTGTACTTCTCATCCTTAAACGGGCCGTCGTTGTCGTCATCGAGAAATCCGTTGACGTCGGCACAAACCACCTCGCAGCGATTGCTGACATAGTACAAGCGATCGCCCTCGACAACCGGCGCTGAGCAGATTCCCTGCTCCGGCCAGTCATTCACCCGACCCGTCGGCATCTTGTCGTGCGTCATCTGCCATTGAAACTTCCCGGTCTTCTCGTCGACGCAGACAATGACGCCCTTGTCGCCTTCGATCCCTGGCCGAAGCTTCCCATTGTTGTTCGTTCCAACGAAGACTTTGCCGCCGGCGATGACGGGATTGCCATAGGTCTGCGACCCCAGCGGCGCAACCCACTTGATGTTCTTCTTCGATTTCGCGTCCCAGTTTGTGGGAATGCCCGTCTCGCTGGAAACCATGTTGCGCCGCGGGGTTCCTCCCCACATGGCGGAATCGCCCTTCCGCGCCTTCGCTACGGGCTCGGCCTGCGAGACTGTGCCATACCCGACACACAGAATCGCCGTCGTCCAGGCAAGCAGGTTGATGCATTTGCTAAATGACAAATACGACAAAGTACGACTATTCATTGGCATACACTCGATAGTTGTCGAAGAAACTCACGGCCCCCGCACGTTTCGGCGTGGCGCCCTTGGTATACGCGTACAGTCCGGGACTGCCTTCCATGTTCGGACAAGGATCCATCATCTCAACCTGCCACGCCTCCGGTTCCGATTCCCCTTTCGGCCACGCCTTCCCGCGCACCCAGGCTTGGTCACCCTTCATTTCCACTCGCACCTTCGCTCGGTACCAAACGCCCGGTTTCCACGCGAACGCAACTTCCTTTTGCAGTCTAGGCAACGACGGCCACGTGACCAGCCGCAGTTGCTGCTCCTCTCCCAGCAGCATCAGATCGTAACGATCATTGATCAATCCCATATCCGACAGCACCGGTTGCTCGCGCGATTCGGTTCCCTCTTTCGCCGCACCCAGCAAGTCCGCCTCCACGGTATGACCGATCTTCAGCGGCGGATGGGAATACGCCTGCATGCGACACGCCGGCGCCGAGGGCGACTCGGTGAGCTTCTGGAGCACAATGCCTCCGTCTCGCTCCACGAGCTTCGTCTTGCCGTCCACGCCGATCCAACCAGCGGGAACGCCGCCCGCCTTCATCGCGTCGAAGGATTCGTTGATCGGGAGCTTCGGGACGATGCGAACACGCCCCGTCGCTTCCGCTCCGAGCATCTTCAGACTGACCGTCCCGGCCGAGAAGGCATTCTTCGCACCGGCGGTGAATTTTCCCGCGGCGTCGATGGTTCCGTCCACGCCGCTCACCGCGAGCACCGGCGTCTTGTCCGAGGGATTGGGATCCGGCTTCAGACCGATCTCGGAGCGACCGCGACCATAATCGTCATACGCGCGGACTTGATACTTCACGCTCTCGCCCGGCGACAACGTGACTTCGGCGGGGATCAACATCAGTTGCAGCTTCGAGCCGGCCTCTGGGGCACTTTGGTCATAGGGCTCCTTGGATAATGGCGGGATCGGCGCGGGATCCTTGGACTTCTCCTTCGACCCGAAACAATACGTGGAATACCGATCCGTGAAATAGACTCGACCGTTGGCGAACGCCGGCGATCCATAGATCTCGACGATCGCCTTGTCGTCGCGAACGAAGTGTTCCGCGTCCAGCGACTCGCAGTGGTCCCCCGCGTCTTTGAGAATGTGAAACCGTCCGTTCACCTCGCCCACATAGATCACGCCGTCGGCGGTCACGATCGGCGAACCCTTCATCACCGTACCCAGGTCGAAGGTCCATAGCTCTTTTCCGGACTTCGCCTCCAGCGCATGTAGCTTTCCACCGTTCGCCGCCACATACAAGCGCCCATTGGCTACCGCCGGAGAGGAATACCCATCCGGAATGCCGTCAATGCGCCATACTTCGCCGCTGCCCGTGATATCACCTCGCTTGGAAGCATCAATGCAAACCAAGCGACCCATTTCCGTGGTGTCGAGATTCTCCTCGCTGTGCGTCACATACACAAAGTTCCCATCGACGACCGGGGTCGTGTTGAGCCCGCGTTTGCTCAGCTTGAAGGACCACAGCTTTTCACCCGTCCGGGCCACCATTCCATACACATTCCCGTCCGCGTTCGGCGCCACCAGCATCCGCTTCCCGTCGATCACCGCCGCCACCGGACAGGAATAGGTCGTGTCCGTCGGAGGCGCTCCCGGCTGAGCCCACCAGACCAACTGTCCGTTCTTCTTGTCGAACGCGAAGTATCGATGACCGGACTTCTGCGTGCCCGTCCCCCAACCCGCGAGGATGTATACAATGCTAATGACGACGCGGTCTTCGTCGATCATTGGTGTGTGCAAGCGTCCGCCATACCCACTATACCGCCCGAATTCTTCCTCGAGCGACCATTTCCATAAGACCTGCCCATCGCGGTTGAAGCAGAACAACTCGCCGCCGGTCCCGTGGACATAAACGTTGCCCGTTTCCGGATCACCGACCGGCGCGGTCCAGCCGACGCGAGCCTCCACAATGTCGGTATGGAACACATTGAACTTGTATTCCCAAAGGGACTTCCCCGTCTCCGCGTCCAGACAGATTACTCGCTCCTGCAGCGTGTCCTGTGTTCCCACCGGCGTAATCATGAACACGCGACCGTTCATCACCACCGGAGTCGACCGACCGCCCACCGGCACTTTCCACAGGAGATTCTCGCCCTCGATCGACCATTTGGTCACCGCCGCTTTCTCTCGCGTCATGCCGGTTTGTTCCGGCCCGCGCCAGTACGGCCAATCGTTGCCCGCCGCGACCGACGCACAAATCAACACGATCGCGGTAGCGGTCGAGCGTCGCCCGAACCGGTTCCGCGCTGCCTGCGCCAACCAGTGACTTCGCTTCATTGGGTTCATCCTACGCATCCTCGCGGACGACCAGTCGTTTGGCCTTCATCTCAAACCGCGGCAGCGTTCCCGCAGCCGCAATCGAAACCTGCGGGGAAAAATGCAATCGGTCTCGAATCCTCGCTCGTACCCGTTCCGACAGTCCGCCGGCGTCGTACCCGACTCCGACCTCCACCACCACTTCCAGATCCGACATCGCTCGGCGACGAACGACGTCCAACCGGAACTCCGCGACCTCGTCGAATTCTCTGACGACGTCTTCCACCGCACTCGGAAACACGTTGTGTCCGCGAAGGACCAACATGTCGTCCACGCGGCCCAGGATACCGCCTTCCAACCGCGCAAACCACCGACCACAGGCGCAACGCCCGTGTATCAATCGCACCAAGTCGCCGGTGCGATAGCGGATCACCGGACTCCCCCACCGCCCCAGATTCGTCAGCACCAGTTCGCCGACTTCGCCGCCCGGCGACGCGATCCCCGTCTTCGGGTCCACCACCTCGACGATGAACTCGCTCTCCATCGCGTGGACCGTGCCCGGGGACTCCATGCACTCGAACCCCCACGCGCCGACTTCGGTCATCCCCGGGTGGTCGAACACTCTCGCACCCCACGATTCCTCGATTCGCCGCCGCGTCGCCGGGATGTTCCCCCCAGGTTCACCCGCGACGACGAGCGCGCGAACCGCCGACGCCGCGAGATCCAATCCCTCCTTCGCCGCCACCTCGGCCATGTGCAGCGCGTACGTCGGCGTGCAGCACACCACCGTCACCGCGTTTTCGAGCAGGAGCCGCAGCCGTGCAACCGTGGACATTCCGCCGGCGGCGAGACAGAGATGCCCGAGCGACTGTGCGCTATCGAAAGCTCCCCAGAAACCGATGAACGGTCCGAACGCAAACGGGAAGAGAATCCGCTCCGTGGCTTGCAACCCGGCCGCGGCGAAGATCATGCCCCAACAGCGCGCCCACCACTGCCAACTTTCCCGCGTATCCAACCAGCGCAGCGGCGTCCCCCGACTCCCGGAGGTCTGATGCAAACGCGAATATCGCTCCAACGGATAGGTGAGGTTCGTGCCGTAGACTGGATGCTGTACCTGATCGTCCTCCAACTCACGGCGCGTCGTAAACGGAAGTCGATCCATCGGATCGCGCGCCGCATCGAACACGCATCCGGCGAGCTTCCGCTGGTAGAAGGGATTGGCGGCGAGGACGACGGGAAGCGTCGCGGCGAGCTTCGTGCGTTGCAACGCAACGATGGCCTCCGTCGACAGCGTCTCTTCTATGGGATCGAAGTAGGCCATGCCGCGGAGACCCCACCTTCCGACTGTCTACCCAGAAAAAAAATCCGCCTCGACCGTGTGCCACTGCTCTGTGAGCAGTGGATGGGGCGATTGCGCCCGGGCACCGTCAACGGGGGCATCCCAAATTGGGTGGCATGGGTCCACGCACCAGCGGGGATCCGTGCTTCCCGAAGCGAGACATACGCCACGATCGCTCCCGAAACCGCTGGCGCGGGCGTGTTGCCGAGGGCAAACGAAGACACGGGCCCGCCTACGGCGGACCCATGCCACCCCAAACGGGACGCGCCCACAGTCAACCCGTTGGATCCGCACAAGAAAGCAGCCTCGGAGACGCGCTGTCGCGTCGCCGAGGCCGCTCGAAGGAATCGAAAAGACATCGTCAACAGGTCCGTGAATGCACGGACTGGAAACCCGTGCCACACCTGCTACAAGGAAACCTTAGTTCTCGACGCACGACGCCGTCACCGGATCACCGCACGGCGACGCCGCCAGTTCGGCCTGATACCAAACTCGGAAACTCGCCGCACCGTTCAGCACGTCGACGGCCGCAAGAAGGTCGGACGGGGTACACGAACCGCTGCGGTCCACGTCGCACTGCCAAGGCTGCAGGATTTCATTGAACGCATCTAGCCCCGCAGCCAACTCGTCGATGTCCGCTCCGTTGCTCACGCGATCGGCATTGACGTCCGCCGGAAGCGACGCCAAGCAAACGCTCGTACCACTGGCCGCGTGCGTCAACTGAGTCCATGCACCCGGCTCGATCGGTTCGCTGAGCGTGACCAGCACACCGTTCGACCCGACCGGCTGCACCGCGAGAACCGTCGGCGCGAAGCCATCGCCGCCCACCTCGAGTACCGCGATCGATTCCGGAGTGATCGGCGCGTTCGGCGCGGCGTTCAGCGTCAACTCGACCTGCGCCCAGCCTTCCCACGCCGTATCGTCCTGCGGAACGTGCGGACGACCCGCGTCCACGGCGTTCCCAAACGGGTTCGACGCCGCGATGTACGTCGTGGCCGCCTCAAGCGTGAACGCGCCGTTGACGGAACAGGTGAACGAGAACGGAACCGGGAAGAAACCGGGTAGCACGCCGCTACCGGTCCAGTCGGTGCGGGTCGCACCGGCCGTCGCGGAATCAAACTCAACCGTCCCGCACGACGGGTTCGGCAACCGAAACGGAGACGTGAGGCCGAAGGCGCTCAGATCGCCCTCGAAGTAGATCACGTATTCGTCGCCGTCGATGCGGAACTCGCCGCTTTCGCGATCGAAGACGCCGCTCGACGGGTGCTCGATCTCGATGATGAGATTCCCGGTGCTGTATCCGCCGGGCATCGTGATGGGTTCCACGAACTGACGGTAGTGCTCGAACCGAGCCGTCCCCAGCGCCGGATCGATCTCCAAGACGAAGTCCGTCTGTGTGATCCGCCCGCCGTCGGCCACGCCGCCGTAGTCGGGAAAACTCAGCGTGAAGTGGCTGGAAAGGTTCGGATTCGGGTGCTGCGTATTCGGCAGGGTCAACGAAGCGCCCAACGCGCTCGCCCCCCCGAACGTCGTCATCGACGCACCCGCGACCGCCCACGCCATCGTTCCAAGAATCCCACGCACCGACACATTTCGTCTCGTTCTCATGCGATCGCTTCCTTTCGCTCGGGAGGACGGATCATCGACCCGCCCTCGAACCAAACCGCGTTGAAACCGACCCGTTCTCTCGGTAGCCCGACTAACCCGCGTAGCGTAGCCCGGCCCCTTTCCTCACGCAACCGAACACTCAACCGTTCCACACCTTCCGACATTCCCGTCCGCGCGGCTTGCCGCCGGGATGGAACTTCTGAGGCTTCTGGCGTGCGGGACCGACTTTCCAGTCGGTCTTTTTCTCCCACATCAGGCGAGACCGACTGGAAAGTCGGTCCCACACCAACGTCCCCCGCCGATTCCTACGCCGCGGATCGCCGGTACGATACCCCCATGCGTGTCGCCTACCTCGCCAGCGGTGCGGCCGGGATGTACTGCGGCAGTTGTCTCCGTGACAACCGCCTAGCGGCGACCCT
>ORJL010799712.1_pt1 | contig 15893 bp, 13 predicted proteins | sample 1779941 | NCBI WGS metagenome assembly ORJL01 (sample SAMEA104232317, study PRJEB22302) | groundwater metagenome | biome: forest; feature: aquifer; material: groundwater | place: USA | collected 2011-08-07 | depth 5.8 m | reverse complement strand
CAAAGACGGTTACGATCCAGCATCCTGCGCGTACGATGCCCTCCATGGCGGGGATCGCCCCGGCGACGTCTGGTGCTATCAAAACGAGGCCGATCAGGAACAATTGTAACGCGGTGCAGGCCTTTCCCAAAATCCGGGGTCGTGCGACGTTGCGTCCGGTTTTCCACTTGATCCACGCGACACCGCCGACCGTCAGCAGATCCTTGCTCAAGGCGATGGTCGGAACCCAGTTCGGAACCTCGAAGCCGGGCTGCGACAGCGGGTCGAGAGCGAGAACGAAAAGGCTTCCGAGCGTGAGCAACTTGTCAGCCAGCGGGTCGAGAAGCCGACCCAAAGCAGTGGTCTGGTGAAGTCGGCGGGCCAGGTATCCGTCCAACACGTCGGTCGCCGCCATTAGGACGAGAAGGGCAAGCGAGGACTGCCTCGCCCACGCGCCGCCGTCGTGGACCCGCACGAGACACGAGAAGAACGGGATGAGCAGCAAGAACCGACCCGCGGTGATCGCGTTGGGCCAATTCCAAGGTCGTGTTGGTCCCGGAGTGTCAATGGGAGTCACGACGTGCAGCGTAACCGGTCCGACGGAATGCGCACAGCGGGCGGTACCTACAGAGCAGACCCGAAGCCTGGGTGTGCCTTCCGCGCACCGCAGCGGTATAGTCCACGCGATGAACACGCGAGGGAATCACGGAAACTCCATCCCCGTCGAGGAAACGTGGCGCGTCTTTCGGATCATGTCCGAGTTCGTGGACGGGTTCGAGTCGATGGCCGGGCTTCCGCCGTCTGTCTCGGTCTTTGGTTCGGCGCGGGTCGGCGAAGCGGATCCGCACTACGCCCAGGCCGAGGAACTCTCGCGCTTGCTCGTCGGACATGGGTTTGGCGTGATCACCGGCGGCGGGCCGGGGATCATGGAAGCAGCCAACAAAGGTGCCCACCAAGCGGGCGGCGAGAGCGTTGGTCTGAACATCTTCCTCCCCCACGAACAGCTTACCAATCGCTACCAAACGGTCTCGCTCGACTTCCGATACTTCTTCTGCCGCAAGGTGATGTTTGTGAAGTACGCAGTCGCGTTCGTTTGCTTCCCCGGCGGGTTCGGCACGCTCGATGAGTTCTTCGAGTCGATGACCCTGATCCAAACCGAAAAGGTGGACCGTTTCCCGGTCATCCTCATCGACAGCGCGTTCTGGAATCCGTTGCTCGACTGGGTGCGGGCGCATCCCTTGCAGCGCGGCTACCTCAGCAACGTCGACCTCGACATCTGCCGCGTGACGGACGATGTACACTGGGCCGCGAGACACATCCTCGATGAATATCATGCCCGAGCAGCCATCCGCGACCGTCGCGCCGTCCCCGTCCACCAACGAACCGCCGAAGGGACCGTGACGGGAATCCGGCCGAGGCGGTTGCCGAGTTGACCGATCCACCGAGGGTCGGTCGCGGCGTTGCAAACTTGCAGCAAGGCGTCCCTCGACCCGTGTCCGACAAATCCAGACATTTGGGCGGAATTCGGCGTTGGCGTGGTGGGTTTCCATCGGGTAGCCTGTTGCGAAGTGATGATCGGTTCGTGGGACTCAGTTTCGTTTTGGGAGTGACTGCCATGTTGCATCGGAGACTTTTGACGGGCCTGGGTGTGATGTTCGTCTCGTCGCTCGCCTTCGCGAGCGATCCACCGGCGGCCGTTGCGCCGGCTGGTGACGCCGCTTCCGCGAGTTCCACCGAGGCCGTTGAGATCCTCAAGAAGGTCGACGCCGCCGCCAAGGCCGTGAAAGCGGCGAAGTATGAGGTGAAGTTCGAGGGCGTCGGTGAGTCTGCCGCCAAAGTACCGACGATCGAGGGAACTTGGCTCACGGCGGAAATCGGCGAACGAGGTCCGAAGAAATACCGCATCGACGCCAAAGTCAGCGCCCCGGGCAAGGATCCGCAAAAGCTCACCGTCGGCTCGGACGGTGAAACGTATTACCTGCTGGACCACGACAAGAAGAAGGCCTACGTCGACATCGATCCGAGCGTCATCGGACGCACAGGCAGCGCCATCGCAGGACAGGCGACGATGGGCGAGTTGGGTCACCCAAAACCGTTCTCCGACGAGATCGACGGCAAGGTGAAAGAGCTCAAAGGCAGCAAGGTCATCAACGGCGAGGATTGCTATGAGATTTTTGTAACCTACAACCAGCCGCAAGATGCGATTTGGTGGTTTTCCAAGAAGGACTTTCTCCCGCGCGCCCGGCAGGATATCTTCAAGCGAGAGGACGGCGTCAGGACCACACTGAAGACGCTCGCCAAGTTTGAACTGGACCCCAAGGTCGCGGCCGATGCGTTCAAGCTGGTGGTCCCCGAGGGATACGAGACGACCGACGACTTCGCGCCGTGAGATCGCGAGTGACGGGTGCGGGATTGTGACGGATTCGCGGGTGCCCCATCCTCGCTACTGCGAGGGTGGGGGACGGACGACGCACTGATCCTCATTCAGTCGGACGAGGGTACCCGCCGTGTGTCACTGCTCTGTGAGTAGTGGATTGTGCGGCGGCGTCCAGGGGCAGCCCCACCTTGGGATTCCTGTCAGAGGGCTGTCCCCCGCGACACGCTGGCGATCACCTTGAGTTCGATGGCGATCGGCGTGGGCAGGGCGGTGACTTCGACCGTCGTGCGCGTGGGGTTCGGCTTGCCTTCACCGGCGAAGTGTTCCGCGTAGAGCTTGTTGAAGATCGGGAAGTCCCGCCTCATGTTCGTCAAGAAGACGGTCACATCGACGAGGTCGTTCCATGCCGCACCGGCGTCGTCGAGAATGAACCGGAGGTTCTGAAAAACGGAAAGACACTGGGCGACGATGTCGTGATCGGCGACGGTCCCGTCCGGATTCATTGTCACACCCGGGATCTCATTCGAGCCTCGCTTCCGCGGACCGATCCCCGAAAGAAACAGCAGGCTCCCAACGCGCTTGGCGTGTGGGTATGCACCGACGGGTTCCGGAGCCTTGGCGCTGAGCGTTGTGTCGTTCATTTTCGATCCAGAAGTCGTGTCGCGCATTGCACTACTCATAGAGCGGAACTCACGATGGGCTCCGTCGACAATATGGATGCGAACGAACGGGTCGTCCGTCCCCCACCCTCGCAGTAGCGAGGATGGGGCACCCGGCATTGATTCACGGAACCGGTCGCATCATTGAGACGGAATCCTGACACACACGTTCTTCGGTTCAGTGAAGAATCGTAACGCCTCCTCGCCGCCTTCCCGGCCTACGCCGCTGCTCTTGGTGCCACCGAATGGCACTCGCAGATCGCGGAGGAGCCAACAGTTGATCCACACCGTCCCCGCCTCGATGCGCTCGGCCAATCGGTGAGCGCGGCCGATGTCCTTCGTCCACACCGACGCGGACAGGCCGTATTTCGTGCCGTTCGCGCGGGCGACGACCTCGTCCTCGGAGTCGAACGGCGCGACCGAGACCACCGGGCCGAAGATTTCCTCCATGTTCACGCGACAATCCGGAGCGAGGCCGCGGACAATGGTCGGCTCGATGAAATACCCGTTCTTGCACCGCGTCGGAAGTTGCGGTGGTGCGTCGCCGCCGCAGAGGAGTTCGCCGCCTTCCGCGCGGGCGAGTTGAATGTACGAACGGACCTTGTCGTACTGCGGTTTGGAGACGACCGCGCCGTGCTCCGTGGCGGGATCCAGCGGATCGCCGATGCGTACTCGCTTCGCGGCCGCGACGAAGCGGGCGAGAAAATCGTCGAATACGCGGCGTTCCACGAACACCCGCGACCCGGCGAGACAGACCTGACCTTGATTGGCAAAGGCGGCGCGAACGCTCTCACGGGCTGCTTCGTCGAGGTCGGCGTCGGCGAAAATGATGTTCGGATTCTTCCCGCCCAGTTCGAGGCCGACCTTCTTGAACAGCGGGGCGGTGGTGCGGGCGATGTCCGCGCCAGTGACCGTCCCGCCGGTGAACGAAATCGTCGGGACGCGCGAGTGGCGGACGATCGCGGCGCCGGCTTTGCTGCCGAGTCCGTGGACGATGTTGAGCACCCCCGGCGGTAGTGCCGCCTCCCGGCACAACTCGGAGAGAAGGTAGGCCGTCATCGGCGTGACCTCCGAGGGTTTGGCGACGACGGTGTTCCCTACGGCGAGCGCTGGAGCGATTTTCCAACTGAGGAGATAAAGCGGAAGATTCCAGGGCGAAATAATTCCGGCGACGCCGCGGGGTCGACGAAGCGTGTAGTTGAGGGCGATGTCGTCCGTGGAATGGCACTCGGAGCGGAGGTGCAGCGCGGAGCTGCCGAAGAAACGGAAGTTCTCGACCGCGCGGGGAATGTCCAAGTTGCGAGCGAGCGTGATCGGCTTGCCCGTGTCCACGCACTCCGCGCGGGCGAGGCGATCCACGTTCGCCTCGATGAGATCGGCGATCTTAAGGAGCAGCCGAGCGCGTTCCGCGGCCCGGGTGTGCGACCATTTCGAAAATGCTGCGTCCGCGGCGGCGACGGCGCGCTCCACATCGACATCGTCGCTATCGGGCACCTGCGAATACGTCGCACCGATGGCGGGGTCGACGTTGTCGAGATAATTCCCCGACGCCGGTTCGACGAGTTCGCCGCCGATGTAGTTCTTGATGCTCAGCATGAAATCACGTTCGCACGACCGTCGAGCCGCGCCCACCCGTGGTCCTCCTGGATCGGGCAAGGCGGCGCTGCGCTTGGCTATGCCACCCACCCACGGAGTGTCAGTTTGTGTCACTGCACCGCGGTACGACCTCCGTCGACGGGCAGGTTCACGCCGGTTACGTACGACGCGGCCGGCGTGGTCAAGAATGCGACGACGGAGGCGATTTCCTCGGCTTTCGCCAGGCGGGCCATGGGGATCGTCGTGAGAGCGGTCCGCTCCGCATCCGCATAGGAAACGTGGTCGCGGTCCGCCCATTTCTGCAAAAGCGAACGCAACCGCGACGTATCCGTGTAGCCCGGCAAGATGTTGTTGACCGTGATCCCCAAGGGCGCAAGTTCGCCGGCGAGCGAGCGGCCCCAGTTGGCGACGGCGCCGCGCGTGGTGTTCGATACGCCGAGACCTTTGATGGGTTGAATGACCGAGGTGGAGATGATGTTGACGATGCGCCCGTAACCGGCGGCCTTCATACTCGGCAGGAGCGTCTGCACCAGGAGTTGGAAGCAGACCACGTGGTTGCTGATTCCAGAAAGGAACGCCTCGGGCGTGGCATCGAGGAGCGGACCGGATGGCGGACCGCCGGTGTTGTTCACCAGAATCTGAATTCCGCCGCTCGCCTTCGCGTGCGCCGCGACCTTAGTGATGAGCTCGTCTCTCTTGGTGAAGTCGGCTGCGATATAGGTATGCCGTTGCCCCGCCGCCTTCGGAAGCTCGCGGACCAGCGCCGTGAGCGCCGCCTCGTCGCGGGCGAGTGCGGTCACCGACGCGCCGAGCTTCGCAATCTCGACGGCACACGCACGTCCGATGCCCTGCGACGCTCCGCACACAAGAGCAGATTTTCCCTGAAGAACGTCCATTCCGTTGCACTCCTTGGCCATCGTGAGCGTAACGTCTGTGCCATTGGTTCGCAAACTTGTTGGCGTAGCGTAGCACCGGTGAACGTCATGTTGCAGAGGACCTTCGGGCTGGATACGATCTTCCCCGCGAACGGCGAGTTCTCTCGGTGAAACAGGGCCCATGAGCGAAGAAGACATTCTCAGGCAACAGCGGTTGCGCAAGCGCGACGCGCTCCGGGAGGCGGGCGTCGATCCGTATGGATCGCGGTTCGACGGATCGCGGGCGATCGACGGTTTGCGCGCCGAAGTGGCCGGACTTCCCCCCATCGCGCCCGGCGAGCGGAGTTCGCTGCGAGCGAGAGTCGCGGGGCGGATCGTGCTGCTGCGCGACATGGGCAAGCTCGCCTTCTCCACGATCCGCGACGGCGTCGGCACGTTGCAACTCGGACTGAGCAAGAACGACCTGGGCGACGCCGGCTGGGCGATCGTCAAACTTCTCGACCTCAGCGACATCATCGGCGTCGAGGGCGTGATCGGTCGGACGAAGACGAACGAGCTCACGCTCTGGGTCGATCGACTGACCGTTTTGGCGAAGTCGCTGCGACCGCCGCCGGAGAAGGGGCACGGGCTGACCGACGTCGACATGCGCTATCGTCGGCGCTACGTCGACCTGTTCGCCAATCCCGAAGTGCGCGAGGTCTTCCGCGCCCGCAGCGCGATCATTCAATCGCTTCGAGACTACTTGATCGGGCTGGGATATTACGAGGTCGAGACGCCCGTGCTGCAGCCGATGTACGGCGGCGCCGCGGCGCGACCCTTCACCACGCATCACAACACGCTGGACATGAAGCTCTATCTGCGGATCAGTCCGGAGTTGTATCTCAAACGACTCTTGGTCGGCGGGATGGAGCGGGTGTTCGAGATCTCGCGGAACTTCCGCAACGAAGGCATCAGCACCAAGCACAATCCAGAGTTCACCATGGTCGAGCTGTACGAAGCGTACGCCGACTACCACGTAATGATGCAACGCGTGGAGGACATCGTTTCGGCTGGATTCGACGCCTCGACGCGGACGTTCCTTCCGGCGCGATGTGCGGCGATGGAGGCCGAGGTCGAGCGCTTGCGAAAGGAACAGGGCGAGGCCGAGGCAACCGCCTACGCGGCGCAGCAACATCTTGATGCGTATCGCACGGCGCGGGACGGGATCGCCGGCGGTCGGAAGATCGGCGTCTATCACGGCCGCGTGATCGACTTCACGCCGCCCTGGCCGAGACGGAAATACGCCGATCTGGTCGAGGAATATGCCCACGTCCGAATGTCCGACACCGCCGCGGTTCGTGCGAAGGCGAAACAGGTGGGTCGGGAGATTGCGGGGAAGGACGACGCCGTCGTGGTGAACGAGGTCTTCGAGGCCACGGTCGAACATCATTTGGTTCAGCCGACGTTCGTATACGACTATCCGGCGGCGATCTGCCCGTTGACGCGGCGTGATCCAAACGATCCATCAATCGCGCTTCGGTTCGAGGCGTTCGTTGCAGGGATGGAATTGGGCAACGCGTACACGGAGCTGAATGATCCCGCCGTGCAAGCGGCGAACCTCGGAGCGACGGTGGCGGGGGAGGGCGATGAGACCATGGCCGTCATGGACGAGGACTTCGTCACCGCGCTGGAATACGGCATGCCGCCGGCGGGGGGATTGGGTGTGGGAATTGATCGGTTGGTCATGCTTCTCACGGACAGTCACAGCATTCGGGATGTGATTCTCTTTCCGTTGCAAAGACCGCAGGCGTAGGTCGCGGCGCATCGCAAGACATGTCCGCCTTAAGGGCGGAAATGCCACCCGAGAGGTGGAACGCTACCCATCGTGCTTCCCGGGTCGTGAGGTTCACATGCAGGAAGTGAAATTGATCCCGCTCGACACGGCGCTCATCGACGCGATCACGCGCGGCGCTTCGGAGATCGAGACGGCTCACGGAATCCGCATCGCCAACGTCATGGAATGGTCGGTGGAGGTTGCGAGACAGACCGCGCCGCTCTTTGAGCGACTCCCGCCCGCGTGGCCTTGGGGGAGTTACCTGGCGGCGAGTTCGGTGTCGCACGACGGGCCGGCATCGTTAGCGCAACCGCAGGTCGTAGGAGTCTGTGCGTTCAAGGACCATCCCAACGCAGACGGCATTGTGGAAATTGCATACTTCACATACCCCCCGTACGAAGAGCGAGGAATCGCGACGGCGATGGCTCGCGCGCTGATTGCGATCGCACGGTCACAGCCGAACGCTCCTCAGGTGATCGCGCACACCCTGCCGGAACGAAATGCGTCGACGCGAGTGCTGGAGAAGAACGGTCTGCGGTTCGCGGGAGAAGTGATGGATCCCGAAGACGGACGAGTCTGGCGCTGGGAACTCGATCGAAGCGAATAGCGGTTCCGCAACAATTCGAGCCGCGACCGTAAGGGTGCGGATTTCCGCAATTCTGAACGAGATTCGTACAGTCTTCCGTCCCCCATCCTCGAAGCGGCGCGGATGGGGCACCGAGCATGCCGCAGGGTGATCCTCTCAACAGGACATGCTCCGTCTTCCTCCTTCCCTTCGTGGTGGATTCATGACCACGAAGGACACGAAGGGCACGAAGCAGGTGAGTCTTGTAGGGTGGGCACTGCCCACCATCTTCGTTCGATGCGACGCTGCTCACAGAGCATTGGCACACTGTTCAGTTGCGGACGTGTTGCCCAGGAAGTCCGCCGCCTCGCGCGATGCGAATGCCGAGCAGGAAGAGCAGTGTTCCGACCGACAGGATGGGGATTGGGAGATGCGCCGCTGCATCCACGGTGCCGGCTGCGTCGGGCTGGCGACCGATCCACTCGCGTGACGTGGGATAGAGAATCTCCATCACTCCGAGGCTGTTATTGATCGCGTGGGCAATGACTCCGGGGACGATGGAACGGGATCGCCAACAGAGATACGCAAGAACCGCGCCGAGCATGAATGTGACGGCGAACTTGAAGATGATGAAGTGAAACACGGCGAAAACGGCAGCGGACGCGAGGATCGCGGTTCGCGCGCGGCCGGCGCCAAGCAATCCAGAAAACAGAAATCCGCGAAACAGCAACTCCTCGGACACGGCGGGAATCACGGCCACGATCAGAAACGCGGCGAACGCGGGCAACGCTTTGAGCGTTTCACTCAGCGCCTCGGCGTTCTGCGCCAGCGACTGAGGCATGTCGACGAGGTGGAACTGGAGGACCGTGATCTCGCGCGACGGAATCCAGGCTGTGAGTCCGATCAAGACCGCGGCGAGGAGATGCCGTGCGCTCGGGATGCGCAGGGCGAGCGCTTCTCGAATGTCCACTTTCCAATAGGCAAGCAGTCCAGCCGGAACGAGCACAAACAACAGGGGCATGAGCCACGCCGTCGCCATAAGGAGCTTCACCGCGTTTTCGCCCGGACCCGTCGGCGCGAGCGCGGCTTGGACGAAGAACCACAGCGGGAAAAGCAGCGCGACGAAGAGCAAACTCATCGAGACGGTCGGAACGCTCGTGGGTTTGATGAACCGTCGAGTGAGCATCGCTTTCCACGAGCCGGCGTCGGAGAAAACCACGGATTCCTTCCCGAAGACATTCGCGGCCACGGCGACGGACGCGACAGCGTAGAGCGTGGTCGAAATCAGGACCATGATGATCGCCAACGGGGAAATGATGACGCCGAGCAGGAAATCGCGGGCGAGCAACACCATATTGCCGACGGGCATCACCAGCATGACGCCTTCCAATCGCGTCGCGGGCATGGCCGCGATCCCGCCCGGGATCAACACCGCCAGGATCACCGGCGTCACGTAGTTCTGCGCCTCCTTGAACGTTCGGGCGAAGCTGCACACGGCGAGCATGATGGCCGACATCAGCACCGCGAACGGAATCAGGCAAAGGAGAATGAACACCATCTTGGCGATCGGCAGACCTTCACCGGAGGAAGCGATCAGCCGATTGAACCCGCCGAAGTACACCGTACACGTAACGCTGGTGAGATTGAGCGCCGCGCCGATGATGGCGACCGTCGTCACCACCAGGAATTTTCCAACGATGAGATCGATCACGGGCACCGGGCACACCATCAGCGATTCGAGCGTTCCGCGCTCGCGCTCGCCCGCGGTGAGATCGATCGCGGGGTAGATCGCGCCGGTGATGGTCATCAACACGAGGATCAGCGGAAGGATCTGACCGAGGATCGACGGCGGCGCCGAAAGGTCCACGATTTCCAGGGCAAACGGTTGATCGAAAGCGACGGGCAGTCCGGCGGACGCCTTTCTCTCCGCGCGGGTTCGATCGACGGTTCGTTGAATCACGTCGCCAAGACGCGTTCGGACGGCCATGCTGCGCACGTCCTCCTTGTCGATGAGAAATCGCACTTGGTTCGTGACGTCGGGCGCGTCGATGAGACGGTCGCGGTCGAAGAGAACGCCCAGATGGATGCGGCGCTCGCGGACGGCGGCCTCGATCTGCTCGCGCGATTCGAGGTTCAGAATCTTGACCTTCGCCGGATCGATCGACGTCGCGGCGCCTTCGTCTACACTTGGGTCTGCAACTGCGCCTGCGTCGACCTCGTCGCCCACTTCCGCTCCTGCGCCGCGATCCGCTGAGCCACGGCCTTGGCGCTCGACTGCTTCCCCGTCGCGTTCCTTTTGCTCCCCGACGGGTGCGCGTTCGTCATCGCGCCCCCTCTCGCGCTCCGACACGTTCGCGTCGCTGTTGATGAGTCGAAAGAGCGACTGCCCCTGCTCCTCGTTGACCACGCCGATGACGATCTGTTCCTCGGCGATGCGTTCGGATTGATACGAAACAGCCTGGATCGCGCCGAGCATGAGCAGGGGATAGAGCACGATGGGCACGACGATCATCGCGGTGAGCGTGCGATGGTCGCGCAGGATGTCGACGAGTTCCTTGCCGTAGATGGTGCGGATGCGGTGGGGGAAGCTCATCCGATGATCGCCTCCACCTTCTCGCGGACGCCGATGGTTTTAAGGAAGATGTCGCTCAGTCGTTGTTCGCCGGTCGCGGCGCGAAGCGCTTCGATCGTTCCCTCCGCGACGAGTCGCCCGTCGTAAAGCAGGCCGATTTGGTCGCACATGGTCTCGGCCTCATCGAGGTAATGCGTGGAAAGGATGATGGTCTTCCCCGCGTCGCGCTGGCGGACGATGTACTCGAGGATCACGCGGTTGCTGAGCACGTCGAGGCCCAGCGTCGGTTCGTCCATGATGAGGATCGGCGGATCGGCGATGAGGGCTCGGGCGATGTTCACCCGCTGCTTCTGCCCGGTGGAAAGCCCGCCGCAGCGCAGGTCGGCGAAGTCGGAGATGCCGAGGCGAACGATCAGATCGTCGGCTCGAGCCCTCGCTTGTTGCGTCGACATCAGGTGCAATTGCGCGAAGTAGCGAAGCAGTTCGCGCGAGGTGAGCCGCTGATAGAGTCCCGTGTTGGCCGTGAGAAACCCGAGCACGCGCTTGATCGACTCGGGTTCGGTCGACACGTCGAACCCGGCGAGCGTCGCCGTCCCGCTCGTGGGCCGCATCAACCCGGCCAGCATCCGCAGCGTCGTCGTCTTTCCCGCTCCGTTGGGTCCGAGCAATCCGTAGATCTTCCCGGTGCCGACGCGGAAGCTCAGCCCATCGACGGCCCGCTTCTCCGCGCCCTCCGCCGTGGGAAACACTTTCACCAGATTCTCGGCGACGACCGTGTCCATGTTGTCAACGTTATCGCCAAGGTGAGGCTTGACCAACCACAAGTTCTGGCGTTGCATCGCGGGGTGAAAAAACTCGGAGAAAAACCGTTGACAACGCGAACATCGGACGTACAGTTCCCGGCGTCGGTGTCGGAGTTGAAGGTAAACGGCAGTTCGCCAGCGAGGATATTCATCCAGATTGACGCGGAAGTGTCGACCGAAGCGGTCGACGGGGAGGTGAAAATCGTGTCCATCCGAACGCACTTGAACCCAGCGTCGAGCCATTTGCGGTCAGCGAGTTGGCTCGCATTCGCTTTCGTTTTCGCGTTGGTCGTTGTCCCGAGTTCGGGATGCGCGAAACTGAGGGAAACATACTACGTCGGCGTGTCCGCAGAAGGTTCCGACGCGGTTCAGTTTTATCGTTTCGTACTCCGCGGTGACTCGTACCTCTCCAAGACGAAGTTCGCTTCGGGGTGGTATCCCGCCGCTGCCGTCGAGGCACTTGTGGGCGAAGAGATGGACGACATGTTGAAGAGGACGCGCGAGGATGGAGCGGCAACTCCAGCAATTCCAGCAATTCCAGCAACTTCGGCAACTCCAGGAACTTCGACGCCCGCAGTAACTCCAGCCGCCCCAGGGGCGGTTCCGAAAGCCGTCTGGTATGTGGTATCCGGTCCGGAAGGCCGGAGGGATGCGGCGGATCCTGAGCAACGCCTGGCGATCGTCATGACCGGGGATATGACGGCTTTCACGAAAGCGATCCAAGCGCTGGCCGACAGCGAGGTTGTGAAGAAGCGTCTGGACGCCTTTGCGAAGAAACAACAGAAGAAGGAAGAGGCTGATGGTGCCTCCCGGAAAAACATGGAGGAAACGATCCTCAATCTGTCCAAACCAAAGTAGGGCGACCGACCGTATCGCCCCAGTACATGGCGGGAGACAAATGATGACGTTGAGGTCCATTGCTGGCTGGCGGACTGCGATCCTTGCATGGTTGGGAGTCTGGCTCGTCGGATGCACGAGTTCACTTCATATCGACGTTGCGGTGTACAAGGGTCCGGTCTCCGGTAGCACGGAGGCGCGAATCGACCGCGCGCTCGGCTTGGCTCGGACGAACCTGATGGTGGCAGGCCAGATCAAGGCGAAGAAGCCGTGGCACAAGTGGTACGACAAGACGCCGGAGTTCGAGCAACTGCTTGCGGATATTGAACAGCATTACTTTGATCTGGGGTTTCAAGAACCCGGGACAAAGAGCCTCGGGCTCGCCGATGACCAGCTCGCTGCCCGACTTCGGACCTATGCGCAGCACTGCCAGGCTATTGTGCGTCGGATCGGCTTTGCCGAAATCGAAAAAGCAAATGGTGGGTTCGGACTCGCCATCCTGTTCGTGGATGTTGACTATCTCGCAGCGTTGGTCGACATCGACGAGAATTCTCGGCTGATTGACGCCCTAGCGGCCGTGGATCTGAAACCACCGCACCCCACAGGCGCGGTGGCTGCGGAGCCAAACAAGGATCAAGAAGTTTTCCTGGCTAATATCAACCACATCATCTCCAGTCAAGCCCCGGGTGCGCTGATGCTCGCCGTACGGGAAACGGTTCCGTTCTGGTACCGGGCCAAGATCGATCGCATCTACAACGGCGTGTATTGGGGCGAGATCAATCCGATCGAAGCCAGCGGTACGGGCGATTACGTGGCGATGCTCGTGAAGGACGACGTCGGGAACTGGCACCTCAAGAAGGTGGAAGTGGATCCCGAAGAGATCATTAAGACCGCCGCCAAGCTCGCGGAGCTCGCGCTGAAAATCGGACTTCCGGCTCCGTGACCGGATGCCCATTGCTTCTGTGACCGGTACGCAACGATCCGTCCCCCACCCTCGCAGGAGCGAGGATGGGGGACTCACGGATATGTCTTCCGAAAAATCAAACGTGTTCGCCCCAAGGGCGAACATGCCGACGTCGTCCACGACCGGGATGGACCCATAGCGTCTCCGCGCGGTAGGATCGGTCGCCATCCACGTTGGATGGTCCGGGGAGAACCGAATCGCGCGAGGGACGAACGATGACGACGCAAGCACGCATCGAAAAAGACAGCATGGGAGAAATGACCGTTCCCGCGGGCGCCTATTGGGGGGCGTCGACGCAGCGGGCGGTCGAGAATTTCCCGATCAGCGGGTATCGCTTCGGACGGCGGTTCATCCGGGCGATGGGACTCATCAAGAAGTCCGCCGCGGAAGTCAACCGGCGACTGGAGAAGCTCGACGCTCGTCGCGCAGAACTCATCGTCAAATCCGCTCAGGAAGTGATCGACGGCAAGCTCGACGATCATTTCGTGCTCGACATCTTCCAGACCGGCTCGGGCACCAGCACCAACACCAACGCGAATGAGGTGATCGCGAATCGCGCGGTGGAGATGGCCGGCGGAAAGATCGGCTCGCACGATCCGGTGCATCCCAACGATCACGTCAACATGGGTCAGTCGTCGAACGACGTGATCCCCGCAACCATTCATGTTTCCGCCGCGGAGGCGATGAAGAACGATCTCGTTCCGGCGCTCGAACATTTGTGCGGCGAGCTGCGCACGAAGGCGAAGGCGTTCGACGGCATCATCAAGATCGGGCGGACGCACTTGCAGGACGCCACGCCGGTGCGACTCGGGCAGGAGTTCGGCGGATACGCTCGACAGGCGGAGCTTGCGGCCATGCGGGCGTCGAAAGCGGTTCGAGCCCTACGCGAGCTCCCCATCGGTGGAACGGCGGTCGGAACGGGGATCAATACCCATCCGGAGTTCGGCAAGCGGATGGCCGCGGCGCTGAGCGAAGCGACGGGGATCGAGTTCGTCGAGGCCGAGGACCACTTCGAGGGTCAAGCCGCGAAGGACGCGGTGTGCGAAGCGAGCGGTCAGTTGAAGACGATCGCGGTCGGACTTACCAAGATCGCAAGCGATCTTCGCTTACTGGGTTGTGGACCGCGCTGCGGATTCGGCGAGATCAAACTCCCCGCGACGCAACCGGGCAGCAGCATCATGCCGGGGAAAACGAATCCGGTGATGAGCGAGATGCTGATTCAGGTTTGCGCCCAAGTGATCGGCAACGACGCCGCGGTGACGATCGGCTGTCGCGACGGGCACTTCGAGCTCAACGTGATGATGCCGATGATGTCCTACAACCTGCTGGAATCCGTCCGCTTGCTTTCCTCCGCCGCCCGCGTCTTCGCCGACCGCTGCGTGAAGGGGATCGAAGCCGACGAGAAGCGCTGCGGCGAACTCATCGAAGGTTCCCTGGCGATGTGTACCAGCCTTGCCCCGCACATCGGCTACGATAAAGCGGCCGCGATCGCGAAGGAGGCGTACGCCACCGGCAAGACCGTCCGCCAAGTGGCGAAGGAAAAGAAAGTCCTCACCGACGCGGAACTCGACAAAGCGCTCGATCCGCTATCAATGACGAAACCGGGGTAGATCGAAACGCGCCCCCCGTAGGGTTCGCTGTGCGGACCTTTCTTCGACCGACTGGAACGGGTTTAGGAGCGTATGACACGCCGACCGATGATCGGGTCCGCGATTCCCGCTTCCTCAAACCCCTTGCGGCGCAGCGTGCAGCTATCGCACGCGCCGCAAGCAACGCCGTCCGGGGCGGGGTCGTAACAGCTCCAGGTCTTGGAGAAGTCGACGCCGAGTCGTGCTCCTTCGCGGACGATGTCCGCCTTGGTCATGTTCAGGAGCGGGGCGTGGATCGTGAACCTCGCGCCTTCCGCTCCCGCTTTGGTGGCAACGTTCGCCAGGCGCTCGAAGGCGTCGAGGAACGCCGGGCGGCAGTCGGGATAACCGGAGAAGTCGACGGCGTTGACGCCGAGGAACAGATCGATCGCGCCGATCGTTTCCGCGTAGGCGAGAGCCAGGGACAGGAAGATCGTGTTCCGCGCGGGTACGTAGGTGATCGGGACGCCGTCCGCGATCTCGGCGTCGCTCCGTGATTTCGGGACGTCGAGGTCGGCCGTCAGCGCCGATCCGCCGAAGACGCGGAGGTCTAAGCGCAGAGTGACATGTCGTGACACGCCCAGCGAGGCGGCCACGTCCGCCGCCGCTAGCAGTTCGCGGCGATGTCGCTGCCCATAATCCACGGAGAGCGCGAATAACTCGAACCCGCGCTCGATGGCGATGGCCGCGGTGGCGGCGGAGTCGAGTCCGCCGGATAGGAGTATCACTGCGTTCGGATGTTTCATGTGTACGGGTGGTTCCATCATTGCTTTGCTTGCGATTGTCTCGATGGGGGCGTCGAACATGTCCGCCTTAAGGGCGGACATGCCACCCTCAATGGCGGACATGCCACCCGGTGTCGCGTGTTGGAACCGCGAGCCGCGACTCGCTGTGTCCGTTGCGCCGCCGTGACGCGAAGGAAGTCGAAATTATGCGAAAAACGCCTGTTTTTCATCGGTGTAACGCACGGGTAACACTAACGCCCTGGTATTGCAGCGGTCTAGGGTTCCCATGAGAATTGTGCAAACAAATTCAGCCGATAGCAATCGATGGGAATGGATCGGCGAACTCGGCGACGCTCGCAGGCGGCGCGCCGTAGGCCGGGGAAGCAACCGGAAACCTCCAGACGTGTATGACTGGATGGAGCCCTGCGACGCGGAACACGCTCGCACGATGTCGGATCCGGGGAAGGCTTGCGAATCACTGTCACACCGTGACACCTTTT